>Ga0082335_1008385_pt1 | contig 11788 bp, 12 predicted proteins | sample Subgrocontami58m_FD_72375 | JGI IMG/M metagenome (GOLD analysis project Ga0082335, IMG submission 72375) | Subsurface groundwater microbial communities from S. Glens Falls, New York, USA - GMW37 contaminated, 5.8 m (SPADES assembly) (version 2) ...
CAACTACTGGGGGCCGACAGGCGTGAACCGTGACTGCTACGTGATTGTCAGAAAGTTGAAGGGGTGAGACGATGGACGTAAGAGCGCAACTGGTGATGGTGTTCAATTTAGACAAATGCCTTGGCTGCCATACTTGCAGTATCTCCTGCAAGAACATTTGGACCGACCGCAAAGGGGCGGAGTACATGTGGTGGAACAATGTGGAGACCAAGCCTGGCGTCGGTTACCCGAAAAAGTGGGAAGACCAGAACATATTCAAGGGTGGCTGGCTGGCGGAAGGCCGCCAGCTAAGGCTCCGCGCCATGGGTAAGGGGCCGACGTTCCTTTCCATGTTCTTCCAGCCCAACATGCCGAAACTGGAGGACTATTACGAGCCCTTTGATTTTGATTACGGTAACCTCTATGGGGCAAAAGCAGGAAATGACCAGCCGGTGGCCGCGGCTTTTTCGCAGATATCGGGCAAGCCACTGGAGAAGATTGAAGGGGGACCGAACTGGGATGATGATCTTTCCGGTTCCCAGATATACGCCGCAGCGGATCTCAACCTGGAGGATGCCAGGATTATCGAGGATTACGATACCCTGTTTATGCAGTACCTGCCCCGGATCTGCAATCATTGCCTCAATCCGGCCTGTGTCGCCTCCTGCCCTTCCCGCGCCATCTATAAACGAGGTGAAGACGGCATTGTCCTCGTTGATCAGGAGGTCTGCAAAGGCTGGCGATTCTGTACCAGCGCCTGCCCTTACAAGAAAGTCTATTTCAACTGGCAAAACGGCAAGGCGGAAAAGTGCATCTTTTGCTACCCCCGTACCGAAACAGGGCAGTGTAATGCCTGCGCCCACAGTTGTGTGGGAAAAATCCGGTATGTTGGTGTCCTTCTCTACGATGCCGAGAAGATAGAAGAGGCGCTGCTTAAACCCGATAACCAGCTTGTTGAGGCCCACCGCGAGGTAATCCTCAATCCGCACGATCTGCAGGTGCAAAAAGCGGCCCGCGAAAATGGGATCGATGAAAAATGGCTAAGGGCGGCTGTCAAATCACCTGTTTATGCCCTGATCAAGGAATTTGGCCTGGCTTTGCCCCTGCACCCCGAATTTCGAACCATGCCCATGGCCTATTACATTCCCGCCCTTTCGCCCGTTCTTTCCAGTAACGACGCAGCCCATGAGCTGATGGAGCACGGCATGATCCCCCCCCTGGCAACGCTGCGGGCGCCCCTCGGCTACCTGGCAAATCTCTTTGCCGGCGGCAATCGGGAAATCGTGGCGGAGGTGCTGGCAAAACTCATTGCTCTTAGGACCTTCATGCGTGCCAGGAATCTCCATTTACCAGCCGGGGATGCTGTCCTCAAGCAGGCAGGTTTGGACGAGGCGGTGGCGGACCGCCTTTACCGTCTTTTTACGATTGGCGGCTATCACGAACGCAACATCATCCCTGCTCAGCAACGGGAGGAACAGAACCCCTATGCCCGCAAGGGAGGTAGTGGTTTCGGTATCTTAAAGAAGGGGGGAAGGGAAAAATGACGCTTGCCCAAAGCTATGATGCGTTGGCCCGGATGCTCGACTATCCCGGCCAGAAAGAAATAATCGAGACAGATTGCGAGAGCCTCAGCGGTTTTATGTCGGAACGCGGCCTTTCCTCTCCCATTGCAGCCTTCGCGGGGTTTGTCGCAGCATCGACGCTAGCGGCGCTTCAGGAACAATATGTCGCCACTTTCGACTTCAACCCGTCTTTGGCTCCCTATCTCGGGCACCATCTCTATGGCGACAATCAGAAAAAAGGCGGTTACATGATCAAACTGAAGCAGGAGTATGCCCGTTACGGGTTTTCACCCCTCACGAAAGAACTACCAGATCATCTGCCCCTGGTGCTGGGCTTCCTGGCGCACCTGGCACAACAACAGAGTGATACGGTCCGGCAGAACTTCATCTCCGACTGCGTCCTGCCGGGCGTGGAACGGCTGCTTACCGGTTTTGCCGGCCGCCATAATTCACCCTGGGAGGCGGTTGTGGAAGCAGCCAGGTCGCTTTGCGCCGCCGATAACCAAGCCTGCAAGGAGGAAAAACCATGCTGAACGCCTTCATTTTTATCTTTCTCCCCTACGCAGCCCTGGCGCTGGCGGTCTTTGTCACCTCTTACCGCTACTTTACGAATCGCCTCACCTGGACGGCCTACTCCACCCAGTTTCTGGAGCAAGAGACGCTTTTTTGGGGAACTAATCCCTGGCACTACGGGATCATTCTGGTGCTCTTCGCGCATCTTGCGGGCCTTATTGCCCCAGGATTTATGAAAAGGCTGCTTAGCGACCAGAACATCCTGATCTACCTGGAAAGTGTGGGACTGGGATTGGGACTGCTCGCGCTCTTCGGCTGTCTGCTCCTGATCCTGAGAAGGGCCATGTCTCCCCTGCTGAAAAAGGTGACCTTTGCAAGCGATTGGCTTCTTCTCATATTGCTCGCTGCCCAGGCCGCCACGGGCATCTATATGGCGGTCTATATACGCTGGGGGGCCAGGTGGTATCTCCATACGGCGGTTCCCTACTTGTACTCGCTTGCAACCTTCAACCCGCAGATCGATTATGTGGCCGATCTGCCCCTGATCTTCAAGTTGCACGCGGCAGGCGCCTTCCTGATCGTCGCAATCCTGCCCTTCACCAAGCTGGTCCACCTGCTCTCTATTCCGGTGGCTTTTATTATCGATCCGCCGCTCCTCTACCGGTGGCGGTCCAAGTAGGACGTTAAAGAAGAACCGGCGCACCTGACCCGGAGATATACAAAGGTAACCCCCAATTTAGTTATTTTAGCGGCACCGCGGATAGAATATAAAGGAGGCTTATGGTTGACGAGAAGGAAAGCACCCAAATGACAGATGAAGACTTGAGGGCAGCTCTCAAGGAAATGAAAACCTATGTGGATATTACGGAAGAGGATCTCAAGAAAATTTATGAAATCGCCCGTCGGCATGCGCGGCAAAGGATTGCCTCCCGAGTGGAAGTGAAAGAGGTAATGACGAAGAATGTTTTTAAAGTCAAGCGGGATGCCGATCTACACGAAGCGGCGCAACTATTGGCGGATAATCGGATCAGCGGTATGCCCGTGGTAGACGATGAAAACCGGGTAATTGGCGTCATCAGCGAGGCAGATCTCCTGGTACTCGTGGGCATGAAAAAGGGGCACACCTTCAAGGATATCCTACACAATATCCTTGGAGATCCGTTACGATCGGTTACCGGCGGTAGGGTGGGGGATTTTATGAGCACCCCTGCTTTGACCATAGGACCGGCAGAAGACATTAGAAATGCCGCAGCGATCCTTGACGCGCGGCGGATCAAACGTCTACCGGTAGTGGACGTTGACGGGACGCTGATCGGGATCATTGCCCGCGCCGACATTGTGAGGACGATTGGGAAAAAGGTCTAAGACCAACCAAATGTTGATTTGTCGCTTCTTTGTATGACAGGAGTTAGCATAATGACTATTAAGGAATACTTATCAAAAATGAAAGGCGGGGCCAAAAGTCCGCCGGGTATCGGGATGTTTGAGATTATCTGGTCGTGGATCGGGTCCATGATGGGCCTCGTGATCTGTGCCTATCTGTCCGCGAAATACTTCGAACCTCATGATTCGACGCTGCTTATCGGTTCTTTCGGCGCCACGGCAGTGCTACTGTATGCCGCCATCAAGAGTCCGCTGGCGCAACCGAGGAACCTTCTGGGAGGCCATATCATATCAGGTCTTATCGGTGTGAGCTGTCAGCAGCTATTCGGAAGCGTCACCTGGGTTGCCGCCCCGCTCGCTGTCTCGCTTGCGATCGTGGCCATGCAGATCACCAAAACTCTTCACCCGCCGGGTGGCGCAACCGCCCTGATCGCCGTCATCGGCGGGGCAAAAATTCACAATCTCGGATTTATGTATGCTTTTTTTCCTGTCGGCACGGGGGCGTTTATTATGCTGATTGTCGCCCTGATCGTCAACAATCTTTCGGAAAACAGAAAATATCCGGAGTACTGGCTTTGATCGTTTGACAACAATGAGATTCCACGTATTCTGGAGCGATAATAATGAATGGGGTAAACGGTATGGTTCCGGACAATGAACTTCAGGAAATGCACTACGAGGATTGATATTCGCTATTCCGGGGACATAATACCATTTTCCTGGTTATTTTTCATAGGCCTTCCAGGTTTGCCCGGTTTAAGCGAGCGACCTGTCAGCCGTTCCAGTGATTCGATAAATGGTAAATCCCCCGTCGGATGTCCTGTTCTTGTGGCCTTCCTGAGAGCTTCCAGTTGCTGATCCGCAGCATCAGCAAGGAAAGATCGCCAATCATCAATCAGCCCTCGTAACGTTTTATCGTGAACGAGAATATCCGTTTCAACCGTGCCGACATGATAGGCAGCGCTGGACCAGCGGTAGTCCCAAGGTATCTTCACGAGCCCTGCTCGCACCGGGTTCATTTCAACATAACGAGCGGCCGCGATCAGATGGCGTTCATCCAGGACACAGGAACCAAATCTCCCCTGGAAAAGGTAACCCTGCACGCCCTCGGCAAAATTCTTCATGCGGGTATATCTTCGGTGGGCTTCTCCAAATCCTCTGGCAAAGGATGATTCTTCCCTTGGCACGGCAATGAAGTGAACGTGGTTCGTCATTAAACACCAGGCAAGAATCTCTACTCCGAAACGCTCTGTCTCTTCCCGGACATATTGCAAATAAGTATGCCTGTCTTCATCACTCCGGAAAATATCGAGAGAGCGAACGCCTCGCTGGGTGATGTGATGAGGATAACCGACTGCTATGATTCTTGATATGCGGGCCATGGTGGGGAAATTAGCAGCTTTGAGAGGGCACGTCAATAATAAATTATATTATGTCCCCATAATATACGCAAGGAGACCGACAAGGCCGGGGGACAACCGACAGGGATAAAGACGGCAGCCGACCAGCCTGCGTCCAGAGAAACAGTAGTTAGTGTTAGTAGGTAAGGCCCGAAAGGACATCATCAGGGAGCGCCCATGAGTATTTCTTTATTAATTTTTCTTGCGGCATGCGTATTGATTATTGCCGTTTTATACTCCAGCGTGGGGCATGGCGGCGCTTCCGGGTACATCGCAGTTATGGTGCTGTTCGGCATCGCACCCTCCGTTATCAAGCCCACCGCTTTACTGCTCAATATCGTAGTGTCGGCTATTACCGCCATTTACTTCTTCCGGGCCGGCCACTTTTCCTGGCGCCTCTTTTGGCCCTTTGCCATAACCTCCATCCCCTGCAGTTTTATCGGAGGCGCCACGAACTTGCCTCCCCATATCTACAATCCCCTGTTAGGAATTATTTTACTTTTTTCCGCGTACCGCCTTTTTTCCCACCAGGAAGAAAACATAACGGCTAAGTTTCCTTTGCTGCCGATGGCTTTATCTGTGGGCGCAATCCTCGGTTTGTTGTCGGGGCTCACCGGTGTGGGTGGAGGCATTTTTTTAAGCCCCCTCCTGCTCCTCATGAGGTGGGGAAAGGCTAAAGCGGTAGCGGCAATAGCGGCGTTGTTCATCCTGGCTAATTCTGTGGCTGGTCTCATGGGACACATGAGCGGATTACAGGTAATACCCCATTTTGCTCTTCTGCTGGCGGCAGTCGCGCTTGGCGGTGGGGTTATCGGCGCCATTGCCGGTAGCCGGCACATGCCTGCCGCGGGCATCGTCAGAGCCTTAGCCATCGTGCTGGGAATTGCGGGAGCGAAGCTGATGTTAATATAGAATCCCCCTTATAGCAGCGGTAAATGCATTTCCGGTAGAGTGTTGCAGTAACCCTCATTGGGAGTCATGTTGTCAAGTCCCTGAAGGCGCCTCTCAAAAATCTCCTTGACCTTACAGGCAAGACTTATTATTAACATCTCTCACCTCATACATATGGGTTGCTTACAGGTTCTCTATGAAAGGGCGGTGTCTCTTCGAAAAGTTCACCGACCTCCTAAAATAAAAAAACCTACCTTGCGAGAGGTTCATATAATCCAATAATTAAAGGCAGCTTATCAATTTGTTCTAAAAATATCCCTTATACTTGTGCTCGTGTATTGCGGAGCATTACCGAAAAAGTAATAGGCAGCTAAATAAAATCAGAGAGGAGCATTGTTTGTCTGGGTTGATTGACGCACACATCCACTGGTGTCTCTTTGGCCGTCAGCCAGAGGAGGTCGTAGCCGAAATCGGATGGCTCGAAAGGAACGGCTATGAGGCCGTGATCGTCTTTCCTCTCCCGGCAATGGAGGTGCCTCCAGAGCGGGCGATTGAATTAATCCCTGGTGCTGTTCTGGACCTTACGGGCATTGATGCTTCCCGTATGCTGCTCCACGACGATCTCAGGGCCTGGCTCGTCTTCAAGTTCCTGTGGGCCGCAGAGGCCCGCAGCCTCCAAGTGCTCTCCTTTCTGGATGTGCGTGCCTGGGACGGCCGCTCGGATCTGGCTCTCTGGTGGAATAAAGGGCACACCGGCCTCAAGAACGTCCTCATTCTCGAGGAAGACGAGGGCAAGATGCGCATGACACCCTTGCACCAAGTCATCGGGATCGGCCGCGAGGAGTACTTGAACGCCCACCGGGCTTTTTTTACCGCAGCCGCGCTTTGGAATTTGCCCGTAGTGTATCACGCGGACCTTTCCCATCATGCCGCCTTCGTGGAGGAGTGTCTCAAAGCAAATCCGAAACTGCGCGTGGTAATCCCCCATCTTGGCTTCAGCCGTCGCCATATGGCTCGCCTGCTCGACCGGTTCCCAGGTGTGATGACCGACATCTCGAACCTGCGCCCCCTTATTGAGGCGGAACGGGAGTCCTACCGAGCTTTCATCATCGATTACGGGGAGCGGGTCCTGATGGGAAGCGACACTGTCGCCTGCCTTGATTTGCGCCCGGCACTTGAATACGCCCACTGCGTTCGGGAACTAAGGCTGCCAGGTGAAATCGAGGCCGCCGTTCTCGGGGGCAATGCCCGCCGGTTCCTGGGAATGCTACATTCCCAGAGTATCAAATAAGGCTGCCCGTATCCCGCTGACGCTTGCGATGATTAATGGGGCCGGTGAAAATCTGGCAAAAAAACAAGAAAAGGGATTAACCATAACCGGTTAACCCCTTGATATTTGGTGCGCCCAGGAGCATTCGAACCTCCGACATCCAGATTCGTGGAGGTTATACCCTCAACTTTCTTCTGCGGTATCTGGCATTGCCTTTAAATAAAGGTAGGCCCGCGCGGAGCGCAATCTTAAGCGGACTGAATTCTCTCGGTTCTGCCTTCCCAGAGTAATGTTCAAATAGATATCAGAGATATCCTGATCCAGTAACTTATGAAAATACAGTGCTGATAGATGACAGAAGTAAGCGTTATTATCTAAACTTAAGAGAACTTCGTATAGCGATTCTTTGCCCCATGTGTAACGTGTATACTTCTCACTGGGGAACGAAATCACGATATCCTTGAATTTATTTGATGATTTTATGATTTCCATCATCCGGGCAGAAGTAATACTCTTTGGAAGTCCCATGTCTTTTTTTATATCAGTCATGAGATTTCTGATTTGAGAAAGGGTATAAACGCTCCTGGGGTCTTGCTTGAGACGAGTATACACAATGGCTCTAACTTCCTTTAACTTCTCATTATTATTCTTTAATATATACTTACCTAAAGGACAGGGTATAGGGAAAAACGAGTTGTATTTTGATGAAAATACTGTATAGTTTTTTCATCAAAAATTATTTGGAATAATTATGCAAAGTATTGATGATAAAATAATTTCAACTGTGTACGGACATGGGAGGGGTTTTGTCTTTACACCAAAATTATTTACCTCACTTGGAGATCTACGTGTGGTGGGTACTGCGCTCACCCGGCTGTGCCGCAAAGGAACGATTCGTCGCTTAGCTCGTGGCCTTTACGATTACCCCCGCAAGCATCCCCAACTTGGCCTGCTCTCTCCCTCCATAGACGACGTAGCTAATGCCTTAAAAGGCCGAGATGCCACACGTTTACAACCATCCGGCGCATACGCCGCCAATCTTCTCGGACTTTCCAATCAAGTCCCCATGAAGGTCGTATTCCTGACCGATGGCGTGTCAAAGCATATAAAGTTAGGCAAACAAGAAATCATCCTCAAACGTACTACCCCGCGCAACATGGCCACTGCTGGGAAGATTAGCGGCCTCGTCATGCAGGCCTTAAGACATCTTGGCCAGCGGCACGTAGATGATTCTGTACTTCATGCTCTTGATAGACGCCTGAGTAATGATGACAGAAAGCAATTAGCTAAAGATCTACAGTATGCCCCGGCCTGGATTGCAGATCTTTTACGGAAAAATATCAAACAAAACGGTGAATAATGGATACTTTTATCAAAAGGCCCCCTGACGAACAGAGATTGTACTTCGAACAGGCCCAATCGAGTCTTGGATTGCCGCCGGCAAGCATCGAGAAAGATTTCTGGGTTTGCTGGACCTTATGGAAACTTTTTAACTTACCGGAATACGGTAAAAGCTTGGTATTCAAAGGTGGTACGTCCCTCTCAAAGGGCTGGGACTTGATTAAACGGTTTTCTGAAGATATTGACGTAGTGGTTAATCGGGATTCCCTTGGTTTTGGCGGGGGCAAAAGTCCTGACAAGGCGCCAAGTGGAAAGCAGCGCAAGGCTCGTCTAAAAGAGCTTAAGAAGACTTGTCATGAGCATATACATTCAAAACTGAGGCCGGCTATCGAGCAGTGCTTTATGGAAACCATTCCTGCCGATCTAAAATGGTCCCTGGACATTGCCCCGCCGGATGAAGATGCTGACGGACAAACTCTGCTATTCCAATATCCGGGAAACCTGACCGGAATCTCTACCTACCTTCGACCTCAAGTAAAGATTGAACTGGGTGCCCGATCCGACGTATGGCCGACAGAGCAGCCTCTTATTCAACCATACCTTGTAGAGGCATTTCCCCTTATTTTTGAAATAGACAAATTTACGGTCCAGGCTGTCGCCCCGGAAAGAACATTCTGGGAAAAGGCCATGCTGTTGCACGAGGAAACATATCGACCTGCCGATAAACCAAGAAAAGCACCTCTCGCAAGACATTATTACGATCTCTGGTGTCTCATACAAAAGGGTGTTGCCAATCGAGCAATACAAAACTTGGAACTGTTTACCAGTGTGGCCGAACATCGTTCCGTTTTTTTCAACCAAAACTGGGTGGATTACGATACTATCCAACGAGGTTCTCTGCGCCTCGTCCCAGGAGATGATCAAATCGCCGCGTGGAGACAGGATTACCAATCCATGCAAAATGAGATGTTTTTTGGCACGGTGCCGGATTTCTACGAAATCATGAGGGTTGTCGGTGACTTTCAAAATATGTTTAACCGCGGGTGAATGAAAGGGAGACACAACCATGAATAATGCATGGCATCGAACTTTCCGTAATCGCATGCACGACTTTGAGGCACGGCATATGGCCCCACTGGGCACAGCTCCAGTCTCAATAAAGGTCCGGGTAAGCTCGGGTTGTTTCCATCGCGAGCATTCTCCGCGAGCCTACACGTTGATTGACAAACAGCTGAGTGAACTTGTTATGCATGAAGAGTTCACATTCGAAGAACACGAGAGCGGTCCTGAATTATTGGTTTTCGTGGCAGCCGTAACAGCGAGTATCTCATTGGCTAAGAGTATCATCGATTTAATTGTTGCGATTATTAAGGCCCGCTCTGAAGGTATCAAAAAGGGTGATCATCCGGCAGCTCCCCTGGAATTAATTGTTCGCCGCACCTATAAGGACGAGGAATTTAGAGAGGAGACGGTTCTTCGTATTGAGCATGAGGAAACTATCGACCGAAGGATCATCGAAGAGCACCTAAAGCAATCCATATCGAACCTATTAAAAGAAAAGGACAAAGCAACGACCAAAAAATCACTCAAGCAAAGTCGAACAAGAAGGCGCCGCGAGACTTCACGTTAACCCTCAAGAGGAAACATTGTGTAACCTGAATCGGAATTTACACCGTCATTATCAAAAATCATGAAAAGGGAGTGAATGTAACGACTCGCCCATGGACCTGACCCCCTACCACGCTAAATATTTCGCCTTTGAGCTCACAAAACGCTGCGCCTCGGACAGTCTGCAAAAGCTGACCTCATCCCTCGCCGACGCCCAGGTGGACCTTAATCCCCATCAGGTCGAGGCCGCGCTTTTCGCCTTCCGTTCGCCCCTGTCCAAAGGCGCCATCCTGGCCGATGAAGTTGGTCTGGGCAAGACCATCGAGGCAGGCATTGTCATTTCTCAGAAATGGGCGGAGCGCAAAAGAAAGATACTGATCATCCTGCCCTCCAACCTCCGTAAGCAATGGCATCAGGAACTTCTGGACAAATTTTTTCTTCCCTCCCTGATCCTGGAGACGAAGTCCTTCAATCAGGAAATCAGGCAGAGGCGCTTAAATCCCTTCGACCGGCAGGAAATTGTTATCTGTTCCTATCACTTCGCCAGGTCCAAGGATGCATATATCGGAGGGATTCCCTGGGATCTGGTGGTCATTGATGAGGCGCACCGGCTGCGGAATGTCTACAAGACCTCAAACAAAATAGCCAATGCCATCAAAAATGCCGTCGCCCATGCCCCCAAGCTCCTGTTGACGGCCACGCCTTTGCAAAATACCCTGATGGAACTTTACGGACTCGTCAGCGTTATTGACGACTATACCTTCGGCGACCTGAAAAGCTTCAAGAGCCAGTTTGCCCGGTTGACAAACGAAGACCGTTTCGATGATCTCAAGGAACGTCTGAAACCGATCTGCAAAAGAACCCTGCGCCGGCAGGTCCTGGAATACGTCAAGTACACCAATCGTATTCCCATCACCCAGGAGTTTTACCCAACCGAAGCCGAACAAAAGCTCTATGACCTTGTTTCCGATTACCTGCAAAGACCGAACCTCTATGCCCTGCCATCCAGCCAGCGGCAGCTCATGACCCTGATTCTGCGCAAACTCCTGGCCTCTTCGACGTACGCGATATCCGGCACCTTGGAGGCCCTTGCCAAGAGATTGACGAATACTCTTGAGAGGCATGAGGGCGGTACCGCGGCTGATGAAGTCATGGCTGAAAATTTCGAGGCCTACGAAGAAATCAAAGAGGAATGGCTCGATGATGAACAGAATAGGGACGATGAAAGCTCTGAAGGCAAAGACAATGCCCCCTTGAGCCCTGAGGATATAAAAGGCATAAAAGCGGAAATCACCTCTCTCGGCGAATTCATCACCTTATCAAAAGCCATCAAAAAGAACTCCAAGGGAGAGGTACTGCTCACCGCCTTACAAAAAGGGTTTGAGCTTGCCGAAGCAAAGGGCGGCGTTCGGAAGGCCATTATCTTTACCGAATCGACGCGCACCCAGGAATATTTGCGAACCATCCTGGAAAACACCGAGTTTGCGGGAAGGATTGTCCTTTTCAATGGCTCGAACACGGATCAGAAATCACGGGATATCTACCGGGAATGGCTGAACAGACATCAGGGTACGGATCGCGTGTCCGGCTCCAAAACCGCCGATATACGCGCTGCCCTGGTGGATTACTTTCGCGAGGAAGCAGCCATCATGATCGCCACGGAGGCCGGCGCCGAGGGGATCAATCTTCAGTTCTGCTCCCTCGTCGTCAACTACGATCTCCCCTGGAATCCGCAGCGGATAGAACAGCGCATCGGGCGCTGCCACCGGTATGGCCAGAACAATGACGTCGTAGTGGTCAATTTCCTCAACAAGAGCAATGCAGCCGATCAGCGCGTCTAT
>Ga0082335_1008387_pt1 | contig 11782 bp, 9 predicted proteins | sample Subgrocontami58m_FD_72375 | JGI IMG/M metagenome (GOLD analysis project Ga0082335, IMG submission 72375) | Subsurface groundwater microbial communities from S. Glens Falls, New York, USA - GMW37 contaminated, 5.8 m (SPADES assembly) (version 2) ...
CTTGCCCTTGCCCTTGCCCTTGCCCTTGCCCTTGCCCTTGCCCTTGCCCTTGCCCTTGCCCTTGCCCTTGCCCTTGCCCTTGCCCTTGCCCTTGCCCTTGCCCTTGCCCTTGCCCTTGCCCCTGCCCTTGCCCCTGCCCTTGCCCCTGCCCTTGCCCCTGCCCTTGCCCCTGCCCTTGCCCTTGCCCTTGCCCTTGCCCGCTTCCCGACGAGAGAGGGCAAGGGCAAAGCACGACGACGGGATGCGACCATCGTTCAGGGCTCATGCCTGGTCACGGCAGGACGACATCGGCAGGGGGGGCGTTGCGCCTCGCCCTGGGCCGGCCTCGCATCGGCGGAACCCGCAGTTTCAGTCCGGACGGGACACCCGCCGGCAGAAACAGTTGACACCACCCTGCGCGCCCCGTACACAGCGGGATCGCGGCCTCCCACGAGTCGGGAGGCGCCGAGGGGAGGTGGTCGGATGACGAAGCGGGCGGCACTCGGGTCGGCGGCTCTGCTGGCGTTGGCGGCAGCGCCCGCATTCGCGGCGGACGAAGGGTTCGGGGTCTGGAGCTCTCTCGAAGCGCTGATCTCCGCGGCCTTCTCGTTCGGCACGACCGGCCTGATCACGTTCGCGGTCTGGCGCTTCACCCACAAGGTCCTGGTCGAGTTGGTCGGCGAGCGGGTGGCGCGCGCCGCGGCCGTTCTCTGCTGCATCCTGGTACTCTCCGCGGGACTGCGGGTCGCCGACCGGTTCCTCAGCCAGTCCCACCTTCCCTTCGTCAAAGCCGTGTCGAACGGCATCCTGGAGACCTTCGGCGCGGTCGTCGGCCCCTCCGCCATGAGCCCACTGGAATTCGTCACGCTCCTCGGGCTGGCGCTGTTCGCCACCTATTGGCTGCTCACCCGGTTCCCCGCCAAGACCACCTGGGATCAGGTGCGCGAGCAACTGGAGCGATTGGCGGAGCGAGTGAAGATCGTCGACGAGAAATGACCCCGCGTGAAGACCGGCTGATCCGGGTCTCCGCGCGGATGGCCGCCGGAGACCAGCGGGACCTGGCCGCGGAGCTGCGTGGGGCGCTACGCGCCGGCGTGCCCGCGACCGACCTGCGCGAGCTCGCGCTGCAGAACTACCTGTTCCTGGGCTTTCCGCGCGCCATCCATGCGCTCGCCCTGCTGCCCCCCGCGCCCCCGCGTCCGCGCCCACGCGCCCGCCACGACGCTTGGCGGCGGCGGGGCGAGCGGCTTTGCCGCCGGATCTATGGGCATTCGTACGACAAGATGATGGAGCAGATGCGGCGCCTGAGCCCCGACCTCGCGGAGTGGATCCTGTGGGAAGGCTACGGCAAGGTGCTCAGCCGGCCGCGACTTTCGGCCCGGCTCCGTGAGCTCTGCGTGCTGCCGGTGCTGGCCCTCACGAATGCCCTGCCCCAGCTGCGCGCGCACCTGCGAGGCGCGCTCAACGTGGGCGCCACGCCGGCCGAAGTGCGCCGCGCACTCACCTACGCGCGACGGCGAAGCGATCCGGCAGGACGCGCCGCGATCGGCGCGGCGTTGAAGGATGCGCTCCGGCCGAATTCCCGAATTCGCAAGCGAGAACCCCAGTAACCTCGCAATGTCCCGACTCCCGACGCTGGGGGCGTCCCGGCCCACGGGCGCGGCCACGCGCCGCAGCGGGATTCCCACCCCGACGCCCCGCCATTCGCGGCGCGGACGCGGCGGGCGCGGTCCGGGAATCGCTCAGATCCCCGCCCGCTGCCTCGGGTCGAGCAGAGACCGCACCTCGAGCGTGGCGCGCTTCCTTGCGGTCCGCGGACGCAAGCGGATCCGCAGCACCTCCGCGGTCACCCAACCGTCGCCCGCGGGGGCGACCGCGACGTATTGCTTGCCGGCCAGGCGGTACACCTCCGGTTTGCGCGAGTCGCGGTGGACCACCACGATCTCCCCGACTCCCAGACGGGCGTAGAAGGGGAATTTCTCGTAGGTTTCGTCGTCGGGCGAGCGGATCTCGATCACCGCGTCGGCAGGGCCAACGATGCCGCGTTTCCGGATCACCGAGGCATGACCCGCCGCGACGTAGCTCAGGTCGGGAATCCTGTAGTTGTTGTCCGGATCCGCTGCGGCCGGCTTGTCACGCCCTTGCGGAGGCACGGAGGCACGCCGGGGCGAGCGGCACCTTCCGACCGGCAACGATCGGCAACGTCCTCCCATGGCGGGTCGGGAAAAAAGCCATCGTGTGCCGCACCGCCGGAATCGCCGGTTCGGGTCCACCCGGTGAGAAAACGCCGCGCGGGCGGCGCCCCGAGGCATCGGAGCCCGCCCGCACTGGGATCGTTCTCGCCCGGTCCGACTCGCTGACCCGGCCACGGTTCGGCCGCCCCGGTCCGCGAATGCGGCGTTCCGGACTTACCGGACTTTCTGGCCCGGCTCGAGCACGAGGAGCGCCGAGAACGGCGTCATCACTCCGTGCTCCTTGCCGATGGCCGTCATCCGCATGGCCTGGTCGGTGTCGTCGAGCGTCAGCGTCTCGGAGATCCCCTCCATCTGCTGGCCCGCCCAGAGCGCTTCCACGCCGTTACGGACCAACTCCGCCGTCGCGGAACCCGCCGGCTTCTTCGTCGCCAACGTCCTCGCCCGGACCGCGGGGGGCGCGTCCTCGAACCCCTTCGCCGCACCGTAGCGCCCGACGTAGAGCGTCATCGTGCCTTCCCGTTCGGAGTCACCCCAGGACCGCGAGCTGACGTCGCCGGTCTGCGACTTGCCCAGGTAGACGCCATCGCCGCGGAAGCTCAGCGGCAGCTCGGCCGAAGCCTTACCCGCCGGAGTGTGCGCGGCAATCGCAAAGTACCCGCCCTGCTTCTCGTCCCCGCCCACGAGCACCTCGGCAAAGGAGCGGTCCGGGTTCATGTTCTCCACGGCGAACGCGATCGATTCTCCGAGCCGCGAGATCGGGCGCGGCGAGGGCTGCCACATCGTCCGACCGCCCGTGCCGGTCCAGCCCGTGGCCAGACCGGTCCCGACCACCTTCGCGGGGAACGAGCTCACCACGCGGACGGAAGTGGAGAACGTGCCCGTGGCGTAGTTCAGGTAGCGATGGAGGTCGGTCGGGAAATTGAACTGGAGCTTGCCATCGCGATAGTCGAGCAGTTGCAGCCAGCGCACCCGCACCCGCTTGATCTTGCCCGGCTCCACCGGGAAGACCCGCAGCCGCGCGACGTCGGTGCGGTACATTTCCAGCAGCGCAGGGTCGAGCGAGTTGCGCACGATCGTCTCGTACGTCTCCTTCGCCCGGTCATAGTCCTCGTGCGTGCCCGACTCCATCACCGAAGCGATCGAGAGCTCCAGCCCGGTGAAGAACGTCGTGGCGGCCACCGGAAGATAGTACTCGACCTCCTGGTTCCGGCCGGTGCGGCTCACCCAGTCCAACTGCAGGGTGCAGGAGGCGACGTTGTTCCACACCTCGGTGGAGAGATGGGCGCGAGCGAGCTTGGCGCCGCCGTGTCCGATCTGCGGCAGCTCGGCTTCATAGCGGCTGACCAGTTTGCGCATGTTGAACACGGGCGCGGTGGCGTGCTCGCTCTCTTCCTCGACCACATCGTCGTCGCGGGAGGTATCGGTGGTCGGCGGCGCACTGGCGGTGGCCAGGCACGCGAGCCGCGACAGACGCTCGCCCAGCGAAGCTCCCGACACGCTTTGGACGGCGTCGAGAACCTGCTCCTGCGCAGCGATCCCTCCGACCCGCGGCAGCCTCACGGTCGGCCCGTCGCCCGTGCCCGGGACGCGGACTCCGGCGCCGGGTGGCTGAATCTGCCGATCTCCCCCGGCGGGCAATCCGGGCAACCGCCCCTCCTGCGCCGAGGCTTCGGCAAGGAAGGCGACGATCGCGAGGGCGAATGCGATGTAGACGGCGGGGCGAAGTGCGGTGCGCATGGGGACGTCCTTTCCCTCTCGAGACTGGTGGTTGTTGGGAGACCGCGGGTCAGTAGAGCAGGAAGCGTGCCCACAGTCGCGAAGTGGACGTAACACCACTATTATATTAGCCTTATGATGCAGACGATGTGCCGCGCTGAGGCGATTCTGTAACGAGATTCAGCAAGGATGGAAGGCCCATTTACACTTCGTAAATTCGCTGAATCGTAGCTCATTTTTCACGACTCGACGCAAGTACACGTGCCTCTAGGTACTCGTAATCGTTCTCGCGAAATCCGTAGTTGGGTCGCTTGCGGCGGTAGCCACGCTTGGCGCAGACGGCTCTGCAACTGCGGTGGCGGCGCCGATCCGGATTTGATCCGGCTCCGCCAATTTGCTAACCTCGTCTCATGACCCGGCCCGCAACGCCCGCTCCCACTCCCCCCCCGCGCGAGCAACCGCGGGCGGCGGACGTCCCCACCCCGCGCGCGCTCCGTCCGTCGGCGCGTCCGGGGGATTCCGGATTCTCCGGCCAGCGCACGGTGCAGATCGGCGACAGCGCCGCGCAGCGGACGCGGGTGACCCCCGCACCGCCCGACCCGCGCGACCAGGAGGGCCAGCCGTTCGGCCGCTACCGGCTGCTGCAGGAGCTGGGCAAGGGGGGCATGGGCGTGGTCTGGAAGGCCTGGGACACGCAGTTGCGCCGCGTGGTCGCCCTCAAGCAGGTCATTACCGATCCCTTGTTTGCGGACCTGCCGATCGACCGGTTCGTCCGCGAGGCCCAGATCGCCGGGAAGCTGCGCCATCCCGCGATCGTCCAGGTGCACGACGTGGGCGTGCAGGACGGCCAGCACTACTTCACCCAGGATTACGTCGAAGGCACGACCCTGGGCGCCCGCGCGCAGCAAGGCGTGTCCTGCGATCAGGCCCTCGATTGGGTGGTCGCGATCGCGGAGGCGCTGCAGTACGCCCACGATCAGGGCGTGGTCCACCGCGACGTCAAGCCCGACAACATCCTGCTCGACGGCGCGGATCGTCCCTACATCACGGACTTCGGGCTCGCCAAGGAGGTCGACCTGGGCGGCTCCGCGGCCGCGTCCCACCTCACCCTGAGCGGCGCTCTCGTCGGCACGCCCCGCTACATGAGCCCGGAACAGGCAGCGGGCCACCGTGGACTCGGGCCTGCGTCCGACCAGTTTTCGCTCGCAGTCGTGCTCTTCGAGCTCCTCACCGGCAAGCTCCCCTTCACCGGCGAAAGCCTGCGCGACCAACTGAACGCCATCGCCGAAGCCGAACCCGCCCGCCCCAGCTCGCTCCATCCCGACCTCGCGCCCGACCTCGATACGGTGGTCGCACGGGCGCTCGACAAAGACCCGCAGCGCCGCTACCCCTCCGTGGGCGAGCTCGGGCGCGACCTCGCGCGGGTGCGGGCCGGGGAGCCGATCCAGGCGCGAGCGGCGTCGCTGGCGATCCGCTTCCGGCGGGCGATGTCGCGCCATCGCCGCTGGGCCGGCGTGGCGCTCGCCGTGGCCGGCGTCCTCCTCGCCGGCTGCGTCTTCCTGCTCTGGCGCATGAGCGCCCGCATGGCCGAGGCGGAGAGAACGCGCGCGCTGGCGGAACGCAACCGCGCCGAGGCCCTGCGCCTGCTCGAGGAGGGCCGACCGGCCCTCGAGAAGGCCACCCGGTCGCTCTACCGCGCCGGAGGGGACTTCGCCGAGCTCGCCCGCCAGGTCGATGCCGCCGCGGACCGTTTCTCCCAGGCGATCAAACTCGAGCCGGATCTGGTCCTCGCCCATTACTTGCTCGGCCAGGCCTGGGAGCTTCGCGGGTACGAGGAGAAGGCCGAGGCCTGTTGGCGCGACGCGATCGCCCGCGACCCGGGCTTCGGCCCGGCGCGGTTCCGGCTCGGCAAGAGCCTCCTGCTGCGCGCCTACCTGACCGGTCTCGGGGCGGCGGAGAGCGGGCTCGAGCTGGAGCGCCGGAAGTCGGCGGCCGCGCCGCTCGCCGACCAGGCCGACCGCGAACTCGCGCTCGCGTTCTCGGGCGCCCCGCCCGCGGGATTCGAAGCGGAGCTGCGCGCCGGCCGGGAACTCGGGCGCGCGCTCCAGGCGCTGATCCGCGGGCGCGAACGTGAAGTCCGCGAGCTGTGTGACCAGGCCCTGGCGCGTGCGCCCGACGAAGAGGGGAGCGAGGAGCTCTACGTGGTCCGCGGCGCCGTGGAGGACGATCCGGCCAAAGCGCTCGCCGGCTTCGAGCACGCGCTGGCGATCCGGCCGAAGTACGCCCTCGCGCGGTTCCTCCGCGGCGGGGTCCGGATGATGCAAGGGGACCTCGCGGGCGCGTGCCGCGAGTACGACGCGGCGCTCGCGGTCAATCCGCGGCTGGTGCCGGCGCTGCACAACCGGGGGCTGCTCCGCCAGCACGCGCAGGAGTGGACGGGGGCGCTCGCCGACTACGACGCCGCGCTCGCCGTCGACCCGAGATACTTTCGCTCGCTCGTGCACCGCGGCTCGGTGCGCAAGTCGCTCGGGTACTACGACGGCGCGCTCGCCGATTTCGACGCCGCCCTGGCGATCGACCCGGAAGTCGCGGCGACCTGGAACAACCGGGCCGGGCTGCGCTGGGCCCGCGGCGAGATCGAGGCGGCGCTCGCCGACTGGGAGGCGGCGCTGCGCTGCGATCCCCGCCAACTCGAAGCGATCGCGAATCGCGGCAACGCCTTCCTCGAACTGGGCGAGCCGGGCCGGGCGCTCACCGACTTCGAACAGGCCGACCGGATCGCGCCGCCCGGTTCTCCGATCGGTCCCGAGCTCCGGCGCCGCGCCGGCTGGGCGCGGGAAAACGAGGCGGCGCCCGCCGAAGGCTCCCCGCCGCGCTGGCTCGGGTGGGCGCTGGGAGCCGCGGTTGCCTGGCGGTTGCAGGATTTCGAGATCGCGCGCGTGCGCTACGAGGCGGTGCTGGCGGAGCAGCCCGACCCGGCCGGCCATCCGGGGCTGACCGGCGCGCTGCGCGAGGCCCACTATTTCCTCACCGCGATGTCCGCCCAGAGGTCCGACGGCAACTGGCCGCCCGGCGTCCAGTCGAAGCCGCCCGACGCCGCGGCCGCGACCGCGGCGCGCGACCGGGGATTCGCGCACCTCAGGGCCGCGCTCGAGCTCGATGCACCGGGCGCGCGGCGCGCCTTCCAGGACCCCGACCTCGCCCCGCTCCAGAGCGACCCGCGCTGGGCCGAGTTACGGGAGAAGTTCGGGAAGGACTGAGTTCCGGTCCCCGTAGATAGGTGGCCCATATCCGAAGGCGATTTTGGCCGCCGGCGAGGCGCGACGACGACGCGATGCCAAGAGGCATCGCGGAGAATCAAGCCGCGAGAGGCAAGCTGCGAGAGGCAAGCTGCGAGGACCGCCCAGGCGGGCGGTCCGGAAGCAGCGCGACAGAAGAGGGCGCCCAGGCGGGCGGTCCGGAAACAGCGCGACAGAAGAGGGCGCCCAGGCGGGCGGTCCGGAGGCGGCGCGATAGAAGAGGGGAGCAACAAAGCCAGCGGTCAAAATCGCCGAGCGGATGGGCCAGTTATCTGCGGGGGCCGGTACTGAGTCCGGAGAATTCATGGACCTGCAGGCGCGCGCGAGAACGTTCTTCGAGCGGACCCGGGCGTTTTCCTTGACTCCCCCCCTGCAGTTGTGCTACCCCAAGGTCCGATAGTACTTCGGAACAAGGGGTTCGTGTCTGGGAGGCTGCCATGCGTCCTCGCAGGACCGCGGCGTGGGGTTCCGCTTTGCTGCTCCTCGTCTTCCTGCCCGCGATCGCGCGCGCCGAGGACGACGGGATATCCCCTTCGGATCATCGTGAACGCCGGTTTCTGAAGCAGCAGGAAGCCCCGCGGCCCCCGCGCGACCTCGTCGAGGCCGGCCGCAAGGCCCGCGAAATCCAGTCGGACCGCGAATCGCGCGGCCAGAACGCCGAGTCGCAGCCGCCCAAGGACGGCCAGGCCTCCGAGCACCCGCAGGCGCGCGAGCGACAGGCGGTCGAGCGCAGCAATTCCGAGAGCACGGTCGCCAGGATCGGCAACAAGCTCGGCCGGGGCATCGTCAACATCCTCACCGGCTGGGTCGAATTCCCCGTGCAAATCGTCAAACGGACCAAGTCGGACGGCATTGGCGCGGGCCTCACCCTGGGCATCCTCGAAGGGGTGGGGATGACCGTCGTCCGCACGCTGGGCGGCGCGGTCGAGGTCGTCACCTTCCTCGCTCCCCTCCCCGGCAACTACGACCCCCTGCTCGAGCCGCCCCTGGTCTTCCACTAGCAGTAGACGTCGATTCTCGTCGCGGACCGGGGCCGGAGCCGTGAAGCCATGCCCACGCCCCATCTCCCGGTCGTGCTTCTGATCGGTGCGACCGCCGTCGGCAAGGACGAAGTCGCCCTCCCGCTCGCCGAGTCGCTGGACGCCGAGATCGTCTCGGTGGACAGCATCAAGGTCTACCGCGGGATGGACATCGGGACTGCCAAACCGGGCTCTGAGGAGCGCCGCCGCGTCCCCCACCACCTTCTCGACCTCGCCGAGCCCTGGGAATCGTATTCCGTGGGCCGGTTCCTGGAGGACGCCGACCGGGCGGTGACGGACATCCGGGTGCGCGGCCGGCGGCCGCTGCTCGTCGGCGGAAGCGGTCTTTACCTGCGCGCCTTTCTCGAGGGCCTGGTCAGCGGACCAGCCGCCGATCCGGACGTTCGGCGGGACCTGACCGAGCGGGCGATCCGCGAGGGCCTCGCCGCCCTCCATGCCGAGCTCGCGCGAGTCGACCCTGCGGCCGCCGCCCGCATCCACCCGAACGACCGCAAGCGCATCGTCCGCGCCCTCGAGGTCCACGCCCTCACCGGAGAGCCGATCACCGCCCGCCAGATTCACGCCGGACGACGCCGCGCGCCGCAGGACGTCCTTCTCTTCGGCGTCACCCGCCCCCGCGCCGAGCTCCAAGCCCGCGCCTGCGCTCGCGTCGACGCCCTATTCGCAGCGGGACTGGTCGACGAGGTCCGCCGCCTCCTCGCCGGTCCCCGGGGGATCGGCCCCCAAGCTTCGGAAGCCATCGGCTACCGCGAGCTCATCGAGGCCCTGCGCGCGGGCACCCCGCTCGACGCGGCCCGCGAAGCGATCCAACGCGACACCTGCCGCTTCATCAAGCGCCAGGAGACCTGGTTCCGCAGGTTTCCCGATACCCGCTGGTTCACCCTCGGCTCTCCCGTCGCTGCGGCCGCCGCGATCCGCGACCAGGCGTCCCGCCCGGCCTGAACTCGCGCCGTGGCCGCGGCCCGAGGCGCGGTGACGAGGCGAACCCGCCCCCGGATCCGGACCCGCGTCACCAGCCGCCCAGCCGCATCCAGCCGCACGCGAACGTAGACTTTTCGCGTCGAAAAGGCTAAGAGGGCGGGTCAGGGTCGGGGACGGGCCAGGAGTCGCCGTTTCCCGGGCGGAGTGAGGAACGGGCCGATGAAAGTCGCCAAGTGCGAGCACTGCGGCGCCAAGTTCGACGTGAGCAAGCTGGCCTCCGGCGTGAAGATCCGCTGCGGACGGTGCAAGGAGATCTTCACCGTCCCGGATCTCGCGGACTCCCTCACGGCGCCGAAGGCCAAGCCATCCGCCAAGGCCGCTGCCGCCGCGGACGCCCCCGAGAAGCCGGCCGCACGGCCCGATCGCGGCACCGCCGTGCGCGCCCGCCCCGACCGCGGAACCAGCGTCGTCCGCAATCGCCCCGCCACCGAGGAGGACCCTCCTAGGAAGGACACCTCGGTGCGCAACCGCCCCGCCGCGCAGGGGGAGGGCAAGGGCACCTCCGTGCGCAACCGCCCCGCCGAACCGGGAGAGAGCAAGGGTACCTCGGTGCGCAACCGCCCCGCTGAGCCGGGAGAGAGCAAGGGCACCAGCGTGCGGAACCGCGGCACGTCCCGGACCGGCGAAGAGGACTCTCCCTCCAAAGCGGGGCGCCGCAGCGCTTCCGGCGCCCGCGCCGTCGCCGACAAGAAGAAAAACCAGATGGTCCTGCTCGCCTCCGGCGGCGGGCTGGTGCTCCTCCTCACCATCGTCTTCTTCGTCTTCTCCGGCCGGTCCCCCGCGGGCGCCGGCAAGTCCGGCTCCGGCGATTCCGCCTCCTCCCCCTACGAGCGGGCGAAGGCCAAGTTCGACATGAACGACCCCGCTGCCGTGGCCAAATTCGCCATTTGGTGCGCGACCAACGGATTGCCCGACCAGAGCGAGGAGCACCTGCTGTAGGCCTACAAGCTCGACGCCAAGAACGAGAACGTGCAAGCCGCCATCTCCCAGGTCTACCACGGACGGCTCGCGGCGCTCCCCCCGGACGACGCCAAGGGACACTGGGAGTTGGTTCTCTTCCTCGACCGCTTCGCGATGCAAAAGGAAGGCAACCAGCTTGCCGACCACATCCTGAAGAAGATCAACAAGAACCACCCGGAAACCAATCAGCGCTTCGGCCGCGTCCTCTACGAAGGAAAGTGGGAGGACAAGGACATGGCCGAAATGGCCATGGCGCGCCGGGACGAGAGTTCGCACATCGCCGGCATGACCCCGCGCCAGCGCGAGGTCTACAACACGGTCGAGAGTACGAAAAAGAACAAAGGCGCTCTGGGGTTCGAGTACCTCGACATGGGCTCGGACGACATGCCCTACCTGATCTTCGTGCAGAAGAGCAAGCAGTACGCCGCCGAGAGTGCGCTCTCGGAGTTCAGCGAAGTGCTCGGGCACCTCTACAAGCTCTTTTACGCCCAATACAGCCATAAATTCGACCTCACCGATCTCAAGGAAGAAGTCATGGTCGTGTGGGTCTACGACAGCCGCGAAACCTATATGAGGGAAAGCCAGGCGCCCCCGATCGCCCGCGGCCACTACAACCCGGCCGACCAGCAGGTCCAAACCTTCAACGAGTCGAGCCAACGCTACGAGGTGATCTTCCACGAGGGCGTGCACCAACTCATCGACCGCATCACCACCAAGAAGGGCGGCAAGAGCGGCAACATGTTCTGGTTCACCGAGGGTATCGCCACCTACTTCGAAACCTTCAAGCGCGACCAGAACCTGGACTTCGTCCTGGGCGCGGTGGCCAGCGGCTCCTGGCTTCCCAACATCAAGGCCGCGATCCGCTCCACCCCGCCGCTGTTCGTCCCGCTCGAGCGATTCGTCTCCCTCGTCTACGCGCAGGCGTTCACGGAGTTTCCACCCCAGCTGATCGGCGGCCTGCTCTACCCCGAGGCTTGGTCTCTCGTGCACTTCTTCTACAACTACGACAATGGCAAGTACCGCTCGAAGTTCGAGGACTACTTCAAGGCCGAGTGCATGGGCCTGGGCGGCAAGGAGAAGTTCGCCGAGATCTTCGGCGACGTGAAGGCCATCCAGACCGAGTGGATCGGCTACGTCTCGGCGCTCAAATAGCTTCCCGCCCGAACCCGGTCCGTCTCCCAGGGATCGTCGTCGATGAAGATCATGGCTCCCGCCGGAATGGAGGACCTCCTTCCCGGCCGCGTCGCGCAGTGGCGTCGCGTGGAGTCCACCGTGCGCCGGGTGATGGAGTCGTACGGCTACGGCGAGATCCGCACCCCCGCCCTGGAGTCGACCTCGCTTTTCGTCCGCTCCGTGGGCGAGGCCACCGACATCGTCGAGAAGGAGATGTACACCTTCGACTCGCGATCGAATCAGGCCCTCGAGCTGCTGGCGCGGGTCCGCACCTACGACCCGACCACCCAGGGGACGGAGCTCCTCGGGTGGCTCGGCGAGGAGAGCACACGGAAGCTCCTGGAGCAACTGGGCAACGAGACCGACGGCGACAGCGTCACGCTGCGTCCGGAGTTGACCGCGCCGATCGTGCGCGCATGCCTCGAGCACAGCCTGTTCG
>Ga0082335_1008388_pt1 | contig 11782 bp, 11 predicted proteins | sample Subgrocontami58m_FD_72375 | JGI IMG/M metagenome (GOLD analysis project Ga0082335, IMG submission 72375) | Subsurface groundwater microbial communities from S. Glens Falls, New York, USA - GMW37 contaminated, 5.8 m (SPADES assembly) (version 2) ...
GCGGTACGCGCACCTCTCCGCGGTGGCGCCGCTCACGCGCGGCGACTGGGTGGAGCCGGGCCAGCTCATCGGCTACGCCGGCCAGTCGGGCTTCCCCGAAGGCGGGCCGCACCTCCACTTCGAGATCAGGATCGGCGAGACGTACCTCGGCTCCGGGATCGCCGACCTCGCGGAGATCCGCGCCGCGGTCGAGCGGGCGTTCGGGCCGAACTAGTCAACAGGGCCTCACCGCGCCCTGTACGGGATGGACTACCCCGCCCGGGTGGCGGTCTTCCGCGAACGTGCTCAGCGCACTCGAACGGCTGTCGTGACGCTACGCGTAGTGACGCGTGCAAGACAGGAGCATCTTGCGTCCACCCTGCGTTCGAAGGAAGAGAAGCCGGAGATCGTCGGACGCGCTGGCTGACCAGGTGCCCGCGAGCTCGCCGGCCAGCTCGTGCACGCGGAGCGACGGATGGCGTTCATCGTCGTCCAGCAGCTTGAGGGCCTTGACGAACCGCCGCTGATCCTGCCGACCGAATGCCGAGAACGTCTCGAAGAACTCTGCCGTGAAGTCGAGCGACCGATAGGGCAGCGCTATCGCGCGCCTCGCGCGCGTCGCTTCCCGTCGCGCCGCGGATAGCGTCCGGCCAACAGGTCGCTCTCGCTTGTCTGGTACAGGCGGCCCTCGCGGATGTCGTCAAGCGCCCGTCGGATCGCGCCGAGGGATTCGGCGGTGTACGCCCAGGCGTCCTCCGCGACCAAGACACGTGCCGGTCGGAGCGTGATGCGGTCGTCCGCGACCGCGACCTCAAGCTGATCACCCGCAGTGAGGTGCAGGCGCCGGCGCACATCGGCCGGAAGGGTGACCCGGCCCTGCGCGTTCACGGCGACCAGAGATCTCGGCATGGCATGAGCCTAGGGCACTCTGGCACTATGTCAAATCGTCAGAGTGGCCGCCAAGCGGGGGATTACCTCTTCGCGCGCGCCTTCGCCAAGGGACGCCCGACCGCGCAGAGCGCGGCGACCGCGACGAAGGCGCCGATGGCCATCGCGCGGTTCACGTCGACCGTCGGCACGAACCGGACGTCGTCGCCCTTGACCACGTACATCCCGAGCCCCTTCGCGGTGAGGCCGAGGCCGCCGCCGAAACCCTTCCCCTGGCCCTCGGGCCCTTCGCCGGAGCCTCCACCGCCGCCGGCGCGAAGGGAAGCCACGGGAATGAGGGTCACTCCGTCCTGCTGGATGGGGTCGCCGAAGACGCGCTTCACGGTGAACGCGTCGCGTGCTTGTGCGAGCAGCGCCTCGAGCTGAGCGGACATGGCGATCACCTCCGGAACCAACCTCGCCAGCATGCGTCCGCGCGCCGCCTCTGGCTAGTGCGGTTCGAGCCGCCGCGACGGGGCCGATCGGCCCCCTGTTGCCCCGCACGGCAGAGCCGTCGGCCGACCAAGAACGCGCGTCAGAGGGGAACCCTACTCGGTCGTCGGTTCGCCTTACAGCGGCCGAAGTCTTGCTCGCAAGCGGCCCGTCGAGCTCGGCCGGCGGCCGCTCAGCCCGCGGTCCGCGCAGGCAGTCCGCCGAGCAGCCACTCGACCGCCGCGCGCGCGGTCCATCCGGACGGGTGCAGCGCGATGAGGGCGCGGGCACCGGTGAGGTCCTCGCCGAGCGTCACGAGCGGCGCCTCGGTGTAGCCGCCACGCCGCGTCTGCTCGAGTCCGACGTTCGCGGTGAGAGCGTTGCACAGACACTTGCGCCCGACGGTGTCCTCGATCGCCCCGCCATTGCGCACGTAGATCGAAACGAGCTCGCTCGCGCAGCGGTAGCCGACCGACCCGTCAGCGCAGACGTAGGGCGTGCGCAGGTACCCGAGGTCGCAGAGCCGCGGGCGCTCGGCGTATCTGGCGTCCTCCGCGAGGGTGTCCGAGAGCTGGGCGACCTTGAAGGGAAAGCCGGTCGGCGAGGCGAGCGCATCGGTGATGACGCGCAGCGTCCCCTGCGCGAGCCGCCGCAGCAGCTGCGCCCGGATGCCGGGGCTGAAACCGGACTCACGGCTCAGGGCGAACACCGTACCGACCTGCACGCCGGCGGCACCCGAGGCGAGCGCGGCGGCCACGCGGTCCGGCGTCCCGTAGGTGCCGGCGAGCCAGAACGGCAGGCCGAGCGCGGCGATCTTCGCGAGGTCGGCGTCATCGCGCGGTCCGTACACGGGCTGCTTCTCGTCGTCGAGCACGAGCCGACCGCGCGGCGGCGCGTTGTGGCCTCCCGCGCGCGGACCCTCGACGACGAAGCCGTCCGGCCGCGTCGCGTCGTCCCGCGCGAGGAACGTCGCGAGCACGTGCGCGGACACGATGGCGAGGAACTTCGGCCGCCGTAGCGGCGGCGGGACGCGGCCGAGCAGCGCCGCCGGGTCCAGCTCCATCACGTGCGGCGCGTCCGCGCCGTGCACGTCGATGCTCAGGCGCGCGATCTGGTGTGCGGCGAATCGGTCGAGCACCTGCGGGATCTCGCGCGGGATGCCCGCGCCCATGAGCACGTAGTCGACGTCGGCGAGCATCGCGCCGTACACCGCGGGCAGCGTCGACATCTGCACCTTCTCGAGGTAGTTGATCCCGACCAGCCCCGGGTGGCCCTCCTTCGCGAGCCAGACCTCGACGAAATTCGCGACGACGGCAAGCTCGAGCGACGCGCGGCTCGGCCGGAGCGACGGCTTGGGGATGGGCACGTAGGACTGCCCCGCGGCGCGACCGCCCGGTCGGAAGAAACGCGCCTGGACCCGTCCGGCGATCTCCGGGACCGGGAAGTGGTCGAGCGCTCGGCGCAGGTGGCCGTCCGGGTCGCCATCCTGAAGGCGCCGCGCGAGGACCACATCGAGGGCGGTGCCCGATACGACGCCCAGCTGACCGGCGGTCGAGACGGCCCGCGCGAGCGGCCACGAGGAGACGGCGACGCCCATGCCGCCCTGGATCAGAACGGGCCGCGCGAGCTCGGCCAGGCGTACCTCCGGGAGCGGATCTCCCCGCCGATGCTCGCGTGCGTTCAGCGCCTTCGGCGAGGGCCCTTGGGCATGGTACCCGGCAGGCCGATCCGCCTCCCACGGCTCGCGGCCGCTCTTCGGTCGCAGCCCCGGCGCTGGACACAACGCACGGGCGCGTGCGACGTTAGGGCTGAGATGGAGCAGCTGATCGCCGGGCGGTACCGGCTGGACGGCCAGCTCGGCACTGGCGGGTCTTCGCAGGTGTTCCGCGCCTACGACCAGGTCGCGCTCCGCCCGGTCGCGCTCAAGATCCTCGACCGCGGCGCCGCGGCCGACCGCGGGCTCCGCGATGCCTTCGTGAAGGAGGCGCGCGCGCTCGCGGCGCTCTCCCACCCCAACATCGTCCGCATTCTCGGCGGCGGGGACACCGAGGGTGTGCCCTTCATCGTCATGGAGCTGGTCGAGGGTCCCTCGCTTGCCGAGCGGCTCCAGCGCGGCCCGCTCTCGCTCGGCGAGGCGTCACGGATCGCGACCCAGATCGCGTCCGCGCTCGCCTTCGCGCATGCGCAGGGGATCGTCCACGGCGACCTCAAGCCGGCGAACGTGCTCCTCACGCACGACGACACCGCGAAGCTCACGGACTTCGGCCTCACCCGCACGCTGGTCGCGAGCGGCGCGACGCAGCAGCTCTTCGCGACGGCGCAGTACGTCGCGCCGGAGCGGGTCGAGGGCAAGCCGGCCGGACCCGCGGCCGACGTCTACGGCCTGGGCCTCGTCCTGTACGAGATGTTGATCGGCAGGCCGCCCTTCGAGAGCGAGCAGGCGGACGTGCTCATCCGGGACCACCTCCTCCGCACGCCGGTGCCGCCGAGCCACCTCCGGCCGTCCCTCCCGCGGAAGACGGACGAGGTCGTGCTCCGCGCGCTCGCGAAGCGGCCGGAGCTCCGCTACCTCCGGATGACCGACTTCGCGACCGCCATCGAGCGCCTCACCGCCTCGTCGTCGCGCGTCATGACGCTCCCGATCGCCGACTTCGTCCCGCTCGTGGCGGAGAGCCCGGTCGTCGCCATGCTCTCGCGCCATGGCGGCCCGATCCGGCGGACGTTCTTCGGGCTTCTCACCGCGCTGCCGCTCGCGGTGCTCGCGTACCTCGCCGGTGCCGGCACCCTCGGCGCGCTGCTCGGCGCCGGCTTCGTCGCGCTCCTTGCGCTCGCCGGCCAGCTCGGCGTCGCGCTCGCGCTCGCCTGGATCGTCGAGACCGCGCTCGTCTTCCTCTTCGTGCCCGGCCTCGCCGTGCTCTTCGGGCTCCTTGGCTTGTGGGTCTGGCTCCGCGACGTCTCGCCGGAGCGGGCCGCGCTCGCGCTCGCGATGCCGGTCGCCGCGCCGTTCGGCCTCGCACCCGCGCTCGTGTTCTCGGCGGCGGCGGTGTTCGGCCTGGCCGGGATGGCCGTCACGGCCTTCGGCGCGGTCCTCACCGTGCTCGTCGGCATCGCGACCGGCCGGCCCTCGTACGGACCGTTCGCGCAGACGGGCCTGCCGCTCGAGCGCGACTCGCTCTTCGACCTCGGCGACGCGTCGGGGACCGCGGCCGCGTTCGCCGCGCTCCTGCGCAGCTCCGAGGACCGCTTCGGCCCGCTCCGCGATCAGCTCGATCCCGGGAACCTCGCGGCGCAGGTGGGCGACCTCGTCTCGCGCGTCTCGGGAGCCGACGTCGCGCTCTCCGCGACGGTGCTCGCCTGGAGCGCGGCCGCGCTCACGGTGTGGTCGGTGACCCGCGTGCTCCGCACGTTCTTCGACGCGCTCCTACGGCGCCGGACCGCCTGGTTCGGCCTCTACGTCTTCGCGACCGCGGCCGGCGTCGGCGCGGGCGCCGCGCTCCTCTACCTCGTCTTCGCGACCTGGTCACCGCTCGTCCGCGCGGCCGGACGCCCCGGCGAGGACGCGCTCCTCGCCTCGGCGGTCGGCGGCGCGCTCGTCGCGCTCGCGATCGGCGTCGTCATCGCCGCGGTCGAACGACGCGAGCCCGAGAGCGACCCGCTGCCGCCCCTCGGCGGAGGCCGGATCCGCTGATCAGCGCGCGAGGCCGAAGGCGAAGGAGCACCAGGACAGAGCACCTCTTACGCCCTGCCCTGGGGATTGCTTGCTACGTACAATGTGTGTACAGTTAAGGCACCCATGAAACAGGCCAGCGAGCGCTGGGACTTCCGGGTTGCGGCGGACACCGACAGCATCGTCCGTCAGGCTGCCAAGTCGGCAGCCAGGACGCTGACTGAGTTCGTCATCGATGCTGCGGTCTTCGAGGCGGAGCGCATTCTTGCCGATAGGACGCAGTTCGTACTCCGGCGGGAAGAGTGGGCGCGCTTCGTCGAGATCCTCGACCGCCCGCCGCAGGAGAATCCTGGACTCGAGAAGTTGTTCTCACGGCCGAGCGTGTTCTCCAAGGAATAGCGCGTGCCGTACCGGACGCCGGAGCCGCTTCGCGACGACCACCGTCTCGAGGGCTTCCAGTCCGAAGAGCCTGCCCTCGATGAGTGGCTCAAGCGATATGCGCGTCCCGCGCAGGCCTCGGGCTCGTCCCGCGTATACGTCACGACGACGGATCAAGAACCCGACACGGTCATTGGTTACTTCGCGCTCGCTGCTGCCTCGGTAGCTCGCGAAGATGTGACGCCGCGGGCACTCAAGGGTGAGCCCAGGGATCGGGCTGTGCCGGCCATTCTGCTCGCGCGCCTCGCGCGCGATCTCGAACATCGAGGGAGAGGGCTTGGCCCGTCCCTCCTCCAGGACGCGCTCCTGCGGTGCAGCGAGGCCGCTGACATCATCGGCGCTCGCGTGTTGCTCGTTCATGCAATGCACCAGAAAGCCAAGGACTTCTACATGCAGTACGGCTTTGAGGTGTCACCTACCGACCCCCTCCATCTCTTGCTGCTGATGAAGGACGTGCGGTTGCACCTACAGAAGCAGGGCAAGCCCTGACGTCCAGCGCGCGATGCCGAAGGCGACCGCGCCGAGCGCGGGATCGCCGCTCGCCTTGAGGCGATCGCGGACGCGGCGGAGGACCGCGAGGGCCGCAGTTCTCGACTGAGCGGGTGGCGGGAATCGAACCCGCGCCGAAACCTTGGGGAGGTCCCGCGCTACCACTACGCCACACCCGCGAAGGTGACCATTCTAACCGTAGCCACGCTACCGTTCAGCGAGCCGCGCGGTGGCCGCGCGGCGCGCGGCCTGCGATGCTGAAGTCGTTGGACGATCCGAAGTCCATCGTGCGGCGTGGCTACGACCTCGTGTCTGCTGCGTATCGGGCCGACGACGCGGACGACGGGGTCTACGCGGAGTGGCTCCACGCTCTGGAGAAGCAGGTCGCGCCCGGATCGCCGGTCCTGGACCTTGGGTGCGGGTGTGGCGTTCCGGTCGCGCGGCGGCTGGCACAGCGCTTCGCCGTGACCGGCATCGACCTCTCCCCTGTGCAGATCGCGCGCGCCCGCAAGCTGGTGCCCGCTGCGATATTCCTCTGCGCGGACATGTCGACTGTGCAGTTCCCCGACGAGAGCCTTGCCGCGATCACGTGCCTCTTCGCGCTCATCCATCTGCCGCTCGAGGAGCAGCCTGCGCTGCTCCGGAACGTTCGGCGGTGGCTTCGGCCCGGTGGCCTCCTCTTGGCCACCCTGGGGCATCGCGCATGGACGGGGCTGGAGAAGGACTGGCTTGGGGTCAAGGGTGGCGACATGTGGTGGAGCCACGCCGACATCGCTACGTACAGGCGATGGCTTGCCGACGCGGGCCTGCGGGTGGAGGGTGAGACGTTCGTTCCTGAGGGGACGGGCGGACACACATTCGTGCTCGCGACGCGCCAGGGTTCCGTTGTCACCGCGGTCGCTGCTCGAAATGGCGCGCAGCCAGGGCAGTCAGCGCGGCGCGCGCTTCAGGCCAGCGCAAGAGTGCCATCGCTTCGCCAAGTGAGCACCATCGGTAGTCGTCGTGCTCTTCGTTCAGAAGAGGCTCCCAACGGGGCGGCGCTTCGATCGCGTAGCTGTGCACGAGCACCTCTGTGATGCCCGGCAGGTACTGCTCGAGCACGTCGGCATCGGGAGGGTGGCGCTGCACAAGGTCGAGGTCGATGAGTGTCGATACATCGAGGCCGGTCTCTTCTTGAAGTTCGCGGATGGCGGCTTCGGCGGGGCCCTCACCGATCTCGACGCGTCCAGCCACCACGTGCCAGATCTGTTGATCGGTGCGCCGAAGGGCGAGGAGCTGCGCACCTCTGAACACGAGCACGGCGGCCTCACCGTTGGTCCTCACGACGTTCGGCGAGATCAGCGCGCGGGCTCGCGGGTCACGAGGGCCGAGGCGGGCACACCCTGCGAGGGCCCCGGGATCGCCGTCGCGTGCGGGCGCCCCTGCCAGTCGCGAACGACGCCCACGCGTAGCGCGGCGTACAGGCCGACCGCGGTCGCGACCACTCCGCCGATCACGAGCGCGGCGTGGATCCCCAGGACCGTCCCGAGCGCGCCGAGCACGAGCTGCCCCGCCGGCAGGATGCCGATGAACTGGAGCGTGAAGAGGCTCATGACGCGTCCGCGGTACTCGTCGGTCACGCTCGCCTGGATCATGTTGTTCGTGAGGCCGGCGGTGAGCGTCGTGGCGAGCCCCGTGACGTAGGCGGCCGCGAGCGTGAGCAGCGGCTGGGCCGAGAGGGCGAAGACGACGATCGCGATGCCGCTCGCGAGGGACGCACCCACGTAGGCTCGTCCGATCCGCGGGGTGCGGCCGAACCGCATGATCGCGAACGATCCCGTGAACGCCCCGATCCCGGTGGCCGCGAGCAGGAGCGAGAGCCGGCTCGCGCCGTCCGCGGTCGGATCGCCGGCCACCGCCGGCAGCAGCGCCGTGAACGGACCGCTCACGGCGACGGAGCTCGCGGTGAGGACGAGGAGCCAGGCCGCGGCACGGTTGCGGCGTAGGTAGCGCACGCCCTCGCCGACGCTCCGCAGCACCGAGTGCGTCGCGACGGTGACCGGCGGGCGCGGGGCCATCGCCGCCAGCGCGCCGATGATCACCAGGAAGCCCGCGGCGTTCACGAACAGGATCCCGGCGGTGCCGAGCGGCAGGTAGAGAACGCCGGCGGCGAGCGGTCCGAGGATCGACGCGGCGTTGAACGCGGCGGACTGGAGGCCGATCGCGCTCGGCAGGGTCCGCTGCGGGACGAGGTTCGCGACCATCGAGTGGCGGGCGGGCGCGTCGAAGGCGAAGGCCGCGGAGGCGATCACGCCGGCGACGAGGACGTGCCACAGCGCGATCGCCCCGAGCGCGATGAGCAGGCCGAGACCGGCGGCGACGAGCGCGGCGGTCGTCTGCGTGATGAGCAGGACGCGGCGGCGCTCGCTCCGGTCGGCCACCGCGCCCGCCATCGGCGTGAGCGCGAGGCCGGGGATGGCGCGCGCAAGGCCGACCAGACCGATGTAGAGGGGAGCACGCTCGGGAGTGCCTTCGCGCGCGGCGAGCTCGACGACGAGGATGCCGAGAGCGAAGACCTGCATCCAGGCGCCAACCTGCGAGACGGCGAGGCCGATCCAGAAGAGGCGGAAATCGCGGTAGCGGAGCGCGTTGAGCAGGGCCTGACCTCCGAGCGGTGCACGACCATTGTGACGCGGGAGGGGCTCGCTCGAACTGTTAGTCCGGTCACTATTGCGCCGCGCGGGTCAGGCCGCCGCGCCCCGCGGTGGGCGGGGTCAGGCCACCGCGCGCCGCAACGGTCGCGCCGGATGGCCACTCAGGGCGGGATTCGGGCGCCCCGGTGCGTCCGCGGCGCCGCTCCCCGCGAAGGCGAGGCGCTCCTGCCGGAACGGCACCTTCGCCCGCTTGCGGATGTCCTCGAACTCCGCCCGCTGCGTCTCGTTCACGAAGGTGTAGGCGACGCCGCGCCGCCCCGCGCGGCCGGTGCGCCCGACGCGGTGGACGTAGGTCTCGGCGTTCTCCGGGAGGTCGAAGTTCACCACGTGGCCGATGTCGTCGACGTGGATGCCGCGCGCCGCGAGGTTCGTCGCGACGAGCGTGCGGATGGTCCCGCGGCGGAAACCGTCGAGCACGCGCTCGCGCTCGCGCTGACCGACGTTCCCGTGGAGCGCGCGCGCCGGGCGGCCGAGCCGCTCGAGCGCCGTCACGAGCTTGTCCGCGCCGTGCTTCGTCCGGCGGAAGACGAGCGTCCGCTCGACCTCGCTGCGCCCGAGCAGATGGTCGAGCGCGGCGACCTTGTCAGCTTCGCGCAGGGCGACCCAGGCCTGATCGATCGCCGCGACGGTGGGCTCCTCGGCGCGCACCGTGACGCTGACCGGATCCTTCGTGTAGCGGGCCGCGATCGTCCGCACCTCCGCGGTGAGCGTGGCCGAGAACAGCGCGGTCTGCCGCTGCCCCGCGAGGAGCGCGACGATCCGCGCGATGTCGGGCGCGAAGCCCAGGTCGAGGAGCCGGTCGGCCTCGTCGAGGATGAGCGTCCGGATGCGCGAGAGGTCGAGCGTCCGCCGCTTGGCGAGGTCGAGCACGCGGCCGGGCGTCGCGGCGACGACGTGCGCGCCGCGCCTGAGCGCGTCTTCCTGCTGGCGATAGCCGACGCCGCCGTAGAGCGCGACGACGCGCGCGGAGCGGTGCCGGCCGAGCGCGGCGAGGTCGCCGGCGACCTGCGCGGCGAGCTCGCGCGTGGGAACGATGACGAGCGCGAACGGCGCGCCGGCGGGGCGGTCGATCCGCTCGAGGAGCGGCAGTCCGAATGCGCCGGTCTTGCCGGTGCCGGTCTGGGCCTGCGCGAAGAGATCGCGGCCGGCGCGGAACGGGGGGATCGCGAGCTCCTGGATGGGCGTGAGCTGGGTCCAGCCGAGGTCGTGCACGGCCCGTGCGAGGTCGGGGGCAAGCGTGATCAAGGGTGAGCGTCCTTCCGGGGCAAGAACAAAAAGGCGAGCCGCTTCGCACGGGCCGGCACATCTCTTCGGGGTACCCGCGTGCTGTTTCGTCCAGCATAGCGGACCGCGCGGGCGCCCGAGAGCGCGACGATGAGCCGGCCGGATCGCGGGGTCGCCCGGCGGTCAGCGGGACGGGACCCCGGAGGTCTCGCCGGATGGTCAGCGGGAGGGGACCCGGAGGTCTCGCCGGACGGTCAGCGGGACGGGACTCCGAGGTCGCGCGCGTCGATCAGCGCGCGTGCTCGCTGAGGCCGAGACGCTGGAGCGTTGCCGGCAGCGGCACACCGTCCGCGCCCCAGCCGCGCGCCGCGTAGTAGCCACCGACCTGCGCGCGGAGCGCGTCGGGATCGAGGCCCACCTTGCTGAGCGGGCCGGAGACGTGCGGGCGCGTGACCTTCTCGGGGAGGACGTCGTCCGCCGCGCCGAGGCCCTCGCGGAGGTTGAAGAGCCGCGCGAGGGTCAGGCCGCGCTCGCCGATCTCGCCGAGCTCGGCGGGCGTGATCCCCCAGCCGGTGACCGCGTTCGTGATCTCGACCATCCGCGCGTCGTCGTACTTGAGAAAGAGACACATGCCGAGGACGTTCTTGCCGCCGCCTGCCGGCAGGTGCGTGTGCATGTGGTCGCCGCCACCGGGGCTCGTCGCGTAGCTGAGGCGGACCGAACGGCCCCACTCGGTGCGCTGGCGCGGGTCGTGCATCGCGAGCTCGAGCCCCTTCACGGCGGTGAGCAGCTCGGCGCCGCCGAGCTTCGTCGCGGCGCGCACCGAGCCCTCGGCGAGCAGGTCGCCGAGCCCGCGGCGGTGCGCGATGGCTTCGATGCCGGCCAGGAGCGCCTCGGCGCTGCCGAACTCCGCCGGCACCCCGTCGAACGCGGCGTCCGGCAGGATGCCATGGCGGCGCAGGTCCATCGCCCAGGCGATGGTCGAGCCGGTCGAGATGGTGTCGAGGCCCAGCGCGTTGCAGCGCTCGTTCCCTTTGGAGATGGCTTCCAGATCGCCGACGCCGCACTGCGAGCCGAGCGCGGCGAGCGACTCGAACTCCGGCCCGCCGTACTTGGGATCGATCCGGTACGGCTCCTCGAGCTTCACGACCTTCTTGCAGCGCACCGAGCACGCCCAGCAGGCCTCCATCTTGACGCGCAGGCCTCGCTCGACGAGCGTTTCGGCGCTGATCTCCTCGGCACGCTCGAAGACGCCGCCCTCGTAGTTGCGCACCGCCATGCCGCCGATGAGCGAGTAGCCGTCGAGGCCCATGCCGGTGCCGTAGTTGTGGAAGTACCAGTGGTTCTCCTGCAGGGTGTCGGCCACCCAGCGGCCCACCTGCTTGATCGTGGCGGCATCGGCGAGCGGGAGGTTCCGGCTGCCCTTGACCACGATGGCCTTGAGCTTCTTGCTCCCCATCACCGCGCCCATCCCGGTGCGCCCGGCGATGTCCTTGCAGTCGTTCACGACGCCCGCCATGCGGACGAGCCGCTCGCCGCCGGGGCCGATCTCGCACACGCGCGCGAGCCGCTCGCCCGTCTCCGCTTTGAGGCGCTCCTCGGTCTCGACGACCTCGAGCCCCCAGAGGTGCGTCGCGTCGCGGATCTCCACGGCGTCGTCCTTGATCCAGAGGTAGACCGGCGTCGCCGCGGCGCCCTGCACGACGATGCCGTCCCAGCCGGCGCGCTTGAGCTCGGCACCCCAGAAGCCGCCCACCTCGGCTTCGCCGAAGCCGCCGGAGAGCGGCGACTTCGCGCCGATCGAGTGCCGCGAAGCGCCCGACAGCGGCGTGCCGGTGAGGACCCCGGGGGCGAAGACCAGCCGGTTCGCGGGCGCCAGCGCGTCCGTGCCGGCGGGCACCTCGGCCAGGAGGTAGCGGGCGATGAGCGATCG
>Ga0082335_1008394_pt1 | contig 11771 bp, 9 predicted proteins | sample Subgrocontami58m_FD_72375 | JGI IMG/M metagenome (GOLD analysis project Ga0082335, IMG submission 72375) | Subsurface groundwater microbial communities from S. Glens Falls, New York, USA - GMW37 contaminated, 5.8 m (SPADES assembly) (version 2) ...
CCAATTGGCGGGCTTGCTCCGCCCAGAATTCCTCCGGAGATTCAAGGGAACGGCGGTGCATTTCTTGCAATTTCGCCAGCGGCATGTATTTGGTATCGAAAGGCAACGAAAGGTCGTTCATGCGCCGCTCCCGGCTGGGGCTGGATTCGTCGTTTCGGTTCATGTTCAACCTCCGCTCGCATTTTGAAAAAGAATCCATGTTATTCTAAGATATAACACATAAAATTATTATAAAGGGAATATCGATAACATTACAAAAACATCACATTTTGGCCCTGCGAGGTATTGATATTTCAAAAACCATTCCGTGCTTGACACGGAATCCAGAAGCGAATGACTAAGAAATCGTTTATTAACTCTGGATACCTGCTTCCGCAGGTATGGTTGCGACGATGGACATAGGATTGTATGAGTAATTTAGGAATAACTAAAGCCGGCAAAACGGAATTCCGCTGGGGCGAGCGGACCTACGTCATGGGGATAATAAACCTGTCTCCCGATTCATTCTCCGGCGATGGACTTGCCGTGCCGGAGGCTGCCATAGAGCAGGCCCGCCGTTTCGTTAAAGACGGTGCCGATATCCTGGATATCGGCGGCGAATCGACCCGTCCCGGTTTTGCCCCGGTATCCGTCGAAGAAGAGATCGAACGGGTGGTACCGGTGATAAAAAAGCTGGCGGCGGACATCGGCGTACCGATAAGCATAGATACCAGCAAATCGGAAGTCGCCGGCGAAGCCTTGAAGGCAGGGGCGGCGATGCTGAACGACGTGTGGGGCTTAAAGCGCGACCCGAAACTCGGCGAACTCTCCGCAAAAAATAATGTCCCGATAATCCTGATGAGCAATCAGCGCGACAAAGGCGGTTATGACCCACGGATAAAGCGGGATACGTCTGATTACGAAAACGTGGTTGGAGAAGTCGCCGCCTCATTGAAACAAAGCCTTGATATGGCATTACAGCTCGGGGTGCTGCGGGAAAACATCATACTTGATCCCGGCATCGGTTTCGGCAAGACATGGCAGCAGGACATGGAGATAATCCGGCGTTTGCACGAATTAAAGGTATTGGGCAGGCCGATATTGGTCGGGGCATCACGGAAGTCGTTCATCGGCAAGGTGCTGGATGTTACCGCCGACGACCGGAAAGAAGGGGACGCCGCGGTAGTCGCCATCTCGATCACTCAGGGTGCGGACATCGTGCGGGTGCACGACGTTAAAGAGATGGTCCGGGTATGCCGCATGAGCGATGCGATTGTGCGGAGGCGGTAACTCTCAATAAACTCGGGTCGGGCAAACAGCCCGGCTTCACTGCGTTTGTCAAGTTCCCCCGGTTGGTGGTAGTGTCCTAATTTGACAGCCTCACTAAGTCTTCGATATTCCAACAATGATTTATCACACCCGCATAGAGAGCAGGCGGCATCCTTAACGTTTTATGGTATCTCACTAGATTGTAATAGGCAAAGTGAAGTTTCACAGATGCTTCTAAGTTTTCCAGTTTCTTGCTAAAAGCATTGGTTAGGCGGGTGAACCGTCTCATTGACATCCGCATAGTCAGATTGCCACGCTCCACATAAGACGTAGAGGCCAAATCTAAATTCGGTTTACCATTGATACTTATCTTATCGACTGATGCAACCTTAGGAGGACTATACCTACCAGGGCCAATTGGCTCCGCTTCATAGGTTTTTACAATCTGAGCATAATCCACATCGGCTCCGAATGATGCCTCAACTGCATCCACGTAAGCTTTTAGGCCATCTGAGTTCAATTGTATGCGATTCTCCAAGCGAGAGGCTAAATCGGCTATAAAAGCGTTGGCATTAACATTATCCCGTTTTCCAACTCTGAAAGATGGAACCAATTTGGTATCAGCATCAATAGCCACCCAAGTGTAGAAGTCACCCACCTGCCCTATATTATCGGTTGCCTGAACATGACGCTGTTTCTTGCCCACGTAGCACCACACTTCATCGACTTCTATTCGCCTACAGGTGAGTTTACGCATCATCTTATCTAACGTGTCACCGCAGGCTGTGCCAACTTCAATCCCGAGCCTCATAATAGTATCTCTGTGGACACCTGTCATACGCTCGGTAGAACGAATAGAAGAACCTTCAACTAACGCTCGTATAACTGCTGTCTGTTTTTCTAATGTCAATCTGTTCATTGTAGCCTCCTTATCGTATATGGTATACTTGATGAAAGTGGAGCGGCGGGGAATCGAACCCCGTGAGCTAGGGTGTAGAGTCCGGCCTGGGAACCATCCCCCCGCCCCATATGGCAAAAAGCCCTTAAAGCTAACACCTTTGAGGGCTTTTCCTTTTTTATTGCGTTCACAGTTATAATCTATCACTTTATCTCCTCATTGTCAAGGGGTAAAGAGATATAATTTAGATAAACCCTGCAATATAATAACTTATTATATCCTTATCGCATCTTGACAAAATCAAACATACCTGATAGACTATATCTTGAATATGTTTTTAGGAGGACGTAAATGGTTCAGAACAATATGACAGCGCCAGTTTTAAAGTCTAAGAAGGGTAGAAGCCCTGCTTATCCCGCAATACCATTAGAAGACGCCCTTGCCAGGGCAGATATTATCCGCAAAGCAGAGGGTAGAAACGAAGCGAATTACAATACAATACTTGCCCAACTGGGTTATTCGCCAAAGAGTGGTATGGGTGCAGTAGTCTTTTCAGCATTAATCAAATTCGGACTGATGACCGACAGCGGTTCAGGAGAAAGTAGGAAAGCGCGCCTATCTGAGTCAGCAATTAAGATTCTGTTAGATAATAGGCCGGATTCGTCAGAACGGTTAGCATTGATTAAGGAGGCCGCACTTGCCCCCGCTATCCATAAGGAACTCTGGGAAAAGTATCAAGGAGCACTACCATCGGATTTAAATATTGGATTTTATTTAAAATCGGAAAGAGGGTTTCAAGACAATGCTGCTGATGAATTGATTAAGGAATTTCGTAAGACTATAGACTATGCAAAACTATTAGAATCTGCTAATATATCTAATGAGGGCTTGGAAAAACCATTGCCTGAAGGAGATATAATAATGCCAAATGCAACTATTGAGCAAAATAAGATTCCTGAACAGAAGACTGATTCCCAAAAACAGGGTCAGCAGACAACTACTAAACAAGTGCCAATTCCTCTCACTGGTGTCCCTTGGGGGGTTCTACAACTTCCGTTCCCTATGACAGAGGATAATTGGAAAGAGTTAATAGATTTCTTGGCATTGATGAAAGGGCCAATTACGGCAGGTAGTCATAAACAAACAAATACTCCATAGGATTAAATGCCAGAAGTATCAATTGATTCACTAAAGAAAGCGATCCTAGACTTGCACGGGTGCGATTCGACATGGATTGAATCCGTCCCCGTGAAAGAGACGTTTCAAGGCGAGGTAGTCTGGGAAGGGGTTGTGCAAGTCTTTGAACTACACAATTGCCCCACAGCTACTCGCTGCTACGTATGGTCATATCGTACTAAAGGTAAGAAGCGGCGATTTGTGGCTGTGCTGCATCAAGGGCCTGTGGATTCACCGGAGAAGGCGGTTCGAGCAAGTATTGTACAGGAACAACGAGAGAAATAGATTATGAGATATAAGGGCTTTTGGCGAGACACAATATCACAGGCGATATTAGCTCTTGGTGGTGAAGCCGATACTTCAGATGTTTACAATTGGATTCAATCGCATACGCAACTTACACCACACGAGCTTTCAGAAAGTCCTCACCAGGGCCGACCTTATTTCCACAACACTGTTCGCGGCATAGCCAATGATATGCGCAACGATGGCCTACTTATTAGGATTAACCCAGGTCGCTATCGACTCCCTCAGCCAAATTAGGACACTACCCGGTTGGTACATAACTTACGCCGTCATTATTCTCATTAACCCCGGTAAGCCAACCCGAGGGCCAGGTTTTGGGCTTGAGTGAGGAAACGTCTTGTTGGTTGGCAGCGCCGCAGGAAAACGACAGCAAAAGTAGAGCGGCAAATACAAACATCAAGGATGCGTTGACTTTGTTTTTTTTGTGTTTTCATCCAATCATCCCCGCTACAAGTTCACTATATGCGGCACGAAGTTTCCGTGTCAATAACCCAGGTTTGCCGGAGCCTATGCGCTTTCCCGCGACCTTAACCAAGGGCATAATTTCCATGAGCGAGTTGGTCAGGAAAGCTTCATCGGCTTCGAGAAGGTCGCCCAGCCAGAAGTCCTCCTCCACGGCTTCGATGCCGAGCTTCGCGGCAAGCTCAAGAACCACTTCGCGAGTGATACCGGGGAGGATACTGTTCTCTACCCGTGGTGTTTTCAGGAAGCCGTCGGACACGATGAAGATATTGCTCATGCCGGCCTCAGCAACGAGGTCATGTTCGTTGAGGAATACAGCCTCATCGGCCCCTTTGTCCTTCGCTTCCTGTTTCGCCAGCAGGTTTTCCAGGTAGTTTGTCGTTTTGAGGCGGGAGAGCGGCGACTCAGCGTTGCGTCTAATGGAAGAAATAACCGCTTTATATCCCTTTTCGTAAATTTCTTCCGCCGGGGGCTGGTAATCACGGGCGGTGATCAACACAGTAGGTTTGGTGCAGGTTATGGGGTCAGGTACCGGCCCTCCCTCACCTGCGGAAACGGTGATGCGGATGCGGGCGCTCGTAAGCTCGTTGGCTTGAATGGTGTCAGCTACCGCTTGCTTGAGGTCGAGCTCTACCGGCGGCAAACCGAGTGTTTTGACAGCGCGGGCGAGGCGGTTCAAGTGGGCTTCCAGTTTGAACACCTTGCCGTCGTAGGCACGCATGGTCTCGAAGAGACCAAAGCCGTAAAGGAAACCGTAGTCGAGAGGGGAAATTTTGGCCTGGTCATCAGGGACGAGGGACCCATTTAAGTAAATGATTTCGCTCATATGTTTAGCTATTCTATGATACCTTGCAGCGAAGATAATTTATATAGATTGCTTCGGTTCGAATCGATTTCGAATCTCGCAATGACAAAACGCGAAAAATTTACATACTCAATGCGTCCATCAAAGCACGGCCTTTGTGCAGGGTTTCCTGGTATTCGGCCTCCGGATCGGAATCATACACCACGCCGCCGCCCACCTGAAAGTATGCCCTGCCCTCTTTCACGATGAAAGTGCGGATGGCGATACTGAGATCGAGGTCGCCGTTAAAACCAAGGTAGCCGATGCCGCCGGTATACACGCTTCTCCGGGTTGGTTCCAATTCGTCGATGATCTCCATAGCCCGTATTTTCGGCGCGCCGGTTATGGAGCCGCCGGGAAAGGTGGCTTTCAGGATATCGATAGCATCTGCGTCCTCTCTCAATCTGCCGGTGACGGTCGAGGTGAGATGAAATACGGTCGGGAAAGTTTCCAGAGCGGCGAGTTCGGTTACTGCGACGGAGCCGACACGGCAGACGCGGCCGAGGTCGTTGCGCTCCAGGTCTACGATCATGACGTTTTCCGCTCGGTCTTTGGCACTGGCCAGAAGTTCCGCTGCCAGAGCATGGTCTTCCGCCTCCGTTTTGCCGCGCGGCCGGGTGCCTTTTATTGGCCGGGTTTCCACGAAGTCGCCGCTCCGCCGGATAAATCTTTCCGGTGAGGCGCTGACAATAGAAACACCCTCGAAGCCGAGGTAGCCGGCGAACGGCGCCGGATTGATTTGGCGCAGGCGGCGGTAAAGCTCCCAGGGAGGAATAGAAATGTCAGCCTCGAAACGCTGGGAGAGATTAACCTGGATGATCTCTCCATCGATGATATACTGCCTGGCTTTGGCTACGGTAGCGACGTATCCTTCGTGCGAAAAATTACTTTTCAACACGGAACGCGCCAGTGCGGAAACCGGGATTGATTTGTGTTGGAGCGGAGGCCCGGTCAGTCTGTCCTTTATATCGTGGATGCGTTTAGCGGCCCGGGCGCGCCGTTTGTTCTCGTTGGTTTCCGGAAACCCGGTAGAGACGATGTAGGCCTTGTGTTCTTTGTTGTCGAAGGCAACAACGACATCGTAAAAGCCGAAATAGCATTCCGGCACCTTGAGGTCGTCCGCCGCCCTTTGCGGCAGTTGTTCGATAAAATGGCAGAGGTCGTAGCTCAGATAGCCTACGGCACCGCCGGTGAAGGGCACGGGTGCCGGCATTGGATCGAGCCGGTAGAATTCCAGCAGCCGCCGGAGAATATCGAACGGGTTGCCGGTCATGCGGGCTTTCGCCGTCCCCTGCGTCAGATGGCCGGTGTCCCCGCGCGTGCTGAGCACGAGGAAAGGATTGCTGCCGATGAAGGAGTACCGGCCCAGCTTATCCGGGTCCATCCCGCTGTCGAGGAAGAAGCTGAATTTCCTGTTCTTGAAATGCTCGAAGGCTTCCAGCGGCGACAGGACCGTATCCAGTTCCGCGATAAGTGGAACGTGCTTGTTCTTAGTCGATCCGGAAGGCATGACCGATTTCCCCCTGACGATGCCTTATCATATTGTCATGGGGAAATCGTGTCAATCGATGTCAAAATTATGGTCGACCAGCGACTTCGGTATTTCGATAGGCTGTGGCCATGTCGTCGGCGTTCATAACCATGTTGCCGTTATTGACCTGGAAGGGTACGTCCGCTTTAGGGAAGGCCACGCAGGCGCCGGATAAGCCGTCACCCGTTTTCGCATCAAAAACGGTGCTGCAGGTTTGGCAGACGAGGTTATTGCCGACCAGGTTAAAACCGATAGAACGGCACGGAGGGCAGACGTTGGCCCGGGCGTATGTCGTCCCGCCCAGATTGTAGGCCATGAACGCAAGCGTGCCGCCGGTTGAGGCCGGTATCCTGAAATGAACGATCGTATTCTTGTCAATTTCGCTCACCGGGAAAGAGACTGTCTTACCCGATACCTGTGGCGTTATCCATGTGGGTTTGATTGCAGCCTGTGCCTGGCCGCCGCAGGCTGTAGCCACCAGCGCCAAAGCCGACAAGACCATGATTCCCGCTACCGTGCGGTGATTCCTCAAATAGCGCATAAACCGAAAAAATCTATTTTGTGTGTTCAATTTGTTGTTCTCCCTTTTTATTTTTTATCCCGCTTTTCCCTGCCTTGAGATTCTTCGCTTCGCTCAGAATGACAACGGAGGCGGCTATAATTTTCATCAATTCTGTTCGACTCTCTCCACTATCCTCCCGTCTTTAAGATACACAATCGACTTCGCGTGTTTGGCCACTTCCGGACTGTGGGTGACCATAACGATACTGCGGCCCTCCCGGTTCAATCCGGCAAATATCTCCAGAATATCCGCCCCGGTCTTCTGGTCCATGTTGCCAGTCGGTTCGTCGGCCAATATCAGCGACGGGTCATGAACAATGGCGCGGGCAATTGCTACCCGCTGCTGTTCGCCGCCGCTGAGCTGGCCGGGTTTGTGCCGGGCGCGTTTTTCCAGTCCGACCATTTTCAGGAATTCCATCGCTTTGCCAAGCCCGTGCCCGTTCGAGCCGCCGAACAGCAGGGGCATGTAAACGTTTTCGACGGCGGTAAGCGAAGGCAGCAGGTGATACTGCTGGAATACGTGGGCTATCTTCCGGCGTCTTATTTCCACCAGGGAATTTTCGTCCAGGTTATCGATGCGCTTTCCGTCGAGCAGTACCTCGCCGCCGGAGATGCGGTCGAGTCCTCCGATGATGTTGAGCAGCGTCGATTTGCCGCTTCCGGAAGGTCCCATAATGGCGATGAAGTCGCCTTTGTTTACCTTTAGCGACACCTTGTCCAACGCTACTACCCGGGCTTCGCCTTCTCCATAAACCTTTAAAGCTTCTTTAACTTCTAACATTTCATTACCTCACAAAGCCCGGAAGGAATCCGAAACTTTTATCGTCGTTGCCCGGTACGCCGGATAAGCGGCCGAGGCGATGGCGACGATGATGGACATCAGAAGCGACAGCGGCAGGTACCACAGCTTCAAAGTCACTGCGGCACCCTCGAAAACCAGCGGAGCGGTGCCGTAGGCGATCAGCGTTCCGGCCATGTACCCCATGAGCCCGCCGATGATACCGATCAAAACCGATTCGTAGATGAAAACCTTAATTATCTGATTGCGGGAGGCACCGACTGCCCGCATTATCCCGATGTCTTTGATTCTTTCGTGGACTGAGGTCATCATAGTGTTGACCACCCCGAAAGCCCCGATGACCAGCGTGATCCCTGCCAGGGCGAGCATGAACTTGCTCATCTTGTCCACCATGCCCATTTCGGTCGCGGCTACCTGTTTTACCGCCAGCGCCCGAACGCCCGGGATGCTGTTGTTAATGCCGGCGGCAATGTTCTCCACCGGACAGCCGTTGCAAAGCGCACGTACGTCAATCGACGAAATGACGCCTTGCTTGTCGAAGGCGGCCTGCAAAGCCGGCAGCGGCACGAAAACCTGGTAATCGTCACCGGAGCCTGTGTCATCCAGTATTCCTGCTACCGTAACCTCATTATTGTTGAGGACGATCTTGTCGCCGACATCCAGGTGGAGAAGCTGCGCGACCTGAGACCCGATAACAGCGTCATCCGGCTTTTCGAGCCATTTTCCTTTGCTTATTTCCCACCATGTCTTGATCGACCTCTCTTCCTTCGGGTCGATACCGACGGCGAGCAGGGAAGTGCCGTTGACTTTGGTATTTACGTAGAGCTTCGGGGCAATGGTCGCTATGTTACCCGGGTCCTTTATGTCCAGAGCTTCTTTGATCATACCGTCGGCTATCTGACGTACCTGCGGCAGCACGCTTTCTTGAATGTAGTTGTCGCCCACCGCCAGGGAACCCATGTTCAGGTTGCCCAGGGCGGCATCGACGCTGCTTATCGCCGGCAGGACGTTTAGGTTAGCCCCGTATTTTTCGAGCTGGGCGTAGATCTTTTGCTGGCCGGCGTTGGCGATGGTCAGGATGCCGACTACGGTCATAGCGGCGATAACGATGCCCAGCGCGGCGTAGAGCACGCGTTTTTTTCTGCGTAATATGTCTTTAAATACAAGTTGGTAAAGTTTCACTCAAGCCTCCAAACGTTAAGGAATCAGGGATGCACGAAGTGCCTGTGGCCGGTCGCCATCAGCGCGGGAAAAAAGAATTAACGCGTAAAGGACCGGTCTTCGAAGGGGGCTAGAGTGAAGCGGGGTCTTCTGAGTTAAGACTATTGCGGCACTGGTAGGTGACGTCGATATGCGGTGGTGACCCATCAATTGGTTGGGGTGGAACGCCGTTGCTGCGAACTGAAGGGACTTCGGCGGCAGGGGCCGTGGCATGGCAAACCGGCAGATTGAAGTTGCCGGGAGAACTGAAGGACACGATCCTGACGTCGGCGGCAGAAGAAAGCCGGCATTGGATCAACTGGCAGTGGGCGAGGCAGTTATTCGACGCCGGAGCGCGAGCCGTGGAAGGACTATTGCCGCAGTGAGAGACGCTCATGTCGTTCTGGGCGGCAAGCGCCAGGGCCGGCGCCAGAGCAAGGGCGAATAGAGCGATGATTGTACCGAATAAAATAGTTCTCAAGAAGAAGGTACGCATTTATCCAATTCTACTACCCGGCGGCACTAAAAATCAAATTTCAGTTGCAACATGTCTCCCTGCGAGCACGGCGGGGTCCGGTGCTAACTTTTTTCGGGTTATTTCGTTATATTAAGTGTGAGAATGGGGATTAGGGTCTAGGGATTGGGGACGCTGGATTCCGTGTTCCCGACTAACGTGCCCCGATTCACTGTGCCATACGGGGCGGAGCGGGACAGGCAAGAACGGAATGACAGCAGTGTTTGAAAAAATGAACCTTTTCACCGCAGAACGCATATAAGTGTATAGACGCTAGCGAACCAATCCTGCGAAAGCAGGAATCCAGCGTGATTATTAATTTGGTTCTGGATTCCGGATCGAGTCCGGAATGACAAAGAAGGATGAACTGGATCCCGTATCAAGCCTGTCCCGTACTCGATACGGGATACGCGGGATGACAAGTCACTTAGACGGAGGTACATATGAACAAGCAAAAAAAGCCGGCAAAGATTTTAGCTTTCGTCCTCTCATTTATCAGTCTTGCCTCTCTCATCCCTGCCTGTACGCCGAAGCCAGCGGCGGCCGCGGACAGCTACGTAGCCGTCGTTCCCGACGTGCTTCACGTGGGCCGGGCCGAAGCCTTGTCGCTGTCTCTTTCCCGCGGCGGCCAGGTGGTTAAGGATAATATCGAGGTATCTCTGTTCAAGGACAACAAACTAGTGACCAGCGCGAAGCAAGTCGTGAACGGCGCCGGCACGGTCACCATCAATATTCCCCAGAATGTCCCGGAAGGGAAATACGAAGTGCAGGTAAAGGGCAACGGTTTTTCCGATAAAGCCCAGGTCATGATCGAAAAAAGCTACCTGGTGTTCGTGGAGACCGATAAGCCTATTTACAAGCCGGGACAGACCATCGAAATGAGGGTGCTTACCCTCGACCCCGATCTAAAACCGGTCACCGAGAACGCCACCGTCGAAATACTCGATGCCAAGGGCATCAAAATATTCCGCTCCGTTGTCAGGACCGACGATTACGGTATGGTGACGCTGGAACTCCCCCTCTCCAACGAGCCGAACCTGGGTGTTTGGAAAATTAACGTCGTTACGGAAAAATCGCGGAACCAGCTTGATGTCCGCGTAGAAGAGTACGTCCTGCCGAAGTATGAGATCACCGTCGACCTGCCCCGGGAATGGTTCCTGGTCAACGAACCGGTAAAGGGCAAGATCAAGGCCATATACAGCTTCGGCAAACCGGTTACCGGAGATCTGAAGATCGAAGCCTTGAAGTACGTTGGGCAGTGGGAGGCCTACACTACGGTCACGAAGGCGATCAACGGCGAAGTCGATTTCGAGCTGCCGGCGGTGGGCTACGTCGCCGGTACGCCGGCAGGCGCCGGGCAGGGCAACATTCAATTGAACGTAACCGTCGAGGAAAAAGCGACCGGCTACGTGGAAAAGACCAGCCGCCTGCTCACCGTGGCGCAGTCTCCGGTCAACTTGCAGCTTATTCCGGAAGGTAACGTGTTCAAACCCGGCCTTCCTTTCAGTTTCCTCGTTGTCACCGAGACGCCGGACAATAAGCCGGTGGATGCCAGGATAAACACGACGGTGACTTACAGCAACGAGAAGTTCGAGACCATCAGGACGGACAATAAAACCGTTCAGACCGTTAAAGGTAAGGCGGTCCTCGACTTGAATCCTCCGGCTAATGCGATCGCCCTTTCCATCGATGCCTTCGAGCTGACGCCGGTGTCTTCGACGCAGCCGGCGCAGGCTTCAAAGGTCCTGCAGGCATCGTATTCCCCTTCGGGGAATTTCATACATCTGGAACAGACCAGCGAAGGCACGCCCAACGTCGGGCAGAAGATCGCCTTCAACATAAACTCCACCAACCGGGGAGTGAACTTCTATTACGAAGTGATCGCCCGCGGCAAGGTGGTGTTCTCCGCTTATACAAGGAACCGTGAGATCTCCATCAGCACGACGCCGGCGATGGCGCCTTCCGCCAAACTGCTGGTCTACCAGATTCTACCCAACAGCGAGGTGGCGGCTGACTACCTGCCGTTCAACGTTGGAGCGGCCTATCCGCAGGCCGTAACGGCGGAATTCAGTAAATCAGAAGCCAGACCGGCCGAAGAAGTCCTGCTCAACATCACCACGCAGGGTCAGGCCAAGGTCGGCGTGGCCGTCGTGGACAAATCGGTGTTTATTCTCGCCGAAAACCGCATGAACCTGCAGCAGGTCTTCGACGAACTGGAACGGCTCTACATGG
>Ga0082335_1008396_pt1 | contig 11770 bp, 4 predicted proteins | sample Subgrocontami58m_FD_72375 | JGI IMG/M metagenome (GOLD analysis project Ga0082335, IMG submission 72375) | Subsurface groundwater microbial communities from S. Glens Falls, New York, USA - GMW37 contaminated, 5.8 m (SPADES assembly) (version 2) ...
GGGGCCCGCTTTCCGCTGATGGCGGGGCCGGACGGTCCTGCCGGGCCTTGAGGCCCCGCCGAGCCCTGCGGTCCCGTGGTGCCGGTGGGACCTTGCGGTCCTTGCGGCCCGAGCGCTCCGGCCGGACCTTGCAATCCGGTATCGCCTTTTGCACCCACTGCGCCGCTGTCGCCTTTCGGCCCTTGGAGACCCTGTGGACCGGTCACACCGGCGTCACCCTTGTCGCCCTTGTCGCCCTTCAACCCTTGCATTCCTTGCGGCCCGGTGTCGCCCGGATCCCCTTTGGCCCCTTGGATGCCTTGGGGTCCCGGTGGCCCCATTGCGCCTGTGGCACCGGTGTCACCTTTGGGGCCTTGGATTCCCTGGGGTCCGGCCTCACCGCGTTCGCCCTTGTCGCCTTTGCCACCTTGCGACCCTTGGGGGCCGATTGCACCTGGCGGGCCCTGCTCTCCCGTGTCGCCCTTCTCGCCTTTCTCACCGGTTGCGCCCTGCGGGCCCATTGCACCCGTCGCGCCGGTGTCACCCTTCGGCCCTTGCGGCCCCACCGGGCCAGCATTGCCTAGAGTGACGTCGAGCGACGCGCTGCCCGTTGCAGTGGTGCCATACGACACCGTGAGGTTGTAGGTGCCAGGAGTCCAAGACGCAGGCAATCTAGCGCGCACCAGGCCGGCGGCGGTCGGCGTCGGGTCGAGCGCAAGTGCGTTCGACCCAAGAATGACGGTCGGAGTGACGGCCGCTTGGTTCGCCACCACAATCACGAGGACGTTGTTGGCATAATCGACGCTGGCTCCCGTGATGATGAGTTGATGCGTTGAAGAAGTGGTTTGGCCGTACGCGCTGGCGCTGGCGAAGAGAACGGCGACGAGCAGATGAGCCAGGCCGCGAATGAAGCTGATATCGGGGTTCATGGGGCGAAAAGCAGAACGGAATGGTAAGTCATGCGATCAATTCAGAATTTCATTACCGTGGACCCGGAGGGACTTGCCACCCAGATGTTGACTCCGTCGAAACAGATCCCGGCAGTATACTGCGGAAGGACATAGGTGCCGACCACTGCGCCGTTGCTGGGTGAGACTTTCGAGACAGTCCGTGCGGCCGTCCCGCTGATCAACAGATTGCTTCCGTCGAAGATGGCCCACTGCTGGGATCCGACGCCAATGGTATACGTTCCGAGAATTGCGCCGGTCGCCGGCTGGACCTTCGTGATCGTTCCGTTCATGTTCATTGTCCAGACGTACGCTCCGTCGAAAACCGGGATAATCGGATTGCCGGACACGTTGAAAGTACCGGTGACGGTATCGGTCGTCGCGGAAATCCTGGTGACCGTCGCGGCATACTGGTTGCAGACCCAGATGCTCGCACCGTCGTACGCCAGTCCGTGCGGCGTGTAGAAACCCGAGATGGCATTGACTACGGTGCCGCTGGCGGGGTCCAGCTTGTACACGCTGTTGTCGTCGTAGTTCGCGACCCAGAGATATTTCCCGTCATAGGCCAACCCTTCCGGGGTACGCCCGACGGGATACGTGGCCGTGACGGTCGCAGTGCTCGCCAGGATTTTTGTGACGCAGTTGCCGCCCGGTTGGTTAGCCGCGTTGGCCACCCAAATATGAGTTCCGTCGAAAATCATCACCCACGGGCTATTCCCGACCGGAAGCGTCGCGAGAATGGCACCCGTGCCGGGATCGAGCTTCACGACGGTGTTATCCGAAGTGCCGGCCCAGATATACTTGCCGTCAAAGGCGACGGGGTGGGGGTTGCGGCCGACGGCATATTCCGCGACGATCTGATTGGCATCATACCAGCGCTGGGTTGCCAGGCGCGAAACGCTAATGGAAGCGCCGGCGGCCCCTTGGGGACCTTGAGGTCCCGCCGGGCCTTGAGGTCCCGTCGCGCCGGTGCCCCCCTGAGGGCCTTGCGGTCCAGTCGCTCCGGCCGGGCCTTGCGAACCGGGATCGCCTTTTGGCCCCGTTGCGCCCGTATCGCCTTTTGGCCCCTGGAGACCCTGTGCGCCGGTTGCGCCGGTATCGCCCTTATCGCCTTTGTCGCCCTTCAACCCCTGTGGGCCTTGCGGCCCCGGGTCGCCCTGATCGCCTTTGGGTCCTTGGATCCCTTGCGCACCTTGCGGACCGATGGCGCCGGTTGCGCCGGTCTCGCCTTTTGGTCCGGCGATACCCTGCAGCCCCTGCTCGCCGGCATCACCCTTGTCGCCTTTCAGTCCCTGCAGCCCCATCGGACCGATGAGTCCCTGCGGGCCTTGCGCGCCGTTGTCGCCTTTCTCGCCCTGCACACCCTGCGGCCCTTGCGGACCAACCGGCCCCGTGGCGCCCGAATCGCCTTTCGGCCCCTGCGGCCCCACCGGCCCGGTGTTACCGAGCGTGACATCGAGCGATGCGCTGCCGGTTGCGGCCGTACCGTACGCTATCGTCAGGCCGAACGTCCCCGGGGTCCATGATACTGGCAGTTTGGCGCGAAGTATCCCAGCCGGAGCGGGTGCCGAGTCGAGCACGAGCACGGTACCGCCGAGCGTAATCGTTGGCGTGCCGCTGCCTTGGTTCGCCACGACGACCACGAGCACGTTGTTCGCGTAATCGACGCTCGCGCCCGTAATGACGAATTGGTGGGGGGATGATGTGGTCTGCCCGTGCGCGCCGGCGCCGGCGAAGAGGGCGGCGACGAGCAGTAGCGCGCAGCCGCGAATGATGCAGGGGGTGAGGTTCATGAAGCTGAAGCAAAGAGGGAAACTGCGGCGTTGCTGGGTGGTATTCATCGAACGAAATCGGCAGCGACGCCGCTGCGCGGGAGTTGTAACTGGAACAGATCCCAGCGCGAAATTCGCGTCCGGATCAGGCCACTTTCGGCGAGTTTATTTTGCGCCGCCGCTGTGTGCGCGAGGTGCTACGGCAGCCGCAAGCTCGTCACGAGTTCCTCGAACGCGTCCTTCACGCCATCGAATTGCGCGGCGGGCACCTGCATCGACACGCTCGCCATGGTCTTTTCGCCATAGATGAACGTCCCGTGTTCCACCCACGGCTGGTCGCCACGGGTGAATTCGGCGCTGAAACTCAGCGCCGGCTGGCCGTTGACCGTGCGGGACACGCGGCCCTGCGGATCGCTGCGGTAGTTCGTATAACCTTCACCCTGGGCTCGAGTCTCGCTGAGCATCCGCACTCGCCGGCGCATCCACGTGTCGATTTCCGCCGGTGTGGTCGGCTTCGGCCCGGCCTTTCCGTAATCTTGCACTGGGTTCTGCGGATTCTCCCACGGCGTCGCTGGCCAATAGATGATCCGTGTGCGCGAGTTTCTGATTCCCGGAACACGGAAGGCGATCACGTTGCCGCCGCTGCCTTGCCGCACCGCCTGGCTCACGGTCCAGCCCGTCGGATACGCGGCGGCAAGCCCGAGCTTCCGATCGAGAATGCCGCTGTTTGGTGCGAGTATCTCCTCCGGCGGAATTTCCATCTGAATCCGCCAAGCCTCCGTGGGTGGCACATGCGGCTTCAGGAAGCCCTGCATCACCCAGAGTTCGTGCGCTTCCGGCCGCGGCTTGCGCAGCGCGTAGTAAATACTCCGGTCACGCGTGATGCCGAGCGTGTACGAGTTCCCCTCGGCCCAATTGCTCCAGAGCAGCTCCGGTTCGCCCAGTTTACCCGCCCGGACTTCCATCGCCCACAAGTCGAGCCCCACGCCACGATTTTTCGAATACACCAGCGCGGATTCCCCCGGAACCCACCCCAGCACGCGATCGGCGTCGCGCGCCAGCAGTGTTTCCGCGCCGCCGGTTTGCAGGTCGTGTAGCACGATCATCCGCGGATAGTTTCCCTGCCGGCGCGCGATGTAGCGCCGGTCCGGTGACAACGTGAGGCCATCCGGCGCGGGCACGCTCGAGAGCCGTGCGATCTCCGTTTGCCGACCGGATTGCAGGTGGAGTCTGAACAGTCGCGGGCCGGCTGACTTGAACCACGAGCCGACAATCAGCTCCGCGCCGTCTTCCGACCATCCCTGCGGTTCCGTCCACTCCTCCTCGGCGTTGCCGCGTCGATCATAAACCTGACGCGATTCCGCTCCGTCGATTTTCGCGATGTGCAGCGTTGTGCCATCGACCTCGTAGGCGATCCGTTGCCCGTCGGGGGAAAACACGGCGCCGCTGTCGCGATAACGTTCCTTCGTGCCCTGGAAAATCGTCTTCGTCTGGCGGGTGGCGAGTTCGTGCACGGCGAGATCGTTTGTCCCGTTCGGCTGGAACGCGACGTAGCGGCCATCATCGGACATCGCCATGATCCATTGCGCACTGATTGCGAGCGGCACCTGCTTGATTGTGACCAGCGGGCTGGGCGGATTTGCCGACTCTGGGTTGGGTGGAACGCCCATGCGTTGCAGCGAGGAAGCCGTGGTGTCCGCCGGCAGGAAGTTCTCCATCACCCACAGTTCCAGCCGCGGCGCTCCGGCCGAAAATGTGAGCCGCGTGCCGTCGGGATGCGCGTGGGGATATCGCACGCGCTTCCTCGCGAGAACCGTTTCGGGTTTGCCCCCGTCGATGGGCACCCGCACCAGCTCGGATGTGATGTTCTCCGACAGTTGTTCGGCTTCGCGATGAATCTGCCAGACGCAAACGAAAACCGCCCGGCCGTCCGCGCTCCACGTGAACACGTCCCAGCCCGGCGTGTAGTGACCTTTTGGCACCGCATATAATGGCTTTGGCTCTCCGCCCGCCAGTGGGGCGAGGTAAAGATCCGACTTCTTGCGGAACACGAGCGTCGTCCCGTCGGGTGAGATGGCGAAGAATCCACCGTCCTCCACGCGCTGGATTTCCTGCTCCTGGCCGGTCGCCAAATCGCGCCGGACAATCGTCGCCACATGCGGCGCCTGCGTGTATTGGTAGTAAATCGATCGGCCGTCCGGCGCCCACTGATACGCGCGGAACAAGCGGCCGGCCGGCTTTCCGTCGTCGATCATCGTGTGACTGCCACTGGCGACATCTACGAGGTGCAGTTTCTTTTCCTCGCCGTCCCATTGCGAAAAACACAATAGCGCCTTTCCGTTGGGCGACCACTTCGGGCCGTAGAATCCCTCCGCGATGATATGGTCTTCCTGCGTCGTCGGGTCGAGCAGCCGGATGAGAAACGGCGGCTGACGGGAAGAGTAGGCGAGTTTGGCGCCGTCCGGCGACCAGTTCGCAGCCGAGTTCGTCCCCTCGAAGCGATCAACGGCCTTCACGGCCGGACCGGTCGCGCGCCCCGTGGCTTTATCAAGGGGCACGGCAAAAACATCCTCCACCCACTCGCGATGCGCGTAGTAGAACGCACCGTTGGCGGTGAAACCGATGGGCTCGGGTTCGCCGAGATCTCTCTTCACCAGCGTGGGCTCGCCGACCGCTTTTCCCTCCACGCAGGTAATCGTCCAGGCATCGTAATTCCCGCGCCGGTTGCTGGTGAAGAGAATCGCGCCAGAGTGCGGGCTCCACCCGAGCAGCCGATCATCGGCCTTGTGCTGCACGAGCGTCGACTCCCGGCCGTTGGACAGATCGATGAGCAACAGATCCGAATTCATCCCTTTTTCGTCGACCGCAACGTCGTAGGTCAGCCAGCGGCTGTCGGGTGAGAAGGCGACCCGACCCGGCTCACGCGCCCCGGTGGTGCGCACCACGCGGCTCGTGCCCTGGTCCGCCTCCACGAGCGTCAGAGCGTTCTGCCGGTCCCTGCTTGAGATGACCGCAAACTGCCGGCCGTCGGGCGACCAGGCCTGGAGCCACGTCTCGTCGGTGAATTTTGCCACGGTGCGCACGAGGGTCCCGTCGAGATTGACCACGCGAAGCTCGTAACCTTGTTCGCGCGTGCCATCGATCACCGCGACTTGCGTCGAGCTGCCCGCGAAGCAAACACCACGGTTCGCCTTGACCAGTTTTCGCAGGGTGCCGGTTGCCGCTTCCACCAGCATGAACTGGTTGCCCTCACTGCCGTAAATGAAATAGCGACCGTCGGGTGATACACAGGAAGCACCCCACGTGCCCGGAAATTTCGCCATCGGCACCTGGCGGACGGTGAGCGCGTTCGGGGAACTCGTCGTCGCTCCCACCAGGGTCGGTTCGGCCCGCACGGGCGGTGCGTTGACTGCGCTGGCATCGGCGGTTTGGCCCGGACCCGGAGTCGCCGGCGTGCGCGCAGTCGATCGCGGCGGTTCCTGCGCCGGCTTTCCCGTCCACACCATATGAGACAGCGTCAGCCCCGCGCCCAGCGCCGTCACGACGGCCGCGCTGGCGCTCAATCCGAACCGGTGCCGCGCGGCGAATTTCTGCAGCCGGTAGCCGGCGCTCGGTGGGCGGGCTCTTACCGGTTCGCTTGTGAGATGCCGCTTGATGTCATCGCCCAGCGCGTGCGCCGTTTCATAACGTCGCGCGCGATTCTTCTCCAGCGCCTTCATCGCGATCCAATCGAGGTCGCCGCGCACGAGCGTGGACAACTGCGCCGGGGCGATGCCGCGCCGCTGCGCGACGGCCGCGCGATCGTCATCGGTCAGCGTGTCCAGCCGCGTGGATGGTTTCGGTGGATCCACCTCACGGATGATCCGCCGAATCTCGTCGATGCCGCTTTGCTGGAGCGTTCGCGGATCGAACGGCGGGCGCCCGGTGAGCAATTCATAAAGGAGCACGCCGAGCGAGTAGATGTCGCTCCGCGTGTCGACTTCGAGGTCGTTCATCTGCGCCTGCTCCGGGCTCATGTAGGCGGGCGTGCCGATGAACTGCTCGAACGCCGTGAACACCGTCTTGTCCGTGAGCCGCCCTTGCGTCGCCTTGGCGATTCCGAAGTCGATCACCTTCGGCACGGCGACGTCGTCGTGCATCGTCACGAGGATGTTCGACGGTTTGATGTCGCGATGCACGACGCCCTTCTCGTGCGCATGCTGGATGGCGTGGCAGACCTGGAGGAAAAGGCCGAGGCGGGCGCGGGTCGTGAGGTTTTCCGCATCGCAATGCCGCGTGATCGGTATGCCCCGCACGAGTTCCATCACAAAGAACGGCCGCCCGGTCTCGGTCGCGCCGGCATCGAGCACGCGCGCGATGTTGGGATGTTCCATCAACGCGAGCGCCTGCCGCTCGGCTTCGAACCGCGCGATCACCGTCTTCGTGTCCATGCCGAGCTTGATCACTTTCAACGCGACGCGCCGGTGGACGGGCTCCTCCTGTTCGGCCATGTAGACGACACCGCAGCCGCCCTCGCCGATTTTCTGCAGCAGCTTGTACCGGCCGATGCGGTCGCCGGGCTTTTCCTCCGGTACCAACACCGGTCGCGGGATCGGGGATATGGCAAAGAAATGCTCCGCTTTTTCGTTTGCCGCGAGCAGCGCTTCGACGCGGGCCCGCAGCGCGGCATCATCACCACACTCGTGGTCGAGGAACGCATACCGCTCCGCCGCCGATCGCTCGACCACCGCCGCGTAAAGCTGTTCCTCGCGAGTCATGCGGCGTCGGTGTGGCGGGCCATCGATCGCATCCGCTCCTAGCGCACCGGGCCGAGGTATCGGTCCAGCCACGTGTTAATCTCTACCTCGGCCTGATTCATCGGCACCTCGTGCCCACTCTCGAATACGACGTGTCGCTTGTGCTCCGCCGGCGTCCCAAACGCGCGGAACATCGGAACCTGCGAGGTCTCCAGCGCACGGATGAAGTCATACCGGCCGTTCAACATCAAGGTTGGCGCCGTGATGCGCGGCGCAAAATTCGTCACGTCGGCCATCGGCAGCTCCTTTGAGCCCGTGTCGGGAAATCCGCCGCCCACCAGCACGATGGCCTTGAACCGGGTCTCGATTGCAGGGAGCAGCGCACCTTGGTTCGCTCCGGCGCTGTAGCCGGCATACGCCAGCTTGTCCGACTGGATGTCCTTTCGTGTCTCCAGATAGTCGATCGACCGGCCCAGATCCTTCGAGAGTTCGATCAACTGATCCCGGTGCGACGCCTTTCCGCCACCGGGTCTCGGGCCGCGTTCGTAGTGGCCCTTGTAGATCGGATACACGAGTGCGCGGCCGTTTGCGACGAACCGCGCATAAAGCCAGGAATCGCTCAGCGTTTCGCTCGAATGCGCGTTGGTCGCACCGGCGCTGGGAAAATAGACGACTGCCTGAAACGGCGGAGAAATTTTCCTGGGCAGAAAAATGAACGCCGCCATCCGCTCGTTGTTATAGGCGGCATTGAACGAGACCTTTTCCTTCCGCCAGCGCGGATCAGTGTCGTCGATCGACTCCACCTGCGGCGCGAGATTGATCTTGTCGTAGGAAAAGGAATTTCGGAATTGCTGAAACTCGAGGTCACTGACCGGAACGTCGTGGTCGAAGGTGCGGGTCACCCTCGGCAACGGCGCGTCCAGCGCGACGGCGGTGCCCGGCGCGGCGAGTTTCATGCAACGAAATCCGTTGTTCGGCGAGCGATCGAAGGGCGCCTGCGCATCGTTGTTGATGGTGAACATGTATTCCGGCTCGTCCCACGCTCCGCCCAGAATATACCGTTTCCCGGGATTCGCTTCGTTCCAGCACCATTCGCGCGCGTTGCCCGCCATGTCGTGGAGGCCGAAGCCGCTCACGCCCTGGTGCCGGCCCACCGGCGACGGGGCCTGGCGGCTGAAATTGCTCAGCGGTACCATCACCTGGGCTTGGTACGTCGAGCTCGCGTAGCGCCAGTGGTAGATCGATGGCAGCCGCTTGCCTCGGAACTCCGCGTACGCGGCGGCCTCGAACCAGCTCACGCCCATGACTGGCCAGTCTGCCTCGCTTTCATCGCAAGTCCCATTCTTCCAGGTCGACGGGCCGGTTCGGCCCGTGCTGTCGCGAAACAGCGCCATCGCCTCCGCCCAGCTCAGCGTTTTGTCGCCGCGAACGAACGGGTATTTCCAAAACGTCTCCGTCGAGTATCCGCCGCGATCCACGAATTCCTTGAATTCGCGATTCGTGACTTCGAACCGGTCGATCCAGAAGTCGCTCAATTGAACGGCCGGCAGCCGCGTGAGCAAAGATGCGGTTTGCCCCCCTTGCACCTGCACCATGCCCAGAGGTGTGGAATCGGTCGGCGTGAGGAAATATCTCAGCCGGCCGAGGAGGAGCCTGCCGCCGAAGGCCGGACCTTCGGCGCGTTCGAGCGGCGCACAGCCGTCTTTCGTGATGCGCAGTCGCTGAAAATCCCGGGCGACGCGAATGTTCTTCAACGGCGATTTACCGAGATATTCCCAATCGGCCGCCGGTTTCCGATAGGGCTTCACGTGGATATCCGCACCCGGCGGGTTCGTTTCGATCGTGAGTGATGCCGAGATCTGCGGCCAGAGGTGGGTGAGCGCCGGGTCCAGTGGGATGAGTTCCTCGGCCGCGCGGGCGAGGAGGAAAGCGGCCGTGAAATCGTCCTTGCTGATCAACCGGTTGATCTCCGGTAGTGCCGTTTCGCGCGCCCACTGCTGCTTCGCCGCGCGCTCGCGTTGCGCGGTCGCTTCGCGGCGCAGCGAACTCTCGTTCGCTTGCGCCCGCAGCGCGGCGGCGCGCAGCTCCTCCTGCAGCCGCCTCCCGCGCGCCGTCACGGCGATGCTGACCGCGACCGTGAGCGCAGTGGCCGCGGCGATTCCGCCGCTGGTCACGAAGGCCACGCGGTGCCGGCGGACAAATTTCTGCATCCGATACCCCGCGCTCGGCGGGCGTGCCACCACCGGTTCGTGGGCCAGGTGGCGCTGGATGTCGTGGGCCAGACCGCTCGCCGTTTCGTAGCGCCGCGCGCGGTTCTTCTCCAGCGCCTTCATCACGATCCAGTCGAGATCGCCGCGCAAGAGCGTCGACAGTTGCATCGGCGCCGTGCCGCGCGCCCGCGCGATCGTGTTGCGATCCACGGCGTCGAGCGTGGTCAAACGCGTCGACGGCCGCGGCGGCTCCACCTCGCGGATCACGCGGCGCATTTCGTCGATGCCACTTTGCGCCAGGGTCTTCGGATCGAACGGCGGGCGCCCGGCCAGCAATTCGTAGAGCAGGACGCCGAGCGAATAGATGTCGCTGCGCGTATCGACGTCGAGCCCGCCAATCTGCGTCTGCTCCGGGCTCATATAGGCCGGCGTGCCGATGAACTGCTCAAACGCCGTGAACAGGGTGTGATCCGTCAGCCGTCCCTGGGTCGCCTTCGCGATGCCGAAATCGATGACCTTGGGCGCGGCGACATCGTCGTGTTCTCCCACGAGGATGTTCGACGGCTTGATGTCGCGATGGATGATTCCCTTGTGGTGCGCGTGCTGGATCGCCTGGCAGACCTGGATGAACAAGCGCAGGCGGTCGGTCGTGGAAAGATTCTGCTCGTCGCAGTAGCGCGTGATGGGAATGCCGCCCACCAGCTCCATCACGAAGAACGGCCGGCCGGCGTCGGTCGCGCCGGCGTCCAGCACGCGCGCGATGTTCGGGTGATCCATCAGTGCGAGCGCCTGTCGCTCGGCTTCGAAGCGCGCAATGACCGCCTTGGTGTCCATCCCGAGCTTAATCACCTTCAACGCGACCCGTCGGCGAACGGGCTCCTCCTGCTCGGCCATGTAGACGACCCCGCAGCCGCCCTCGCCGATCTTCTGCAACAGCTTGTAGCGGCCGATGCGGTCGCCGGGCTTTTCCTCGGCCGGCGGGGCGGGCCGCGGCAGGGCTGGCTCACGGAAGAAGTCATCCGCCTCGCCATCGGCGAGGAGCAGAGCCTCGACGCGTCGGCGCAACGCTTCGTCGCTGGCGCAAGCCCGCTCGAGGAAGTCGTGGCGCGCTTGCGGCGGTCGCTCGGCGGCGGCGGCGTAGATGTCTTCCTCGCGACTCATGCTGGAATCTCAGCGCGAAAATTCGAAGCGGAACGGGTCATACGGAGCCGAGAATCTGCGGGACGCGCCCGACCCCGCTCAGTTGCGGAGCTGCTTGATTTCAGCCATCAACCACGCGCGCGCGTAGCTCCAGTCGCGCTTCGCGGTGGTTTCCGAGATACCCATGACGGCCGCCACTTCCTCGAGTGTCAGCCCGACGAAATAGCGTTGTTTCACGAGCTCGGCCTTGCGCGCATCGTGTTGTTCGAGCCGCTCGAGCGCCTCGTGAATGAGCAGCAGCTTGTCTTCCGGCGCGGGACTGACGAGGGGCAGCGGTTCGGCGTCGGCGCTGATCTTTTCGAGTGCGCCGCCATGCCGCACCGCGCGGCGGCGCCGTGCGTTCTCGATCAGGATCCGCCGCATCGCCTCCGCGGCGGCGGCAAAGAACTGCGCGCGGTTGTGCCACTCCGGCTGTTGATCGCCGCCCAGTCGCAACCACGCCTCGTGAACGAGCGCGGTCGGCTGCAAGGTCTGCCCGGCGGCCTCCCGTGCCATTTTTGCGGCAGCGAGCTTGCGGAGCTCTTCGTAAACAACGGGCAGGATTCTTTCCGCCGCGCGAGCATCGCCCGGCTCGATGCTTTGCAGCAGCAAAGTGATCTCTCCGCACGCAGAGACGGACGGCGCGTCGCTCATCGATAAGGGGCTGGACCGGAACGGGGGCGGAAGAAGAAGTGGGATCCGCAATGGCTACGCAATCCGGCAGATCGCGAATCATCGGCAATTGTCCATGGGCACACTGACTAAACGCAAATATTGTCTGTGGCGGCCGTGACGCGAAGGTGGCGCGGTCAATGCGCCAAAGGCGCACAAGTCTGAGCGCGCGGTTCGGGCGGAGTCTCCGGTCAGTGGAGTCGCGGTCAGGTTGACCGCGCCACGGCCCGCCGCTCCCGCGGGTGCGGGAGGGGGCGGCGGCCGGCGAGTCCTTT
>Ga0082335_1008400_pt1 | contig 11767 bp, 9 predicted proteins | sample Subgrocontami58m_FD_72375 | JGI IMG/M metagenome (GOLD analysis project Ga0082335, IMG submission 72375) | Subsurface groundwater microbial communities from S. Glens Falls, New York, USA - GMW37 contaminated, 5.8 m (SPADES assembly) (version 2) ...
TGAAATGGACGACGGCAGCGCGTTGAAACTTACGGTCGCCCTCTATTTCACGCCAAAGGGGCGATCCATCCAGGCATACGGCATAACACCGGATATAATTGTTGAAGACAAACCACCGGATGTCGCGGAAGCGCCAAAGAAGTCGATCCGTGAACAGGACCTGCCCGGACACATCGAGGTCCCGGAGGAACGCGTTGAAATAGGCGAGCCAATAAAACTTGTCCCGTCAACGGATAAGACGGACTATCAGAAAAAGGTTGCCCTCGATTACCTGAAGAGCTGGCAGATATTCAAGAGCGGTTCTCAAATTGATAAAACTCAATAGGTTGGTGGGTGAAAATTTACCCTTCATGTGGCCAATGTAATTAGAAATTAGCAATAATATCGAATAGTTAAAAAATGCTTGCCTTGGCACGATTATTGCTGTATTATCCGATGGAAACAACGGAGGTAACTCATATGAAGACATTAAATTCAGGCCCGATGAATCGGGCAACTACAATTTTTTTGACGGTGGCCGTCATGGCAAGTCTTTTGGCGATTCCCTGCACCGCTTCATTTGCAAGAGATGCTACTCTGTCAAAGTCGAACACTGCCACGGTTCAAGTCGTGAAAAAGGATGATACCAAAAAGGAGCGGGGGTTTTTTGAAAAGATACTTGATGGCATTAAGAGTGTCGTGAATTTTTTCGTTGCGGACAAACCGGCAACCACGGAACAGCGAAAGACAGCAGAACCCCTGCAACAGTCGGCTGTGCCACTGGCATCGCCAGGCGCAGCACGTGCCACCACAACGCCCGTAATCACAGTGACACAGAACCCGTCGGTAATTATACCTCAACAAGTTGAACGAAAAAATGACGTCCTCGGGTTCTCTAAGATCGAAGTGAAACCCGAAAAGAATATACCAGAGGTCGTTGATGATAGGAAGCCTGTTATTGCACCAACTGAACCAGCAAAACAGCCGAGTTCGCTTTCTGCACCCGCCGTGGCGCCATCAACCACTGCCAGAACGCCATCGGGTCAGGAAACCGCTGCGCCAGTTGCTTCAGACACCAGAGAACCGGCGGCAAAGATCGAACAGGTCGCACCAAAAACCGTTGCGATCATTCAGACCCCGCTGGCCAGGACACCATCGGAGTCCGTAACAACTACTACAGCGACCGGAACACGAACAACGGCAACAACAACGACCGCCACAACGACCAGCAGCACGCGAACAACCGCAACAACCGCACCGATTGAACCGACCGCGATTACAAGGGTTCCACCGACCCAAATAATAGAGGCCACACCAAATGCCCCAAGGGAAACATCAACCGTAACCGAACCAGATGCACGCCCGACAAGCCACACCGAAACATTCGATGGGCAGACGATAATCGGCATGACCGTGGCCCCAGTTGGAACGTTTGCAATAGTTGACACGGTAGACAATATTACCACTAATGTCAGGACATTTGTTGTATCCCTCTCCGGCGAAGGCAGGGTGGAGTGTCCGGCTATCACGGCCACAACCACCACAAGGCAGACAGCGACCCAAACTACGACAGAAACAACCCGCGCTGGCGTGCAGGAAACGGCACCCACCGCCGTTATCGAGGCTGGAGAGACACTTTCTAGCGGTACTTTACTGCAGCGAGCGGCCACTACGCCCCAAACTTTGGCCGCTGCAAGCGCTATTACAGATGCAGCCTCCACTATTCAGCAGGTTCAGGTCATATCCGATGTCTTAAAGGCAGAGATGCTTGCGCAGTGCCCATTGGAACGGCGCGCACCAGTCGTTTCAATAGGTTCAGGCGCAAGATTTATTGTAAGGACGGAGACAAGAATGGCCTATGTGCTGGATAATTCGGTCCGGACATTTTTAACAGTGAAAACGGCCGGCGTGGAAATTCCACCCGTTGAAGAAGGCGGCACGCAACAGACCGTTGGCATCGGTGGAGATGTCGCACCACCAGAGGCGCCCCCTCCTCCGCCAAAGCCTGATCTCCAGCCTGAACCGAACTCAGGAGGTGTCGAAGAGCTTGATGTCGTGCCTACGCCGGGCGATTGTCAGGCAACCTTAAAGGCAATTGTCTTTTGTGCAGAAAAAGATTGCACCCAATATTATGAGTTCAATGCCATATTTAAAGTCGGCAATACCGTAATGAATGATTTTGTGACAAAGATCGATGCCTCCTCCTTCCTTCTTGCCCCGCCAACGGCGGCAGCCGAGCCAGCTAAGGGACTAAGCCTTTCATTGAACAAGGCCGATATACAAGGCCCGGTCACAATAACGGTCACGGCCAAAAAGGGAGATATCTTGCTTGAAAAAACAGTGGATAGTGATGTCCCGAACAGGGAAGACCTTATTGCAAGATGCATTCAACCAGAAGCCACAACTGAAGGAGTTATACCAAAGGCCTATGATGAAACCAAGGCCGATCAAGGACCGACTGGCTACGCCGATATCAGTGGCGGAAGAGGCTTCGGCGCATGCTCATTGATCAGAAGATAGTTACAGTTTTTCTTGCGTTCGAAAAAACGACCTGCTACATATCTTCTCGACTCGCCCCGCGCTGCGGGGCTCGCTCGAAAAATAAGATCTACGGAGGTTATTAAATCATGAAAAAACGAATTGGCATTCTAACCGGCGGCGGCGATTGCCCCGGCCTAAACGCCGTCATTCGCGCGGTCGTTTGGCGCGCTGCTCAATATAACGACAATTTCATCGGTTTGAAAAACGGCTGGGCGGGACTCTTGACCTGCGAGACAATGGCGCTGAACAGAAACTCGGTGGCCGGTATTCTTTACAGGGGCGGGACCATCCTTGGGACATCAAGGACAAATATATTCAAGGACCCCCAAGTGGCGAAAAAAGTGACCGAAAACATCAAGAAACTTGGCCTAGATGCAATAATCGCGGTCGGAGGAGAAGACACTCTTGGCGCAGCTGCAAGGCTATCTCAGAGAAAGGTCCCGGTCGTCGGCGTTCCAAAGACCATCGACAACGACCTTCCATGCACCGATTTCACGTTCGGCTTCGACACCGCCATTTCAATAGCAACCGAAGCCATTGACAGACTCCACACAACGGCTGAATCACATAACCGTGTGTTGGTCGTTGAAGTAATGGGGCGTCACGCCGGATGGATCGCGTCCTATGCCGGCCTGGCGGGTGGGGCAGATATCATCCTGGTCCCCGAATATCCGTTCACGATAGAGGAGGTCTGCGAGGCGATTCGGAGACGGCACGACGCAGGCAAGTTCTTCAGTATCGTATGTGTCGCAGAGGGCGCCCAGATGATGACCAAAAAGGGGAAAGAGGTCATCCTTGCCTCCAGGTCAAAGGACGCCTTCGGACACGTTCGTCTTGGCGGCATCGGGGCGGTCCTCGCGGAGAAGATAGAATCGGCGACCGGTTATGAAACCCGCGTCACCGTCCTGGGTCATATTCAACGCGGAGGTTCGCCAACGGCACACGACAGGGTCCTTGCCACGCGCTATGGCATTGAGGCAATGGATTGCGTGAATGATGGCGACTTTGGCAAGATGGTGGCGTTGAACGGGACAGCCATCGTCCGCGTCCCCTTGAAGAACGTCACCAAGAAGATAAAGACCATTAATAGGGATTTTTACGAGCTTGCGAAGGTCTTTCAATATTAGCCTGTAGTTGCAGAGCTTGCTCTGCCCACTGTGTAGCGCAGGTCTTTAGACCTGCCAATCGAACTGGCAGGACTAAAGTCCTGCGCTACATTTTCTGGCAAAGCAAGCTTTGCAACTACATCACCTGCTAAAATAATTCGGCGGCCTCTCATCCTTATCGCGAAAGTGAAGATATAATAGAACGGCGTGGAGATACAGGACCATCGCGAACATGACAAAGGCCACGTAGAAGAACGCCCGTTTACCCGTCAGAAGCGATGCCAGATTGACAATAAAAATTATATATGATGCCGCCACAAGCGCCTTCTTGAAGTGCAAGCGAATGCCAAGTTCCCCCTCACCCTGACCCTCTCCCCTCTGGGGAGAGGGGATTGTATTCACTGGATTGCTTCGCGGACGCTCGCAATGACAGACAACTGGCGCACCCTGAAGGGTGCTACTCCCAAACCAATCAACTGCTGGCGGAGAAGGTGGCGCTGGGGGCGGCTATGCCGCTTTTGACACCTTTGAAAATAGCCGAGATCTTCTTGTGAAGATCAACCGCACTTTTGACCAGCCGATCCGACGGCTCTTTTTTGATAAGCCCCATTACCAGGTCTTCCAATAATTTCACTTTTTCCGGTTCGCGGTTGAGTTTTATCTTCTCCGTTGGGTTTTCGATGATCGCCGGATTCTGGTCAGATGGCTTCATCGGTTCGTGTTCGCGTTCTACCATGTCAATGAGCCTATCCATACTTTTTGCCCCGTTGCGGAGCGGGAACGGCAAGGCGCGCGTCATGCAGTAATACATGATGGCGCCGATCGAATAGAGGTCGCTTGTTTCGCCGATTTCCCTTTTTTGCTTAAAAATGACCTCCGGCGCACTGAAGGACGGGACGCCATGGACGAAATCGCCGATCTTCCCAAAATCAGAGGCATAGCCGAAGTCGGTCAGCTTGACCTGAAAACCGTACTCCGTGTGCACTACCCTGATGCGCATCGGTTTCAAGTTCAAATGGAGCATCCTTTTGCGGTGGATGAAATCAACGGCGTCAATGACCCCCAAGAATATAGGGACCATGCCTTCCACAAGCAGGCCCTTGGTCATGTCATAAATAGAATCGCCCATGTAAAATTCTCGAATGATAATATCCTCACCGGTCGTCTGATCCTTGCGGAGCTCCATTACACCCACAATGTTCGGGTGAGTCAGGCCAAGCGCTTTCTTGTTTGACTCGATGAAGCGCTGGAGCTCCTCTTTATATCTGATGTTCGCGTATTCTCTGGCTTGTGTCATTTCATCGCCGTAGTTGACGGTCACGGGCGGCCTGGCTAGCGGGCCCTCTTCCAGCGGCGCAAGTTCGGGATTGGGGATATAAGAATAGTGTTTTATGATCTTGTCCTTGTTGAGCCGTGAGGCGATGGCCATTTTGCCCGTGTCGGTCGTTGTCACGATCTGTGATTTTATCCACGAGCTCGATTCTTCATCGTCGCGAAGCGCCCTGATGATGTTAAAATCCTTTGCGGTTGTGTCTGGCATATTGGCCCCCTCATATTAGGCCCCATGAATGGGGCAACTACTTGTAGTTCGTTACTTCTTCGTCCTTTTCCAAAAAATAATTTTGATCGATCGTTGGCTCGTCTGCAAGCTCTTTGTAATGAACCTTGACCTCAAGTGTCCCGACAAAAAAGGCCTCTCCCTCAAAAAGTATGGCGCGGCCTTTTTCGATGCCATCTTTCCCTTCCCCGGCCATGAGGCGCATCTTTTGGCCCCGCCGCGTCACATATGTTCCGCCGGAACTCGCAAGGTCGCGGACTTCAATGCGCCCGTCGCGGCGCGGAACGGCAAGGGTGTGGATCCTGGAAATTGAGGTGTCGCCGTGAATAACGATGTCGGAATCGTTGTCGCGGCCCAACACCAACGGGCGGACGACCTGGGTCGTGACTTCTTTCTTTGTTGATGGGTCTGTGTAGGATAAGTAAATCATATGCACGGGATTCCCGCCTTCGCGGGAATGACAGAACGGAGAGCAAAATAGCATAGAAATACTTTGATATCACGGAAAAAATGAAATATATTGGGGGTGGGAGATCCCCGCTTTCGCGGGGATGACAATAATATGAAAAACCTAATACCAGAAGACCTCAAGATAAACTGCTATTCCGCAACCGGCCAGATGGAGAGAAAAGACAATCAGGATTTTTTCTTTTCCGACAAAGAGAAGCATCTTTACGTCGTGGCGGACGGGATGGGGGGATACAAGGGCGGCGCGCTTGCCAGTAAATTTGCCTCCCACTTGGCAAGGGACATTTTTGAAACGGTAGATTCGATCACCAGCACGTCCCCCGATGAATCCATTATGTCGGGTCGGCAATTTGTGGGCTACGAAGACGCACTGAAACACGCATTTCTTGACGCGCATGACCGGACGATCACAGAGGGGATCGATGGCGCGGCGCAAGGGATGGGTTGCACGATCGTCCTTTTGCTCTTCAGGGGAAACAGCCTGCATATAATGAACGCCGGTGACTGCAGGTGCTATCAATATTGCGAAGAAACCCTGCGGCAGGTAACGCGCGACCATTCCAAGGTCGAAAAGCTTCTGCGAGCCAAAGAGATATCCAAAGAAGAGGCTAAAATCCACCCGCAACGCAACCTTGTGGAGAAATGGATCGGCGGTAACAGGTTCAGCGGGATGCCGGACACCTACAGCATTCCATATTACGTGAACGACAGGTTCATTCTTTGCAGCGACGGCGTGACGAAGGTGCTAAACGACGCGAAGATCGAGGAGTTTGCCAAGATGGAAAACATAAAAGACGCCGTCGACGGAATGATCCTAGCCATCAAAGATGCGCCAGAAGAGATCAGCCCGCTTACCAACAAGGTTCGGAAAAAGGACAACGCAACGGTGATGATGGTCGAGGTCACTGCAAAGACGGCCGCATGGCACAAAGATGAGGATACGATAAAGGGGTGAAAATATGGACATTAAAAAGACATTCACCGAATTGAGCGTGCTGTTTCCGATCCTGACGCTCTATAGTATCGTTTACCTTGGGCTGATGATCTATGACTTTGTGGCCAAGGGAGCGTTTGATCTGCCGAGCGGAATGATGATAGTTTATATCGCTCTGACCGGTGCCTATGCCGCAGACAAGGAGATCAAGCGATGGGCCGGAAACGCCCCAGAAAGTAAGTGGGGATCAATCTTTGTCTATGCATGGTTCGTCTTCTTTCTGGTCGCTTTTGTTGTGCGCAGTTTCAAGACTGAATATGTTCTGCCAGTTGATCTGTCCAGTGTGGCCCTACAAGTGCTGGGAATTTTCTTCGGATCGAAGGCAAGTAAAAAATTGTATGAGGTGAAGAGCGGAAAGAACCCAGAGGTTATTTTGGGCAGAGAGCAGACGGTCTTGGAAATTATCCATGCGAATGGAAAGGTCACAAGAAAAGAAGTGATGGACGCATTGAAAATATCCGACAGCACCGCAAACCGGTTATTGGCCGGCTTGGAAACTAAGGGAACGATCAAGAGAGAGGGCCAAATGAAAGGGACTTTCTATATGGCGGTTGGAGAGAAGTGAACGACTCCTCACCTTAGACCCTCTCCCCAAGGGGGAGAGGGGGAAGAAATACGGCTCATACCACCTCATTACCGGCTCATTTACGCTTCATCGGCTCAAAACGTGAGGCGTAATGGGGGTAAATACGGTTCATTTACGTCTTTTACCGGCTCAAATACACCTCATTTACGCCTCAAATGGTGCTTATAAGGGGATATATGGTGGTATAGGTGGGTGGAGAGGACGACGTTCGAGTTCATCGCCCAGTCGCCGCGTCAGGTCCGGGCGGCGCTGGCGAACTATGAGATCGAAGGGAAAAAATGCGCGGGGATATGAACCTTGCATCCCAACCGCAAGTCGCAGCTGTGAACGAAGGTTCGGTGACCGTTGCCGTCGCCATTACGGACAAAAGCGGGAATGAGATATCTGACAGAACCGTGGTTGAATATTTAAGCAGCGTCGACATCTCTGTCACGGATGTTGCCGTTCTGGGCGTGGAAAAATACAGATTACCGATGTGGAAGAACGGCGATGACATGGTCTTTGGAGAGACCTGGCCCGACGGTTATGAACCGTTCTCAAAGACGCTTACCATATCAATGGCCTTGGCCGAACATGAGCCGATAAAAAGACCTTCGGATGTCCCGGCGTTCTTGCAGGTTCAAAAAAAGGCCGACAAGGCGCTTGGAGCCGTGAAAAAAGAGACCTGGCCGAACAAGGGCGGTTTTGTGGATATAAGAAAACCCCTCAATCCAACAGGCCGTCCGTAAATACCGTCAGGCCGACAGCAATGGGCATAAGTTCAGTATTGTTCGACCCGCCTATCATATGTTCGGCGGCGTCACGCCTTTTGCAGTCTGCCGAGTGAAATTAAATTGAGGACACTTGCAGACAACCTTTCCTGCCAAGCCTTGCCTGCCTGCCGGTAGGCAGGTTGTGAAACCGGCGCTGTTTAAAGTGAACTCAATTGGAGGCCTTGGCATCCTTCAGCCCCCATCAATAAATGCCGAGGCCAGAATAAGATTCGGTTGATATTTTATTATTAATCGTATAGTTATGATCCAACAAATCGAGCATTAATGAGACCACAGGTGCCAAACTGTTGTCATCATCAAAGCGATTTAATATCTGGAGTTGATAATGTTAACTGTACCAAGGGGATTTATCGAAGCTTTAAGCAATTCTTTAAAAGAGTTAATAATAAAAATTGGTCCACGTGATGAGAAAAATGAAAAACATTTGTCTATTTCCGGCAAACCGGAGCTCGGCTACGATTCCGAAATCCTATATAAAATTTGGGGTATCACGGGTGTTATTAATAAATATCAAGCATTAAATAAGCATGTCAATCAGTCTGTTTTACACTCAGTTGTTTTTGATGGTGTTCAAAATAAAATAACATCAATTGTTAATGCAGGCGACCAACGCATAGCACTTGATTCATGGAAAGATATAAAATTACTAGATGAAGAGATAAAAAAACTTATTGCATCAATTATTGTAACTATATCGGATGAAAAGGAATGGATGGTATATGTACCATTGTATGATATTAACATCGAAGCCGATTTCGATTTTGCAGACGTGAAATTTATTACATGCACCGAAGAAATGGCGCTAACTCTATGCGGCAGTCCTTCAGATGAAGGTTTGCTTGGAGCGCTAGGTAAAGCAAGTTTATTTAAAACATGGTCTCATCCGATAAGGCTACAGAACAATACTCTTCTTTCAATGAAATTAAGGGGTGTTCATTACGGTACATCAGAATCGAATGTAGTTTCAAAAGCGGAAGATGTGAGTATATTATCTTTGGCGCTACTTTACGTATGTTTTCTTTTTGGAAGAATATCATCCAAAACAAAATATATGGGGGATAATGCTTATTCCCCAACTTTAAGCATGCTACTAAAATGTTCCGGGAACATCGCAGAAGAAGTGAGTCTTGAAAGAATTTCCCCATTTCGAGAAACGTACGACGTAGATAAGAAATTCATTGAGAGCAAACCTTATCCATTTAAATTATTTGAACATTTTATAATGAATGTCCCGATGTGTTTTCTAAAAAAATTAATAATCGATTCCATTGATTGGTTTTATGATTTTCTTTGGGAAAAGAATTTTTCAATGCGATTCATTAAATTGCTAATCGCTTGTGAAATATTATTGAATGTCCCGCCTGGGCAAGGGCAGTCAATGAAATTTACCGATAATGCAGCTATATTAGCGGGTCGAGATACCGAACAAAGAAAGGCAATCGCAAAAGAGATTGGCGACATTTTGACAACAAGGGGTTCGATATTTCATAAAGGTAAGAAGATGCCAAACGACAAAGATTATGAAGCATTAAGGCAATTGCGTATCCATTATCTGAGAATATTAATTGAGGTGATACAAATAGCTGTAGAGCATCCAGAGTATAGAGAAGACGAAAAGGGCTATAAGGATTTATTTGACTCACAAAAATATGGAGCATGGCATCCAAATAGAAAATTTGAATTACCAAAAACCTTACTAAAAGCAGCAAAGGAATCAAACGAATAAATGAGCAAATTAACGTTATCGATTGTGGTTGTCATGAATTGATGCACTTATGCTAAAACTCAAATTCAAATTGAACGAACTATCCGTGTTGGCTCCATCGTTGACTGTATATACACTTGCCTATCTCACACGAATGACGACATGAACTTTGCGGCGAAAGGTGAGTTTGGTATGCCGATACGATCAAATCACATCCAGTGAATCTTCGTCTTTGCAGAATGACTTGCTGGTTATGGTAGGGAGGTTGACGGAAAAGATCGAACCGGCCTTTGGCAGGCTGTGGACGAACATTGAGCCGCTGTGGTTTCTTATCACGTCCTTGCAATAAGCCAGCCCGACGCCCGTGCCGTTTGCCTTGCCGAATGTGAAGCCATCCTTGAAAATCTTGGCGATATGGTTTTGAACAATGCCCTTGCCGTTGTCAACGACCTCGACCCTGACGGTGCCGTTAAATGAAACCAAGCGAACCGCTATCTTGCCCTGATCCATTGCTTGCGAGGCGTTGACGAGTAAATTTGTCACAACTCTATTCACTTCGGATTCATCGGCATTGATGAGGACGTCTTTTGAACCGGCATAATTCAATGCGATGTTTTTCTGATCGGCAACGGGCTTGACTTCCGACACTGCGCTTTCAACAATGGTATCCAGTGAGGCCTCTGCCCGAGCCGATATACTGTTTAAGGTTTCAAGGTTGGCGATCATCGGTTTGAGTTTCGTCACGCACCTTTTGGCGATGTCCTTGTAGGTAATCATGTCCTCGTCGGAAACCTCTGCCGAGTTGACCAGCGCCTCGATAGTTTGAAGATGGGTGCGCATATCGGAAACGACCTGCGGGATAATCGCGGTTACTTCCGATTCGAGCTTTGCGCTCTTTGCCGTGTCCCGTAAAAACTTTCTGGCCACTTCGAATTTATCGATCGGCTCCGGCCACGAAACTTGACACAAAAAAGCTCTTAGGGTCGTAACCGGTGAGGCGATGTCGTGGGCCAGTCTGTCTGCGATCTTGATCTTCTCTGTCATATTTTTATCCTCCATTTCGTTTTGATAAATAGCTGACGGGTTAAAGAGCATAAGGCGTGCCAAAGTAGTGGCTGGTGACTAGTGGCCGGCGGTTGAAAAATCCTTAAATTTCAAAATGTTACAGTTGCAATTATTCGGCGAAGATCGGCGTCGGAAAATATGGGAAAATGTGGGGTATTGAAACCTCAACTGGCGCGGGCTAAAGCCCACTCCAAGACAGAAAAGTGCTTCGCAACTGGATGGGAGTTGTGGTATAAAACGCCAGATGAAGATATTAAAAGACTGGGAGGCAATTGCCGAAGTTGACATGGGGAGTAAGCAGAAGGCTTATCTTTGCGAAAACGAGCAGGGTGAGCAAAAAGTCCTTTGGTGGCCGGATACACTCGACTACAAAGTGAAGGATAGATTTAGGAAAAAGATCGAGCGGATCAAGGGCCTTTCAAATCCACATATCGCAACAGTTTACGATATCATCCATGACGAAGAAACGCACAAAGATATCGCCTTTGCCGAATACTGTCCGGGCGAGCCGATCTTTTTGGCAAGCGCCATGTTGACCTTGGTGCAAAAACTCCGTTTATTGATCCACACCATGCGCGGATTGGAATTCATGCATGAAAATAAACTCCTTCACTTAAACATAAAATCAGACAATGTTTATGCCGAGCTTGTGAGCCTCTATGCAAAGGTGATCAACTGGGGTGCTGCATTGCCAATGGAAGCAACGAAGGAACTGGCAGGAAAAGTGGTGGGAACACCCGCATATATTGCTCCTGAAATTGCATTGGGGCCAATAGAGAATATCGATTGCCGTGCCGATCTGTTTTCGTGGGCTGTCTTGGCGTATCAGGTGTTATCGGGATTTTTTCCATTTCCCGACAGAATAGGCACAATGGGTGATGCAAATAAATTAAGGGAGATAATCGGCAAAGAAAAACCACCGCAAAGCATTAATAGCGTTCCCGATAATTTAAGCGGGCTAGTATGCGGCTTACTTAAAAGCCGGCCGGAGA
>Ga0082335_1008401_pt1 | contig 11767 bp, 13 predicted proteins | sample Subgrocontami58m_FD_72375 | JGI IMG/M metagenome (GOLD analysis project Ga0082335, IMG submission 72375) | Subsurface groundwater microbial communities from S. Glens Falls, New York, USA - GMW37 contaminated, 5.8 m (SPADES assembly) (version 2) ...
TTACGGCAAGATTTTCTTTGATTTTTTCATTCACTAATCCCTCTATTGCATCTAATCCCTCTTTTCCAACTTTTGGAATTTTGTTGGGATGAGCAAAATCAAACCGCAACCGCTCCGCAGTAATATTACTCCCTTTTTGCTCCACATGATCTCCGAGAATCTTACGAAGCGCCGCATGGAGGAGGTGGGTCGCCGTATGAAGCCTGGTCGTCATTTCGCTTTGATCCGCAAGACCCCCTTTAAACATGCCTTTGGAGGCTGTTCGCGACAACTCCTGATGCTTTTCTTTTTCCTTTTCAAATTGCTCTCTGTCTAACCGGAGGCCTTTTTCCTGATATAACTCTTCTGTTACCTCTATGGGAAATCCGTACGTTTGATACAGATCAAACGGAGATACTTTTTCAAGATTCTTCATCCCTTCCCGCAATGTTTTACTGAATTTTTCGCCTTCTTCTGCGATTGCCTGCTTGATAAACCGTATATCTACCGTTTTGAAATACTCTGTTCCGCTATAGATTTCTACGACCGCAGTAATCATCTCATCAGATACATGACCCCCGAGTTGTTGCATTTTTACCATCGCCCGCCGGATGAGACGCCGGAGTACATACCCCTGCATTTTATTAGACGGGGTGACCCCGTCAGCCATCATCATCACACTGGCCTTAATATGATCGGCAACGATCCGCCGGGCGCGCGTATCGGACCCTGCGATCATATCCATCAATGAAGAAAAGAGGTCGGTTTGAAAAATATCAGGGTTATCGTTGGTGGCCGCTGTCAAGCGCTCCAGTCCCCCGCCGAAGTCCACATTCTTTTGATCAAGCTCTTTGAGTGTTCCGTCTGCCTGCTTCTGGTATTGCATGAAAACCGAGTTTGCAATCTCCATGAATCGGCCGCAGTCGCAGTTGGGGTGACAGGGCCTGGCCCTGTCATGAAACCCAAGCTCGACTCCAAAGTCAAAAAATACTTCGCTGTCCGGGCCACCCGGCTCGCCGACGGGCATCTTGTCCGGCTCGCCGCTTCTACTCCACCAATTTTTTTCGACGCCATAAGAAAATATTTTTTCTTCGGGAACTCCTAATTTTTTCCAGATGTTCACCGACTCTTCGTCTCCCTTCAACACAGAAACATACAGCCGTTCTTTCGGTAACCCCAATTCTTTGGTCAAAAATTCCCAAATCCAAGCAAGTTGTTCTTTCTTGAAGTAATCTCCGAGTGACCAGTTACCCAGCATTTCAAAAAACGTGGTGTGCCGGTTGTCCCCCACCTCCTCAATATCCTGCGCACGGAAAGACTTCTGGCTATCGACAATTCTCTTCCCTAGCGGGTGCGGTTGGCCGAGTAAATAAGAAATAAGCGGCTGCATACCAGAAGAAGTAAATAAGGTAGTCGGATCATTCTCCGGCACCAAGCTCGCCGATGGCACCTCCACATGCCCCCGGGCCTTGTAAAACTCGATAAACTTCCTCCGTACATCTGCTGATTTCATACAAACGATTATAACATGCTATAATCGTTGAGAGAGGGGGTGATAGTATGTGTCAATCATGTGGATGTGAAACGTGCAAAACGTGCGGGAAGGAAATCAAAAACGGCAAGTGTGAAGGATGTAGCAAACCGTCAGGCGATTGCAGTTGTAAGAAATAGCTCGTTTTGATTAGTATAACGAGATCATGAAAACCATTCTCTACATGGCCGTGACGGTAAATGGCAAGATTGCTGACGCTAACGATAATACGAGCTGGACGAGTAAAGAAGACTGGGACGGATTTCGTGCGATGTGCCGAAAAACGGGAAATGCCATCATTGGCCGCAGAACCTACGACATGGTCAAAAAGGAAGGTACGCAACTGGGCGACATTTTGACTGTTGTTCTTACTCACGACCCCGCGCTTCTTTCCCAACAATCTCCCCATACAATCTTCACTGATAAACCACCAATAGATATTCTTGCTATGCTCGAAAAAAAGGGGTTTAAAGAAGCCCTCGTTGCCGGCGGTGGGATCCTAAACAGCGCGTTTCTCAAAGAAAGCCTGATTGATGAGATGTATATAGACATCGAACCCCTCATCCTCGGCCGCGGGATTCCCCTTTTTTCTGACGGTGACTTCGAAGCGCGTCTCAAACTCATCGGAGTAAAAACCCTGACCAACCGCCAAACCATTCAATTGCATTACCAAGTCAAGTAACATGAACATCATTCAGTCATCACAAACCAAAAAAATCCAAGCGTCTCCGACGACTACTATTTGGGAATTTGTGATGAAAGAACAATCAATCAGTGGTGCTATTGCAGAAATCAAAGAGAGGTATCCGGAAAAAGGTTTTGCTGTAAATAAAATTTCCAAAGAACTCGCCTTTGTCATTTCCGGCGATGGATATGCAATCACCCAAAATGAAAAACGTCCCATTCACGTTGACGATCTGATCTATTTGGACAAAGGAGAAACATACGCGTGGGAAGGAAATCTCACTCTTTTTATGGCCAACACGCCCAAATTTGATCCGAAGCAACATATCGTTGTACTCTCACCAAAATAAAAAACGAGCTGATATAATAATTTCATGTCCACTATGATTCTCGTCTACATCACGTGTGAATCGAGGGAGCAAGCCGAGGACATCGGAAGGCACCTCCTCAAGAAACGACTCGCGGGGTGTATCAATATCATTCCCGGCATGCACTCTCTCTATTTCTGGCCGCCGGGGAAAGACTATATCGAAGAAACCGATGAGGTTATCCTTCTTTGTAAAACTATCGAGAAGCACTACGAAGCGATAGAAAAAGAAGTTCTCAAAATCCATTCGTACGAAAACCCAGCGATCTTCGCCCTCCCGATCACTCACATGTCCAAAAAGTACACCGACTGGCTAACCAGTGAGCTTAACCATTCAGCCACTTGACATACCATTCATACTATGGTATTAATAGTATTATATGCAAACAATCGTGACAAATTTACGTATCCCTGAAGATGACTGGATGAGGGTAAAGGCAGCCGCCGCAAACCTCGGTATCAGCGCCAACGAATACATAAAATCACTCGTTGATGACTCTATGAGACGAGAATTTTTCGCCTATACGGAAAAACCGTCTACTCCACGTAAAAAAACGAGATTTTACGAATCATTGTGGCGTGTTATTGAAAAACCGTATAAACGCAAACCCATGGAAGCGTCGGAGGAAGATAAAGCTATTTACGGAGTATGACCAGCCCACGCGTTTTTATAGACACGAGCTTCTTTAAAGCGCTCATTGATGAAAAAGATGATTTTCATAGTGACGCTGTCCAAATACTCGACATTCTTGAAAAAAACAAAACTCACCTTATAACCACAAACTATATCCTTGATGAATCTATTACACTTTTAAGAAACCGGTGCGGCATTGATCGCGTGAGAGATCTTCGCCGTTCATTAGCTGAACTTAAACCGCTCAAAATTTATCGGGTATTCGCACAGGATGATGCAAAAGCGTGGGATTGGTTTTGGAATGATTGGAGTCATCTCTCCTTCACCGACTGCGTCTCATTCACCGTCATGAAGCGACTGGAAATTACCCACGTTGCCACCTTTGACCAGCACTTCCAACGCGCCGGCTTCACCATCGTCTCCTCAAAAACATAGTATAATCTGACTATGGTCAAACAAGCCCTCATCCTCCACGCGTGGTACGAAAATCCGGAAAACAATTGGTATCCGTGGCTCAAAACGGAATTGGAAACGCGAGGTTATAAGGTGTTTGTCCCTGACCTTCCCACCATGTATACCGACCTTCCGGATATAGACAAGCAACTTCATTACATTAAGGATCTCAAGGCAATGAACAAAAACACGCTCGTAATTGGTCATAGCCTCAGCTGCCTCCTCGCTATGCGGCTAGCGGAAAAAATTCCTTATCAAAAGATGTTCCTCGTTGCCGGTTGGGACTTCAACGATCTAAGCATTGAGCACCGCCTTTTTTGGGCAAACCCAATAGATCATGCAGCAATCAAACAACACGTCAATAAAATCTACTGCATTTCATCAGATAACGATCCGTATATGACTGCATTTACAGCAGAAGAAATGAGTAAGCGCCTGGACGGAAAGTTTATCCTCGTCAAAGGCGCCGGACACTTTACAGCAAAAGACGGAGTGACTACAATGCCGGAAGTACTACAATATATCTAGGTCAGATAATAAGATGAAAACAAAAATTGTTGTCACTAATCCAATGAGTTTTTCCGTTCAGCAGCAGTTACGACTGGAAAGGCTTGGTGACGTTACATTTTACGACACTCACCCCGCTTCGCCGGATGAGTGGCTCAAACGCTGCCAAGGATTTGACATTATCTGTTCTTGGATGTTCGGCCTCCGCGATAAATATAGTGAGCTAAAAGATGTTTATGTTTCCGTCCCGTTTGTCGGTGTTGGCAGCTTTGCTGACCCGGCAGTATTAAAAGCAAATAATATTACACTGTGCAATAGCCCAGGTTGTAATCGCCATGCGGTTTCAGAGTGGATCATTTATATGATGCTGACGACAATGAGACGCCTGGACAAATACGTAAACACCGATAAAAATGTTGCCATTCCTCTTGCCACACCTTCGATTGGCTTGACAGGGAAACGTATAACTATACTCGGTAAAGGTAATGTTGGAAAGCGTGTTGGTGCTATCTGTAAAGCTTTTGAAATGCAAGTTACCTACTTTACTCGAGGCGGCAATTTAACAAAGGCGGTCAAAGACGCTGACATTGTCGTTGATGTGTTAAGCTCAAATCCTAGTTCAAAAGGACTCCTCAATAAAGACTTTTTTAACTCACTCAAAAAGGGTGCCGGGTTTATTTCTGTTACTGTCGATTCTATCGTTGATATGGACGCCATGCTTTCAAGCCTTGATCGAGGACAACTCGCTTTTATAGCTCACGACGTCATGAATGCGAAGGTTGGGGACGCAAGCGATGCGTTATACAAAAAATTGCACAATCATCCAAATGTATTTGTAACTCCTCATATCGCGGGTTTTAGTGATATAACCACGCGGCTTGGTAATGACATGATGATTGACAACGTCGAAGCTTGGTTGGAGAACAAACCAATCAATGTGTTTGGGCATTAGACTTCTTTCCGTCAAAGACAACCTCTACCACGCACTCCAACAAGCAGCTTAAGAGTAATCCTAAACATATAAAATAACGGGTTATGTTAACGATTGCGTTTTACGGATGAGGTATGATAAATACAACGCCGAAGGAAGTACGACAAACAAACCTACCCAAAAAAATAATCCCAGCGTTGCCGCAACGCCATGTTGATCCATAAGCCCGCCGATAAATAATCCTGCCAGGCTAATAAAAATATTAGAAAATAAGGCAACCGCAGAAAGGGCAGTGGCACGATATTGGGAATCCATATTATCGTTTTGAAGACGGTTGAGTATCGGCAACCGGAACCCATCAGAAAATTTTCTGACATACACAGAACTTATTGCCCCTACCCTGCCTTCCATATACGACAATCCCGAACCTATCATTTGGATAATTGTTAAAAAAATCGGGATATAGTCCTCCCGGAGCCTCATCGTCACCGCCGGTATAAGCTTGATGCCAACGGCGCGCATGAGATACGTACCCGCGACTAAAAACCCCATCGCGTTTGCACTAAACCCTCCCTCAGCAAGTCTGGGTTCATAGAGATACCAAAGTCCGATATACGCAACCGTACTGATAAGAATGCTAAATAAAGAAATTGCACCGATCATCGAATTACGGAAAATATGAACCGTTCCTTCTATGTTTTGCCGGATATAATTGCGCAGTGTTATTTTTTTTGTATCTAGAATAGGTTCTTCCAAAAATAAAGCACCGATCAGTGCTCCTACTGCGACAATTGTTGATGCTATATACGGCGCGTGAATATTGAACCGGTATAAAAATCCGCCAAAAATACTTGCTAACGCCAATCCGATCGTGCTCCAAAAAAAGGCGTTAGACTCTGTCTTTTGGTAATATTCTTTTACTTTGCCATTCTCTTTAAGAGAATCATAAAGGAGGGCTGATAGCGCGCCGGATTCAAATGCCCAGTTTGCGTGGTACAAAATACTCGCCGCAAGAAAAATCCAGAAATTATCAGCCACACTAAAGAGGAGAAATCCAAAAACGCCAAGCGTTCTGCCGATGATGACCGTTCTTTTTCTCCCGATAAGATCTGCAAGAGCACCGGATGGCAATTCTAATAATAAACTGATAAATAACCCTACTCCATAGATAATCCCAATTTCAGAAAAAGACAGATAGTGTCTCCAAATAAGCACCCATACGCCGATAGGCACATAAAACCACTGAAATACCGAATCAATGGTAAAAACCGTAATATTCTTCCTCCAATTTGATGTCATATATTCTTTTCCCCTTCGTATGAATGTTGAATAACCAATTTTGCTGCTATTCTTACCGGATCATGCAATTGTATTGTACTGTCTCTATCCGTTATTGCCAAAGGCAATATCTCTTAAACTCAAAGAAATAAATATCGAAGACAACCTCTACCGCGCGCTCCAACAAGCCGCCCGAGTCACTTGACATACACACTTGTATTGTGTATAGTTGTGTGTATATGATGCCATCGCCTACTACTCGAATAAATATCTCTCTTTCTGAAGACGTCCTCACCATGCTTCGCAGATATGCACCGGAGCGGGGTTTAAGCCGTTTTCTATCTGAAGCTGCAAGAGAAAAGATTGACCGGATCAAGCGGGAAAAAGCATTCAAAGAATTACTGGATGCGCCTCCTTCTTTCACAAAAATTCGAGACAGCGCCGCTTACGTGCGTACCTCTCGCAGGCTAGATGAAAAACGCGCGCGGCGCTTAGGGATATGACACAGTTTCTCCTCGATAGCGACATTCTGGTTGATTTCTTCAAAAAAAGACCGTATGCACAACATCTCCTTGCAAACATGAAAGAAAAAGGCGACCTCTTCCTTTCTGTACTTTCCGTATCGGAACTTCGGGCTGGGTGGACAAAAGAAGAAGCTTCCTATTTCCTTCCAATACTATATATTATCGCTAAACGCGCTCCCATCACCGATGAAATCGCCGAGCGCGCCGGGGCCATGAGGCAACTCTATAAATCCCGAGGTATCAGCTTACCTACCATCGATACCCTTATCGCCGCAACAGCAATCATCGGCGATTATCAACTGGTCACCAACAACAAAAAACATTATCCTTTTGCGGAGCTTCGCCTTTACCCTCAAACACATTAACATTATTTTCTCTTCGGAGTATTTTTGAAGAAGCGTTGGCGGATGTGTTTGGTCGTCTCGACACTTTGCTCCTGAAGCTTTTCAATCTGGGCAAGGGCTGAGTCAAGTTTCTCGGCCGCAGCATCACCCAAATCTTCCTTCTTCTCTTTGATCTCATCGATCACCTGGTCTTTGAGTTCCTCACCCTGCTTCACGAGATCCTTCCCACGTTTTTCCATTTCTTCAAGTTTATCTTGAAGTTCTTCAAGGAGGTCTTTTCCTTTATCTTCCAAGGCTTTTCCTGTCTTTTTTCCCTCCTTTGTACCCATAAAAAAGAGAAGCAGAGCGCCTAAGAGTCCTCCGATAAAAAATCCAAACCAGAATCTATTGTCGTGTTTTTCGTTATTCATCTGATACTCCCCTCTTTTTAAATGCACTAAAAAGTGACAGCCCTGCCTTAAGCCCGCTCATGAGGCCGGCAACACTCGTAAACCCTTCGCTTACCGTGCCGGTCACTTTCGTTGCGTCCGTCAGCATGGTATTCACTTTCTGAAGAGACGCGCGCATTTCTTTAAGGATGTACCACACCTGTACGCCGAGGAAGACAAATAATGCCGTAAGAACGAGGCTAACTGCAATGATGGTAAGTTGGACAGGATCCATGCACTCTCCACTTTACACTTCTCACCACCCCCCCGTCAACGGCCTTCTTCAGATTGATAACTGACGGTTCTCGTCACGGTCGTGGTTTTTCCATAGCGGCTGGTTGCCGTAACGGTGATCGTATTTGCCCCGGGTTCAAGCGTCACCTGATCAAAAAACTTTCCGTCTCCCCGGACGAGCACCGAAATCCCGTTAACCACTACCGTTGCATCCGGATCTATACTCCCAAGCACTTCAACTTTCTTTTGAGTTACCACAGCATATTCCTTTGGCGACTCGAGCGTAAGACCCGGCGGATTTTGAAGCTGCCGGTATTGAAGGCCCAAATAGACGAGAAATGTGAGGACCAGACCGACAAAAAGGAATATGAGAAATCGTGCCGGTGTCAACTGGAACCACGTACGGTTAAGCGACTGAGCAATTCCTTTCGGAAGAATTGCGGACCGCGCGATATCTTTCGTTTGGCGACGAAAAAACGCGAGCGTCGTCTCTACCGGTATCCCTAAAAACTCTCCGTAATTTTTTACAAACCCTTTCGCGTAGGCGAGTGAAGGTAAAATACGATAATCATCCGCTTCTATAGCTTCGAGAAATTTTGCCCGGATCTTTGTGGCGGCTTCAACCTGGTCAAACGTAAGATGTCTGGCTTCCCGTGCTTCTTTAAGAATACTCCCTACAGTTTTCACAAAAATTCCAAATCACAAGCTACAAATTCCAAACAATATCAAATATCCAAACTTATATCCAAACGTTTAAATATTTCTTTGTTTTGGATTTATAATTTGTTTGATGCTTGATGCTTGAAATTTGGTGCTTATGTTGCTTGATTTACCTGTTGTGCCAGATATTCCTCCGCATTTTTCATAAGGACATCTCGGGGCTTACTGCCTTCTCCCGGACCGATGATTCCGGCCTCCTCCAATTGGTCTAAGATGCGCGCCGCACGCGCGTAGCCGATGGAAAGCCGGCGCTGGAGGAGGGAGGCACTGGCTTTATCATACTGGCACACAAGCCGGATGGCGTCTTCGAAGAGAGTATCATGCCCGTCCCCGCCTACATTACCCATTGCTCCTTTTCTGCCACCTACCGGCACGGATAGACTCGTCACCTCTTCCGTGTACTGGACCGGTGTGTTTTGATTATTATTACGCAAAAAATCGACAAGCTTATTCACTTCCTGTTCCGATACAAACGTACCCTGGATCCGGCTGGGTTTGGCCTGATCCGGAGGAACATAGAGCATGTCTCCTTTTCCGAGAAGCTTCTCAGCGCCCGGCATATCTATGATGACCCGTGAATCTACCATTGATGAGACACTAAATGCGATACGTGCCGGGATGTTGGCTTTGATAAGTCCCGTGATGACATCTACCGACGGCCGCTGTGTGGCAAGCACCAGATGGATGCCGGTTGCTCTGGCCATTTGGGCGATTCTGCAAATACTATCCTCTACCTCAACCGGTGCATACGCCATGAGGTCAGCCAACTCATCAATGATGATGACAATATACGGCATAGCCTGGAAACCGGAAAGTTCATTAAAACTATCAATATTTCGCACTCCTACATCGGCAAACTGTTTATACCTGTTCTCCATCTCTGTCATTGTCCATCGGAGCGAGGAGAGGATCTTATCCGGCTCGACGATGACCGAGGTCAATAGATGCGGAATGCCGTTGTAGCCGGTGAGTTCGACGCGTTTAGGATCCACCATGATGAGCCGTACCTCCTGCGGAGTCGTTCGAAAAAGGAGCGAGCTTATCCATGAATTGATAAGCACTGATTTTCCCGAACCCGTAGTCCCGGCTACTAATACGTGAGGCATCTTCCCAATGTCTGCTATTACGGGACTTCCGGATACGTCCAAACCTAAAGCCACCGTCAACTTACTCTTGGATTTCCGCATCGCCTCCGATGAAAGCATATTTTTAAGCGTCACAAACTCAAGTCCACGGTTAGGAATCTCTATCCCTACGAGTTTTCTTCCCGGAATGGGGGCTTCGATCCTGACCTGGCCGGTGGGAGCGGCAAGCGCAAGCGCAAGATCGCTGGAGAGCGCTGTTATCTTAGAGACCTTCGTACCGAGGGCAATTTCCAAAGCATATTGCGTGACAGCCGGACCCTTATTCACCTCCGTAACATCGGCTTTTATACCAAATCCTTCAAGCGTCTTTTCGATGATGTGAGCATTATCCCGTACGTCTCCGCGGTCTGCTTTGCCTGCCGGGCCGTCGGAAAGAAGTGATAAGGGAGGATACTCCCATATTGCCGACCCTTCCGTCGCCGGAGAATTGGACATTGGACTTTGGATTTTCAGTTCGGATTTGACCGGAACCGGAGGTGGAATGATCGGTGCTTTTGCGAAAATCTTTCCGTCATCGACGCCTTTTATCTTTAAAATTGGTTTATCCGTCCTGCCAAAAAGCGGCTGTTCGCTCTTTCCCGTCATGCGAACAAGTGCATGACTCGCCGACTCAAAAAGGGCCTGCGCTCCCATGAAAAGAAAATTCATAAACCGGTCAAGCGATGTATTAAAAAGAAGGATAATACTCATCATGAGAAGCCCCAAGCCCACAATGATGACTCCTTCAGGCGCGATAATTCCGGAAAGGAACGACCAGAAGGTTATCCCTACATCCCCGGCTTGCGTGAGGGTCGCCAAAGAAAAAAGCATGAGTCCGATGCCAATAGGGACATTCGGCCGACCAATATCTGATTTAACTTTAAAAAAGAGAAAGCTTAAGGACACGAGAAATGGAGGAGTAAGATACATAATCCACCCGACGTGGGTGGTCAGAGCATCACGAAGAGTACGCAGTACCGCTCCTTCGCCGAAGAAAGAAAGGGTGATGATCGCCGCAAATAACCACAACCAAATAGCGCCGACGGTATAGACCGTCTGTTGCTTGAGTTTTAGATGGAAGGGATTATGTTTTTTATATCGCCTTTTCCCTCTGCCAAAAAATGATCGTTTCATCGTAAACACTAGTATAGAAGGATATACTGCCACTGACAAGCCTCCTTGACTTTTCCCACGGATACTGCCTAGTATAATAATGAAAGAGTTCCTATGGAAATACCTACAGTAGTTGATGAGAGAGAGAGAGAGAGAGAGAGAGAGAGAGAGTAAATAGCTCCCCGAGTTTCCCCCGTCGACATAAAATCCTCTTTGGTGTCATCGTCACGATCGGCATCCTCCTCTACGCCAGCTTCAACCTCTGGGTCTGGCGCTACTCCACAAGCGGCAAGACAGTGACAGGGTTGAACCCTGTCAAGAAACAGGGTTCAACCCTTCCGGAATCCTCCTCCCCTCCCTCCACTCCTCCTGCGAAGCAGGATCCCGCTCCGCGGGACACCCCCCCCGTCCCACCGGACCGGGAAGCTACGCCTGCAGCCCGGAAGGTGACTGCAATGTGTACAGTGATGCCGCACGCACAACGTACTGCACCGTAACGTTTGCAGATAACCGGTGCCTTGACCAGTGCGGCACAAAGGAGAACCAATGCGCAAAATAATGGGGATAGTATTGGTCGGATTCATTCTTATCCCTGCTCTCTCCTGGTGGTGGCAAACACTCACTCCTGTTCCTACGCAAGCGGCAGTGGGGACGGTTACTATTGACCAGAGCGTGGGAGGCTCTTCCACCTTGGGTATCGTCACAGCACAGAAGCTCGTGGATACGGCAAGCGCTACCTACTTCATCGATCCTGCAGCCACAGGAGATTCCCTGATTCTCGCAGGTGCCGCCTCTGCATCCGGGACCATCGCCGTAGGCAACACAAAAACCATACGCTCTGCCTTCGGTCCCCTTCAACTGGACTATAAATCCGGCCTGGATGCCTGGACCACCGGACTCACCCTCCAGGACACCA
>Ga0082335_1008409_pt1 | contig 11752 bp, 10 predicted proteins | sample Subgrocontami58m_FD_72375 | JGI IMG/M metagenome (GOLD analysis project Ga0082335, IMG submission 72375) | Subsurface groundwater microbial communities from S. Glens Falls, New York, USA - GMW37 contaminated, 5.8 m (SPADES assembly) (version 2) ...
CAAGACGGGACTGCATCCGCAGATAAAGCCGACGCAAATCCCGTTCGAAGTCGACGGCCGCCACATCGTCCTGGTCGACGACGTGCTCTACACCGGCCGCACCGTGCGCGGGGCGATGAACGAATTGTTCGACTACGGCCGCCCGGCTTCGATCAGCCTCGCCGTGCTGATCGACCGCGGCGGGCGCGAGTTGCCGGTCGCGGCGCAGTATGTAGGCGCCCGGCTGGAGGTGCCGTCGGGGCGCATGCTGGTGCTGGACCTGGACGAGAACGGCAAACTCAGGCTTAAACTGGATGCGTAACCCACAACTGAACGACGAAGGCGAGCTGCGGCACCTGCTTACCATCGAGGGTCTGCCGCGCGAAATTCTTACCCATATCCTCGATACCGCCACCTCTTTCGTCGGCGTCACGGCGCGCGAGGTCAAGAAAGTGCCGCTGTTGCGCGGAAAATCGGTGTTCAATTTATTCTTCGAGCCCTCCACCCGCACCCGCACCACCTTCGAAATCGCCGCCAAACGCCTCTCGGCCGACGTCATCAATCTCAACATCGCCGTGTCCTCCCATACCAAGGGCGAGACCCTGCTCGATACGGTAGACAATCTTTCCGCCATGCACGCCGACATGTTCGTGGTGCGGCACGCGCAAAGCGGCGCGCCGCACTTAATCGCGAGCCATGTTGCCAGCCACCTGCACGTTATCAACGCCGGCGACGGGCGCCACGCCCACCCGACCCAGGGCCTGCTCGACCTCTACACCATCCGCCACTACAAAAAGGATTTCACTAGGCTGTCGGTGGCCATCGTCGGCGATGTGCTGCATTCGCGCGTGGCGCGTTCACTGATCCACGCGCTCACCCTGATGGGCACGCCCGACCTGCGCGTGATCGGACCCATGACTCTGATCCCCGCGGGCGTGGACAAGTTGGGCGTCACGGTGTTTCACGACCTGGAACGGGGCCTGCGCGACGTCGACGTGGTAGTGATGTTGCGGCTGCAGAGCGAGCGCATGCGCGGCGCGCTGCTGCCTTCCGCGCAGGAATTTTTCAAGTACTACGGCCTGACCCAGGAAAAGCTGGCGCTGGCCAAGCCCGATGCGATCGTCATGCACCCGGGACCGATGAACCGCGGCGTGGAAATAGATTCCGCGGTGGCTGACGGCTCACACGCGGTGATCCTGCCGCAGGTGACTTTCGGCATCGCTGTCAGAATGGCCGTGATGAGCATACTGGCGGGGAATTAAATTAGATGAAAATTCATATCAAGAACGGCCGCCTGATCGACCCGGCAAACAACATCGACACACGGGCCGACCTGTTTGTCGCCGCCGGAAAGGTCGCTGCCGTGGGCAACGCACCGGGCGGCTTCAGCGCCAAGCGCGTAATCGACGCTGCGGGCCTGGTGGTGTGCCCGGGGCTGATCGACCTGTCGGCGCGGTTGCGCGAGCCCGGATTCGAGTATAAGGCAACGCTGGAATCGGAAATGCTGGCCGCAGTCTCGGGCGGCGTGACCAGCCTTGCCTGTCCGCCCGACACCGAGCCGCCGTTGGATGAACCCGGCCTGGTGGAAATGCTCAAGCACCGCGCGAAGACGCTCAACCTCGCGCACGTTTATCCGATCGGCGCGCTCACCGTCGGCCTCGCCGGCCAACAGCTCACCGAGATGGCGGAACTGCGCGATGCCGGCTGCGTCGGTTTCTCCCATGCCGATGTGCCGTTGCCGGACAATCAGGTGCTGTGGCGCGCGCTGCAGTATGCCGCCACTTTCGGCTTCTGCGTCTGGCTGCGCCCGCAGGACGGATATCTGGCGAAGGACGGGGTGGCGCACGACGGCGAGGTGGCCACGCGCCTGGGGCTGCCCGGAATTCCCGTTTTTGCCGAAACCATCGCCGTTGCCACCATCATCCAACTGATGCGAGCCACCGGTACGCGCGTGCACCTGTGCCGCCTGTCTACGCGCGAAGCGGTGGCCATGGTGCGCGCGGCCAAGCGCGACGGCTTGCCACTTAGCTGCGACGTCGGCATCCACCACGCTCACTTGTCGGAAATGGATCTGGGCTATTTCGACTCGCATTGTCACCTGCTGCCGCCGCTTAGGAGCGCGCGCGACCGCGACGCGCTGCGCGAGGGATTGAAGGACGGCACCATCGACGCGCTTTGTTCCGACCACGCCCCAGTAGACGAGGATTCGAAGCTGCTGCCTTTCGGCGAATCGGAAGTCGGCGCCACCGGCTTGGAACTGCTGCTGCCCCTGACGCTAAAGTGGGCGCTCGAAATGAAGGTGCCGCTGGCGCAGGCGCTCGCCCGTATCACGCGGGAGCCGGCGCGCATCCTCGGCCTGGATGCCGGCCACCTGTCAGAAGGCTATACGGCCGATGTCTGCGTATTCGATGCGGAACATTACGGCAAGGTGAGCGCCGCCGCGCTCAAAAGCCAGGGCAAGAACACTCCCTTCCTCGGCATCGAACTGCCCGGCAAGGTGCGCTACACCATGGTACAGGGTCGGATCGTCTACGACGCGGGAACAGGCTGAACGCAGTCGGGCGCAACGGTAAACCTGGTGCGACAATCTCCTGCGCAGCGATCCAGGGTCCGGCCTATTCGCGGTCTTGCGCAAGCAAAGCCTTGGGTTGAAACCCCGCCACTGCGACAAACACGTTTTTTCGGCGCGAGCTTAGTCCCCGGGTGATCTTTACCTGGCCCCGCTTCACGCCCAAGCGCTCGGCCAGGAATTCGATCAGACATGCGTTGGCTTTCCCGTCCACGGGGGGCGAAGCCAGACGCAGTTTTAGGCAATCGCCGTACAAGCCGGCGACCTCGGTGTGCTTGGCGCCGGGCTGGGCTTGAATCTGGAGCCTGACTCCGTCGCGGCCGATCTGATACCAGCTCAAAGCAGCTGCGCCACCGAGCGCGTGAGGTACTCAAGCGGGATCAGCAGCAGTTGCGCCGCGACCAACGCGAACAACGGTGATAAATCGACGTTGCCGATGGGCGGAACCAAGCGCCGGAACGGACGCAGGAAAGGGGCAGTAAGCGCGTTGAACAGCGGCGCCAGCGGCGCGTACGGGTTGACCCAACTGATCACCGCCTGAATTAGAATGACGCCGATCAACAAATACAGGCTAAAACGCGCCAATTCGAGCAGGGCCACGCTAAAAAAAACGCCTGCCAATACCCCCGACCCAGAGCCGGGGCTTTCCCCCTTAAGCAGATAGAGCAGGAACAGAAGCAGCCCCTCTATGAGCCAGGCGAGCAGGAAACTCGCCAGATCCAAGCCGAACATGCCTGGAATCAAGCGCCGCGCCGGTAGTACCAGCCAGTTCGTCAGGGCGGTGACGAACTGCCCCAGAGGATTCCGAAACGGCGCGCGCAAGAGTTGCAGATAGAAGCGCGCCAGAAGCACAAAAACAAAAAACCCCAATACCGTGTCAAGCAGGAACCGCAGAATTTGGCTAAACATTTACTTGTCCGTACCCAACTGCTCACCCAGCTCCCGCGCGCGCCGGTTGGCCGCGTGCAGCGCCCGCACAATCAAATCCTTGACCCGGTCGGCATCCATGCTGGCAAGGGCGCGCTCGGTCGTCCCGCCCTTGGAGGTGACGCGCTCGCGCAGCATCGCCAGGTTCTCCGGACTCTGCGCCGCGAGTCTGGCCGTTCCGGCGAAAGTTTCGACCGCGAGCTTCTTCGCGTCTGCGGCGGAAAAGCCCATTTCCTGCGCCGCCTGCTGCACTGCCTCGATGAAGTAGAAAACGTAAGCCGGGCCGCTGCCGGAAATCGCCGTGACCGGATCGAGTAGGCTTTCCTCCGGCACCCATAGCGTCGCGCCCACGGCGCCGAGTATGGACTCACACAAGGCGCGCTGGGCGGAGTCGACTCCAACGTTTGCGTACAGGCCGGTGATGCCGGCGCCGATTAGCGCCGGCGTGTTGGGCATGCAGCGTACCAGAGTGGCGTAGCCGCCGAGCCAACGCGACAAATCGACCAGACGGATACCGGCGGCGATGGTGATTACGAGTTCGCGCCCAAGCCGTGGTTGCAGCGCCTGGGCCGCAGCGCGCATCTGCTGCGGCTTGACTGCCAGTACCACCGCCTCGCCCAGCGGCGCGGCTGCAGCCACGCTGTCCGTGCAGGCGACGCCGAACTGCGCGGTGAGCCGCGCGCGCGCCTCGGCTTGAATCTCGACCACGCGGATGCTGGCAGGATCATGGCCCTTGCCGATGAGGCCCCCGATCAGGGCCACAGCCATATTGCCGCCGCCGATAAATGTAATTTTCACGCCTTGGCCCTTTCACCGAATATCGCCGTACCTACCCGAACGATGGTAGCCCCCTCCATCACGGCCGCCTCTAGATCCTGCGACATGCCCATCGATAGGGTATCGAGCCCGAAACCGGCGGCGTTGAGTTGCTCCAGCAGGAGGCGCAGGCCCCTGAAGCGCCGGCGCTGCGACTCGATATCGCCGCTGGGCTCCGGAATGGCCATCAGACCGCGCAACCTGAGCCGCGGCAGGCTACGCACCGCCTCGGCCAGCGGCGACACTGCGTCCGCCGCCACACCGCTCCTGCTCGTCTCCCCGCTCAGGTTCACCTGCAGGCAGATGTCGAGCGGACCCAACTTCGGCGGGCGCGCCTGCGCCAAGCGCAATGCGATTTTCTCGCGCGCGACCGAATGCACCCAATCGAAATGCTCGGCGATGGCTCGCGTCTTATTGCTCTGGATCGGGCCGATAAAGTGCCAAATGAGCGGCAGGGCCGGCAGCGCGGCGATCTTCTCCACCGCCTCCTGCACATAATTCTCGCCGAATTCGCGCTGCCCCGCCGCATACGCCGCTCGCACCTCGCCTGCGGCAAAGGCCTTGCTCACCGCCAGCAGGGCAATATCGCCGGGCTTGCGCCCGGCCGCCCGCGCTGCCGTTGCGATACGCGCTCTTACGACTTGCAAGTTACTCTCGATTGTGGACATAATTTAGCGCGGGCGTGAAGGCGGGAAACCGGCGATAAATCGCACCCACTCGGTCAGTTGAATTCCCGCCTGGCGCATCACTTAGCATGGAGCGATTATAAATGGATATCTCTGAACTGCTTGCCTTCGTGGTCAAAAACAAGGCTTCCGACCTGCATCTTTCGTCGGGCCTGCCGCCCATGATCCGCGTGCACGGCGACATCAAGCGCATCAACCTGCCGGCGATGGATCACAAGGACGTCCACGGCATGATCTATGACATCATGAACGACGGCCAGCGCAAATTCTACGAGGAAAACCTAGAGTGCGACTTTTCCTTCGCCATCCCGGGCCTGGCGCGTTTTCGCGTCAACGCCTTCGTCCAGAACCGCGGCGCCGGGGCGGTAATGCGGACCATTCCGTCCAAGATCCTGTCGCTCGCCGATCTGAAGTGCCCAAAAATATTTGAATCGATCGCGGACCAGCCGCGCGGCGTAGTGCTGGTGACCGGGCCAACCGGATCGGGCAAATCCACGACGCTGGCGGCAATGGTCAATCACAAAAATGAAACCGAAGAAGGGCACATCCTGACGATCGAGGATCCGATCGAGTTTGTGCACGAATCGAAGAAATGTCTGATCAACCAGCGCGAGGTTGGTCCGCACACACTTTCCTTCAACAATGCGCTGCGTTCAGCCCTGCGCCAGGATCCTGACGTGATCCTGGTAGGGGAGATGCGTGACCTGGAGACCATCCGATTGGCGCTGTCCGGTGCCGAAACCGGCCACCTTGTTTTCGGCACGCTGCACACCAGTTCGGCCGCGAAGACCATCGACCGCATCGTCGACGTGTTCCCGGCAGCGGAAAAGGACATGATACGCGCGATGATATCCACCTCGCTGAAGGCGATTATCTCGCAAACACTGCTCAAGACCAAGGACGGCGCCGGCCGGGTCGCCGCACACGAAATAATGATCGGCACGCCGGCCATCAACAACCTGATCCGCGAAGCGAAGATCGCGCAGATGTACTCGGCGATCCAGACCGGCCAGCAATTTGGCATGAAGACTCTTGATCAGGACCTGCAAGACCTAGTGAAAAGAAACGTAATCACGAACGCCGAAGCGCGCAGCAAGGCCGCCAATAAAGACACTTTTCCCGGCTAGCAGACTCGGGCTGCGAAAGCCGGGTGCAAGCCTGACCTAGGTTGCGCCAACGTCGGGGGCGCGCGAAGCACAGGCGGCCGAAGATGCATACAATATGCGGGGATAGTTGGACCAAACAATCAACGAGGTGAAATATGGATAGCGGCCAGTCAACCAAGTTCATGTACGACCTGCTGCGGCTGATGCTCAGTAAGAAGGGTTCTGATCTGTTCATCACCGCCGACTTTCCGCCGGCGATGAAGCTCGACGGCAAGATGACGCCGGTCATGGACCAGAAGCTTACCGGCCAGCATACCGCCGATCTGGTGCGCGCAATGATGAATGACAAGCAGGCAGCCGAATTCGAGGCGACCAAGGAGTGCAACTTCGCCATCGCCCCCGCAGGCATCGGCCGCTTTCGCGTAAACTGCTTCGTGCAGCAAGGCAAAATCGGCATGGTGATGCGCACGATCACCACGACCATACCCAAGTTCGAGGATCTGGGCCTGCCGCCGGTACTCAAAGATGTGGTCATGAACAAACGCGGCCTGGTGATCATGGTGGGCGGCACCGGCTCGGGTAAATCGACTACGCTCGCGGCGATGATCGGCTACCGCAACCACAACAGCTACGGTCACATCATTACCATCGAGGACCCGGTCGAGTACGTGCATCCGCACGTCAATTGCCTGATCACCCAGCGCGAAGTGGGGGTTGATACGGCATCCTGGGAGGCGGCGCTGCACAACACCCTGCGCCAGGCCCCGGACGTCATCCTGATCGGCGAGATCCGCTCGAAGGAAACCATGGAGCACGCGGTGGCTTTCGCCGAAACCGGCCACCTTTGCATGGGTACGCTGCACGCCAATAGCGCGAACCAGGCGCTAGACCGGATCATAAATTTCTTTCCCGAGGAACGCAGGGCACAGCTACTAATGGACCTTTCGCTCAACCTCAAGGCGCTGGTATCGCAGCGGTTGATTCCGCTGAAGGAAGGCAAGGGACGCGCGGCAGCGATCGAGATCATGCTCAACTCGCCGCTGATCGCCGACTTGATCTTCAAGGGTGAAGTGCATGAAATCAAGGAAATCATGAAGAAGTCGCGCGAACTGGGCATGCAGACCTTCGACCAGGCGCTGTTCGATCTCTACGAGGAAGGCAAGATTAGCTACGAGGACGCACTCAGGAACGCCGACTCGGTCAACGACCTGCGGCTAAACATCAAACTGCACGGGAAGGAATCGAAGAACAAAGACATAAGCGCAGGCATCGAGCATTTGAATATCGTTTGACTCGGGCAGAGCCGCCGCTTTGCCCGACATCACCCCGTTCAGCGCCGGCTAAATATCGAGCCGCGCGATCAGCGCATTACTCTCAATGAACGCCCGGCGCGGCTCGACGTCGTCGCCCATCAGTTTTGAAAAGATCTCGTCGGCTGCTATCCCGTCCTCGATCTGCACCCGCAACAGCCGCCGCTTGGTCGGGTCCATGGTGGTTTCCCACAATTGCTCCGGATTCATCTCGCCCAGGCCCTTGTAGCGCTGCAGCGCGGCATTTTTCTCCACTTCCTGCAACAGCCAGGCCATTGCCTCGCCGAAATCCCTCACCGCCTGCCGCTTCTCGCCGCGCGTGACAAAGGTGCCGGGGCCGATCAAGCCCTGCAGTAACTGCGCCGTGCCGAGCAATTGCTGATAGTCGCCGGAGAGCAGAAAATCTTCGTCGATGACGCATCTGCGGCTGTTGCCATGCACGCTGCGCTCGATCAGAAGGCGGTGCCGTTCGTTCTTTTCGTCGAAGCGCGGCGTCACCACCATTTCCTTGTCGGCGAGCGCACGCTGCAGCCGCTCGGCGCTCACGCGCGTAGTTTCGGCGTCGCGCAGATCCAGCTTCAGGCCGTTACTCAGGATCGCAACCAGCACGTCACGGTCGATGAGCCGCGCAATGCGGTCGATAACGGCGCGAGCGAGCAAATACGAACTCGCAAGCTGGTGCAGCGCCTCGCCCGCGACCGGCTGGCTATCCTGTTGCGGCATCAGCGTTGCGCCTACTAGAGCCTGCTTGAGCATGTACTGAGACAACTCGTGCTCGTCCTTGAGGTAACGCTCCTCCTTGCCGATCTTGGCCTTAAACAGCGGCGGCTGGGCGATATAGATGTGGCCACGCTCGACCAGATCCGGCATTTGCCTATAGAAAAAAGTCAACAGCAGCGTGCGGATGTGCGCGCCGTCGACGTCGGCGTCCGTCATGATGATAATGCGGTGATAGCGCAGTTTGCCGAGGTTGTAGTCGTCCTTGATGCCCGTTCCGAGGGCGGTGATCAGGGTGGCGATCTCGGCGAAAGAGATGAGCTTGTCGAAGCGTGCCTTCTCTACGTTGAGTATCTTGCCTTTGAGCGGCAGGATTGCCTGGAACTTGCGGTCGCGCCCCTGCTTGGCCGAGCCGCCGGCGGAGTCTCCCTCGACGAGATAGATTTCGCATAGCGCCGGATCCTTCTCCTGGCAGTCGGCGAGCTTGCCCGGCAGCCCCATGCCATCGAGCACGCCCTTGCGGCGCGTCATTTCGCGCGCCTTCCTCGCGGCTTCGCGCGCGCGCGCGGCGTCGACGATCTTGGCGGTGATGGTCTTCGCGTCGCCGGGCCGCTCGAGCAGGAACTCCGCGAGCTTGGCCGCGACCACCTCCTGCACGAGCGGCTGCACTTCGGAGCTCACCAGCTTGTCCTTGGTCTGCGAGGAGAACTTGGGCTCCGGCACTTTCACCGAAAGCACGCAACTCAGACCCTCGCGCATGTCCTCCCCGGTGGTCTCGACTTTGGCCTTCTTCGCCAGTTCCTGACCCTCGATGTACTGGTTAAGCGTGCGCGTCATCGCCGCGCGCAGCCCGGTGAGATGGGTACCCCCGTCGCGTTGCGGGATGTTGTTCGTGAAGCAAAGCACCTGCTCCTGATACGAGTCGTTCCATTGCATCGCAACTTCCACGATAATGCCGTCTTTTTCGCCGACGGCATGGAATATGTTGGTGTGCAACACCGTCTTATTGCGGTTGATGAACTCGACAAAACCCTTCACGCCGCCGGAAAAAGCGAAGTTTTCCTCCTTTCCCGCGAGTTGGTCCACCAACCGGATCTTGACGCCGTTATTGAGGAAGGACAGTTCGCGCAGCCGTTTCGCCAGGATGTCATAGTGATATTCGACCGTACTGAAGGTGGCGGTGCTCGCCAGGAAATGCACCTCGGTGCCGCGGCGCTCCGTGGTGCCGGTTTGCTGCAGTGGCGCCGTGGGAACCCCGTCGCGGAACTCCATGCTGTAGGTTTTTCCATCGCGACGTATGGTGAGGCGCAGCCACCCGGACAAAGCATTTACCACGGACACGCCGACGCCGTGCAGACCGCCCGCGATCTTGTACGACTTGTTGTCGAATTTGCCGCCGGCATGCAACTCGGTCATGACGATCTCGGCGGTCGAGCGCCCCTGCTCGTCATCTGGATGCTTCCCGGTGGGAATGCCGCGGCCGTTGTCGGTGACGCTGATCGAGTTGTCGCTGTGAATCGTTACCGTGATGTCGTCGCAATAGCCGGCCAGGGCCTCGTCGATGGCATTGTCCACCACTTCGAACACCATGTGGTGCAGTCCGGTGCCGTCCGAGGTGTCGCCGATGTACATGCCGGGACGTTTGCGTACCGCATCCAGACCCTTCAGAACTCTAATGCTACTTTCTTCGTAGTCGCCGTTGCCGGCATGCTGCGGATTCGTTTTATCGTTCATTCCTGTTCTTCTCTTAACCTGTGTGACAGACTTGCCGTGTGTTAAATAAATTACGGCTGTTTTTGCGCAAAACCTCTCAGATGCGCATCGGCATGACGACGTACTTGAAATTGTCGTTTCCCGGAACGGTGATCAAGGCGCTCGAGTTGGCGTCTCCCAAAGCACACTCGACCTCGCTGCAATCCAGATTATTGAGCACGTCCTGCAGATAGTTGACGTTAAAGCCTATATCCAGGGCCTCGCCGGTGTAAGTCACATCGAGTTCCACCTGCGCCTCTTCCTGCTCGTTATTGCTGCAGATGATTTTGAGGCTGCCATCGACCAGCATCCAGCGCACGCCTTTGAACTTCTCGTTGGTAAGAATGGCGGCGCGCTGCAAGGCTTGCAGCAGCACGATCCGGTTGAGCAATAACTTTTTGTTGTGCGTAGTCGGAATAACACGCGTGTAATCAGGAAACTTGCCGTCCACCAATTTCGAGATAAGAACGATGCTGCCGAAGGAGAAGCGTGCTTGGGTCGGCGACAGTTCCAGGTCGACCGGATCTTCGCTGTCGGACATGAGCTTGGACAACTCGAGGATGGTCTTGCGCGGCAGGATCACCTCTTGCGCGCCGTCTGTCTTGTGCGCCGCGCTCGCGAGGGCGAGGCGGTGGCCGTCCGTAGCCACGACGGTAATTTTGTCTCCCCCCGTCACTAGCAGCAGGCCGTTGAGGTAATAGCGGATGTCCTGCTGCGCCATGGCGTACTGCACCGAAAGAAACAACTGCTTTAGCACCTTTTGCGGCAGCGTGATCTTGGTGCTCGCACCCTCGGCCAGGGACAACCTAGGGAAATCCTCTGCCGGCAAGGTCTGCAGATTGAACCGGCTCTTGGCTGCTTTAACCTGCAGTTTCTTTTCCTGGAGCGTCAGCGTCACCTCTGACTGCTCGGGCAGCGCACGCAGGATGTCCAGCAGTTTTCTTGCGCCTACGGTAATGGCTTTGGCCTCTCCCGGGTTGTCGCAGACGGTCCGAGCCGAAATTTGAATCTCAATATCGGTGGCGACGATGGTTATGTCCAAACCTTTGTGTTCCAGAAGTACGTTGGAGAGGATGGGCAAGGTATGACGTCGTTCGATGATGCCGGAAACAGCACTAAGCGGTTCCAGTAAAGACTCTCTACTTATCTTTATAGTATTCATTATATTTTCCTGATAATGATGATAATGCAGCATCTTTCCGGGGATATCTCGGCATTTGCCTTTGTATTCCTGTTGCTAAGCTGTTTTTCTGGCGTGTATAACGCTGTGAGCCGTTTTTTATCGTTTGTGGGCAGAATCGAGCTTGGGGAAAAATTGCGAGTAATCCACAGGAAGCCGGAATGTTGTTAGCAGGAGCGTTCACCCTTTCAGCACCTGTTCCAGCACGTGGTAATCGTGGTTGATCTCGGTATATTTCTCGCGTAAGGAGGCGATCGTGCGGCAGGCGTGCAGAACGGTTGTGTGATCGCGGTTGCCGAAGGCATCGCCGATGTCGGGCAGGCTGTGCTGAGTCAGTTCCTTCGCCAAAGCCATCGCCATTTGGCGCGGGCGGGCGACGTTGCGGCTGCGTTTCTTAGAGTGCATGTCGGAGATTTTTATCTTATAGAACTCCGCCACGGTTTTTTGAATATTGTCGATCGAAATTTGACGGTTCTGAACCGACAGCAGATCCTTGAGCGCTTCCTTGGCCAGATCGAGCGAAATATCCTTGCCGTTGAAGCGGGAAAAGGCGATGACGCTTTTCAGCGCCCCCTCCAGTTCGCGCACGTTGGAGCGGATGTGTTTGGCGATGAAGAACGCGACTTCCTCGTCCAGGCGCACCGAGATGGCCTCGGCCTTTTTCAGGATGATGGCCACGCGCATTTCCTGCTCCGGCGGCTCGATGCCGA
>Ga0082335_1008410_pt1 | contig 11751 bp, 9 predicted proteins | sample Subgrocontami58m_FD_72375 | JGI IMG/M metagenome (GOLD analysis project Ga0082335, IMG submission 72375) | Subsurface groundwater microbial communities from S. Glens Falls, New York, USA - GMW37 contaminated, 5.8 m (SPADES assembly) (version 2) ...
CTCCTGAGCGCCGATGCCGCGGTATGGCGGGCGTGGCTGGAGGAAGGCGCCGTTCCCAGCCAGGGCCTCGATGAAATCCTCCAGTACCCCGCCGCCGACAAGATTGCCGCCCGGCGCGCCGCCCTGGAGCTGCAGCCAGGAGAGGTGGTGAACATAGGCGCAGGCCCCTCGCGCAGCATCAACCCCGTCGCTATCGAGGAGGAGATCGACCAGGATGTGGAACTGACCAGCCAGGGGGGCGTCATCGGGGGCATCACGAGCGGCAGCGGTTTCCGCTCCAACGTCCGCTTCTACTTCGACCAGCCCGGCATCTTCGGCTTCTACCACGCCGGTCTCATCACCACGACCTACCTGGGCATGCTGGACTTCGACCGCCAGGGCAACGTCAACAACCTCCGCTACGGTGACACCTGGGTGGGGCCGGGTGGCTCCATGGACATCGGCCACAACGCCCGCAAGATCGTCTTCTGCGGGACCTTCAGCGCGGGCGGATTGCGCGTCGAGGCCAAGGACGGCTCGCTGCGGGTCCTCCAGGAGGGCAAGGTGCCCCGCGTGCTGGACAGGGTGCCGTGGGTGTCCTTCAACGGCCCCAAGATGCACCGGGAAGGCAAGGATGTCCTCTACGTCACCGAGCGGGCCGTTTTCAGACTGACGGCCCAGGGACCGGTGCTGTCCGAGGTGGCGCCGGGCGTAGACATCGAGCGCGATGTCATCGGCCGCATGGGGTTCCGGCCCATCCTAGCGCCCGACCTGAAGCGCATGGACGAGCGCATCTTCCGCAAGGAGCCCATGGGGCTCAAGCGCGCCTGGACCGCCCCGGGGGGGTAAGCGGCAGGGTTACGCAGTCCTCGGCGCGGCGGACAAGCTGCCCCAGGGCGAGCTCGCTGCTTGGCCCAATTCTGCTAGATCTGGCTATAGCCGCTGCCCTTGCCGTCCACACCGGTCCCCTTCGCGTCCTTGATCCAGCCGAACTCCTTCAAGATCGCCTGGTCGTAAGTCACCCTGCCGCTCACCTTCTCCGCTGGCTCCGTGGCCAGCAGCAGGGCGGCGCGGGCCATCATCTCCGGAGGCTCGCCACGGGGGTCGTCGACGCTCTCCAGCAGGTGGGTGAACAGCACGCCTGGGGTTGGCACGACCTGGGAGGGAGAGAGCGCGGTGACGCTGATGCCGTGCTCGTAAACCTCCTGGGCCAGCCCCTGGGTGAAGCGCTCAAGGGCGGCCTTGGTGGCGCCGTAGAGGGTGAAGCTCTGTTTCGGTGCGGGACCTTTGTAGGGCCCCCGTCCAGGGCCCGTGGCTGCCCCCGATGAGATGTTGACGATGGCGCCGCGGCGCCGCGCGATCATGTCCGGCAGGACGAAATGGCTGAGCAGGAAGGGCCCCCTGATGTTTACGGCGAAACCGACATCCCAGCGCTTGGGCGCCAGCGCGACGATCGGCTCCAAGTAGGACATCATGGCGTTATTGACCAGGATGTCTGTCGGCCCAAAAAGGCGCTTGGCTTCGGCCACCAGGCGCTGGCAGTCCGCTTCGTCGCCCACATTGCACTGGACAGCCGCGGCCTGGCCGCCCGCCTTCTTGATTTCGGCTACGGTAGTCTCCAGCGACCCCGCCTGCAGCCTGTGATCGCCCTCGTGGAGCGTGCGGGAGGCGCAGACAACCCGTGCCCCTTCCTGGCCGAACAGCCTGGCGATGGCCTCCCCGATGCCGCGACTGGCGCCCGTCACAATAGCCACCTTGCCGTCTAGCTTCCCCATTGGCCTCCCCTTTCTTCGTGGCGTCGTCCGCCACGCCATATGCCCTCGGCCGCCCGAACCAGGACAGCGCTCAACCCAGCCTTACACCAAAGCCTTTTTTCTTCGATTTGGCTCTCCCCATGGGACACCCTCGACCATCCCCCTAATTTAATCAGCGGAGAAAAGGTGACACCCCCTTTGGCGGCGCCCTAGCTCGGCGCTCTAAATAGTATCGAGGTAGTTCTTCTTGCCCGTCCTCTGGGGCCGCGGGCTCAGGCGCAGCATGGCTATGATGCGGTCCCGGGTCTCGGCGGGATCGATGACTTCGTCGAAGGAGAAATTCCTGCCGGCCCGCAGACCGGACTGCATATCCCGGACTGTATTCGCGTACTCGTCGCGGATCGCCAGCGCCTCGGCCGGGCTCTTGGCAGCCAGTATCTCTTTGCGCCGGACGAGGTAGGCCGCTCCCTCCAAAGACATCCCGCCGGTCTCGACCGTGGGCCAGGCTAGGCGCAGGTCTGGTGGCTCGTGACCACCCGACCCCCTCATAACCACGGGCCCCAGGCCGTAAGCCTTGCGGAGCTGCACGCAATACAGGGGGACGGTCCGATGGTGGATGGCGGTCAGCGTCCTGATGTGGTGCCGGGCGATGCCGGCCCTCTCCGCCTCCGGCCCTATGTAAAAGCCGGGGCTATCGATGAGCGAGACGAGCGGGATATCGTAGGCGTCGCAGAACTCGAGGAAGCGCGCCATCTTGTCAGAGGCGTCGGAGTCGATTGCACCCGCCAGACGAGACATGGGTTGGTTGCCGAACATACCTACGGACCGGCCATCCATCCGCACCAAAGAGGTGATCATCGATGTGCCCCAGTTGGGCCGCAGCTCGAAGACGCTGCCTTCATCAGCCAGGGCGAGGACGACCTTGCGCATGTCGTAGGCCCGCCGCCGGTTGTCGGGCACTAGGGAACGGATCGTCTCGGATTCTGGCGACGGCTCGCCGGAGGGCAGGTCGCACATGAGGTACGAGAGGTATTTGCGCACCGCCGCAATGGCGGACGGCTCGTCGGCCACCACAAGGTCGATATCGCCCATCTGCTCATGCGCCTCGACGGTAAACTGGCCCTCCACCGTGCCTATCATCGAGCCAGCCGTGGCGACGACAAAATCGCAGAACATCGCAATAGCCGCGTTGCCGTCTAGCGATGTGCCAGAAACGACCGCTACCGTGGGCACCCACCCCGACAGCTCGCAGAGCCCGTCGAACAGCCCCACCCGCCCACTCGCGCCTCCCATTCCACCAAGTCCACCAAAGGCTCCCCGGAGTTCCTGCGCGCGGTCGCCCTCGCCATCGGCGAAACAGATGAAGGGCCAGCGATGCTCGAGGGCCAAGAACATGAGCCGCTCCAGCTTGCCCTGGTTCAGCCTGCTCTGAGTCCCTTTGTACACTGTGTAGTCGTAGGAAGCTACCAGCACTGACCTGCCGTCTATTCTGCCCGCCCCCGTAACCACCCCATCAGCGGGCGCGCTCCCGGGCGCGTTCGGCGCGCTCTCCGCTTGCACACCCAACTCCATAAAGGACTCCGGGTCGCAAAGGGCGGCAATCCGCTCCCGCGCCGTGAGGTGGCCGCTGGCGTGCCGGGAGGCGACGGCCTGGGGGCGGGCCGCGTCGTAGGCTTGCGCGGTCGCCGTTACCACATCGTCAATCTGCTTCTGGTCCAACTGCCAAACCTCACTTACCTGTCATGCACGCCCAACTCGAACCGTGGGCCAGTCGACTCTGGGCTCGTCTTGGGCGCAAGGTCACCAGGGGTCCCGAGGTCGTTTCTTGGTCGCCCGCTCCAGCGAGCGCTTGGTCAGGCGCATCACCGCGATGATCCGCTCGCGGGTCTCCGCCGGGTCAACGATGTCGTCGAACCCCTGGGTGTACTTATCATTTACGCCCAGCTCGACCGTGGGCCAGGCCAGGCGCAGGGCCGGCACCGAGCGAGCATTTCCCACCCCTGCCATGGCGGCGGCGCCCAGGCCGTACGCCCTGCGGACCTGCACGGAATAGAGGGGGACGGTACGGTGGTGGAGCGCGCGGAGCGGGCGGGCATGATGGCGTGTGACACCGGGCCGCTCCGCCCGCTGCTCGTCCTGCGGTTTGAGGGCGACGCCGGGCAGCTTGACGGTGAACCCGGGGGTGTCGATGAGCGACACGATGGGGAATTCGTAGGCATCGCACAGTTGGACGAACCGCGCAATCTTGTTAGCGGCGTCGGAGTTGATAGCGCCCCCGTTTGGTGATAAGGGTTGATTGGCGAGGAAGCCTACCGAACGGCCTCCCATGCGCCCGAATGCGGTGATTACGGCGGTGGCCCAGTTAGGCCGCAGCTCGAAGACGCTGTCCACGTCCGCCAGGGCCTGTATTACTTGATGCATGTCATAGGGGCCGCTGTTGGGGACGATGGAGCGGATGGAATTGGCGGCGGGCGCTGCCGCGCCTGACGGCCGGTCCTGGTAGTACGAAAGGTATTTTCGCACCGCCGCGATTGCCGCCGGCTCATCGTCCACCAGCAGTTCAATGCCGCCTATCTGCTCGTGCATTTCCACGCCACCCAGCTCGTGGGGCGTCAACCTGGTCCCGAAGCCAGCCTCCACCATGGGGGGACCCCCCATACCGATGGAGGACCCCCGGGTTGCCACAATGAAGTCGCAGAAGGCGGCCATGGTGGCGTGGCCAGCGAAGGATGGGCCCGACACCATGGCTGCGGTCGGCACCCAGCCCGCGAGCTCGGCCATCCCCTCAAATATGCCGTGGGGCAGTCCGTTCTGCCCGGCGATACTCAGGAAACGCCCGCCCGCGCTCTCCGGGACTACGGCGCGGCTGCCGCCGCCCTCCGTGAATAGCACCACCGGCCAGCGATGCTCGTTCGCGAGGGCGAGCAGGCGGCCCAGCCTCCCAGCGCCATATCCTCCACCGCGGTCAGTGAAGTCCGTCGACGAGGCCACCACAGACTGCCCGTGGACCGTCCCCAGAAAGTCCACCCCGCCGGTCGTTTGGACCCAGTCCGACTCTCCGCGACCCGAGAGGACGCCGTATTCCACCGCCGATCCAGGGTCGAGCAAGGCAGCGATGCGCTCTCGCGCAGTCAGCTTACCGTTGGCATGGACCCTCGCCACGACTTCTGGCCGGGCCTCGTCATAGGCGCGAGCCCGCGCCGCCAGTACTTCGTCAATCAGTTTCTGGTCCAAGCGCTCCTCTCCTGGCGGGCCAAAGTGCGCGGAGGTGCTCAACGCTGGGGCGGCCCTATCCTACTCGCACGGCGGCCCAGTGTCCATAGAACGCCTCGTTTACCCTGGCCGCGACGCGGGGCCGGGAGCAGCGCCGGCGCTGGAAGGCGAGACGAAAAAGGGCTGGCCGGACCGCTCTTCTCGTGGACTGGAGACGGGGGCTGCTCTATAATCGCCTCCAAGATGCGCGTGCAGGTGAGGCTGTTCGGGCGCTTGGCCGAGGCGGCCCAGCGGCGAGAGTTGGTCGTGGAGCTCCCGCCAGGGGCCTCGGTATCCGCGCTGCTCCAGGCCCTCGCCTCCGGCGGCGCCTCCCTGGGACGCCTGAGCGAGGCGCTGGCGGTGGCAGTAAATATGGAGTATGTCTCCCTCGACTGCACGTTGAAGGAGGGCGACGAGGTGGCACTCATACCGCCCGTGAGCGGAGGCGCCTCCAATCTCAAGCTGCGGGGTGAGCCCCCCACGGTGCTTTTTCACGTCACCCGCGATGCCATCGATCCCGCGGCGCTGACCGCCCTGGTCGCGAGCCCCGACTGCGGCGCCGTCCTGACCTTCCTGGGCACGGTGCGGAACAACTCCGAGGGCAAGCGCGTGGTGGGCATGGAGTACGACGCCTACCAGCCCATGGCCTTGAAGGAGTTGGAGCGCATCGGCGCCGAGGGCCGGGCGCGCTGGGCGGGCCTGCGCCTCGCCATCTGGCATCGCTTCGGTCCCATGGCCGTGGGCCAGGTGAGCCTGGTAATTGCCGTGGCGATGCCCCACCGGGCCGAGGCCTTCGAGGCCTCTCGCTGGGCCCTGGAAGCGGTGAAGGCCCGGCTGCCAATCTGGAAGAAGGAGTTCGCCGAGGACGGCAGCTGGTGGGCGGAGGGCACCGTCCCCACCCCCCAGGGGGAGGGCAACCCCCGTGGCTGACGCCCTAGCCCGCGAGGCCGCCGCCCTGGAAGGGATCAAGGTCCTGGAGCTCGGCTCCCTCGTCGCCGCCCCTTATTGCGCCAAGCTGCTGGCGGACATGGGCGCCGAGGTGGTGAAGGTGGAGCCTCCGGGGGGCGATCAGGCGCGTGCCCGCGGCCCCTTCTTCAAGGACCTGCCCGACCCGGAGACCAGCGCCCTCTATCTTTACCTGAACACCAACAAGCGCGGCATCACCTTGAACCTAGAGATGGCGAGTGGCCGCGCCCTCCTCCTAGAACTCCTGGCCCAGGTGGACGTCTTCATCGAGGACACGCCACCCGGACGCCTGGAGGAATGGGGCTTGCCGCTCGCCGACCTGCGCCAGCTTTACCCCGGGCTCATCGTCACCTCCATCACGCCCTTCGGGCGGACGGGACCCTACCGGCGCTACCGGGCCTACGACATCAATCTCTTCCACGGTGGCGGCCAGGGCTTCATGGTGCGCAACGATGCCCTGGGCAAGCGGCCCCCGCTGACGGGCGGCGGCTATCTGGCCGAGTTCGACGGCGGGCTAAGCGCCGCCGTCGCCACTCTGGGGGCCCTCTATCACCAGGGCCTGACTGGCCTGGGACAGCATTTGGACTGCTCCGTCCAGGAGGCGGTCATGGCCCTGGAGCGCGCAACCCTGACCCGCTACCCCAACGAGCTAGCTGGCTCCGCGACCACGCCCCTGAGCGCGGGCAGCCGTGGCGGGCGGTCGGGGATGAGCGGCACCCAGCGCTGCAAGGATGGCTGGGTGACCATCGCCGCCCTGGAGGAGCACCAGTGGCAGGGCCTCATGCGCCTCATCGGCGCCCCCGCGGGCAGCCTGCGCCCCACGCCGGAGCTCGACGAGCTTCTCCGCGCCTGGCTGGCGGAGCACACCATGGACGAGGTCTACCACGGGGCCGAGGCCCTGAGCGTGCCGGCGGGCCGCCTGCAAACCTCCCGGGACCTGCTGGAGTCCGCGCAGCTGCAGGCCCGGGAGTTCTTTCAGAGCATCGACCATCCCCGCACGGGCGCCCTGCCCTACCCCACCGCGGGCTACCGGATGTCGGCCACGCCCTGGCGGGCGCGCCGTCCCGCGCCGCTCTTGGGGCAGCACAACACCGAGGTCTACTGCGGCTGGCTCCAGCGCAGCCAGACAGAGCTGGCGCGGCTGGCCCAGGCGGGAGCTATCTGATGGCCGCTGCCGGGCCCCTGCGGGGGGTGCGCGTCCTGGACTTCGGCTGGGCCTGGGCAGGCCCCTTGGGGTGCACCTTGCTCGCCTTCTTGGGCGCCGAGGTGATCAAGATCGAAGGCCAGCGGCGGCCAGACTACAGCCGCCGCATGTCCATGACTACCGGGCAGACCTTCGACAACCTCGATCAGTCCACCGTCTTCAACGACATGAACCTCAACAAGCAGAGCCTGGCGGTCGACCTGTCCGACCCCAAGGGCGTGGCCATGGTGAAGCGCCTGGTGGGCCTCAGCGACGTCGTCATGGGCAACATGCGCCCCGGGGTGATGGACAAGCTGGGGCTGAGGTACGAGGACCTGCGCCGGCTCAAGCCCGACATCATAATGTGCTGGTCCTCAGCGGCGGGTAGCACGGGCCCCTACCGCGGCCACGTGGGCTACGCCCCCACCTTTGCCCTCCTGGGGGGCATCTCCCACCTCACCCGCTACCCCGATAGCCCGCCGACCCTCCTGTCCGGCTCCATCGACGCCGCTAGCGGCACTACCTTCGCCCTGGCCGCCCTGCTGGCCCTGAACCACAGGCTGCGCACGGGGCGCGGGCAGCTCGTGGACGTCTCCTCGACCGAAGCCATCGCCGTCTTCAGCGGGCACGCCATCCTGGAGTACGCCCTGAACAACCGCGTTCAGGGGCCGCTGGGCAACGAGGACGAGGCGATGGCGCCCCATAACGTCTATCCGTGCCAGGACGACGACACCTGGATCACCATCGCGGTCGCCACCGACCAGGAGTGGCGCGCCCTGGTCGCCGCCCTGGGCGATCCCGCCTGGGCGCAGGACCCCCGCTTCGCCGCTGGCCCGGGGCGTTGGCAACACCGCCAGGAGCTGGACCGGCACCTGGAGGCCTGGACCCGCCAGCACACCGACTATGAGGCCATGGCCCTGCTCCAGGCCGCTGGAGTGGCCGCCGTCCCCTCGTTCAACAACCGCGAGCTCTACGAAGACCCCCACACCCAGGCCCGCGGCGTCTTCACCAAGCTGCGGCACCCCGCCATCGGCGAGCGCATCGTGATGCGGCCGCCCTGGCTGCTTTCCGACACCCCGGCAGCTATCACCGCGCCGGCGCCCCTCCTGGGCCAGCACACCGCCCACATACTGCGGGACCTGCTGGGCCTGACTGAGCCGGCCATCTCCGAGCTCAAGGCCGAAGGAGTGGTCTACGAGGCCACACTCCCCTAGAGGCGCGGCGCCCTCCCCAAATCTCCTCTCCCTCGGAAGGGCTTCGCCTCAAATGTCATGCTGAGTCCCGACAAGTCGGGACGAAGAATCCGCGCCTTCGTAACTGGGAACGGATTCTTCGCTTCGCTCAGAATGACCAGAAACTGGCCAAGGGGTTACTTTTGAGGCAAGGCTCCTGAAGGGAGAGGGTCGGGGTGAGGGTGAACGCGCTTGGCGGTCCTGGAGATGGCCGCTAGTCCCCTTGTAGCCCACCGGCGCGTCTGCTATCTTGAGACGTGTCCTGGGAGGGATCGCATAGTGGCCTAGTGCACCCGCCTGCTAAGCGGGACCGCGAAAGCGGACATGGGTTCGAATCCCATTCCCTCCGCCACCCTCACGCTCTCACCGGCCCGGGCTCGACACACGCAGTCTTCGCCCGGTCCACCCGCCTCTGTTAGAATAGTCCCGTCATGCCCAACAGCTACTACATCTGGACCATCGGCTGCCAGATGAACAAGGCCGACTCGGAGCGGCTGGGCGCAAGCCTGGACGCCCTCGGCTACCGCCCCGCCAGCTCACCGCGCGAGGCCAGCGTCGTCGTCGTCAATTCCTGCGTGGTCCGGCAGCAGGCGGAGGACAAGGCCGCGTCCTTCCTCGATAGCATGAAGTCCCTCAAGCATCGCCGGGCCGACACCATCATCGCTCTCACCGGCTGTATGGTGGACGCGCGCAGCCAGGCTTTGGAGCGCCGCTTCCCCCACGTGGACCTCTTCCTGCGGCCCCAGCGTTTCGAGCCCTTGTTGGAGCTAGTTCAGGAGCGCGGCTGTATCGTCGCGCCGCCGCGGGTCCCTTCGGCAGGCTCAGGACGGAGCCTGGGGATGCGCGCCCTGCCGGCGCACCCAGGAGTAAGCGCCTACATCCCCATCAATCACGGGTGCGACGAGATGTGCACCTACTGCATCATCCCCTTCCGCCGCGGCCGCGAGGTGAGCCGCCCCCTGGACGAGCTGGTGGGCGAGGCTAGCGCCCTGGTGGCGCGGGGCGCCCGCGAGGTGGTGCTGCTGGGCCAGATCGTGGACACCTGGGGCCACGACCTGCCGGGAGCGCCCGACCTGGCCGACTTGCTAGCCGCCCTGGACCTCATCCCGGGCTTGCACCGCATCCGCTTCCTGACCTCCCATCCCCGCCCCCTGACCCCGCGCATCATCGAGGCTATAGCGCGGCTCCCCAAGGTCTGCGAGCACATCAACCTGCCGGTGCAGGCGGGCGACGATGAGGTGCTGCGCCGCATGCGCCGCACTTATACTGTCGCCGAGTACACCGACCTCGTGGGCCGCATTCGAGCGGCCATCCCCGGCGTCGCTATTAGCACCGACGTCATCGTCGGCTTCTCGGGCGAGGACGAGGTTGCCTTCGAGCGCACCATCCGCTTGCTGGAGGAGGTGCGCTTCGACGTGGTCCATGTGGCCATGTATTCGCCCCGGCCGGGCACCTACGCCGGGCGCGATCTGCCGGACGATGTGCCGCCCGAGGAGAAGAAGCGCCGCCTCCACGCCGTCGAGCAGCTCCAGGAGAGGGTCTCGACGGAGATCAACCAGCGTCTCTCGGGACAGACGGTGCAAGTGCTGGTGGAGGGCCGCAAGGACGGCAAGTGGTACGGCCGTACCCGCACCGACAAGCTCGTCTTCTTTGCCGATGAGGCCGACCGGCAGGGGCAAGCGGTGGAGGTCATCGTCGAAGGCGCCGGACCCTGGAGCCTGCGCGGCACGCCCGCCCCTCTGGTCGCGGCGGGCGTCCTCCGGTCAGCAGCCGCCTGCCCTCCCTGAAGTACGCTCGGCTGGGCCATTCTAGCCAGGGCGAGGGCAGGCAGTGTTCCCGTAAGCAGAGGAGGGATCGGCATGTTCTTCCATGATCCCGCAAAGCGCCCCCACAAGCAGCTGCTTCCAGGGGTGCGAATCCGTACGTTCTGGGGCGACAGAGTCCTGTTGTCCCTGGTCGAGCTGACGCCTCACGCCGAGGTGCCAACCCACACCCATCCCCACGAACAGGCGGGCATGGTGCTGGAGGGCGAGGCCGAGATGACGGTGGGCGGCGAGACGAGGCACCTGAAGCCGGGTGACATCTACGTCGTGCCCAGCGACGTGGTCCATGCCGTCAAGAACGGGGACAGACAGGCCCGCTTTCTGGATGTCTTCAGCCCCGTGCGTGAGGAATACAAATACTGACGGGCCTGGGGGTCAGGGATGCGCCCAACTGAGGGTGGCACGGACTGAGATCGACCCCGCATAAATAGAGGGGCCCAGGCTGAATGCCTGGGCCCCTCCGTTCCCTCGCTCGCCTATCCGCAGGACTTCCACGGGGCCTGATTCAGTGCCTTCACGGCCTCCCGAGCGCCCAAAGACTGGCGCTCGAAGGCGTAAGGGTGAAAGGCGCCATCAGTGCCGACGTAAGCCTGGACCTCTACCAGTTGTGGCCGCCCGTCTGTCCCGGCCCGCATGGTCTTGACCACCAGGTCGGAGCCCCGGAACGCCACTTCAAACTGCACCCCCTGGTAAGGATACGAGGTGGTGACCGCGACTCGCTGCTCCATGTGCACCTCCATGCCGTCCCCGGCTTCCCGGCGGGGGGCGGCGCCGGCCTCACGGAGTCAAACGAGCGAGGGGTTAATAAGATAGCACGTCCTGTCAAGCGCCGCCACGGCGCAGGGCGCGCAACAGAGACGAGGACGCTTCGCCGCGCTAGGAGTCGCCTGGGCGCAGCGGCCATCTCGGTCCCTCCCCTCGATGGGGAGAGAGCATGCGGTTAGGGGCCGTGGAGCTTGGCCGGCAGCCAGGAGCGCAGCAGATCGTGGAGCTGGGCGTCGCACTCCTTCAGACCGTGCTCGGCGCCCTCGTAGAGCACCATCTCCTTGGGCTCCTGGGCCCAGGCGTAAATCTGCTCGGCGTTGCGGTGGTGCAAGCGGGTATCGCTCTTGCCATGGACTATGAGCAGCGGCCGCGGGGCCACCTCGGCCACCCGGGTCGCACCGTAAGTCTGGCTGGCCATGGCCACCACCGCCACGACGGACGGGCTCAGCACCCCCGCCATGATGGCGATGGCCCCCCCGAAGGAGTGCCCCGCCACCGCCATCCGCTCGACCCCCAGGCCTTTCAAGAAGGCGACGCCACCCAGGACGTCGAGGACGCATTCCTCGAAGAAGTTGGGCTTGCGGTAGTGGAGTTGCAGGCAGGCGATGCCCAGGGCGGGCAGCTCGTCGCTTAGGCGGGCGTAGACCCTATCGCCGGGGCCGGCGAAGCCGCCGATGGCGCCGCCGAGGAGGATCACGCCGCGGCGGGCCGAATCGCCTTGGGGCGCGGCGCCCACCTGGGGGACCGCTCCGGGCGGAGCGGGGTGCAGGATGCAGCGGAGCAGGGCCCGCGAGGGA
>Ga0082335_1008412_pt1 | contig 11750 bp, 9 predicted proteins | sample Subgrocontami58m_FD_72375 | JGI IMG/M metagenome (GOLD analysis project Ga0082335, IMG submission 72375) | Subsurface groundwater microbial communities from S. Glens Falls, New York, USA - GMW37 contaminated, 5.8 m (SPADES assembly) (version 2) ...
GCGCCTTGGCGATCGCGGTGTTCATGAGCACGCCGTCGCAGCCGAGCTCCATGGCGATGGCGGCGTCGGATGCCGTCCCCACGCCCGCATCGACCAGCACGGGTACGCGGGCCTGGGCGATGATGAGCTGCAGGTTCCAGGGATTGAGGATGCCCATCCCCGAGCCGATCAGCGAGGCGAGCGGCATCACCGCGCAGCAGCCGATTTCCTCGAGGCGCTTGGCGATGATCGGGTCGTCGCTCGTGTAGACCATGACCTTGAAGCCCTCGCGCACCAGCGTTTCCGCCGCGGCCAGCGTCTCCATCACGTTCGGGAACAGCGTCTCCGGGTCGCCCAGGACTTCGAGCTTCACGAGGTCGTGCCCGTCGAGCAGCTCGCGCGCGAGGCGCAGGGTGCGCACGGCGTCTTCGGCCGTGTAGCAGCCGGCGGTGTTGGGCAGGTAGGTGTAGCGCGACGGGGGCACCGCGTCGAGCAGCGAGGGCTCGTTCGCGTTCTGGCCGATGTTGGTGCGGCGAATCGCCACGGTGACGATCTCGGCGCCGCTCGCTTCCACGGCGCGGCGGGTCTCGTCGAAGTCCTTGTACTTGCCGGTGCCGATCAGCAGGCGCGAGGAATAGGCCCGGCCCGCGATGACCAGGGGATCGCCCGCGGCAGTGGTGACAGTCGGTGCATTCATGCTCAACCTCCCCCTACCGCCACGACGATCTCCAGGCTGTCGCCGTCGGCGAGCGCGGTATCGGCGTAGCGGCTGCGCGGAACGATTTCGCCGTTCTTCTCGACAGCCACCTTCTTGCCGGCGAGCTCCAGCGCCTGGAGCAGGCGCTCGAGGTTCGCGCCCGGTTCGAGCTGGCGCGGCTGGCCGTTGACGGAAAGCTGGATCACGGGAAACCGGGATTCGGAATCGACGAGCGAATTTTAGCACGCTGGCAACTGAGGCATAATCCACGAGTCGCCGAAGGTGGAGGGCAATCATGACGCGATGGATCAGCTCGCTTGCGGCAGCGGCGTTCGCGGCGCTTCTCGCCACGGCCGCCCTGGCCCAATATCCGGCGCGGCCGATCAGGCTGCTGGTGCCCAACCCGCCCGGCGGCGCGATCGACATCACCGCCCGCATCGTGGGGCAGAAGCTCGCCGAAGCGCTGGGCCAGCCCGTTGTGGTGGAGAACCGCGCCGGGTCCAACGGCAATATCGCCTCCGAAATGGCCGCCAGAGCGGCCCCGGACGGCTACACGCTGCTGCTGTGCGCGGACAGCCAGATCGTGATAAACCCGCACCTCTACTCGAGGATGCCGCTCGACACGCTCAAGGACCTGACCCCGGTCGCTACCCTCGTGTCGACACAGATGGTCCTGTCGGTCAACCCGTCGCTTCCGGTGAAGGATTTCCGGGAGTTCGTCGAATACGCGCGCCGCGCCAATCCGCCGCTGCTGTACGCATCGATCGGCAACGGCAGCCAGCACCACCTCGCGATGGAAATGCTCAAGGCACGCGCGGGAATCGACCTCGTGCACGTGCCTTACAAGGGCGGCGGACCGGCCACCGTCGCCATTCTCGCGGGCGACGTACCGGCGATGTTCGGCGGCAATTCCGTCTCGGGCCATATCAAGTCCGGCAAGCTGCGCGCGCTCGCGCTTGCAAGCGGCAGGCGGACCGCCGGCGGTGCCGACCTGCCCTCGATCGGCGAGTTCTATCCGGGCTACGACGTCACGACTTGGCTCGCCCTGTTCGCGCCCGCCGGCATTCCCGAGCCGGTCCTCGCCCGGCTTCGCGACGACGTGGGCAAGCTGCTCGCGCTGCCCGAGGTGCAGGGCAAGCTGCGTGCGGCGGGCGGCCTGGAGCCGTTCATCACCACGCCCGAGGAATTCGCTTCGATGATCCGCGCGGACTACGCCAAGTACGGCAAGGTCGTGAAGGAAAGCGGCGCTAAAGTGGATTAGAGGATCCCGCTCCGACTCAATCGATCTTCGCCGCGTAGAAGGTTGGGCTGAGCGCGAGAGTAGCCCAACGGTACGGTCCTCCGCCTAAGCGAACGCGGCCATCTTCACTTCGACGCCCGCTTTGCGCGTTGCCTCCTGGAAAAGCTGGTGAATCCTCGGCGACTGGTCCTCGTATTCGATCTGGTCGCCGCCCAGTTTCACGCTGGTCGACACGCCCCCTTGCTTCAATCCGTCCGCGCCACTGCCCGTCAGCGACTTGCGCTTGCTGTCGGTGAAGGGGTAGCGCAGGCTGCCGAACGCGGTGGCGAGGTAGCGGGCGGGCGTCGCGCTGGTGTTGAAGTGCTGGTGGAACATCCTGTCCGGCGGCGCGAACACGGTGCCGTGCTTCCAATCGACCCGATTGAAATCCGGTTCGCCTTCGTACCAGAGCAGCGAATAGCCCTGCCCGGTCACGCACATGACGTGGAAATCCGCCCCGTGCCGGTGCGCCTTTTTGTATGTACCGACCTGCATTTCGGAAATATGCGCGTGCATCGTGCCGTCGGCGAGGATGAACATGATGTTCTTGCTGCCGGTGCCGCGCGCGTCCCAGACCTTGAGTTCGATTGCAGCCAGGTCCGGAACGAAATTGGTTTCCCACATGTGCTGTCCCGGCAAGGTCGGCGTGAAATCGCCCTCACCGGTGAAGTATTTCGACTGGCCCATGCGCTCTTCGAAATTGAACGGATTGTCGAAGACGAAGGTCTCGTTGTGGAACATGTTCAGCACCGCGGGCAGGTTGGTGGTCGAGGCGAGCAGTGCCTTCTCCGAGCCGCTGCCGTTGAAATGGCGATACTTGGTGTTGAGCGGAATCGCGAACAGGCTCTTCGGTCCCCACTCGAAGGTGTGCTTGCGCCCGTCCGCGGCCTCGATGGTCGTGCTGCCGCGCCCGGAGAGGACATACAACACTTCCTCGTACAGATGTCGCTGGGGAGAGGTCGCCGCGCCCGGGGCCATCTCCAGCACGAACATGGAAACGAAATCGCCGCGTCCCTTGAGGTGCACGGCGGCGGCGTTCACGCCCAGGCGCGCCCAGGGCCGGGTCTCGACCTTGAACAGATCGACGCCGAAATCCTCGACCGTGGGAATGCCTTCGCCCTTCAACCAGTCGAGATAGGAATCGACGCCGATTCGGGGCGGCTTGTTTTCGCTCATGTGGTCGTCTCCTTCATAGGATCGTGTGAAACCGCGGGGACGCGGTCAATGGCCGGGGAAAAGCAGCGACTTGATGACGACCGGCACCACGCCGGTGGGCTGCATCACCTCGCCGATGTCCACGTAGTCGAACTCGCGCAACTGGATGCCGTCGATGGAGATGATCCGGCGCGTGACGCGCAGATCGTGTTCCAGTATATGGCCGAGCAGCTTGCCGATGTCGCCGTCCACCATCAGGATGAGCGGCAACTGCGTGCCGTTGCCCACGGCCTGCGCGATGCCTTCGGCGAGCTCTCGCAGGCGCACGTAGTACGGGTCGCCGTGCCAGCGGATTCCGAGTGCGATCGGCTGGGAGCCGTCGGCGTCGATGCGCTGCATCGCCGCGCCGATCGAGGCGGCCACCGATTCCGCATCGAAGTCGCCATGCCGGGCGAGCGACGGAAACACCACTGGAACGTTGCGCACCGGCAGGTCGGCGGTATCGGAAAGGTGGATGGTCTTGCCGCTCACCTGCACCGAGAACTGCGACGCACCGATGACCGTCGCGCGGATGCCCTGCCCGGGATCCATCATCTTCACCGCGATGCGACCGCTCGTGAACGCGCGGACGATCCGCTCGGCGAGCGGCTGGGCGATGTCGCCGAAGGTCGCGCTCTCGCGGCCGAAGATGTATTCGGACACCCCGCCGGTGAACGTGATCAAGTGCGGCTGCACGTTTGCCGCCAGGGGTTCGGTGAGCAGCAGCTCCCTCGCCAGTCCCTCGGGCGCTCTGCGCTCGATCAGGCCGAGGACAATCTCGGCGAGCGCATCGGCCAGGCGATCGAGGTCGCCGGCCGCGGGACGCTCGCCCAGGCGCAGTTCCATTCCGAGCGCGCGCGCCGCGTGCCGGGCGGAATCCTCGATCCGGGCGAGCGTGCCGTCGGCCGCCTGGGCGACAAGGCGCCCTCCCACCGCGGCCGCGCAGGTTCCGATGATCTCGCCGTTCGCGATCAGCGCGAATTTCGTCGTGCCCCCGCCGATGTCCACGTTGAGCACTGCTTTGTGCGTATGCCGCGAGATGGCGGTGGCTCCCGCCCCGTGCGCCGCGAGCACGCATTCAAGGTGATGGCCGGCCGAGGCGCAGACGAATTTGCCCGCGTCGGCGGCGAAGATCTGCGCGATCGCCTGGGCGTTTGTTCGCTTGATCGCTTCGCCCGTCAGGATCACCGCGCCGCTGTCGATGTCGCTCCGGGCGAGGTCCGCCGCACGGTAGGCTTCGTCCACGAAGGCGCGCAGCCGCTCCGCATCGATGGTGTAATCGGGGAGAAAGGGCGTGAGCAGGATCGGCGATCGCCACAGGATCTCGCGCTTCACCACCACGAATTGGCTCGACAGGAGCTGGGTCTTTCGCTGCAGATGGACACGGGCGAACATCAGGTGCGAGGTCGAGCTGCCGATGTCGATGCCCACCGTGGTCAGCTCGACGTTCTCGGTCTTCCAGATGGACTGGGCGAGCTCGTTCTTCGCCTCCTCCGACCATTCGTGGAAGTGCGGCTCGTCCTCGTCGTGCGCGCTCAGCGGGTACAGTGCCCGAGTGTCGAACCTGCCGGGCGCCGGGCCGTGCGTCGCCTGAATCACGAATCGCATTCTCGCGCAGACCTTCCCAAATGCCAGGCCGGTAATGGTGATCTGTTGGCTGCGAATACACAAGACGGATTTGCAATCGCAGCCATATCGAAATGCTCTGGCCGTGTCCCGGGCGGCGCCGATTTGCTAGTATCCGCCCAATGCATTGCGGGCCTTCGGCAGTCGATGGACATAAGGCAGTTGCGCTATTTCGTCGGCGTCGCCACGGCCGGGAGCCTGACTCAGGCCGCGGAGAAGCTCCACGTCGCGCAGCCGGCGCTGAGCCAGCAGATCCTGAGGCTGGAGCGGGAGCTCGGTGCGCCGCTCCTGATGCGGCACTCGCGGGGCATCAGTCTCACCGAGGCAGGATCGAGGCTGCTCGCGCACGCGCGCTTCATCCTCGAGCAGGTCGAGCAGGCGCAGCTCGACGTCGCCGATGCGGGCGGGCGGCCCCGCGGCACGGTGCGCGTCGGCATGCCGCGCAGCGCGAGCGACTTGTTCGGGATCGAGCTGCTCTTGAGGGCGCGCCGAGCGTACCCGGACCTGAGGGTTGCGGTCGTCGACCGCTTGAGCGAGGAGCTGAACCAGCTCCTCGCGTCCAACGAACTGGACCTGTGCCTGACCTTCGCGAGACCCGAGCAGGGCAGGGCGGAGAGCGAGCCGATGTACACCGAGAACCTTTGCCTCGCGGTGCCGCCGCGGCTGCGTCCGGGCAGGGCGCGCGGACGCACGGTGCGCTTCGCGGAGCTGTCCGGCTATCCGCTCGCCCTGCCGACACCGCGGCACGGCCTGCGCACGCTTGTGGACCGCGTGGCCGCGGAAAAGGGCGTCGAGCTCGACGTTCGCTTCGAGCTCGACTCGGTGCAGCTGCTTCGCGACGCGGTCGCGCGCAACCTGGCCTGCATCGTCCTGCCGTTCTGCTCGCTCGTCGAGCAGACCAGGAGCGCCCGCGTGCGCGTCTACCTCATAGGGGATCCGCCGATCTCGCGCGTCCTGCATCTGGTTCGATCGCACCGGCGCCCGGCGTCCAGGGCGGTGCTCGCGGTGAGGGAACTGATCGTGCAGTCGATACGCGACGTCGTGACCGCCAAGGGATTCACCGACTTCTACGCACTGCCCGCCGCGCTGAAGAGGATATGATCGCCGCCGCGGAAAGCGGCGCCGGCACGCGATGGGTGAACAGCGCGAGGCCAACGCGATGGTTCGGCCTCGCGTCCAGCTTATGGCAGCCATAAGCAAAAAGTCTTTCATGTCGACCCCCCAACCGCTTAGAGTTCGATTCGGTTGGTTCCCTGTCGACAAGCTGCCTTGCACAGCCAGCCGATGGTTCGATGCGCAACTCGCGCGCGAGCGAGTTGAAAACAATGAGCTAAGGAGAACGTAGTGAAAATCAAGTCGCGCTCGTCGCTGTTCGTCTTGCTGGGTTCGCTCATCGCAATGCTCGGCGGCGCCGCGCATTCGCAGACCTATCCCGCCAAGCCGATCAAGATCGTCGTCCCCTACAGCGCCGGCTTTGGGCCGGATGGGTTGGCGCGCACCATCGGGCAGAAACTGAGCTCGCGGCAGGGGCAGCCGGTCGTCGTCGAGAACAAGCCGGGTGCGAACGGCAACATCGGCATCGACCTGGCGGCGAAGGCGCCCGCCGACGGCTACACGCTGGCCGTGGTGCTGAACTCCATATCCATGAATCCCAGTCTCTACAAGCTGCCCTACGACCCGGTGAAGGACTTCGCCCCCATCGGTATGCTCGCACGCGGCAGCCTCGCCTTGGTGGCACATCCTTCGGTGCAGGTCAGGACAGTCAAGGACCTGGTGCAAATGGCCAAGGCTCACCCGGACAAGCTCAATTACGCCTCCCCGGGCGTCGCCTCGCCGAACCACCTGGCCATGGAGTTGTTCAAGATGACCGCGGGGATCAACTTGATGCATGTGCCGCACAAGGGTTCGGCCGAGGCCAACACAGGCATTCTCGCCGGCCAGACCGAGACGGGTTTCATGGCCTTGCACGTGGCGCTGCCGCACGTCAAGAGCGACAGGCTGCGGGCGCTCGCTGTGTCCAGCCCGACCCGTCACCCGTCGATGCCCGACGTGCCGACGATGTCGGAAGCCACCGGTGTGCCCGGCCTCGATGTCGATCTGTGGTACGCCATGCTTGCGCCGGCCGGCACCCCGCACGACGTCGTCGCCAAGCTCAGCGCGGAGCTGCGGGAGATTCTACGTATGGAAGACGTGCGCGAGCGGCTCGCGAAGCAGGGGCTGCAGGCGACACCCGGCAGCCCGGCAGAGTACCTGGCGCTGTTGAAGAGCGATATCGACAAGTGGGCCAAGGTCATCAGGACTGCCGGCATCAAGGCGGAGTAGCGTGAGGGATGATTGAGGCGCCGACATGGACAAGGGAGACGCAGTGGAAATCGCGATTCGGGGACATAAGTGCGCGTATGACTGGCTGGGAGAAGGGCCGCACGTCACGCTGCTCCACAGCGTGGGATTGAGCACGCGCGAAGGATGGCGCAGCCAGATCGGACCGCTGGCGCGGCATTTCCGGGTGCTGAGCTACGACTTCCGTGGCCTGGGCCAGTCGGAGACCGGCACCGAACCCGTCGGCATCGAGACCTTCACACGCGATCTGGAAGCGCTGCTGCAGGCGCTCGGCGTCAAGCGCACGGCGCTCGTCGGGGTCTCGCTCGGCGGCATGGTTGCCCAGACTTTCGCCATCGGGCATCCTGAAACGGTCTCCGCGCTGGTGCTTACTTCGACCGCCTGTCAGCTCGTGCCCGGAAGCACCGAGCGCCTGCGCGCGCGCAATGAGAGGATCAAGCAAAACGGCATGGCCGTCGCGGCAGACCCGCAGCTGCTCAGCCACTTCACCAGGGAGTTCGGTGCGGCCAATCCCGCTGTCCTCGCCTGGTACAAGTCCCATTACTTGGCCAATAATCCCGAGAACTACATGGCCATAATGGAAGACAACTGCCGCTTCGACATCAGCACACAGGTGAGCGCGATCCGCGCCCCGACGCTGATCGTCGCCGGCGAGCTCGACGATACCTCGGTCGCCGGCAAGCAACCTCTCGACAGCGCGAGGCAGCTCAATCGGCTCATCGCCGGGTCCGAATTGCTCGTCGTGCCGGGAGCCAAGCATTATCCGCAAATCGACCAGTCGGAGTTCGTGACCGAGCGCATGCTCGGCTTCCTGACAAAGACCCTGGCGCACGAGCAGCCGTTCAAGGCGGCCGGGTAAGCAGGCACCGTCGTTTGCAACGGCGGGTGCTATCGCCGTAAAATCCGCAACTCGGGCGGGTGTAGTTCAATGGTAGAACGAAAGCTTCCCAAGCTTTAGACGTGGGTTCGATTCCCATCACCCGCTCCATCCCTTAGCCCGCATCCTTTCGCCCACGCGTGTTGCTATGCAGCAGTGGGCATTCACCCGGCGAGACTGTGACTTGCGCATACGCGTCGCGTCGGGTCCGGACGTAAGATGTACCATTCAAACCCGGGGAGGGGGATATGAACATCCGCAATTTCCTTGCGTCGCTCGCGGGCGCCGCCCTGCTGTACACGACATGCGCGCATGCCCAGGAGGTCACCCTGCGCGCGGTCGGGTGCTTTCCCGAGAGCATCGAGCAGACCAAGCAGTTCGTGCGCTGGATCCAGAAAGTGAACGCCGACGGCAAGGGCGTGATGCAGATCCGCTTCATTGGCGGCCCGAGCGCGATTCCGAGCTTCCAGGTCGGCAACGCCGTCAAGACGGGCGTGGTCGAGATGGCGAGCTGCACCGGTGCGTTCTATACCAACCTCTTTCCCGAGGCCGACGCACTGAAGATGGCGGAGATCACCATCGTCGAGCAGAGGAAAAACGGCGCCTTCGCCTACATCAACAAGATATGGCAGGAGAAGGGCAACATGGTCTACCTCGGGAAGATGTACGAGCACACGCCGTTCCACATCTTTCTGAACAAGAAGATCGACAAGCCCGATCTCACCGGGCTGAAGATGCGGATCACGCCGGTGTACCGCGACTTCTTCCAGGCGCTCGGCGCCTCGGTGATCAGCATTCCGCCCGGCGAGGTCTACACCGCGCTCGAGCGCGGCGTGGTGGACGGCTACGGCTGGACCCTGTACAGCATTTTCGAGCCCAACTGGGCCGAGAAGACCAAGTTCCGCGTCGATCCGGGGTTCTACCAGGGCGAGATCTCGGTCATCATGAACCTGCCCGCGTACAACCGGCTCACGCCCGATCAGCGCGCCTACCTGGAAAAGCAGATCCAGGTGCTCGAGGCGTGGAATGAGGACTGGAAGAAACTCAACGCGGAGGAAGTGCGCCGCCAGGCGCAGGCGGGCATCCAGATAATCCGTTTCGACGACGCAACGACGCGCGCCTATCTGCAGAAGGCGAACGACACCGGCTGGAGCGGAATCATCAAGTCGAGCCCGGAACACGGTCCCAGGCTGCGGCAACTGCTGAGCCGCCCATAGCGAGCTGCCGCATGTCCCGGGCACCGTTCGAGATGATCTACCAGAAAGGCCTGCCGCCCACCGAGCGCAAGTACCCCGGCTTCGGCTACCGGGTCACGCGCGAGAACGGCATGATCATCGAGCGCGATGTTGCCGTGCCGATGCGCGACGGGGTGACGATCTACGTCGACATCCTTCGTCCGGAGGTCCAGGCGCGCGTTCCGGCCCTGATCTCCTGGAGCGCCTACGGCAAGCACGTGCCTGCCGCCTACGAGAGATTCTTCAAGAACGGCGGAGTCAGGAAGGAGTGGTTTTCCAAGTACGCCCACTACGAGGGCCCGGACCCGGTCTACTGGGTGCCGCGGGGCTACGCGATCGTCAATTGCGACCCGCGGGGCCTGTGGCACTCCGAGGGGGATGCCACCTACTGGAGCAAGGACGAGGGCCGGGACGGCCACGACCTGATCGAATGGCTGGCCGTCCAGGAGTGGTGCAACGGCAAGGTCGGGATGACCGGCGTCTCCTATCTCGCGATCGTCCAGTGGCAGGTGGCGGCGACGCAGCCGCCGCACCTGGCCGCGATCAACCCCGTCGAAGGCGTGAGCGACATGTACCGCGAGTTCGCCTATCACGGCGGCATACCCGAGACGTTCTTCTTCCCGGTGTGGCAGACGGGGATCTGCTATTCGCTGAACCGGGTGGAGAACATCTTCGAGATGGCCAGGCGCCACCCGTTCATCGACGCCTACTGGGCCACCAAGACGGCCGATCTGCCGAAGATCAATGTGCCGGCGTATGTCGTGGCGAGCTGGGGCGACCAGGGCCTGCACACCCGCGGGACGCTGGAAGCGTTCAAGCGCATCTCCTCGGAGCAGAAGTGGCTAGAAATCCACGGCAGGAAGAAGTGGGAATACTTCTACCAGCCCGAGAACGTGGAGAAGCAGAGACGGTTCTTCGACCATTTCCTGAAGGGCATCGACAACGACGTGCCGCGCTGGTCCAGGGTGCGGCTCGAGGCGCGCGAGCGCTACTACGTCGGCAAGTTCAGGAACGAGAACGAATGGCCGCTGGCGAGAACGCGGTACAAGCGGCTGTACCTGGACGCCCGGACGGGAACGCTGCGACCGACCCCGCTGAAAGCAAGGTCCAGCGTGTGGTACGACGCGCCGGGAGACGGCACACGCTGCCCCGGCGCAACCCGCGAGGAACGCGTTCAGTTCGACTACACGTTCAGCGAGCCGACCGAGCTGACCGGGCACATGAAGCTGCGTCTGTGGGTGGAGGCGAAGGGCGCGGAGGACATGGATCTCTTCGTCGCCATCCAGAAATTCGACCGGAAGGGCGAGAGCGTTCCGTTCGCGGCTTTCAGCGCGCTGGAGGACGGGCCTGTCGCCCTCGGATGGCTGCGCGTCTCGCACCGGGAACTGGACCGTAAGCGCTCCACGCCGCAGCAGCCCTGGCTGTTGCATCAGCGGGAGCTGAAGCTCAAGCCCGGCATACCGGTGCCGGTCGAGATCGAGATCTGGCCCTCGGGAACCCTCTTTGCCAAGGGCGAGAAGCTGCGCGTCGTCGTGCAGGGCAGCGACATCTACAAGTACGGGAACTGGATCCGGCTGGCCGGGCATCCCGAGACGAGAAACGCGGGACGGCACGTCATCCATACGGGCGGCAAGTACGACTCGCACCTGCTCGTGCCGGTCATTCCGCGCAAGAAGTAGCGCGGGCTGCAAGCAAGCCGCGCCGGGCAAGACGCGGTCAGAGAATTCCGCGGCGCGCCTGCCTCAATGCGAAGCGCCCCGGGTCGAGCGCCTCGGCCAGATCCGCCTCGAGCGGCGCAGGCTCGCCTTCGATCAGGCTCGCAAGCAGCTCGCCGGCGAGCGCGGACCAGACAAGGCCGCGCGAGCCATAGCCCGAGGCGCAGTAGAGCCCGGGGCATCGGGGCAGATCGGGCAGTTGCGCGCCGGAGAGGCCGGTTTGGCGCTCGCGCGCGGCCGCCACGTCCGGAAGGGCGCCGACCAGCGGCAGGTGGTCAGGCGCGACGCAGCGGAATCCCACCGCGCCTTCGAGCGTGCCGGGATCGGGCAGGGCCGCGGCCTCCGGAAGCATCCGCGACAGGCGCGCAAGGTTTGCGGCGTGTCCCTCGATCCGGGGCTCGGGATCATCGATGCCGAAGTCGTAGGTGCTTCCGGTCACGACCACGCCGTCGAATGCGGGCAGCACGTAGCCCTTGCCCGAGAGCACGACGCCCGGCGCCGCAACGGCGCCGGCCGGCAGATAGCTAACCTGCCCGCGCACGGTCGCGAGCGCCTGCGCCACGGGGGCGAGGCGTGTCATGTCGTTGGAGTTCGCGAGGACGAGGACAGGGGCTGCGGCGATCACGTCGCCGCCGGCGCCGATGGCGTGCCACTCGCCGCTCACGCGGGCGATCGCGTGCACCGCGGTGCCGAAGCGCGCTGCGATCCTCGCGCCCGCGCGGCCGTCGGCCGCGGCGAGCTGCGCCGCGACGAGGCTCGCCGGCCGTATCCATCCGCCGCCGGGAAACCACCAGCCGCCACTGTGGAG
>Ga0082335_1008413_pt1 | contig 11750 bp, 6 predicted proteins | sample Subgrocontami58m_FD_72375 | JGI IMG/M metagenome (GOLD analysis project Ga0082335, IMG submission 72375) | Subsurface groundwater microbial communities from S. Glens Falls, New York, USA - GMW37 contaminated, 5.8 m (SPADES assembly) (version 2) ...
TTCCCCGCCATGCAGGGCGGGGTCGCCGGACCCCGCCGCCTGTCGCCCAGGCCGTGCGGTTCGGCGGGGTCGGGAGACCCCACCCCACACCAATGATGGGGCCGCTAATTTCACCGCGTGCTCGGCGATTCCCCGACGATCTTCCGATAGACCGCCCGCGCCTCCTCGTAAGCGCGCTCGGCTTCCGCGCGTTCGTTCGTCGCGATGCGGGTCCCGCGAATCCGCCAGAGTTGATCGATGCAGCCGAGGCACCACTCGGCGCTTTCGCGCGAGACGCGGATCGGCTGCCCGCCGACGATCACGCTGACGGGGTTCGTGTGCAGCTGCGGAAACTCGCGGACCGCGACCCAGCTGCTCCGTTCGATCGGCACGCTGAATTCGATCTCATGCCCCCGGCCATCGGCGGCGACCTCCCGGCTGGCGGCCACGCGCCCGTTCACCACCAGCTCCACTTTGCGCAGTCCGCGTTGATAAACCGGATCCGTGGCGCCCGGTTCGCGCTTGATCACGGTATCCCCCACGTGCCGCGGACCCGTCACCGGAATGATGCCGCCGTAGATCGGCTCGAACGGTGTCTCGGCGGAAAACGCGACCGTTGCCTTCACCTGCACGGTCGCGGCCGACGCGAGTGGCACCTCATCGCCCGAGGGCCTGCCGTTCACGCGAAAATCCAACGCGTGCGCGTACCCGTCGCTCACATAACCTCGACCCGCCGCGATGCCGCGACACCACGCGGTGTAGTCCAGTTTTGTGCCTTTGCCCAACTGCACGTAACTGCGACCCTGTCCGACCCGCGTGCCGCTCATGCAGGGAAAATCCGTCTCGCCGCTCGCCTTGATCGGCAGCCCGCAATTCATCAGGTGGTACCACGCGTTCCATTCCCGGATCCGATCGGTGTCCATCGCGCTGATGAAATCGCACGCCCCGAGCGCGGCCGTGACGAAGATTTCCTGCGCGCCGACGCTGTTCAGCTCGGGGATGGCGTAGTTGGGCAGCTGGTCGTCGGCCCGATCGTGGCTCGCCTGCAGCTCGGTCGCGCTGATCGCACCGCTGCCATCGGCATCGACCGCCGCGAACGGTTCCGGCAGCAACCCGCGCGCCGCCTCCGCCGCGTCGAGCCGGCCGTCCTTGTTCGTATCCAGTTTCTCGAGCAGCCGCTTCGCCGCGCCAACCGGATCGATCTGCAGCCCGCTGCCGGAATGGGCGTAGCCTCCGACGCCGCCCTGCTGTTTCGTCCAACGCAACACCGGTAGCGTCCACGTCGGCCAGTTCCGGCTCAGCGTGGCGCCGGGATAAATCTGGTCCTTCAGGTTCAGCAGGCAGACGTGGCCCAGCGCCTGCGAACCGAACCCGCTCACCTCGATGTCGTACTTCATCACCGTCAGCGGCTCGCTCAGCGTGTCGGTCGTCGGCCGGAAGAACTGCTGCTGATAATCGAAGCCGGGCCCCCAGGTGAGCACGCTGCCGACGTTGAGCGCCTCGCCCTTCACCTGGCGCATCATGTCGGCCGGCTCCACGCCTTCGCTGGGCGACGTGTAGTGGGCACACCCGGACGCGTGAATGTGATGATCGCCGCTGAAGAAACCGTAGGCCGCCGGATCGATCCAACGCTCGAGCCGGACCTCGATGCGGAACTCCGGCGGTTGTGGCGGCGGTCCATGACCGCCGGCTGCGCCCGGCGTATTCCCGGGTCGGCCGTCATGGGCCGCCGCTACAGGTTCGGGAATCGTCACCGCGCGCTGGAGCCAGCGGTACTCCGGCCCGCGCCCGTAGGCCATCGTCAGCTCGCCGGGCGGCAGCAGCACGGTCTCGCCATGAGCGCGGTAGATGTGTTTCTGAAAGAACAAATCCGGCGCCAGCCGCTTCGCCTGCGCGGGGAAAACGTGGCCGTGCTGGTCCGTGAACTGAAACCGGCCGGTGGTCGGCATCCCGTCGTGATCGAGCACGAGCAGCCGCACGGGCACGGCCGGCTTGATATTGAACAGCACCGGCACCTCCGCGCGGAAACCGAGGTCCTGCGTGCCCTGCCCGACATCGAACTCGAGCGTGGCCTCGCGCAGCCCGGCATCGGTCGAGTAGATCAACGCGATCACATATTCCACGGCGAGCCCGCTGAGATTCGGCGTCATCGGCGGCGCGGCGTACAGCTCGAGTTCGAGGAAACGATCGCGCCGGCCCTCGGTGTTTTCGTTCACCCGCAGGTGCGGCTGCTGCATCCGATCGCCGGCCAGCTTGCTCATGCCGGCGTAAACCGGACCGGACTGGGCGCTGACGATCCGCAGCCGTTGCGTGCCGCCGCTCTCGTTGGCGACCTTGACGACGACGGGCGTGTATCCGTTTTGCTGTAACACGGCCGCCGCCGGGCCGCGCGCCGCCTTCACCCGGGCCTCGGGGTTGATGTGCACGGCGAGCAGCACGTGCGGATCCAGGATCGCCTGGAGGGCGCGCGCATCGCGCGCCTGCAGCGCCGGGGCCAGCGCGCGCCGGGTTTCCGCCGGCAGCGGTGCGCCGAGCAACTCGAGCGCGTCGCTCAGCCGCTGGAGGTTGGCGGCGAGCGGCTGGCCCTCGACGTCGATCACGGCGAGCGCGGTGGCCGGGCGCGCCGGCGCGGGCGGCATCGGGTGCTCGTGCGCGGCGGGTGCGGGCGGCGTCTGGGCCGCCAGCACCGGCGTCAGGGCAAGCGCTGCCAGGGCGGGGAGTACGTGGGCACGCATGGCGGCATCATCGCGAGCGGGGCGGGCCGGTAAAGCGCGGATGTCGGGCACTTGGCGCTCGTGTCGCCCTGCGATGCATTTGCGAGTTCGGCTGCCGGCAATCCGCTCCCTGCCCTGCGAGCGACAGACCGGGTGAAAAGCCCATCGCCCTCGTGTGTCAGTCTGAGACGATGGACCAATGCAATGTTAGGTGATTCAGCACGATGAACTTTCCCCGGCTTGTCATTCTGAGCGCAGCGAAGAATCCAGTGGCGCGACCGCATGCGGACATCCGGCTGGATTCTTCGCTGACGCTCAGAATGACAAAAGAACGGGGATTGAGCGGGTTTTCACACACTCGGGTGAGCGTTTCTGCGAAAAGCTCACGCTTTCCGCGACAAGGAAAGAGGCGCTCCACAGAACGTCATTAATCCGCGCAATTGTAGGCGGGGTGCCCTCCCGTCTTCGCCCTGCGGGCTCCGACGCGGCAAGACGCCAGTGGCGTGCCGAAGGCTGGGCGGAGGCGGCACCCCGCGAGGTGGCCATTCGCAGGCGTTGTCCCGCGCGGTGGGGGCACCGCGCCCACCACAAACGATGCTGGTCACGAATGCCACTCGTCCCGTCCCAACAAAAATCATCGCCTCGGCCCGGGCTGCGGCGTAGATGCGGGGGCGATGAGCACCGTTACCCCTGTCGCCGAGCTCGGCGCGCCGGTTGTTTCGCCTCCTGCCCAAACCGCGACTCCGCCGCCGGCCGCGCCGGTCGCGCCCGATCGCCTGCAATCATTGGACGCCTATCGCGGGCTGATCATGGTGACACTCGCGTTTCACGGTTTCGGACTCGCCAGCCTAGCGCGCAATCATCTCGAGCAGACGCCGAACTCTGGTTTCTGGCGCGCGGTCTTCCATCACACCGAACACGTCGAATGGGTCGGCGGCGGGTACTGGGACATGATTCAGCCCTCGTTCATGTTCATGGTCGGCGTGTCGATGGCGTATTCGTACGTGCGGCGCCAGCGCGAAGGCCAGTCGTGGGCGCGGATGTTCGGTCACGCGTGCTGGCGCGGGCTCGCGCTGATCGTGCTCGGCATTTTCCTCATCTCGAATTCCAGGCGCTCGACCGAGTGGATGCTCACGAATGTCCTGACCCAGATCGGGCTCGGCTATCCGTTCCTTTTCCTGCTCTGGCGCCGCTCGGCGCGAACTCATTTGATCGCCATTGCCGCGCTGCTCGCGGCCACCTGGGCGTTGTATGCCTTTTATCCGCACGCCGGCGTCGATCTCGCCAAAGGCGCACCGCAGGTCGGCGTCCCCGCCGCCTGGGCGCAGGAAAACCTGAAGGGCGTGCCGCCCGCCTGGCACAAGAACGCCAACGTCGGCGCGGCGCTCGACATCTGGCTGCTGAACCTGCTGCCGCGCAAGGAACCATTCGTCTTCAACACCGGCGGCTACGCTTCGCTCAATTTCCTGCCGTCGCTCGCGACGATGCTGATTGGCCTGATGTGCGGCGAACTGCTGCGGTCGAGCCGGGAGCCGCGGGGCAAGCTGAAATTGCTCGCGCTCGGCGGCATCGCGGCGATTGCGCTCGGGCTGGTGCTCGCGTGGCTCGGCGTTCCGCTGATCAAGCGGATCTGGACCCCGTCGTGGGCCGTGCTCTCCGCGGGCTGGTGCTGCCTGATCCTCGCGTTGCTCTACGGGCTGATCGATCTCAGGCGCTGGCGCGGCTGGAGTTTCCCGCTCGTCGTCGTCGGCATGAACTCGATGGCGATTTACTGCCTGCACATGACGCTGAGCAGCTGGACGGCGAAAACCGTCCAGACGCATTTCGGCCCGGACGTGTTCAAGCTTTTCGGCCCGATGAATGCGCCCTTGGTGCAGGCGACGACGGTCGGGTTGATCTTCTGGCTCGTGTGCTGGTGGATGTACCGGCGAAAGATTTTCCTGCGGATCTAAACCACGTGATGTGGGCGGGGTGCCCTCACCCCGCTGGATTTCGCACCGGCCGCGGTGCGGGGTGAGGGCACTCCGCCTACAAATATTTTTCATCAAACATGAAACTCCGTTCGTTGACCCTGATCAGTGTCGTTCTCCTTTCGCTGGGCGTGGCGGTCCGCGCGGCCGACATTCGCCCCCCCAACGTCATCTTCTTCCTGATTGATGACTGGGGCTGGACCGATGCGGCGTGCTTCGGCAGCAAGCTGTACGAGACGCCCAACATCGACCGGCTGGCGGCCGAGGGCATGAAGTTCACCAACGGCTATGCGGCGTGCACGGTGTGCTCGCCCACGCGCGCGGCGGTGATGACGGGAAAATATCCGGCGCGGCTGCACCTCACGGATTGGATCGCGGGGCACAACCGGCCGTACGCGAAGTTGAAGATTCCGGCGTGGACGATGCAGCTGCCGCTCGAGGAAACGACGATGGCCGAGGCGCTCAAGTCGCGCGGCTACACGACCGGGCTTTTCGGGAAATGGCATTTGGGCAACGAGCCGTTTTTCCCCGAGAAGCAAGGCTTCGACGTGAACGTCGGCGGCTGCCACATGGGATCGCCGGGCGCCTATTTTCCGCCCTACCGGATTCCGACGATTCAGGACGAGCAGCCCGGCGAATTCCTCAGCGACCGGCTGACGCGCGAAGCGGTGAGTTTCATCGAGGCGAATCGCAGCCGGCCATTCTACATCTACTTTCCGCACTACGCGGTCCACCAGCCGATCGCCGGCAAGCCCGACGTGATCAAGAAATACGAGCGCAAGCTCGCGTCCGGAAGCTACACCCAGACCAACGCCATCTACGCCGCGCTGGTCGAAAGCGTCGACGACAGCGTCGGCGCGGTGATGAAGAAGCTCGCCGAGCTGAAGCTCGACCAGAACACGGTCATCATCCTCACCGGTGACAACGGCGGCCTCAGCGGCACGCTGAACGCGCAAGGCTGGCGGCAGGGCCCCACGCGCAACGACCCGTTGCGCCTCGGCAAGGGCTCCGCGTACGAAGGCGGTGTGCGCGTTCCGCTCGTGGTGAAATGGCCCGGCGTCACAAAGCCCGGCAGCGTGAACGCGACGCCCGTGATCAGCGTGGATTACTTCCCGACGATTCTCGAGATGGTGAACGCCGGACCGGCGGCGCGCGTGGACGGCGAGTCGATTGTGCCGCTGCTCAAGGGCGGCACGAAACTGAAGCGCGACGCGATCTACTGGCACTACCCGCATTATCATCCGGGCAGCGCGACACCCTACAGCGCGGTGCGCGAAGGCGACTGGAAGCTGATCCACTTCTTCGAGGACGATCATGTCGAGCTCTACAATCTCAAGGACGACCTGAGCGAGAAGACCGACCTGGCGAAATCGAACGCCGCGCAGGCTGACCGGCTTCGCGCGAAACTGAACGCGTGGCGCACCGAAGTCGGCGCGCAGCTCCCGACGCAGAATCCGCAGTACGATCCGGCGAAGGCATGGGACGGCGATCGGTCGGCGGAAAAGGCGAAGAAAAAGAAGAAGGAGTAAGGCCAACCGCCCCATGAACCCTCGTCTCAACGTTGCATCACCGCGGCGAGGGCGCCGCGGCTCCATTTGGGGATTTCTTAACGAAGCGCTGTCCCCTGGAGCCGGGGCTCCCCCGCCCCGGCAGGGCGGTGTCTTTTGTGCAATTTCTGGAGGGACGACCTCCGTGTCGTCCGCGGCCCGCACAGAGGCGGGCCCTCCAAAAATCGTGCTGCCCTGCGCGCCCCGGCTGAGCGCGATCGTGTTGCTCGCGTTGCTCGGCTTCGCCACTCGCGGTGCCGCCGCCGATGCGCCGTGGAAGATCGGCCTCGCGTCCGTGCGCATCACGCCCGATCAGCCCGTGCTGATGTACGGGTACGCGGGCCGGACCGAGCCGCACAAGGGCGTCGCGAGCGATCTCTTCGCGAAGGCGCTCGCGTTCGAAGATCCGAGCGGCCAGCGCGCCGTGCTCGTCACGACCGACCTCGGCGGGCTGCACGGCGACATGACGAGCCGGATTGCGCAACAGCTGGGCGAAAAACACCGGCTGTCGCGCGCGAGCATCCTGTTCAACTCCTCACACACCCACGCGGGTCCGCTGCCCTGGGTCGCCGCGGAGGACGTGAACGGCTCGGCTGAGCCCGCGATCGCCGCGACGCGCGCGTACTGCGGGCAGCTCGAGCAGATGCTGCAAAAAGTCGCCGGGGATGCGCTCGCGAATCTCCAGCCCGCCAGTCTGGCGTGGGGCCTGGGCATGGCGCCGTTCGTGATGAACCGCCGGCAGTTCACCGACAAAGGGATCATACTCGGCTTCAACCCGAAAGGTCCGGTCGACCGCAGCGTGCTCGTGCTGCGCATCGACGATGCCGCCGGCAAACTTCGTGCAGTGCTGATGGGCGCGGCGTGTCACTGCACGTGTTCTGGCTCGAGGAATTTCGAGATCGACGGCGACTATGCCGGCTACGCCCAGAGCGTGCTGCAGGCGCAGTTCCCCGGCGTGCAGGCGATGTTCATGGCCGGCTGCGGCGGCGACGCCAATCCGTGGCCGCGCGGCGGCATTCCGGAGGCGAAGCAGCACGGCACGACGCTGGCGACCGAGGTCGCGCGCGTGCTCGCCGAGAAACTCACGCCCGTGCGGCCGCCGCTGAAGACCGCGTTTCAGAGTGTGCCGCTGCCGCTCGCTCCGCCCGCTTCGCGCGAGAAGCTCGTGGCGATGAGCAAATCGTCGGGCTGGGAACGTTACGTCGGTGGCCGGCACCTCGCCTTGCTCGACCGCGGGCTGTCGCCGCCGACGAGTTTTCCGATGCCGATCTCGTGCTGGCAGTTCGGCGGCGATTTTACGCTCGTCGCGCTCGGGGGCGAGCCGGTCAACGCTTACGTGCACTTCATCGAGAACGCGATTGGCCCGCTGCGGTTGTGGGTCGCCGGCTACTCCAACGATGTCTTCGGCTACGTGCCCAGCGCGCAGATCCTCGCGGAAGGCGGTTACGAGAGTCGCGGCATCGACCGCGGCGACGCCGTCGGCCAGTTCACGCCCGACGTGGAGAAAGTCATCGTGCGCGCGGTGACCGCGATGGCGAAGGAGACCGGCCGTACGAACGGTGGTGCGACCACGCCGCTGGCGCAGTGAGCGGATTGCGCGAACGCAGTTCAAGCTTCGCGGCAGGCGTCCCCGCCTGCCATGAGCGAATCGGCCGGCGGCTACGCACGTCGTCGCGTGTAGCCACGAGCGTGAGTGAGTGGAGTCAGCGCAAAACCCACTCGCTCACGCTCGTGGCTACGATGCTCAGCGCGCTCGCTCTCGGCGCGGTCGGACTCGCCCAGGAGCGCGTCACGCCGGCGCACGCCAAGGGTGGCATCGCGTGGGGCGCGCCGTGGGCGAACGTGCCCGAGCGGTTCAAGGACTCGATCAACTTTCCGACGTGGCAGCCGCCGGCGAACCTCGCGCGAAAAATCGGCGGCGTGTACCAGCTGTACCAGCAGCCGAAAAATTTCCGGAGTGTGCTCTACCGCGGCACGGGCCACGAATACCTGCCGGAGATGAAGGCGGAAATGCTCGCGTGGTTTCAGCGAAACCTGCCGGTGAAGTAGCGTGAAATGTAGGGCGGGGTCGCCTGACCCCGCCGCGCCGGACTGATCTTCGTTCTGCCCCGGCGGGGTCGGCGACCCCGACCTACATCCCAAACGGCGGCCGCGCTGCCCTCCCAAAAGTCCCTTGCACCCGCTGCGCCGTCGGCTTCGGATCGACTCACCTAACCCCCGAGCCATGACGACCACGTTCGCACGGCGCGCCCCGGTCCTTCACCGGACTTTCGTCGCCGTGTTCTTCCTGCTTTCCGCCGCCGCCGCGGCTGCCGCGACCGGCTCCATTCAGGGCCGCGTGCTCAACCCCCGCAACGCCAGCACGGTCGAAAATGCGCGCGTCAGCGTCGAAGGCACCTCCCTCGTCACGTTCACCGACGCCGACGGCACGTTCCAGTTGACGAATGTGCCGGCCGGCACCGCCCGGGTGCGGGTCTTCTTCACCGGCCTCGCGCCCGAGTTGGTCGACATCGTCGTGCGCGAAAACGAAACGGTGCAGCGCGACATCGCGCTCGGGGAAAAGGCCGGGCCCGGCAACGAGGTCGTGCAGCTCGACGCCGTGGTGGTCGACGTTTCGCGCGAGATGGATGCGGCCGCGATCGCGATCAACGAGCAGCGCTTTGCGCCGAACCTCAAGCACGTCGTGTCGACCGATGAGTTCGGCGCGGTCAACGAGGGCAACGTCGCCGAGTTCCTGAAGTTCATGCCCGGGATCACGGTCGATCTCAGCGGCGGCGATCCGCGGACCGTGTCAATCGATGGCGCGCCGCCGGAGAACACGCCGATCACGCTCGCCGGGTTGAACCTGCCGGTGCCGGGCAACAACAACACCAGCCGCGCGGTGGAGGTCGGCTTCTTCAATCTGAACAATGTTGCGCGCATCGAGGTGTCGCACTCGCCGACCCCCGACCTGCCCGGGTCCGCGCTGGCCGGCGCGGTGAACATGGTTCCGCGCAGCGCGTTCGAGCGCACGCGGCCTGTTTTCAGCGGGAGCGCCTACTTGATGATGCGCGACGACCTGATCGATTTCCACAAGCGCGCCGCCATGTACCGCGAGCCGCGGCAGGTCATCCATCCGGGCTACGACCTCTCCTGGATTGTGCCGGTGAACAAACGCTTCGGCTTCTCGATCGCGGCCGGCGGATCGACGCAGTTCTCGCATCAGGTCGGCCACACCAGCGCGTGGCGCGGCGTCAGCGCGGCGACGAACGGCAACGCGTTCCCGCACACCACGCCGGGCCGGCCATATCTTTCCGCGTACACGATCACCGACGCGCCGAAGGAAAGCGCGCGGGACTCGTTCGGAGCGACGTTCGATTTCAAGCTGACGCCGCACGATCGCGTGGCGTTGTCATTCCAGTATTCGTCGTTCGACGGCTGGACCGCCGCACGGTCGCTGCAGTTCAACCCGACGCAAATCGTGCCGGGCACGTTCACGCCGACGTCTTCGCAAGGCGTGGCGGGCGCCGGCAACATCGTTCTCACCAGCGGCAACGGCCGCGTGCGCACGAACACGACGTACATGCCGACGTTCACCTGGCGGCACGAGGGGCCCGTTTGGAAGATGGAGTCCGGCATCAGCCGCGCCTACGGCACGAATCTGTTCCGCAGTTTCGACAAGGGCCTCGTGCTCACGGCCGTGGCGCGGCACAACAACGTCACGATCAACTTCGATCAGATTACCGACACGCGGCCCGGCGTGATCACGGTGATCGACAACGCGACCCGGCAGCCGGTGGATCCGTTTCGCATCGACAGCTATGCGATGACGACGGTCACGGACAACCCGCGCCGCAGCGAGGACATCAATTTGACCGCCTACACGAACGTCCGCCGCGATTTCATGTGGCGCGTGCCGGTGTCGCTCAAGACCGGCCTGGATTTTCGCCAGTCGATCCGCGACCTGAACGCCGGCTCGTACTCGTGGGCCTATCGCGGCAGCAACACGCCCGGCAGCGCGGCGCCGTTCATCGATCCGCTGATTTCGACGCGCGAGGCCCCGTATGGTTTCGGGCACATCCAGTTTGCGGACTACAAGGGCGTGTTCGACTACTTCAAGTCGCACCCGGGCGAGTTCACGCTCGACGAAAACGCGCTCTACCGCGCGAACGTGAACAATTCGAAGCGCGCGAAGGAGGCCGTCTCGGCCGGATACGTGCGCGGCGACGTGTCGCTGCTCGAGCGGCGGCTGCTGCTGGTGGGCGGCGTGCGCGTCGAACAAACCAACATCGAGGCGCAAGGGCCGCTCACCGATCTCTCGCGCAACGTACAGCGTGACGCCAGCGGCCGCCCGCGGCTCGATGCGGCCGGCCGGCCGATTTCGATCACGACCAACGCGCTCGAGATCTCGAAGCTCACCCTGCTCCCGCGCGCCAGCCACGTGGAAAAGGAATACCTGCGTTTCTTCCCGAGCCTCAACGCGAGCTACCACCTGCGCGAGAATCTCATCGCGCGCGCGGCCGTCTCGACCTCGATCGGCCCGCCCGATTTCAACCAGTACGCCGGCGGGCTCACGCTGCCGAACACGGACAACCTGCCCTCGTCGAGCAACCGGATCGTCGTGAACAACGCCGGCATCAAGCCGTGGACGGCCAACAGCATGAAGCTGCGGCTGGAGTATTACTTCGCGGGCGTCGGCCAGTTCGCCGTCGGCGTGTTCCGGCGCGACTACAAGAATTTCTTCGGCAACACGGTCTTCCTGCCGTCGCCGGAGTTCCTCGCCCTGTACGGGCTCGAGCCGACGGAATTCAGCGCGTACGAGGTCTCGACGCAGTACAACGTCGCCGCCCGCGTGCGCACCGAAGGCTACGACTTCAGTTACAAGCAGGCGCTGACGTTCCTGCCGCGCTGGGCGCGCGGCGTGCAGGTGTTTGCCAACTTCAGCGTACGCCAGACCAACTCGCCCGACCTCGGCAGCCTCGGCTTCAACGACATCCCGCGCAGCGGCGCCTTCGGGATCAGCCTGACGCGGCCGCGCTTCAACGTTCGGGTGAACAGCAGCTACCGCGCCGAGCAGAACAAGGGTTTCGCCACCGGCGCGAGCATCGAGCCCGGCACGTTCAACTACACGCCGGCCCGGAACACGATCGACGTGCTCGGCGAGTACACCGTCTGGCGGCGCGTGGCGGTGTTCATGAACCTGCGTAACGTGACCGACATCCCCAACGAGGACGCCTACAGCGGCCCGAACACGCCGGCCCACGCGAAGCTCCGGATGCGCGAGCGCTATGGTGCGTTGTGGATGTTTGGGGTGAAGGGGATGTTTTAGCCATGCGCGCTTGGCATTGGCTCAATGGAGCGGCAGGCCGCCGTGCCTGCCGCAGTGTCGAGCGGCAGGCAGAGACGCCTGCCGCCACGGCAAACCAGCTGACCATCCTAGCCCGGAAATTTCACACTCCGATTGAATCGACGACCCAGGCTGTCCGACGGATCGGCGGCACTCTTGCCGCCGCCTGCGAGCGAACGGCGACAGGAGTGTCGCCGATCCGTGAAATATCCGG
>Ga0082335_1008416_pt1 | contig 11746 bp, 11 predicted proteins | sample Subgrocontami58m_FD_72375 | JGI IMG/M metagenome (GOLD analysis project Ga0082335, IMG submission 72375) | Subsurface groundwater microbial communities from S. Glens Falls, New York, USA - GMW37 contaminated, 5.8 m (SPADES assembly) (version 2) ...
CGGGCGCGGCGGCCGGACGCGCACGGCGGTCGCCGCACGGCCCGCGCCGACCGTCCCGGCGGTCGTGCCCACGGCCGAGCCCGAGTCTGAGAAGGAGCAGCGCCGTCTCGCGGTGCTGCTGCTCGACCAGCTCGTCGCCCTGCGCGCTCCGGCCATGAAGCGCAGCGACTTCGTCAGCTCGATCGTCCCGCTCTCCGAGAAGGAGGCGTCGACGGTTCTCGAGCAGCGCATCGACGCCGGCGTCCAGCAGGGTCACGTCGTCGCCAAGGCGTTCGGCCGCAGCCGCGCGAAGGCGAACCTCCTCATCCGGCCGAGCATGACCTCCCCGCTCGTCGCGGAGACGTTCTTCCATCTCGTTCGCGTGCTGCGGCGCATCGAGACGGTGACCGCGGACGCGCGCCGTGTCCCCGCCGTCGAGGCCGTCCTGGATCCGTTGTCCCGCGCCGACCAGCCCGGCGGCATCGCCCGCGGCCGGACCGCGCGGCGCCTCCTCCTCGAGACGCTCTTTAGCATCGCCGAGGAGCGCGGCGCGATCATGACCGAGCAGGTCATGCGCGAAGGCGATCAGATCACGATGTGCTGGCTCGCGGAGGGTCACCCCCTCGTGGACTACGCCCGCCGGCCGTCCGCACCGGTCGTCCACCTCTTCAACTTCGTGCACTCGACGCGCGCGAAGGACGACACCAGCGGCTGGGTGAACGCGGCGCTCTTCGCCGAGCTGCTCGCGCGGGTGGAAGGCGACCGCATCGACACGACGCTGCGGAGCGCCGTCGAACGGGGCGTCATGCGATCGCAGGAGCACGGCAGACGCGCGGGCTATGTGCTCGAGCCGACCCATGTCGAGGCGCGGTCGGTGCTCGGCGAGTTCGAGCTGCTGAACGGGCAGCAGGCCGCCGCGCCCGCACCGGACGCCAGCCGCCCGGCGCCCATCGAAGAGCTCGAGGCCGTCACGCCGGCCGGCGATGTCCCGGCATCTGGCGAGGTCCCAGCGGCCGACGAGGCCCCAGCGACGGCCGACGGCGTGGCACGCAAGCGGACGCGCCGGGGATCGCGGGGCGGACGAGGCCGACGCGGAGGGCGCGGGCGCAGCCCAAAGGCGGCGTCATAGCGGGGTGAAAACGGGCGCCGGGCTGCGGGGCCCGATCAGGCCCCGCGACAAAGGCCCCCTGCGCTGGCTAGCGGGCCCCCGAGGCGAGGCGCTCGCGCCCGGTCTTCTCGAGCTGTTCGCGCGTCGCGGATGACGCGGACACCAGATGCTGGAATGCCTCCTGATCGAGACGGAGGAGCTCGCTCGGCTCGAGCGCACGCACCGTCGCGATGCGCGGCGCGCCGGCGAGCAGCCCGATCTCGCCGAAGAACTCGCCGGGCCCCAGGCGGTTCACCTCGCGCTCCTGCCCGTCGACCATCTGGTACACGCCCACGCGACCGCGAACGATGATGAAGAACGCGTCGGGATCGCCGCCCTCGCGGATCACGGTCTGGCCGGCCATGACGCGGACCGGCTCCAACCTCTCGGCGACCGCGGGCATCTGCTCGCGCGGCGCCGCCGGCAGCGCCTTCTCGGCGTGCTTGAGGTCCTCGATGTAGCGCTCGGCGTGCAGCAGCGCGGTCGTGGCGTCGCCCGTCGCCGTCGTGATCTGTTTCGCCAGCTGTGCGCGCGTGTCACCGACGGCGTACACGCCGGGGATGTTCGTGCGCATGTACTGGTCGGTGATGAGATACCCATTGGGGTCGTGCTCGATGTGCTCCTTGTGGAACAGGCCGCGCCCGACCGGCTTGAAGCCGATGAAGACGAAGACGCCGTCGACCGGCACGCGCTCGAGCTTGCCGTCCTTCTCGATCTCCATCCACTTGACCTCGGCGTTCCCGCCGATGCTCTTGACGACCGCCGGCGTGATGGCCTGCACCTTGTCCATCGACAGCAGTCGGCCCTGGAGGATGGCCTGCGCGCGGAACTCTTTCCGGCGATGGACGACGTACAGCTTCTTGGCGAAGCGCGTGAGGAAAAGGCCCTCCTGGAAGGCCGAGTCGCCGCCGCCGATGACGGCGAGGTCCATGTCGCGGAAGAACGCGCCGTCGCAGACCGCGCAGTACGAGACGCCGCGGCCGTGGAACTCCTGCTCGCCCGGAACTCCGAGCTTCACCGGCTCGCCGCCGACGGCGACGATCACCGCGTACGCCGTGTGGCGCGTGCCGTCCTCGAGCTCGACGACCTTGCGGTCGGCCTCGCTCCAGACCTGCTTCACGCCCTTGAGCTCGATCTTCAGGCCGAACTTCTCGGCGTGCTTGCGCATCTTCTCGGCGAGGTCGAAGCCGGTGATGGACTCCTCGCCGGGCCAGTCCTCGATCAGGTCGGTGTTGAGGAGCTCGCCCCCGATCCCCGGCGCGAAGAGGATCGCGTTCATGTTGGCCCGTGCCGCGTACAGGCCGGCGGTCAGCCCCGCGGGGCCACCGCCGATGATGATGAGGTCGAACTCCGCCACATGTGTCCTTTCGAAGGAGAGGTCCTGCGAACTCTAGAACAGTGCGAACACGCCGATCGTTCCATTTCTCCGCAGATGGCGTGCCCCTGAGCGGAGAGCGAACGGTCTGCGAGCCTAGACCCTCCCTACGACGGGGATCGCGGCCCCAGTGACGCCGCTCGCGTCCTTCGACGTGAGGAACACGATCACGGCGGCGAGCTCGTCCGGCCGCACCCACTTCGCGGGATCGGCCGTCGGCATCGCGGTCCTGTTCACCGGGTGGTCGATGATCGACGGCTGCACGACGTTCGCCGTGATGCCCTCGTCCTTCAGCGCGGCGGCGAGCGACTCTGTCCATCGCACCAACGCGGTCTTGGCCATCGAATAGGCGGCGCCGTCCTTCCCGCCCCTGTTCGCGCCGAATGCTCCGACGCTCACGATCCGGCCGTACGCGCGGGCGCGCATCGGCCGCAGGCACGCCGCGGTCGCGACGACGGCCGTGCGAACGTTCTGCGCCCACAAGCGCTCCAGGGCGTCGAGGTCCCAGGGGTCGCTCCTCGCGAACCCGCCCGCGAGGTTGGCGAGCGCATCCAGCCGGCCCCACCGCGTCATGACCGCTTCCACCACGCGGTCCATCGCCGCGCGGTCCGCGGGCTCGGCCTCGAGAACGAGCAGGCGCGCCGTCTCGCCTTCGCCGGCGAGGGCAGCGACGGTCGCCTGCAGCGCAGCGCCCTTCGCGGCGTCGCGCACCGGCACGGCGACGTGCGCGCCGGCCGCAAGGTACCGGCGTACGACGGCTTCGCCGAGGATCCCCGTCGCCCCGGTCACGACGACCGCCCGCCCCTCCATCACATGCGCACCCTAGCGCCGTCTCGGCAGCGAGACGAATGCAGAGAGGTGCGCAACTAGCATGGGGGTGATGGCCGTACTCGAGCTCATCCGCTCGCCGCAGGATCTGCGGGGCCTGAGCAGGGACGAGCTCACGACCCTGTGTGCGGAGATCCGCGCCTTCACCGTCGAGGCCGTCCAGCGGACGGGCGGGCACATCTCGTCCAGCCTGGGTGCGACCGAGCTCACGGTCGCGCTTCACCGCGTCTTCGACTCGCCCCGCGACAAGCTCGTGTGGGACACCGGCCACCAGGCGTACGTGCACAAGATCCTCACGGGCCGCCGGGAGCGTTTCGACACGCTGCGACGATTCGGCGGGATGTCCGGGTTCCTCGCCCGGACCGAGTCGGAGCACGACACGTTCGGCGCGGGGCACGCAGGGACCTCGATCTCCGCGGCGCACGGCATGGCCGTGGCCCGCGACCTCAAGAAGGAGCAGCACCACGTCGTCGCGGTGATCGGCGACGGCGCTCTGACCGCGGGGATGGCGTTCGAGGCGCTGAACAACGTCGGCCACGCCAAGACCCGCGTGATCGTCGTCCTGAACGACAACGGGATGAGCATCTCGCCGAACGTCGGCGCGCTCTCGCGCATGTTCGACGCGCTGCGGACGTCGGACGAGCTGCACCGCCCACAGGTCTCGGCCGTCTCGCGTCTCGTCGAGACGGTACGCATGGCGCGCCCGTATCGGGAGCTCCGTCGCGCGACGGAAGCCGTGCTCGACCGCATCCCAGCGGGCGATCTCGCGGAGGAGAGCATCCGCCGGTTCGTGACCGGACTGAAGGCGATCCTCATGCCGAACGTGCTCTTCGAGGAGCTTGGGTTCACCTATCTCGGTCCCGTGAGCGGGCACGACCTCCACGCCATCGAGCAGGTGCTCCACCGGGCGCGCGACTTCCATGAGGGTCCCGTCCTGGTGCACGTGCAGACGCGCAAGGGACACGGCTACGCCCCGGCGGAGGAGGACAACGAGAAGTGGCACGGCGTCTCGGCCGCCGGCTCGACGCCTGCGACCGCACCGACGTACACAAGGGTGTTCGCGGACGCGGTCGGTGAGGCGATGCGTGCGGACGAACAAGTCGTGGCCATCACCGCCGCGATGCCCTCGGGCACCGGTCTGGCGCCGCTGTTCCGCGAGATGCCGGATCGGGTCTTCGACGTCGGCATCTGCGAGCAGCACGCCGTGACGTTCGCCGCGGGCCTCGCCACTCAGGGCATCGTCCCGGTCGTCGCGATCTACTCCACGTTCCTGCAGCGCGGCTTCGATCAGGTCGTGCACGACGTCGCGATCCAGCAGCTGAGCGTCGTCTTCGCGCTCGACCGCGCCGGGATCGTCGGCGACGACGGCCGCACCCATCAAGGCCTCTTCGACATCGCGTACCTGCGCCCGCTCCCCGGCTTCGTGCTCATGGCGCCGAAGGACGAGGGCGAGCTGCGGCAGATGGTGTGGACCGCGGTCCGGCACGCCGCTGAGCGACGAGGGCCGATCGCGCTGCGCTACCCGCGAGGGAGCGGCGTGGGCGCGCCCCTTTCACAGCCGCTGGCCGAGCTACCGATCGGCATCTCAGAGACGCTGCGCGAGGGCGCTCCCGGCGGCATCGTGATCCTCGCCTACGGGACCGTGGCCGCGGCCGCGATGGCCGCCGCCGAGCTGCTGGCCGCCGACGGCATCGAGGCGACCGTCGTCAACGCTCGCTTCGCGAAGCCGCTCGACGCCGAGCGCATCCTTGCCCTCGTCGCGCGTACGCCGCGGATCGTGACCGTCGAGGAGCACGCGATCGCGGGCGGATTCGGATCCGCGGTGAGCGAGATGCTGGTCGATCGCGGCGCGCGCGCCGAGCTCGAGATCCTCGGCGTGCCGGACGAGTGGGTGGACCACGGCCCGCAGAAGCTGTGGCGCCATCACTTCGGGCTCGACGCGGAGGGGATCGCGGCGGCCGTGCGCCGGCGCTGGCCTCAGCTGGTGCGGGCGCGCGAGGTCAGTACCGCGGGCGCCTAGCGGGGCTACTTGCGCGGTGAGGCGCTCGGCCGCCCGCCACGCGGGGTCTGCGCCGCGCCCGGGCGGTCGCTGTTGCGTGGCGCGCGCTCGTTCTGCTTGATCTTGTCGTGCTGCTCGATGGCGCGGTCGACGCCTTCCTTGGCGTTCTCCGGCAGGCGCTCCCGGAGATCCTCGAGGACCTGCACGTGCTTGTCGCGCGCCGCTTCGACGACCTGTTCGACCGCGTCGTGCTTCGCCCCAGGCTCGGCCGCACGCATGGCGGCGAGCGCGTCGGCGAGTCGCTGCACGGCGGCCTCGTACTCCGCCGACGCGGTCGGCGCCTTCTCGGGCCGGCTCGCGCTCTTGCCGAGCTCGTCGAGGCGGCGCTCCGCCTGCGCGGCGAGGACGCGGACCTTCGCGTCGTCGTCGAGCGCGAGCGCGAGCTCGACCCCTTCGGCGGCACGCTTCAGCGCGAACGCGGGGTCGCCGGGGAGGCTTCCCGCGGCGGCCACGCCTGTTCCGGCCAGCAGCACGGCGACGACCGCGGCCGCGACGGCGACCGGGCGCATGCGGGCCGTCATGAGGAGCAGGAAGCGCTGCGCGAAGGACGTCCGACGCGCGCGGCGCGCCTCGGCGAGCACGACGGCCTCGTTCATGAGGTCGGCGCGCAGCCGCTTGCGGAACTCCTCGCGGACCATCGGACGCGGCAGCCGCATGTCGCTCATGTGACGGCCTCGCGCGGCAGGACCTGCCGGAGCATGCCGAGCGCGCGGAACTCGATGCCGCGCACCGTGCCGTCGCGGCGGCCGAGGATCTTCCCGATCTCGTTGGTGTCCAGGCCCTCGACGTAGCGCAGGATGATCACGTCCTGCTGCAGGGGGGTGAGCTGCGAGATGGCGGTCCGCAGGGCGGTCCGGTCCGAGAGGACGTCGAGCCCGGCGTCCGGGTCGACGATGCGGTCCGCACCGGGGTGGCGGAGGGCATCCTCGAACGGGACCTGGGGCCGCTGGCGCCGGACGCGGTCGATCACCGCGTTCCGCGCGATGCGGTAGAGCCAGGCGAGGAACGGCTGGCGGGGCTCGTATCGCGGGATGGCGCGTAGCGCCTTGAGGAACACGTCGCTGGTCACGTCCTCTGCCTCGGCCTCGTTCCTGACGCGGTAATACACGTAGCGGTACACCGCCTCGACGTAGCGGTCGTAGAGGGCCCCGAACGCTTCGGCGTCACCCGCGCTCGCCCGGGCTGCCAGAACGGCGTCGCCCTCGTTCGATCGCTCGTCGGCTTGAACGGATGACCGAGCCGGGTCGTTAGGCCGTCCATCCCGCCTCACGAAGGGGCGAACGTAGCAGACCAAGCACGTTACGGAAGCGCGTGGCGGGCCGTTGGGAGACGCCCTTGATCCGGGACCGCTACCTGTGCTCCCTCAGGAACAGGACCAGGGCGTCCAGGTCCTTCGCGGACAGGGTCCGAGCCAGCCCCCGAGGCATGACATCGTTGAAGCCGGGAACGATGTACGCCCCGGGCGAGACGATCGACTCCCGGATGTACTCCACGTCGGTCGCCCCGCGTTTGCGCGTCTCCGCCACCGTGCCGATGTGGGTGAGCTCGGGGGCCACCCGGCCGCCCTGACCGTCGATGAAGTGGCACCGTCCGCAGTCGAGCTTGCGATAGAGCTGGCGTCCGCGGGCGACCGGCTCGGTCGCCGGCGGCTCCTCGCACGCGACCGACACGACCGCGAGCGCGACGCACAGGGCGAAGAGCCGCCTCATCATTCGGTCATGGAGCGTATGAGGGAGGTGACCTCCCTTCAAACCCCCGGCTCGGTCGCACGTCTGCACGGCGCCACGGTGATCCTCGGCGACCGCGCGGTGCTGCGCGACCTCGACCTCGAGGTCGGCCCGGGCGTCACGGTGCTCCGCGGACCCAACGGCGCGGGGAAGACGACGGCGATCCGCGCGCTCGCCGGGCTCGTCCCGCTCGCGCGCGGTGTGCGCGAGGTCCCTTCGGACCTCCTGTATCTCGGACACCGATCTCACATGCTTCACGGGCTGACCGCGCGCGAGAACCTGCGCTTCTTCAGCGAGCTTCGGGGCCGAACGTCCCGAGCGCCGGCGTACCCGGAGGCCCTGGGCGTCGGCGGCGCGCGCGAAGCGCGCATCGGCGACGCGATCGGGCGGTGGGGCCTGTCGGCCGATGCGGACCGGCCGGTGGAGCGGCTCTCCGCGGGCCAGCGCCGGCGCGCCTCGCTCGCTCGCCTCGACACGGAGTGGTGCGGGCTCACGCTGCTCGACGAGCCGTTCGCCGAGCTCGACGACGAGGCGGTCGCGATGCTGCGCGCCGCGCTCGTCGGCGCGCGAGACCGCGGCGACGCCGTGCTCGTCGCGTCTCACGGCCATGCTGACCTGGACGAGATCGCCGGTCGCATCTACCGCCTCGACGACGGCCGGCTCGTATGAGGGGCGCGTGGCTCGTCGCGGCCCGCGAGCTGCGCGCCGACGCGCGGCATCCGGACGGCTTCGCGACGGCCGTCACCTTCGTGGCGGCGCTCATCCTCGTCGAGAGCATCGTCGTGGGCCCCCAGGTAGCGCGCGAGACCACGGTCGCGCCCGCCCTGTACTGGATCGCGCTCCTCTTCGCGGCGATCGTCGTCACGACGAGGTCGTTCGACCGGGAGCTCACGGACGACGCCATCGACGCGGTGCTCGCGCTCCCCGGAGGCCGCGACGCGCTCTACGCCGGCAAGCTGATCGCGCTCGCCGCGACGATCGCGGCCGTCGGGCTGGTGGGGGGCGTGCTGCAGATCGCGCTGCTCGATCTCACGCTCTCGCTGCCGGGACATGCGCTCATCGCCGTCGCGCTCGGGGTCGTCGCGCTGCCCGCGATCGTCATCATCGACGTCGCGCTGACGCTGCGCCTGCGGGGCCGCGCCGCGCTCGTCCCGATCCTCGCGGTCCCGGTCCTCCTGCCGCAGCTCGTCGCGGCGACGAACGCGCTCGGGCTGGCGCTCTCCGGTGATCCCACAGGCTCGCTCGCGTGGTCCGGCCTGCTCATGGCGATCGCGTTGGTGTACGCGATCGTCGGCCTTACCATCGCGGGTACGGCCATCGAATGATCGAAGAGTGGATCGAGCGAGGGTCCGGCTCCGCCGGCCCGAGCGAGTCGATCGGAGCGGAGCGAGTAGCCGCGAGCGAGCCCGCTGGGCGAGCCGACGGCTGTTGAACAGGTCCCTCGGGCTGGCCAGCCTCGCCGGAGCCCTTGTCGCGAGCGTGATGGCGCTCGTCTGGGCGCCGCCCGATGCGAACCAGGGCGAGGTCCAACGGATCATGTACGTGCACGTCCCGTCCGCCTGGACCGCCTACCTCGCGTTCGCGATCGTCTTTCTCGCGAGCATCGGATGGCTCTGGACGAGGCGGCGCATCTTCGACGCGATCGCCGTCTCCTCCGCCGAGATCGGCGTGCTGCTCACCGGCCTCGCCCTGATCGGCGGCTCGATCTGGGCGAAGCCGACGTGGGGCGTGTGGTGGACCTGGGAACCGCGCCTGATCACGACGGCGGTCATGTTCGTGATGTACGTCGGCTATCTGCTGCTCCGCAGCCTCTCCTCCGACGTCGAGGGGCGCGCGACGAGAGCCGCGGTGATCGGCGTCGTGGCCGTGGTGAACATCCCCATCGTGCACCTGTCGGTGACGTGGATGAACGCCCTGCACCAGCTCCCGACGGTGCTGCGGCCGGACGGGCCCGCCATGGACGGACGCATGCTCGTGACGCTCATCTCGAGCGTCGTCGCCTTCACGATCATCTACGCGTGGCTGATGTTCGCGCGCGTCGCGCTGGAGACGGGGCGGCAGAAGCGCGTGCTCGCCGAGCGAGGCGGCTAGTGGACGGCAACGCCGGCTACATCATCGCCGCCTACGCGATCGTATGGGGCGCGCTCGCGGCGTACGTGATCTCGCTCCGTGTCCGTCGCTAAGCCGCGGCGCCAGGGCGCGATCGGGGAGCGCCGGCTCCTCGCGATCACGGCGCTCGCGATCGCCGTCGCCATCGGCTACGTGGCGCTCCAGAACCTCGGCACGTCGGCCGTGTACTACCTGACGCCGACGGAAGCGCAGGAGCGCAAGATCGCGCCCGGCGCGTCGGTGCGCCTCGGCGGCCAGGTCGAGCCGGGCACCCTCCGGTACGAGCCCACATCGCGTGACCTGCGCTTCATCCTCACGGACGGCGTGACACGCACGATCGTGATCGGCAAGGGCGCCCCGCCCTCGTTGCTGCGGGAAGGCGCCGGCGCCGTCGTCGAGGGCTTCTTCTCCACGGATCTGTCGTTCCGCGCGACGCAGGTGATCGCGAAGCACGACGAGGTGTACGTCCCGCCGAGCCCGAGCCGCACACCGCCGCACCGCGCGCCATGAGCTTCGCCGACGTCGGCGGCGGGGCCCTGCGCGCGGCCCTCGCGCTCGCCCTGTGGGGGCTCGTCGCGTCCGCGTACGCCGCGCGGGAGCGCGACGGTCGCGCCCTGCGGAGCGCCCGCTGGAGCGCGCTCGCGGCGCTTGTGCTCATCCTCGCCGCATCGGCCTCGATGGCCGCGGCGCTGCTGACGCACGACTTCAGCATCCGCTACGTCGCGCTCAACAACGCCCTCGAGACGCCCCCGTACTTCAGCGCCATCTCGCTGTGGGCCGCGCTCGAGGGATCGATCCTGTTGTGGACGACCATCCTGGCCGGCGCGGTCACCTACGTGGCCTGGCGCGGGACGCGCGAGATCCCCCGCCTCGCGACGACCGCGCTCGCGGTGATGTTCGCCATGCTGGCCTTCTTCCTGTTCCTCGTGGTCTCACCCGCCGCCGACCCCTTCGTACGGATCGACCCCGCGCCGCTGAACGGACGCGGACCGAATCCGCTGCTGCAGGACCACTGGCTGATGGGACTGCATCCGCCCTTCCTGTACCTGGGCTACGTGCTGTTCTCGATCCCGTTCGCCTACGCCCTCGCGTCGCTGATCCTCGGCGAAGGTGGGGACCGCTGGATCGTCGCGACGCGCCGGTCCGCGCTGGTGGCGTGGGGGCTGCTCGGCGTGGGGATCGTCGCGGGCGCGTGGTGGTCGTACGCGGTGCTCGGCTGGGGCGGGTACTGGGCCTGGGACCCGGTCGAGAACGCGGCGATCATGCCGTGGCTCGTGGCCACGGCGTACCTGCACTCGGTCATGGTCGAGGAGAAGCGGCGGATGCTCCGCACGTGGAACGTCTCGCTGGTCATCGGAGCGTTCGCCCTCACGATCCTCGGGACGTTCCTCACGCGCAGCGGTGTCGTGAACTCGGTGCACTCCTTCACGCAGTCCGCCATCGGTCCGCTGCTCCTCGGGTACCTCGCCGCGGTCCTGGCGTTCTCGGTCGGGCTGCTGCTGTGGCGCGCACCGCGCCTGGCGGACAGCGGCACGGTCGGCGCCCCGCTGTCGCGCGAGGCGATCTTCCTCTTCCAGAACGTCCTCTTCGTCGCGGGCACGCTCACCGTGCTGCTCGGGACGCTGTACCCGCTCGTCGTCGAGGCCGTCAGCGGCGCACAGCTCTCGATCGGCGCTCCGTACTTCGACCGGGTCGAGGTGCCGATCGCCCTGGCGCTCCTGTTCCTGATGGGGGTCGGCCCACAGCTGCCGTGGCACGGCGCATCGCGCGCGATGCTCGAGCGCCAGTTCGCCGCGCCGGCCGTCGTGGCGGGCGCCGGCGCGCTCGTCGCCCTCGCCGTCGGACTGCGCGGGGCGGCCGCGGTCCTGGGCTACGCCCTTGCGGCCTTCGTCGTCGCGACGGTCGTGCAGGAGATCGTCCGAGGCATCCGGGCCCGCCGGACGCTGCATGGTGAGACGGCCGCGGCCGCGTTCGTCAACCTGTTCCGCCGAAGCGGTCGGCGCTACGGCGGGGACGTCGTCCACGTGGGCATCGCCCTCATCGCGCTGGCCATCGTCTCAAGCCAGGCACAGGCGACGAGGGCGGAGGCGACGCTCGCGCCGGGCGGATCGATGCAGGTCGGTGGACGGACGATCGTGTTCGACGGGCTTCGCGACGTCTTCGACCCCCAGCGCACGCAGGTCGTCGCTGATCTGCGCGTGCTCGACGGCGGAGCGGGCGCCGCCATCGCGCCGGCACTCACCTACTACCCGAACGCGACGGCGGCGATCGGCTCTCCGGGGATCCACACCACCGCCACGGAGGACGTCTACACGACCCTCGCCGCGTACGACGTGCGGTCGCGCGCGTGGGCGACGCTCCAAGTGAAGGTCATCCCCCTGGTCTCCTGGCTCTGGATCGGCGGAGCGGTCGTCGCCCTGGGAGCGGTCATCGCGGCGCTGCCCTCCGGCCGCCGGCGGAGCTCCGCCGCGCCGGCGGCCGCGGCGAGCGGGGCGCCCGCGAGCGCCCAGGGACCGCTCGCG
>Ga0082335_1008417_pt1 | contig 11745 bp, 10 predicted proteins | sample Subgrocontami58m_FD_72375 | JGI IMG/M metagenome (GOLD analysis project Ga0082335, IMG submission 72375) | Subsurface groundwater microbial communities from S. Glens Falls, New York, USA - GMW37 contaminated, 5.8 m (SPADES assembly) (version 2) ...
GGGCGACAGGGGGCGCGCCACGCTGCGCCTGGGCGACAACATGTGGCTGTACATCCCCAGCGTCGGCAAGCCGATCCGCATCACCAGCCTGCAGTCGGTGATCGGCGGGGTGTTCAACAACGCCGACATCCTGAGGGTCGACTATTCCATCGAGTACGACGTGCAAAGCGCCGCGGAGGACGGCGGCAGCCACCTGCTGATGCTGAAGGCCAAGACCGCCGAGGTGGCGTACGACCGGCTGAAGATGTGGGTCGACAAGAAATCGATACTGCCGGTGCGCATCGAGGCCTTCGCGGCGAGCGGCTTGCTGATCAAGACCCTGTACTTCAAGGACGTCAAGGATTTCGGCGGCGGGATCCGGCGCCCGGCGACGGTGGAAACCGACAGCCCGCTGTACAAGGGATACAAGTCGGTGATGCTCTATTCCCAGGTCAAGAAGAAGGAGCTTCCCGACGAGGTCTTCACGCTCAACTACCTGCCGCGGGTCGAGGACCTGCGCAAGTGAGCCTGCGGGCGCAGCGCTGGGCCCCGCTCGCGCTCGCCGCGCTGCTCGCGCACTCCGCCGCAGCCCTCGCCGCGGATGAGGAATTCAAGTTCGACGCCTCCGAGTTCGAGAAGAAGCCGTTCGAGCTGGGCGGCTATCTCGAATTCAGGCCCGAGCGGTTCACGCTCAATCCAGGCTCGACCGGGTACAAGCTGAATTACCCCGCCGGTTTCTCGCGGGATTCGCTCGACCGCACGACCGGCGCGCTGCAGCTCGACGGCAAGTTCGTGAGCGGCATCGTCTCGGCGCGGTTCCGGTCGTACTCGCAGATCCAGCGCGACGCCGTCGTCAAGGACGAGAGCAACCGCTTCTACGAGGCGGCGCTCTCCCTGCGGCCGAACCCCGGGCTCACCGTCGATATCGGCAAGCAGGCGCTGCAGTGGGGCAAGGGCTATGCGTTCAATCCGGTCGGGTTCGTGCAGCGGCGCAAGGACCCGAACGATCCGGAGCTCGCCCGCGAGGGCTACACGGCGGTCTCGGCCGATTTCATCCGCAATTTCGACGGGCCGCTGCAGACGGTCGCCTTCACCCCGGTGCTGCTGCCGGTCGGCGCGGACGTGAACGACGACTTCGGCAAGACGGGCTACGTGAATTTCGCAGGCAAGCTCTATTTTCTCCACCGCGATACGGACATCGACTTCGTGTACATGGGCAAGGGAAGCCGACCGGCGCGCTACGGCGTGGACTTTTCACGCAACCTCCAGAGCAACCTCGAAGTGCACGGCGAGTGGGCGCGCACGCTCGACGCGGAGAAGCCCGTGGTCGATGCCGCGGGCCGGGTGAGCACGCAGCGCGGCAGCCAGGTCAGCACCCTGCTCGGGATGCGCTACCTGACGGAGCGGGACACGACCTGGATCGTAGAGTACTACCGCAACGGCACGGGCTACAGCAAAGGGGAGATCGGCGATTTCTACGGCTTCGTCGACCGGGCGTTCGCCGGCGCCGGCGCGCCGGGCGGGAGCGCACTGGTGCAAAGCGCGCTCAACCTCGCCCGCTCGGGCTACGGCCAGCCGAACCCGATGCGCAATTATCTTTACGTGCAGGCGAGCCAGAAGGAGCCGTTCGACATCCTGTATTTCACGCCTTCGGTCACCGTGATCGCGAACCTCGACGATCGCAGCCTTTCGGTCACGCCCGACCTGCTCTACACGGGCATCAAGAACCTCGAGCTGCGGTTGCGGATGTCGTTCCTGGTCGGCGGCGGGGGAACGGATTTCGGCGAGAAGCCGAACTCGAACCGGATCGAGCTGCGGGCGCGGTTCTACTTCTGATCCGCAGTCCTAGCGGTGTCATTCCGAGTGCAGCGAGGAATCTGCTTTTGAATCGGGGAAGAAGCAGATTCCTCGGCCTTCAGTCTCGGAATGACAACTCATTTTAAAGCGGGCTCTGAGGAGTCTTTCGGTTTCGCTCAGGATGACAAGGAACGGACCTGGAGCTTCGCTCCTGTCGAAGCTGTAATATATTCACGGACATGAATTCCAACGAGGACCTCGACGTGCTCGACGCGGCGCTCACGCTGATCCATTCCCGCCAGCACGTGTCGCCCAAGCGGCTCGGCGATCCGGGCCCGGACGCCGGGCAAATCCAGCAGATCCTCACCGCGGCGGGCGCGGCGCCAGACCATGGCCGGGTGACGCCCTGGCGGCTGGTGATCATTCCGCCTGAACGGCGCCACCTGCTCGGCGAAGCCTTCGCCGAGGCGCTCGCCGAGCGCGACAAGGAGGCGACCGAATTCCAGTTGCGGGAAGCGCGGGAAAAGGCCTTCCGGGGCCCGTTCCTGGTGCTCGCGGTCGCGCGCCTCGGCGCGGCGCTCGGACCCGTGCATCCGCAGGAGCGCCTGATCTCCGCAGGCTGCGCCATCCAGAACATGCTGCTCACCGCCCACGCCATGGGCTTCGGCGCCGGCCTGTCCAGCGGAAGGGCCCTGTACTCCCGGAGCATCAGGGCGCTTTTCCAACTCGCGGAAGACGAACAGCCGCTTTGCTTCCTCTGCGTCGGAACGGTCACGACGAGCAAGTCGCCGAAGCAGCGGCCGGCCATGGGCGACTACACCTCGACATTGTAGGCGAAGGCTGCGCGCGGGCCGAGGCGGACACACTGTGCTCTCTCCCCCGAAACGAGGCAATAATGACCCTCGGTGCTACATTCCAGAGACGCAGGCGGGAAGGTCATCTTGAAATTCCACACTTCGGGGATCCGATTCTCGCTGTCGGCCAAACTCATCTCTGGATTTCTGCTGCTGACCCTGCCGTCTCTCGCGGTGATGGTGACGACCAGCCTGTATGCGCTGCGGGATCTGACCGGCGTCAACCATGAACTGCAGGAGATCAGCCGCTCCCTGGAAGCCGTGCAGGGTCTGGAAACCGCCGTCGCGAGAGCGGTGACGCCGCTGAGCGCGTTTCTCGTCGATGGCGCCTCGGGAGAAGAGCGGCGCTTCGAGGCCGCGATTCGCAACGTGGAGGTGCGCCTGCAGACGTGCGGCGGAGCGGCCTGCCACGGCACCTCCGAGCAGTCCAGAGCGATGGCCGACGGCCTGGTTCCCTACATCCAGGGCATCAAGGATCGCGCCGCGATCGTCTTCGGAAGCGGCGGGCCGCGGTCCGGGCAGGCGAAGGTGCGTGTGCTCCACGAGATCAATCAACAGGGAGAAGAGGCGAACCGCCGGCTGGAACGGATGTCCTCGACGTTGCTCCTGCGCGTGGCATCCCTCCAGGAAAAATCCCAGGCGCTGAGCCGGAGGGCGGCAATCTTGATCCTGGCCACGGCAGCGTTGATCTTCCTGCTCGCTGGCATGAGCGCCTATCTCCTGTCCCGGCGGCTTCTGCGACATGTCGGTGCGCTGCTGACCGGGACCCGGAAGATCATGCAAGGCGAGCTGGGCTATCGCGTGGCGGTCGCGCAGCCGGACGAAATCGGGCAGCTGGCCCGATCGTTCAACGCGATGGCGCAGGAGCTGCAGGAGCACCGGGAGCACCTGGAGCGCATCGTGAACGCCAGGACCGCCGAGCTCGGGCGGGCGCGGGATTCCCTGGTGCAGTCGGAAAAGCTCGCCTCGATCGGCCTGCTGGCCGCGGGCGTCGCGCACGAGCTGAACAATCCGCTCACGAGCATTCTCATGAACGTCAACCTGCTCATGGAAGACGCGGTCGATCAGCCCGCGCTCCGGGCGGAACTCCAGCGCATCGGCGAGGACACGGTTCGCTGCAAGCGGATCATCGACGACCTGCGGGATTTCTCCCGCCGCCAGGAATTGGACCTCGCGCCCGCGGACCTTAACGCGCTGGTCCGGGATGCGCTCGACCTGCTCGGCCGCAGCGCGCGCTTGCAGGGGATCAAGGTCGATACCGAGTTGTCCAGCGGGATTCCTCGGGTGCCATGCGATCCCGCGCGGATGGAGCAGGTGCTCGGGAACGTTCTGGTGAACGCTGCTCAGGCCATGTCCGGAGGAGGTACCCTGACGGTCGGAACTGCGCTTCGAGGAAGCTTTGCCGTGATATCGGTACAAGATACGGGGCCCGGTATTCCGGAGGCGATCCGCAGCCGGATCTTCGACCCGTTCTTCACCACCAAGCCGCAGGGAACGGGACTGGGGCTATCTATCGTCTTCAGGATCATGGAGGCACACGGCGGCAAGGTGGAGGTGAAGAGCGTGACGCCCGATGAGCTTCGGACCGGCACAGTCCGGTCGCCCGGGACGCGCGTACTGCTGTCGCTGCCGCTGGGAGCGGCGCCTGCCGGTCGCGACAGGGCAGCGAGCGGTGGAGGTTGAGACGATGGAACTGCCGGACAAGAAACCCGGGAGACGAATCCTGGTCGTGGATGACGAAGAGCGCATCTGCGAGGCGGTAAAGCGGGCGCTGGAACGGACAGGCTACCAGGTGGAGACCCGCCAGAGCGCGCTGGAGGCGCTGGAGTTGGTCCGCTCGGGCGCGCTGGAGATGGTGATTTGCGACATCAAGATGCCGGACATGGATGGTATGTCGCTGCTCGATCGCATCAAGGAGCACGACCCGAACATCCCCGTCCTGATGATCACCGGCCACGCCTCCATCGAGTCCGCGGTCGAGGCGGTGAGAAAGGGCGCGCAGGAATACATTCCCAAGCCGTTTTCTCCGGACCAGATCCGCTTCCTCGTCGAACGCGCCTTCGAGCGGAAGCGTCTGATCGAGCAGAACCTCTACCTGAAGACCGAGCTTGGGCATGCGCACATCAGGAACGTGGTCAAGGGCACGAGCCCGGTCATGCAGCGACTGTTCGACCTGGTCGCCAGGGTGGGCGGGACCGACTCCTCGGTGCTGATCACGGGCGAGAGCGGCAGCGGCAAGGAAGTCGTGGCCCGCCTCATACATTTCGGCGGTGCGCGGGCCGAGGCGCCGTTCGTCACGGTGAACTGCTCGGCGATTCCCAACGATCTCCTGGAAAGCGAATTGTTCGGGCATATGCGAGGCGCTTTCACGGGGGCGCTCTACACCAAGCGCGGAAGCTTCGAGCAGGCCGACGGCGGCACGTTCTTTCTCGACGAGATCGGCGACATGCGGCTCGAGATGCAGGCGAAGATCCTCAGGGCGCTGGAAGACAGGAGGATCAGGAGAATCGGCTCGGAGGACGAGGTGCCGGTCGACGTGAGGGTCATCGCGGCGACCAACAAGAACCTGAGGGAGGAGATCAAGGCCGGCCGATTCCGCGAGGACCTGTTCTACAGGCTCGACATCGTGCAGATCGAGATCGCTCCGCTGCGCGAGCACAAGGAGGACATTCCCCTGTTTGCCCGGCACTTCCTCAAGGTCTTCTGCAGCGAGATGAAAAAGCCGGCGACCGATTTTTCCGACGAGGCCCTGAGACTTCTGGAGAGCCATGACTGGCCGGGGAACGTCAGGGAACTGAGAAACACCGTGGAAAGGGCGCTGATCTTCGCCGGCCCCGGCGATCTGATTCGAACCAGTCACTTTCCGCCCGGGCTGCGCGAAAGGGCCGACGTGAGCGCCCAGGCTCCTACGCAGGACTTCAGGAGCCTTCGGGCGGTCGAGATGGCGCACATCCGTTCCGTCCTGGAGGCCTGCGAAGGCAACAAGGTTCGCGCCGCGGAGATCCTGGGCATCTCGCCCTCGACGATCTGGCGCAAGCTGCAGGAAGACTCGTAACAGCTCGCCCTTCGCAGCTCCGTCGGCATTCCAGATTGCACGCCCGTTGCAGAATGCAACGGCGGAAAGATGTTTGCTTTCAGCTGCTTGGTTCCGGCAGTGCAAATTGCACGGCCATGCCCTTTCCCGGCCGTCGATGACCGCCCAAGCCCTATGGAAAAATCTCTTCAAATTAGGTAGTTGCGGTGTGCCCCCGCGCAGCAGGCGCTGGCATTGCTCTTGCGTTGCCTCAGGGCTAGTCCACGAACCAAGGCAGCGGATTCGCCCATGGGCAACGGCCTCAAGATCGTAAGGCGCGAGCAGAGCGCACGGTCGCGGGAGCATCGCGGGGTGCTTACCCAGGTGATCGTCGAGCGCGACGGGCTGGAGATTCTGCGCACGGAAATGGAATCCGGAAGCGTGTGCGAGAGCCGGGAATTCGGCGACTACTCGTGCGCGCACTACGTCATCGATGGTACGCCCGTGTTTCGGACATCGCGCGAATGCGCGGATCTGATGCCCGGCGACAGCATCGTCTTTGCCGACGAAAACGCCTACACGATATCGAACGGGGCTCCCACGCGCTCGGTTTTCCTGAGCGTTGTCTTCAAGCCCTGCGCGGATCAGTCAACTCAGATGGCAGCAAAGGAGACTCTTGCATGAAACTCACAAGAAGGGAATTCCTCAAGGCGTCGGCCGCTACGGCCGGTTTCCTGGTCGCCGGGTGCGCCACGCAGCCGGTCACCAGCGCCATGGAAGTTCGCAAGGCCAAGCCTGCGGGCCCCGCCAAGGGCGAATGGGTGTCGACCGCCTGCCAGGGATGCACCCAATGGTGCGCGATCCAGGTCTTCGTGCAGGACGGCCGCGCCGTGCGGGTGCGCGGCAATCCGCTCTCCAAGACCAACCACGGCTATGTCTGCCCGCGAGGACATCTGATCCCGCAGCAGACCTACGATCCCGACCGGATCAAGGTGCCGATGAAGCGGACCAACCCCATGAAGGGGCGCGGCATCGATCCGAAATTCGTCCCGATCGGCTGGGACGAGGCGCTCGACATCGTCGCCGGCAAAATGCTGGAGCTGAGGACGAACAACGAAGCGCACAAGCTCGCCTATATCCGCGGCCGCTATTCGGTAACATCTACCGAGCTGCTCTACGGCACGCTGCCGAAGATTTTCGGAACGACGAATTATTTCTCCCACAGCGCCATCTGCGCCGAAGCGGAGAAGATGGGTCCGGGGCTGACACAGGGGTTTTTCGGTTACCGCGATTACGACCTCGCCAACACCAACTGCCTCGTTGCATGGGGCACCGACCCGCTCGCCTCCAACCGGATGGTGCCCAACACCATTCACAGGTTCGGCGAGATCCTCGCGCGCGGCACGGTCGTGGCGGTGGACCCGCGCCTGTCCACTTCCGCCGCAAAGGCGCACGAATGGCTTCCGATCAAGCCTGGAACCGACGGCGCGCTGGCCGGCGCCATCGCGCACGTGCTGCTCACCGAGGGCCAGTGGAACAAGGAGTTCGTCGGCGATTTCAAGGACGGAAAGAACCTTTTCGTTGCCGGACGGACGGTCGACGAAGCCGCCTTCGCGGAGAAGGAGACGCACGGCCTGGTCAAGTGGTGGAACATCGAGCTGAAGGACCGCACCCCGGCCTGGGCGGAGAAAGAGACGCTGATTCCGGCGGCCCAGACGATCCGAGTCGCCCGTGCCATGGGCAAGGCCGCGCCGAAGGTGGCGGTCTGGATGGGTCCCGGCGTCGCAATGAACCCGCGCGGCACCTATGCGGCCATGGCGGTCTACGCGTTGAACGGGCTCGTCGGCTCGATCGACGTCGAAGGCGGCACGCTGCAGAGCTCCGGCGTTCCGACCGGAAAGTTCCCGAGCACCGATGCCTACCTCGACGACGTCGCGAAGGCCGCCGGCAAGCACAAGAAGATCGACGGCCGCGGCGCCAAGGACATGCCCGCCATGATGGGCGCGAAGCCCGGCAGCGGTGTGGTGACCAACAACGTCGCCAACGGCATGCTCAAGGATCCCGGCGCGGTCAAGGTGCTGCTCAGCTCATGGAGCAACTTCAACTTCTCCTGCACCGACCCGTCCCGCTGGGACAGGGCGCTGGCCAAGCTGCCGTTCTTCGTCCACATGGTGACCAACGCCTCGGAGATGACCCAGTTCGCCGACGTGGTGCTCCCCGCCACGTTCAACTCGAGCGAGGGGTTCTCGATCATCACCAACATGGGCAACCTGCACGGCTACGCCACCATCCAGCAGCCGGTCGGAAAACGGCTGTGGGACGTGAAGCAGGAAGAGACCGAGGTGGTCTGGCTGCTCGCCGAAAAGCTCAAGGCGAAGGGTTTCCCTAATCTGTACGACTACTACTCGAAGGCGTTCAAGGACCCGGAGACCGGCAAGACACCCGCCAACGAGAAGGAATTCACCGAGATCGCGGCCAAGATTTCCAGCGCGTCGATGTGGAAGCCCAAGGAGCCGCTGAAGGGCGACAAGATCGAAGGCTGGGCCGATTTCCGCAAGAAGGGGATCTACAACAGCCAGAAGTACAGCTTCAAGAAGGGCTGGGGCGGCAAGTTCGCCACCGCGACCAAGAAGTTCGAGTTCTACAGCGAGACGGCGAAGAAGGGCCTCGCCGAGCATGCGAAGAAGTTCCAGACGACGACCGACGAAATCCTCACCGTCTCCGGATACGTGGCGCGCGGCGAGCTGGCATTCGTTCCGCACTACGAACCGCCCAAGCGCCACGGCAGCGTGGACGAGTATCCGTTCACCTTCATCGACTACAAGTCTCGCCTGAACCGCGAGGGCCGTTCGCAGAATCTGCCGTGGTACCAGGAGTTCAAGAAGGTCGACGCCGGTGATGTCTCCTGGGACGACGTCCTCAAGATGAACCCGGCCGACGGGGCGAAGCTGGGCCTCAAGTCCGGCGACACCGTAAGGATCACTTCGGTGGCAGGCTCGATCGTCACCAAGCTGAAGCTGTGGGAAGGCGTGCGGCCCGGCACGGTCGCGAAGTGCTACGGCCAGGGACACTGGGCGTATGGCCGCGTCGCCTCGCGGGACTACGCCAAGGCGCAGCCGCGCGGCGGCAACAACAACGAGATCCTGGTCGACGACTACGATCGCCTGAGCGGCGCGACGGCGCGCAACGGCGGGTTCACGGGCGTCAGGGTCCAGAAAGCCTGATTCCCGCACACCCGAATTGAAGGAGAGAACAAATGCCTAAGTACGGAATGGTCATCGACCTCCAGAGATGCGTGGGTTGCGGATCCTGCGCGTTCGCCTGCAAGGCCGAGCACAACACCCGCAACCGCGCCGACGGTCAGAGCCACAACTGGGCCGACTTCGTCATGAAGACCGAAGGCACTTTCCCCAACACGATACATGTCGCGTTGCCGGTGCTCTGCAACCACTGCAGCGACGCCCCTTGCGTCAAAAACTGCCCCGCAACACCGAAAGCGCTGTTCAAGACCCCGGAGGGCATCACCATGCACGACCCGGAGCTCTGCATCGGCTGCCAAACGTGCCAGGGCTCGTGTCCTTACAGCAACCTCCAGCTCGACGCCGGGAGCTTGGGCGGCGAGAGCTACAGCGTGATCAGCTTCAACGCCCGGGATCGCGACACGCAGCCGTACTGGACGGACAAGACGCAGATGATCCCCGGATGCACGGCGTCCGGGGCCGAGACGGCCAAGGCGGCAGGGGCGGCGACTCCGGCGATGAACCAGTTCGCCGCCGGCAACGTGCCGCCGGTCCGCAAGGCCGGCGTCGTGGAGAAGTGCACTTTCTGCTATCACCGCGTGAGCAACGGCATGCAGCCGGCGTGCGTCGAGGCCTGCCCGGCCAAGGCTCGGATCTTCGGTGACCAGGACGATCCGAATTCGGCAATCGCCAAGCTGCTGAAGGCGGAGAATTCGTTCCGACTCCAGGAAGAGAAGGGGACGCGGCCGAACGTGCATTACATCCGCAAGTACAGCGCCAGAGCCTGATCCGCTTGGCGCGCGTGTAAACTGGGGGCGGACCCGTTCCGCCCCTTTTCATTGCAGGAATCCGGATGCCGAATTACGACCAGGTTCAGGGACTCGCCCGCGAAGACTTCTGCCGCTTGCTGGCGGCCTGCTATTACCAGCCGGGACCGGAGTTCGCGGAAGAGAAGGTCTTCGCTTCGATGCTTGATGCGGCGACCCGGATTCACCCGGAGCTTGCGGCGCACGCGCGCCGGCTGGGCGAGGCATTCTCCTCCGAAGGACCTGAGCGCCTGCTGCTCGATTACACGCGGCTCTTCCTCGGTCCCTCCCACATCATCGCCATACCCTACGGATCGGTCTGGCTTGACGGACAGAAGACCGTTATGGGGGAATCGACGCTGGCAGTGCAGGAGCTTTACCGGGAGGGCGGGTTCGGGATCGGCGAAGAATTTCGGGAACCGCCCGATCACATTGCGGCGGAGCTGGAGTTCCTGTACCTGCTCATTTACCGGGAGAACGAGGCGCACCGCAATGGCGAGGCCGACCGGCTGACGGTGATGGCCGATCTGCGCGCGCGCTTCCTCGACGAGCAGCTCGGGCGCTGGGTCGGACCGTTCACTGCGGCTGTCAAGGCCGGCACACAGAGCGATTTCTACCGCCAGCTTGCCGACCTCACCGAGCGCTTCGTCAGGATGGAAGCGGGCGCAGGCGAGGCCCCGTGATCTTCGGGTGAACGGCCGATTGATCTCGTAGTACGCTTTTTGCGCGTTGCTGGAACGCATTCGCGGTCTTTGGGGCGCCACATCCGCGGTGCCGTCGCTCGAGGATCGTCTTGCAGTCGTATCGCGCTTTGCTGCCGATCTACGCAAGCTTGGTCCCGCCAACTTTCTCTACGCGGACGGCGAGACCCTGTTTGCCCATGGCCATCGGCGCATAGAGACGTCCACCGGCGAGATCGCGCCGCCGGGTCTTCATCTGCGATCGTGTCGATGTTCACAGGCGGACGAAACGGTCGAAGCGCGCGGAGTGTCCGTCGGCCCAGGCTTCCAGGAGGTGGTGCTGATCGCGAGCGTTCCGCTCACCGACGACGATTGGCGGCCCTTCGCCGAAGGTGAACTCGTGGCGGTGTCGTCGGGAAAGCTGCTCCATTCCGTGACGTCATGACTGCAGTCCGCACATAAGCCGCCCGGATCGGACCCGCAAGGAGCCTTTCATGGAACTGCTGTACACCGCGCTGCAAAGCGGCATTGCCAGCCTCGCCTCCTATCTCGCCGCCCACGTGCTGCTCTGCCTGGTGCCGGCATTTTTCATAGCCGGCGCGCTGTCGGCTCCGGTGCCGCAGCAGTCGGTTGTCCGCTTTCTCGGGCCGGATGCGCCGAAGTGGGTCGCCTACCCGGCGGCGGCCGGTGCCGGCAGCCTGTTCGCCGTGTGTTCGTGCACTGTTCAGCCGCTCTTCGCCGGCGTCTATGGCAGGGGGGCAGGACTCGGGCCGGCCATCACCTTCCTTTAAAGGAAGAGCTGGCCCTCTGGCCTGGCAAGCACTGAGTGCACTCGCCGTCGCGGCGGGCTGCTGAAAATTCCTCGCCATTGGAAGCCGATATTGACAAGACACTATATTTTCACGATACTGGAAACATGAAACTAGCCACGGCTTCCGAACGGCTGGCGGCGTTGGGGCATGACACGCGCCTGGCTATCTTCCGTTTGCTGGTGCAGGCCGGGACCGAAGGGATAAGCGCCGGTGCGATCTGCGAGAAACTGGCGATTCCCGCGCCGACGCTCTCGTTTCATCTGGCGCACCTCGCCCGGGTGGGCCTGATCCGCGGGCGGCAGGAGAGCCGTTTCATCTTCTACGCCGCGGACTATGCCGCGATGGACGAATTGCTGGCCTATCTCACCGACAACTGCTGTCAGGGCGCGCAATGTCTGCCCACGACTACCGTGCGCGTTGCGCGAAAGAAACGCGCAACCGCCGCATCTTCCTGAGTGCAAGAGCGCCTTTGACGGTTGATGGCCGAAGCCATGTTCAACGTCCTGTTTCTGTGCACCGGCAACTCCTGTCGCTCGATCCTGGCCGAGGCCACGTTCAACGCGCT
>Ga0082335_1008418_pt1 | contig 11744 bp, 7 predicted proteins | sample Subgrocontami58m_FD_72375 | JGI IMG/M metagenome (GOLD analysis project Ga0082335, IMG submission 72375) | Subsurface groundwater microbial communities from S. Glens Falls, New York, USA - GMW37 contaminated, 5.8 m (SPADES assembly) (version 2) ...
AGATGCCCCACGGTCAGCACAACCCGATCGCGATCATCGACCTGCCCCTGCTCACCGGGAACATCGGCCGGCCCGGGTGCGGCAGCCACTCGCAGACCGGGCAGCCGAACGCGATGAGCGAGCGGCTGATGGGCGGGCTGACCGGCCGCCTGCCGTTCAACAAGGGGCTCGACAACGACGCCTGGCGCAAGTGGGTGAACGAGTGCTGGCACCTGCCGGACGGGCGGCTCGACATCACCAAGGCCCACAAGCCCAGCTTCATCCACGCGATGATGGAGCGCGCGCTGAAAGGGGACCTCAAGGCGATCTTCTGGATCTACACGACGCACATCCACCTGCCCGACCTGGCCACGCTGGTGCGGCCGGCGCTGACCAAGCTGTTCGTGGTGGTGCAGGACATCTACCGTCACGCGCCCAACCTGCTCTACGCCGACGTGGTGTTCCCGGCGATGACCTGGGGCGAATGGACCGGCGGCGTCTACATCCAGAGCGAGCGGCGGCTGTACGTGAACGACGGCGTCTCCTGCGCCCGCAACGAGAAGGACGAGGTGATCACGGAGGCCCTGCCGGACATGGACCTCGCGATCGACAAGGCCAAGGCGATCGGCAAGAAGCTCGGCCTCGACGTGGACAAGATCCTGCCCTACCAGAAGACGCTCACGAACCCGTACGGCCAGAAGTTCTACGATCCGCAGGAGGTCTTCCGCGACATTCTCAAGGCCTCCAAGGGCTCGGACGCCGACCTCTCCGGCATGCTCGAGGTCGAGCAGAAGGACGGGACCCCGCTCTACGAGCAACTGCGGCGCCTGCGCGGCATCCAGTGGCCCGCGCCGAACTACGAGTCCGCCAAGAAGGGCGGGACCCCGCGGCGCTACATGGGCCAGGAAGTGTGGGAGGGCAAGCCCTACGGCGCCTTCGCGCACCCGGACGGCAAGGCCAAGTTCAAGTTGTGCGAGCAGAGCTACGACCGGATCCACGAGGTGTGCGGCAAGCTCGCCGCGATCGGCGAGGCAGTCGGCGCCCTGGCCCGCCAAGGCGCGTCCCCGCAGGAGATCCTGGCGGCTGCCGAGAAGCAGCCGTTCCTCATCGACCAGAACGCCCTCCTGATCCAGGCGCGGGACGACGCGCTGCCGCCCGAGCTGCCCGACCTCGCCTTCTACGACGACAAGTCCAAGTCCCTCGAGGACGCCAGGAAGGAGAACAAGTACCCGTTCTGGCTCGGCCTGGGCATCGTCTACGAGCACTTCCACACCGCGAAGACGATCCGCGGCGCGACCACGATGAAGCTCGTCCCGGAGCAGTACGTCGAGGTCAGCGTCGAGGACGCCAAGCAGTATGGCCTCGAGGACGGCGAACAGGTGCGCCTGGTGACGCGGCGCGGTTTCTACCAGGCGCGGGTCTCGGTGGGCACGGAGTCGATGGTGAAGCCGGCCCGCTCCGAGGTGCCGGCCGGCTACATGTTCAGCCCGTGGAACCTGTCGGTGGCGGACAGCGCGGACCCGACCAAGAACCGCTGGCTGGTGAATCTGACGAGCCACCGCGCCTGGGACCCGGTGTCCGGACAGTGCGATTACAAGAAGCTCGCGGCCCGCATCGAGAAGGTGTGACGGTGGGCGGCGCCGCGCTCCCGCGAGGGACGCGGCGCCGGTACGGGGCATGCGGCATGCGGCAAACGGCCGCGAGACGCAAGGTGACGCGATGATCGGCCGCAGGAGCTTTCTCCGGAACGCCGCAGCGCTGGGCGCTGCCGCGGCGGTCGGGGTCGGCTTCGCCAAGCCCGGCGCAGCGGGCACGGACTGCATCCGCCCGCCGGGGGCGCTTCCGGAAGACGACTTCATCTCCACTTGCATCCGCTGCGGGCGCTGCGCCGACGCCTGCCCGAACCGGGCGATCACCACCTTCACGGCCGTCACCGGGGCCCCGTTCAGCATGCGCCCCGGCCCAGGCGAGGAAGGCACGCCCGTGGTCTTCCCCCGCCAGCAAGCGTGCAACCTGTGCGCGGGCGCGAAGTCCGAGCATCTCTGCTGCACGGCAGCCTGTCCCTCCGGCGCCCTCCGTCTCGTGCGCCGGGAGGCCGACGAGATCCGGGCGCGGGTATCGATGGGGCGCGCCCACCTCGACGAGAACCTGTGCTACTCCTACAACGGCCGCTGCTGCGGCGTCTGCATCCGCGCCTGCCCCTTCACCTCCAAAGCCCTCCGCGCCGGGATGTGCGAAACCCCCCGGCTGGATCCCTCCTGGTGCGTCGGCTGCGGACTGTGCGAACGCGCCTGCATCCGCTACCCGCAGGCGATCGTCGTCATCCCCGATCGGGAGCGACGATCATGAGCGCCTCCCGCCGCGAGTTCCTGCGCCGCTTCGCCTTCGCCCTGCTCGGGTGCGCGGGCGCCCTCAAGGCGATCGCGGTCGTGCGCGAGGGCCCGCGCGGGGTCTTCTCCCCCCAACTCGAGGCGCGCGGGCTCATCCGCCCGCCGGGATCGCTCGCCGAGCCGGAGTTCCTCTCGGCCTGCATCCGCTGCCAGTGCTGCGCCCACGAATGCGAGGCGGGCGCCATCCGGCTCTTCGGCCCCGGCACCGGAGCCCTGGAAGGGACGCCCTACCTCGTTCCCGAAGCCGCCGGCTGCACCCTCTGCCTGCGCTGCGGCCCGGCTTGCCCGACCGGAGCGATCCTCCCGCTCGCCGGCAAGCGCGCGGCGGACATGGGGGATGCGGTGGTCGATCCGGATCTCTGCGTGGCCATCAACGGGACCGGGATTTGCGGAGCCTGCTACACGATCTGCCCGCTGAAAGGGAAGGCGATCACCCAGGGGCAGCACCACCGCCCGACGGTCCACCCCGAAGCGTGCGTCGGCTGCGGCCTGTGCGAGGAAGTCTGCATCGTGGACCGGGACCGGGCGATCCGCGTCTTCTCCACCCGGAGGTGGTCATGAAGCTCCGCGTCTGGCCCGTGCGGCGCCTGGTCCAACTGCTCGCGATCGCGGTGCTCGTGCTGCTCCCCATCAGCGCGCGCTACCAGCACTACCTGACCTCGCGCCAGGTCGAGAAGCTCGAGCAGAAGTGGCAGGAGACGGCGCAGGGAGCGATGCTCGGCACCGCCGACCGCTTGCTGCGCGCGGGCATCCCGGACGGCGAGAGCGGCGTACCGACGCGCCGTCCACGCAAGGCCATGCTCGAGCGCGCCCACGCCTTCTACGGTTCGCCCTGGTCGGCCAGGCTCTTCGGGGTTTCGTTCACCGACCTGCTCGCGGGCGCGGAGAGCTTCTGCGCGTCGCACGGCGGGACCGCGGTGCTGCTCGTCGGGCTCGCGATTCCCCTGATCGCCACGCTGCTGCTCGGCCGCGTCTTTTGCAGCTGGATCTGCCCGATGGGGTGGGTATTCGAGATCACCCACAAGCTGCGGGCGCTGCTCGGATTCCTCGAATTGCCTCCCCTCAAAGTCCGCTTCTGGAACGCCAACAAGTACGTGCTGCTCGGCGTCGGGCTGGCCGCGGGCGCCCTGGTCGGCCTGCCCCTGCTCCACTACGTCTATCCGCCCGCGGTGCTGAGCCGCGAGGTCCACACCTGGATCATGACCCAATTCGACCGCGCGGAGGCCGGCCGGTTCGGCTTGGCCCTGGCGGGCCTCACGGGCGGGACGCTCTTCCTGCTGGCGATCGCCATCCTGGAGATCGCGGTCGCGCCGCGATTCTGGTGCTCGACGCTGTGCCCCGGCGCGGCGGTCTATGCGCTCGTCGGCGGACTGCGCGCCGTCCGCGTGCGGCGCAACATCGCCACCTGCACGAAGTGCGGGGAATGCGACGTCGCCTGCCCGATGGCGCTCCACCCGATGACCGACCGCACCGGCCTCGAGTGCGACAACTGCGGGATCTGCATCGACGTCTGCCCCGAGGACTCGCTCGGCTACAAGCTCTCGCTCTCGTCGGCGGGATTCGTCCCGCGCGCGAGCGTGACGGCGACGACGCTGCCATCGACGCCGCCGCCCTCGTCGGTGAAGGCCGCGGCGCTGGCGACCTTCGTCGTCGGCCTGCTGGGCGGCGCCGCGGGCGTGGCTCACGCGCATCACATCATCGGCATCCCTCACTACGCCTATGACGACAGCTACCCGCAGAAGCCGGTGCTCAAGCTGCGCGAGCAGGTCGGCGACTGGGAACTCCAGCTCACCAGCTATCCGGGCAATCCGGTGCCGGGCGAGCGGACCGTGATCCACGCCTACGTCCGCGCCGAGCGCACCAAGGCCGTCTACCGTCTGCCGGTGACGCTCGAGGTCTTCCTGCAGCCCGCCTTCGGCTCGCGCGAGCGGGTGTTCGGCCCCGAAGCCTCGTCGGGCGACGAGAACATGTTCAAGTACCAGCCGGTCTATCCCGCGGTGGGGAACTACGAGGTCGTCCTCTCCTTCCAGGACGGCGCGGTGGTCTCCACCATGCGGTTCCCCATGGTGGTGGGCGAGCCGGGCTCGCCGTGGACCGGCCTGCTGTTCTATGCCGGCGGATTCGCGGTCTTCGTGATCGTGGTGCGGGCGATCCGGATCAAGCGGGCGCGGAGGGCGACCGCGGGCTCCCCGGCCCGGCGGGAAGACCACGCCGCCGGAGAAGCGTCCGCGGCCGACGCTTCCGGCCCGGCGCTCACGTGCGACCGCCTGCCCAGCCACCCCGAATCCGGGGAGGCGTCCTCAGGCGACCACCCGCCCAGCCACCCCGAATCCGGGGAGGCGTCCGCCGCATGATCCGCCGACTGACCCTCGCGCTGCCCTGGCTTTTCCTCGCGCTCGTGCTCGGCATGATCGCGTGGGATCAGTTGCGGGTCCGATCCGCCGGCGTGAGCGGCGTCACCCGCGACCCGGTGTGCGGGATGGAGGTGCGCCGGGCGGTCGCGCCCTCCGCCGACCACGGCGGCGCGACCTGGTACTTCTGCGCGCCGGAGTGCCGCGCGCAGTTCGTCGCCGATCCCGGAGCCTGGCTGCGCCCCGAGGTCGCCCGCGACGCGGCGCGCGACGGTCACCTCATGCGCGGGCTGCCCACGTGGATGTACCAGGTGGGCGTGGCCTTCGTCCTGCTGCTCTCGTTCGGGCTCTTCGAAGCGATCGGGCGGGGAAAGGCGGCGCCGGCCGCGCAAGCGAAGGGCTCGATGGCCCTCGGTCGAAGGGAGTGCCTCGCCTCGTCGCGGCCGGGTGACGGAGGGACACCGGGCCTGAATGGGTCATCACCGCTCGATTTCGCGGGTCGACTGGGCGGACTCGAGCTCACGGCGCGCGCGGAAGGGCCGGCGCTCCCCCTGCCCTGGGACCGCCCGGCGCCGGCCGCGCACGCGGGGCCGGGACAAGGGATGCCGCGGGACGGTCGCGGTCCCGCGGTTGCACGCGCACACACGGGGCCGGCGCTCATCGACCTCTCCTGGGCCAACCGGATCCTGCGCTGGGCGCCGCTGCAGACGATCGCCCGCGCGGTCTTCGTCGTCTTTTTCTTGGTGATCGTCGCGGCCGGCCTGTTCGGCAACCAGAACCCGGCGATGAACATCGCCCCGCTGCTCACCTGGACGATCTGGTGGGCCGGGCTGGTCTTCCTCGTGCTCTACGCCGGCAAGGCGTGGTGCTGGGTCTGCCCCTGGGACGCGGTGGCGACCTGGATGGAGCGGCTGTCGTTCCGAAGCCCGCGCCGGTCCGGACTGGGACTCGGGCTGAAGTGGCCGCGCTGGGGCCGTAACATCTGGTTCGCGGTCGGCCTGTTCGTGCTGCTCACCTGGATCGAGCTCGGCATGGGAATCACGATGATTCCGCGGGCCACGGCCTGGGTCGCCTTGGGGATGCTCGGACTTTCGGTCGCGAGCGCCTTTCTCTTCGAGCGCAAGTCCTTCTGCCGCTACGGCTGCCTGGTCGGGCGGGTTTCCGGGCTCTACGCGCTCTTCTCCCCGATCGAGCTGCGGGCCGCGAGCCCGGACGCGTGCGCCGACTGCAAGACCGCCGACTGCTTCCGCGGCAACGAGCGCGGGGACGGCTGCCCGACCTTCGAGTTCCCCCGGGTGATGAAGCTCAACACCTACTGCATCCTCTGCACCGAATGCGTGCGCACCTGCCCGCACGACAACGTGGGGCTGCGCCTGCGCCCCTGGGCCGCCGATCTGGTGCGGGAAGGCAAGCCCCGGGTCGACGAGGCCTTCCTCGCCGTGATCCTGCTGGCCATGACCGGCTTCCACGGGCTGACCATGACCCCGTCCTGGCCGGCATGGGTGGCGGCGACCCGGGAGGCGATCGGCGGGGGCGAGGCCACGGCCTTCTCGCTGCTGATGGCCGCGATGATGGCCGTGCCGATCCTGCTGTTCTGGGGACTCTCGCGCCTGGCCGCGATCTGGACCACGCCGCACCGAACCGGGAAGCTCTTCGTCGCCTACGCCTACGCGCTCCTGCCGATCGCGCTCTTCTATCACCTGGCCCACAACGCCGAGCACTTTCTGATGGAGGGCCCGAAGGTGTTGGCGCTGGCCTCCGATCCGTTCGGCTGGGGCTGGAACCTGTTCGGCACGGCGCGCTGGTCGATGCCTCCGCTGATCACCCTCGAAGGGCTGTGGGTCATCCAGGTGCTCATGGTCCTGGTCGGGCACGTCTACAGCCTGTGGATCTCGGAGCGGACGGCGCGGCGTCTGGTGCCTGAGCGCCGGCGGGCCTTCCTCGGCCAGATGCCGATTCTCGCGGCGATGGTGCTCTTCAGCGTGTACAGCCTTTGGCTGCTCAAGCAACCGATGGAAATGCGCTCGGCAATGTGAGAAACGCGATGGAACCGTCTTGCTCCCGGAAGGACTTCATCCGGTTCGCCTTCCGCCGCGTCGCGGGCGGCGTTGCCGACGTCCTCGCGTCGGTGGGTGCGATCCGCCCGGAGGCGCCCGCCGTGCCGGCGCGCGCGCTTGCGCCGGTGGTCCGCCCGCCGGGGGCGCTGCCCGAGACGGAGTTCTTGCGCCGCTGTACCCGCTGCGACGACTGCATCCGGGCCTGCCCGCACTTCGTGATCCGCAAGGCGGGCGCGGAATTCGGCGCAGACCTCGAGGGCACGCCGGTGATCATCCCGCGCGAGAACCCGTGCCTTTTCTGCGCCGAGCTTCCCTGCATCGCGGCATGCGCGCCGGGCGCACTGGACCACGTGCAGGGAATCGCGCGCATCGGGCGTGCGCGGGTCGACGTCCTGACCTGCTACCTGGGCCAGGGCCAGCCTTGCGACTACTGCGAGAAACACTGTCCGGTACGGCCGCGCGCGATCCGCGCGTCGCAACCGGGCACCCTCCCGACGGTCGATTTCGACCGGTGCAACGGGTGCGGGATTTGCGCCCAGATCTGCCCGGCCGGGGCGATCGCGATCGAGGACCACAGGGAAAGGGAAAAGGAATGACCGAGAGCGCACTGCGGCTCCAGGACGGCCCGCCCGTTCTCCACTGGGAGGAGCGGATGGCGCTTCCGCGGCCGGCACACTCGCCGTTCCGCGGCGTCCTGAATCGGCGGACCACTGCCGTCATGCTCGCCCTGGCGATCTTCGCCGCGGGCGCGCTTCACGCCGATCCCGGCGAAGAATCGAACTTCAAGAAATTCGCGAGCATGTTCGCCCAGAAGTGCCTCAAGTGCCACACCGTGGGCAAGGGCGACCGGGTCGGGCCCGACCTCAAGGGCGTCTCGGAGCGGCGGGACCGCGAGTGGGTGCTCGGCTTCCTCACCCAGACCACGGCGTTCCTCGATGCCGACGCCACCGCGAAGGAGTTGCTCAAGAAATACAACAACGTGCGCATGGACGAATTTCACATGACCCGAGAGCAGGCCCAGGGCCTGCTCGAGTACATCGACGCGGTGAGCCAGGGCCCGATCCAGGAGGAGACGGTCGAGCCGGACCTGCCGGAGGAGCGGATCTCGGACCGGGTGGCCTGGCCGGACGAGGGGTTCGGGATTTCCGGCAACGCGCTGCTCGCCGCGATCGCGCTCGCGGCGCTCGCGGGGTTGCTCGGCGTCAAGGTGAGCCGAAGCGCCGCTGCGGTGTGCCTCGTGCTGGCGCTCGGCGCGGGCTACTGGGCCTTCGGCGGAAACCGCTTCCACCGGCTGATCGGCGACCAGCAGGGGTACTCCCCGGTGCAGCCGATCGCGTTCTCCCACGCGACGCACGCCGGCAAGCTCGAGATCGCCTGCCTCTACTGCCACCACGGTGCGGAGAAGGGCCCGGTGGCGGGCGTGCCCTCGGTCAACGTCTGCATGAACTGCCACCGGATCGTGCGCGCGTTGCCGGGCGCCAAGGAAATCCCCTCGCCCGAGTTGAAGAAGCTCGAGGAGGTCTGGGCTTCCCGGACCAGCGACCGGCCGCGCACGATCGAGTGGGAGCGCGTGCACAACCTGCCGGATTTCGTCACGTTCAGCCACAAGGCGCACGTGCAGAACGGCGTGCTCTGCCAGGAGTGCCACGGCCCGGTGGAGACCATGGTGCAGATGCGCCAGGCCAGCGACCTGTCGATGGGCTGGTGCGTGAATTGTCATCGCCACCCGGGCCAGCCGGCGCCGTCGCATTGGAAGCGCTCGGTGGGAAGCCTCGATTGCTCGGCGTGCCACCAGTAGCGAAGGATGCAGCGCATGGACTCCCACGAGGAACGCGAACGGCGGGAGCAGGAGGACCGGAAGGACGGCCTCCAGCGGCGCCAGTTCCTGCAGATCCTGGGCGGCAGCTTCGCCGCGCTCTCGCTGCCGGCGTGCGACTTCCGCGCGCCGCGCGAGAAGATCCTGCCCTATCTCGAGCAACCGGAGGAAATCGTCCCGGGCGTGGCCTCCTGGTACGCCACCACCTGCGGCGCCTGCCCGGCGCGCTGCGGCATGCTCGTGAAGTGCCGCGACGGGCGGCCGATCAAGTGTGAAGGGAACCCGGAGCACCCGCTCTCGCTCGGCGGCCTTTGCGCCCGCGGCCAGGCGACGGTGCTCGACCTCTACGACACCGAGAGGCTGCGCGGACCGCTGCTCGGCGGCGAGCCCACGACCTGGGCCTTCGTCGATGAGCGCGTGACCCGGGCGCTCGCCGAGGCCGAGGGCAAGGGGGGCGGGATCCGGCTGCTGACGCGGACCCAGGGCGGGCCCGCGGTCCTGCGCGCGATCGAGGCATTCTCGGCCAGGTGGCCGAGCGCGAAGCACGTCTGCTACGACACCCCCTGCGCCGGGTCGATCCTCGAGGCGCACCGGCGCACGCACGGCGAAGCGCGCCTGCCCTGGTACCGCTTCGAGAAGGCGCGCGCGATCGTGGCTTTCGACGCGGATTTCCTGGGCACGTGGATCTCGCCCGTGGAGTACACCCGCGCCTGGGCGGCCGGCCGGCGGATCGGCAAGGACCTCACCGCCCTTCCCTGGCACGCGCAGATCGAGCCGCGCGTCTCGGTGACCGGCGCGAACGCCGACCTGCGCGTGCCGTTGGCGCCGTCGCGCCAGGCCGCCGCCGTGTTCGAGCTCGCCCGCATGGTAGTGCAAGCGGTCGACGCCAAGGACCTCGAGCGGATCCCGCACCCGCCGCGCGCCTCCGGCATCGACGCGGCGACGATGCGCAAGATCGCCGACCGGCTGACCGCCAACCCCGGCCGCGCGCTCATCGTCAGCGGCTCCGCGAGTGTCGCGGTCCAGACGGCCGTGAACCTGATCAATCAGGCCCTGGGCAACTACGGGACCACGCTCGACCTGACCCAGCCATCGCTCCAATGCCAGGGCTCGGACGAGGCGCTGGACACGCTGATCGACGAGATGAACGCGGGTCAGGTCCGCGGGCTCGTGCTGCTGGACGCCAATCCCGGGTATCACCATCCGCGCGCGGGCGACTTTCTCGCCGGCCTCGCCAAGGTCGACTTCTCCGTCTCGCTCGCCCAGCGGCGGGACGAGACCGCCGAGAAATGCTCGCTGGTCGCTCCCGACCACCACGCGCTGGAGTCCTGGGCCGACGCCCACCCGCACGTGGGGGTCTACAGCCTGTTCCAGCCGGTGCTGGCTCCTCTCTGGAGCACCCGCTCGGCGATCGAGTCCCTGCTGGCCTGGGCCGGCGCCCCGGCGACCGCCTACGCGCATCTGCAGCGGACCTGGAAGGACCAGATCTTCGTCAAGCAGGACGTCCACCGGGATTTCCAGGCCTTCTGGGACCGGTCCCTGCACGACGGGGTGTTCGTCCTCGCCGCCGAGCGGCTGGCGGCGCCGGCCGCGTTCGATGCCGGAGCGCTCCTGAAGGGGTCGGTCGCCCACGTCCCGGACCCGCCCGGCGAGCTCGAGTTCGTCGGCTTCGCGGGGGTGGCATTGGGGAACGGCGATCTCGCCAACAATCCATGGCTGCAGGAACTGCCCGACCCGCTGACCAAGGCGACCTGGGGGAACTGCGCCTCGATGTCGCCGAAGACCGCGCGCAAGCTCGGCGTCGTCGAGGGACGGCGGGTCGAGCTGACCGCGGCCGGCCGAAGCGTTCGCCTGCCGGCGCAGGTCCAGCCCGGGATGCCCGACGGCGTGGTCGCGGCGGCGCTGGGATACGGCCGGGCCGGCGCGGGGAAGATCGCGGCGAACTATCCCCTGGAGAAGATGTTCGCCGTCGACCAGGAGCTGTGCGGCGGCGCCGACGTCTACCCGCTGCTGCGCGCGCCGTTCGTGCAGGTGCGGACGCTCGACGGCCTGGACCCGCTCGCGAAGTCGCAGACCTACGATCACCAGGTCACGCCGCTCACCGGCCATGACCGCCCGCTGGTGCTGCACACGCTCGCCTCCGACCTGGCGAAGCAGACGGGCAAGGGGGAGGCGAAACACGATGCGCCCGCGAGCCTCTGGGCCGACCACGCCTACGCGGGCAACAAATGGGCGATGGCGATCGACCTGAACGCCTGCACCGGCTGCTCCGCGTGCACCATCGCCTGCATGGCCGAGAACAACGTCCCCGTGGTCGGCAAGGCGGAGATCCGCAAGAGCCGCGATATGTTCTGGCTGCGCATCGACCGCTACTACGAAGGCTCGCCCGACGCGACGCCGGATTCGCCCGAGGTCTGGTTCATGCCGATGCTGTGCGCCCACTGCGACCGGGCGCCGTGCGAGACCGTCTGCCCGGTCCTGGCCACGCTCCACAGCAGCGAGGGCCTGAACATGCAGGTTTACAACCGCTGCGTCGGCACGCGCTACTGCGCCAACAACTGCCCCTACAAGGTGCGGCGATTCAACTGGTTCGACTACGCGCACCAGGACCTGGTGCAGAACCTGGTGCTCAACCCGGACGTCGCGGTACGCACCCGCGGGGTCATGGAAAAGTGCTCGTTCTGCGTGCAGCGGATCTCCGAGGCACGGGTGCGCGCCAAGGGGGAGAACCGGGCGATCCTCGACGGTGAGGTCAAGCCGGCCTGCGTGCAGAGCTGCCCCTCGGAGGCGATCGTCTTCGGCAACGTGAACGACCCGCGCAGCAAAGTGGCGAAGGCGTTCAAGGACCCCCGGGCCTACGCCGTGCTCGAGGAGATCGGGGTCGGACCTTCGGTGCGCTATCTCAAACGGGTGAAGAACGATGTCTGATTGGGTAGTTCCGGATTGGGACGCGGCTTCCGCCGCAATCGACCAAACTACGGATTGGCCGGATTACCCGGATTGCACGGATTGTCCAACGGCAGAGCGTGGGATTCCTCGCCAGATCGTCGCATTCGCGACGATGTTGCCGGTGTGTAATACGGATGGTCCAACGGCTGAGTACCGCGCCCCGGAGAAGGGTGCCCAGTGTCCGAAGGCGATTCTGGCCATC
>Ga0082335_1008419_pt1 | contig 11743 bp, 6 predicted proteins | sample Subgrocontami58m_FD_72375 | JGI IMG/M metagenome (GOLD analysis project Ga0082335, IMG submission 72375) | Subsurface groundwater microbial communities from S. Glens Falls, New York, USA - GMW37 contaminated, 5.8 m (SPADES assembly) (version 2) ...
CGCCCTTCCCGGCCAAACGCAAGGATCATTCCAACTTGCTCGTTGGTATTGGCGGGCGTCTGACATTTCCGATCCGGCCTCGACTAATCGCGCTTTTTCAGCGACCTTGGCCACTGATTTCGTGCGCATCACGTCGCGGCAACCGGGCTGCTGCTGATCTTGCCCGACCCACCCGCCCATGAACGAACCTCCCCCCGCGGCCCGGCCGCACCGCGTCGAACATTTCTCCCCCGGGCTGCTCTTGTTGACGGTGGCGATTACCTTGGCCGCGCTCGGCCTGGCCCTGCGCTTCCTGGCGCCGGCGCTGTGGCAGGTCCAACTCGCCGCGCCGGCCTGGGGGTTCGTCCTCGTGTTCGCGGCAATCAGCCTGCTGGACTGCTTCGTCGAGTATTTTTTCCATCGATACGTGCTGCACCGGCCGGCGCTCCCCGGGCTGGGCCGGTTTTACCGGCAGCATACGCTGCATCACGCGCTGACGCGGATTGCGCGCAAGCCGTCGCGCGACGGCCGCGGGCTCCTGTTCGTCGAAAACAAGTTTCCGATCACCGAACCCGAACAGACGGAAGGATCGTTTTTCCCCTGGTACTCCCTCGCGGTCTTCGCCGTGCTGCTCACGCCCGTCTTCGCGTTGCTGCAGTGGCTGGCCCCCGGCCTGCCCTGGTTTCTCGCCGGGTATGCGGCGCTGGCCACTTCGTTGATGGTCTACGAAGGATGGCACGCGATCAATCACTGGCCGTTCGAGCGGTGGGCGCCGCTGATCGATCACCGCCGCTGGGCCTGGTTCTGGCGGCCCGTCTACAGCTTTCACCTGCGGCATCACGCGGTGATCGACTGCAACGAGTCGGTCTCGGGCTTTTTCGGCCTGCCGGTGGCCGACTGGCTGTTCCGCACCTGCGTGATTCCGGCCACGATTTATGCGGATGGCGAGGAATGGCAGCCCGTGAACTTCACCGCGCCGCAGCCGCGCGCGCTCATTCGCTGGCTGGATCGCTGGGCGGACGCCGCGGTGACGGCGAAACGCGCGGCGGCGACGCCACCCGGGCCGGAGCGCGTCTACTCGCGCGGCGAGGAGATCGCGAACTGGCTCACGCATGGCATCGGCGCCGCGCTGAGCATCGTCGGCCTCACGCTGCTGATTGTCTTCGCGAGCGTGCGGGGCGACGCGTGGCATGTCGTGAGCTTCACCGTGTTTGGACTGTCGCTGCTCGCGCTCTATATCACCTCGACGCTCTATCACCTCGCGCGGAGCGAGCGCAGCCGCTGGCTTTTCCGGCGGCTCGATCACGCCGCCGTCTTCGTGCTGATCGCCGGGACGTACACGCCTTTCCTCCTCACCAATCTGCGGGGCGCGTGGGGCTGGTCGCTCTTCGGCATCATCTGGGGCCTGTGCGGCGCCGGCGCGGTGTTCAAGTTTGTGGGCGGCGTGCGAACGCGCCTGGCGTCGGTGGTGACCTACCTGTTTGCCGGATGGCTGATCGTCGTGGCACTGGGGCCCATGCTGACGCGCGTGCCGACGGCCGCGCTCTGGCTGCTGCTCGCGGGTGGGCTTTGTTACACCGCCGGCGTGCCGTTTTACCTCTGGCGCCGGCTGCGCTACCATCACGCGTTCTGGCATAGTTTCGTGCTGGGCGGGAGCGCCTGCCATTTTCTCGCCGTGTTGCTGCTCGTGCTGCCGGCCCGGCCGTGAGCAAGCGCCGGATTCACGGAGCGGACGATACGGAAGCCGTCGCTCGGTAACACAAACCTGCGGTGTGCAGCCCTAACCCTGGGGGCATGCGGTTGGGTTGAGGTGGAACGCGACCTCCGGGCGCGTTCTTCCTGCGCGCAAACGTCGACGGCGCCCGGCGGTCGCCGTCCACCCTGCATGCTTCATCGCCTGGTTCAGAATCGACTCGTGACGCCCGCTTTGAAGCTGGTGCCCGGCCCCGCCGCGTAGGACGGAATCTCGCGCCCGAAGGCGTGGAGGTAGTCGTTGTTGTTCCAGTCGTTCGTCAGGTTGTAGATGTCGCCGAACAACGTGTAGCGGCGGTTGAGCGTATACTGCAGCTTGAAGTCCCAGAGCGTCCGCGCGTGCTGGTACACATTGTAGAACATCGTGCCCGGCAACACGCCGGCGCCGGTGCCAAAGTTGCCGGAGGCGGCACTGCGATAGAACTCGCCGCGGTAATTCGCCATCAGCCGCACGTCGAATCCGTAACCGCGGTACGTCAGGCCGGCATTGAACGTGCGCGGAGTCAGGTTCGGTAGGCGCTTGGTCGTGCCGGTCGCCGAGCCGAAATCGCCCTTCGTCTCGAGGTACGTGAAATTCGCATACGAGCCGAACCCGCGCCAGAAGCCCGGCAGAAAGGTGAACTGCTGCTGGTGGTTCAACTCGATCCCGCGGATCCGGGCCGACCCGATGTTGCGGTTCTGCGAGATGGTCCAGCCGGCGTAGTCGCCGCCGAAGCCGTTGTCTGCCCCGTCCGGCACCGTGGACTGGAACGACCGGAAATAGTTTTTGATCTGCTTCAGGAAGACGCCGGCGGAAATCTGGCCGACGCCGGAGAGATACTTCGCCACCGACACGTCGAAGTTGTCGGAAGTGTAGGGCTTCAATCCGGGGTTGCCGGCGGAGAGCGTCTGGTTCAGCTCGTTGGGCACGAGCGTGGGCAGCAGGCTCACCGGGCTCGGCCGCGTGATCGAGGTGGACCAGCTGGCGCGCGCCTGCGTGTTCTCGGTCAGCGTGTACACGAGGTGCGCGCCCGGCAGCGTGTTGTGGTACTTCGTTCCCTGGGTGACCCAGCCGCGGAAGTTGTCGCGCGCCCGCGCGGCGTTCGCCTCGGGGGTCGCCGTCGCCAGATTGTTGTTCGTCGCATTCGAGACGCGCCGATAATTGCTGCCTTCCGTCCTGGTTTCCTCGACGCGCACACCAGTCAGGAGCCGCAGCCGGCCGAACTTGACGCTGCCCTGCCCGTACGCGGCGTTGATCGTTTCGGCGAAGGACGCGTCGTTCAGTCGCGACTGGTACTCCGTGTTCCAGACGTCGCTCGCCGTTTGCCGCCAGTTGCCGCGATTCGCCCACACGTCGCCCGCGAGTCCCGAGCCCGGCAGTTGGAGGAAGGGAAACGGTCCGTAATGCCCCTCCGACATTTTCATGGCGTACCCGACCCAGGGCGTGATCCCGCCGGTCGCCGGCGTCGTCGCGGGACCGGCGTAAGTGTAATAGTTGAGATCGCGGTTCGCCGTCTGCGCATAGCGCGCCTGCTTGAGCCCGAGTTTCACGCTCGCGGGGAAACGCGCGACGAAGTCCTTCTGCAAATCCACCCGGCCGCCCCGGCGGAGGGCGGGGGCCGAGTAGCTGATCAGCTGCGAGTCCGGCCGCACGGCGTAATTCGCCGGATCGGTCCAGTCGGGTCCGCCGGTCTGCGCGACCTGCGGCGCCCAGTCCTCGCGGCCGCGGCGATCCAGCTGCCAGCTGACCCCGGTGAGCCGTGCGAACAGCTGGTTGAGCTGCGGGTACATCGTGCGGTTCTTCGAATAGTTCACATCGATCGTCAGCGTGGCGCTGCGATCGAACAGCTTCTGCTCGATGCCGCCGGACAGCGCCGCGCTCTCGCTTTCCCGCAGGTACACGACCGACTCGAGGTCGACCGTGCCGTTGCGGGCATTCACGAGATCGTAGGTGCTGCCGGGCAGGAAGTTGGCCGCCGCGGCCGTGGTGGTCAGTTTCCAGCGGAAATACGACGGCCACGAGCCGCTGCGCCGCTTGTTGCGGCTGTAGGTGCTCTTCACATACACGGTCGTGTTCTCGGTGACCTTGTAATCGGCGTTCAGGCCGAGGTTGAGCGACGGCGACTGGTGGCCGGCGGCGCCCCACTGGCCGGCGCCGTACGCGCGGAGCAGCGGCTCCGTCGGCGCGCTCGCGGCGGTGAAGAACGCGGTCTGGGCGGCGGCGGCCTGCCGCGGGCCCACCTCGGTGATCAGCCCGTTGCCGATGTTGCGCATGAACGTGCCGACGATCCCGAGGTTGTTCCGTCCGCCGAACACGCTGTAGACGTCGGAGTAACTCAGGTTGATCAGATCGAGTTCGGGATGATCCTTGTACGGCACGCTGCCGTCCTGGTAACTGCGCGCCCAGGCGGTGCCGGCCGTGAGGGTGACCAGCCGGCCCGGCGTGCGATCGTACGCGCGCTTCGTCCGCAGATTCATGTAGCCGGCGATGGCGTTGCCGTCCATGTCGGGCGTGGGCGACTTGATGATCTCGACCGACGCGAGCGTGCCGGTGCTGACCTGGCCGAAGTATACGTTGCCGTTGCTGATCTGCGTGCCGCCCGAGACCGCGATTTGCGCGCCGTCGATCAAGAGCGACGAGAAATCCTGCGTCATGCCGCGGATGTAAACCGCGCCGACCTCGCCGCCGGCGCCATCGACGGCGACGCCGGGCAGCCGCTGCAGCATTTCGCCGACCGACGCCCCGGGATTGCCGAACGCGTCGAGCGCCGCGACGGTGCGGACATTGGCCGCCTGCCTCTCCTCCTGAATCGCGGCGGCCTGGCCCTCGCGCAGGCCCTTCACCACGAAGCGATCCATCTTGTACAGCGACGAACTCAGGGCGACATCGCGCTGCATCCGCTCGCCGGCGGCGATTTCCACGCTCAGTCGCTGCGGATCGAGCCCGGGGTAGGCGAACGCCAGCGCGTGCGGGCCTGGCGGGAGCGAAAGCTGGTACCGCCCGTCAACGTCGGTGAGCGCGCGCAACTCGGTGCCCTCGACCGTCACGACGGCGTTCGCCAGCACATCGCCGGTCGCCTGGTTGGTGACGCGACCGGTCGCGAACCCCGGCGGCGCCTCGGCGCCAGCCAGGCCGGCCATGAGGGTAAACCAGCCGAAGACCAGAATTCCGAGTGTGGGGGGTTTCGCGTGGGCGATTTTCACGATCTGCGCATACGTCGGGGCGGGGAGAAGTAAAGGGCGGAGTGACAGGGGCGCCGCCCGTGAGTCGACGCGTCGGACGGTCCACCACGGCTCCGCGTTGCAGCCGCGACGGGCTCCGGACGATATCCACACATGCTTTTCTTCTACCCCCTGCTTCCGGGGCGCCGCGGCGTCGCCGTGCTGTTGCTGGCGTTCGCGTCCTCGTGCGGCCTGGCCGCCGACTTCGATGTGCGCGCGTTCGGCGCAAAGGGCGACGGCCGGACGGTCGACAGCGCGGCGATCAACCAGGCGATTGACGCGGCGGCGGCGGCGGGCGGGGGGGTCGTGCGATTGCCGGCCGGCACCTACCTGAGCTTTTCGATTCACCTCAAGAGCCACCTCACGCTGCAGTTCGATCCCGGCGCAACGCTGCTCGCGGCGGCGCCGTCGCCCGAGGCCGGCGGCTACGATCCGGCGGAGCCGAACGAGTGGGGCGACCGGCTGCAGTATCAGGACTTCGGGCACAGCCACTGGCACAACAGCCTGATCTGGGGCGAGAATTTGACCGACGTCAGCATCGTGGGCCCGGGATTGATCGACGGCACCAAGGGGCTCTCGCGCAACGCGGGCCCGATCGGACGCGGGCCGAACGGCACCGGTCCCGCCGGCACGGGCGGCCCGGTCAACAGCGGCGGCGTCGGCAACAAGGCGATCGCGCTGAAGAACTGCCGCCAAGTCGTGCTGCGCGACCTCTCGCTGCTGATGGGCGGTCATTTCGCGCTGCTCGCGACCGGCGTGGACGATCTGACGATCGACAACGTGCGGATCGACACGAACCGCGACGGGCTCGACCTCGACTCGTGCCGGCACGTGCGCGTGGCCAACTGCGCCGTGAACACCCCGAACGACGACGCGATTGTCCTGAAGAGTTCCTTCGCGCTGGGCGCGGCGCGGGCGTGCGAGCACGTGACCATCACGAACTGCCAGGTGAGCGGCTACGATGCCGGCACGTTTTTCGACGGCACCTGCCAGCGCACGCTGCAGCGCGCACCGGATCGCGACGGACCGACCGGCCGGATCAAGCTCGGCACCGAGTCGAACGGCGGATTCAGGAACATCACGATCAGCAATTGCGTGTTCGATCGCTGCCGCGGGCTGGCGCTCGAGACCGTCGACGGCGGCGCGGTGGAAGACATCGCCATCTCGAACATCACGATGCGCGAGGTGACGACCGCCCCGCTGTTCCTGCGCATCGGCAATCGGGCCCGCGGTCCGGCCGGCACGCCCATCGCCACGATGCGGCGGATCAGCATCAGCAACCTCGTGGTGTCCGACGCGGATCCGCGGTACGCGTCGATCATCGCCGGCCTGCCCGATCACCCGATCGAGGACGTGCGGCTCAGCAACGTTCGGATTGCCTACCGGGGCGGGCTCACGATGGAGCACGTGGCGAAGCAGCCGCCCGAGCTGGTGAACACCTTCTTCCAGCGGACACCCGGCCAGCGCGGCGACGCGCCCGCGACCTCCGCGTCGGCCCGCGATCCCTTCGACGTGCCGGAACGCGAGAATGGCTATCCGGAGCCGAGCATGTTCGGGCTGCTGCCGGCCTACGGACTTTTCGTGCGGCACGCCAGGAACGTCACGGTCGACAACGTGGAGGTGAGTTTCGCGCAGGCCGATGAGCGCCCGGCGGTCGTGCTGGTGGATGTAACGGGCGCCGAGTTTGCGCGCATGAAGGCGCAGCGGGCGGGCGGCGCGCCCCTGTTCGTCCTGCGCGGCGTCCGCGATTTTGCGGCGCACGGTTGCCGCGACATGCCCGACACGAATCGCGCCAACGCGGAGAACGAGACGCTGCCGTGAGCACAACCACCCTCCATCGGCGCCGTCCCCCGCCTCCGCGGGAGCCCGATCGCCCGCGGATGGCATTTCACGTGAGGCGCTTTCAAGACCTCCCGGAGCGAACGCACGTCTTGGGTGGCGCGGTCAACCTGACCGCGCGCGCTCACCGGGGAAGCTCGAGCACGGTCAGGTTGACCGTGCTACGGCGGCGTTCCGCCAGCGAGGTTTTGAAATGAGCTCACGTAATGCGTGAAAATGGGAAATTGTCCGCGAGGCGGCGGACGCAGGCGGGGAGGCGCGGCGAAAGCACCCTCCACAGTTCCGCGCTGTGACCCGGTGTTTGGTTTGAGCTTTGGCGCGGCGCGGTCAAAGTGATCGCCATGCACCAGGAACGAGGAGTCTCACGTCGTGATTGGCTGTTCGGCACGATCGTCGCGGGGCTGACGGTGCGGCAGCTCGCGTTCGGCGCGCAGCCGGTTTCGAAAACGTCCGCGAGCAAGCTGCGCATGCCGGGACTTTTTCCCGGCCGCGTCGTGGGCGTGTCGCATCCGGGCTGCCTCGTCGATGGAAAGTTCCAGGCGGAACCGATCGGCCGCGTCGTCCGTGACGGCCTGCTGCGCTTGACCGGCGCGCCGGACGTGCCATCGGCCTGGCGATTGTTTTTCGAGCCCGGCGATGTCGTGGGCATCAAGGTTAATCCCGTCGGCGGCCCGCTCGTGATCAGCTGTCCGGAGGTGCTGCACGAAATCATTCGTGGACTCGAGTCCGCGGGCGTGCGGCGGAAAGACATCGTCGTCTACGATCGCTACCGCGAGGAGTTCCTGCGGATGGGTTTCGACCGCTGGCTGCCGGACGGCGTGCGCTGGATGTGCGCCGCGGAGAAGTACGATTCCGTGCAGCAGGGCATGGAGGGCTACGACCCCGACCACTACATGGACATGGCGGTGACACTGCCGGGGTACGATCGCAACGACGAGCGGGCGCGGCGATCGTATGCGGCGCGGTTCATCACGAAGGAAGTCAACAAGCTGATCAACCTGCCGGTGCTGAAGCACCACCAGTCCGCCGGCGTCACGCTCGCGCTGAAAAATCTCTCCCACGGCCTGGTGAACAACGTGTGCCGCACGCACTCGAGCAAGACGCTGAACGTGTGCGGCGCGTTCATTCCCGCGGTGGTCGCGCTGCCGGTGATTCGCGAGAAAGCGGTGCTGCACATCCTCGACGGGATCCGCGGCGCCTATCACGGCGGGCCGTCCGCCCGCCCGCAGTTCGTCTGGGAGCACGGCACGGTGTACTTCGCCACGGATCCCGTGGCGCTCGATCACGTTTGCTGGGACGAAATCGAAAAGAAGCGGGCCGAGGCCGGCCTGAAGCCGATTCTCGAGGCGCCGCCCGATCGCTTCAGCACCTTCGCGCGTTGCCAGCCCGAGCACATCGAGATCGCCGGCGCGATGGGACTCGGCGTGTTCGAGCGGTCGAAGATCGACGTGCGGCGAGTCACGCTGGCGTTGTAGTAGCCTGCCGCTGTCCCGCGGTGAGCCGGCATCACGCGCGGCGGGCGACTGCTACTGCGCACGTCAAGCGTAGCGGTCGTGATAGCGCACCCAGTCCTGCGAGGCCTCGGGATTTTCGTCGCGACCTCTCGCCGTGAGGTCGAGGAAGTTGTACGTCGTATTCAACAAGTCGATGCCCCGCGCGTAAGTCGAGTAGGTGTGGTACACGTTGCCGCGACCGTCGCGGTAGAAGGCGCTCAGCCCCTCCCGGTCGGTCATGCCGCTCATCTCCGCGGGGACCGGGGCGTAGTTGTAGATCGCCGTGCCGCGCGCGATGTCCTCCGGCCGGAACGACACATGGAAATCATAGTTGAAGTCGCCGTCGTCCGACGAGACCCACTTGAATTTCCAGCCCATCCGTTTTTGGAAGGCACGGAGCTTTTTCCAGGGGGCGCGCGAGGCGACCACGAACGTGGTGTCACGCTGGCCGATGTGCACGTTGACGCTGTCAAAATGGTCCGCCCAGAACGAACAGTGGGGACAGCCCTCGTCGTCCGCGGGATCGAACATGAAGTGGTAAACCAGCAACTGGTGCCTGCCCGCGAACAGGTCCGCCAGGGTCTCCTTTCCCTGCGGCCCGTCGAAGCCGTAGGTTTTCTCGATCTTCACCCACGGCAGCGCCCGCCGCTTTTCCTTCAGGCGATCGTGCAGCCGGAAAAAGTCCTTCTCCACCTTCAGCAGTGCCTGGCGGGCGCGGTTCCACGCGTCGCGCGACACGACCTCGTGTGACGCGGTTCCTTTGCGGATCGTTGATTTGGGCATGGGGTTTCGATGGGTTGGCCCGTCATTGAGTGCACTGTCTTTTCGCGCGGCGGATCCGCAACGAAATCCCCTAAAATGCACGCAGGCTGCGACGATCCTTTTCGATGCAACCGCAGAATACGCGGATCACGCGGAAAAACGGAGGCCGGAGATTCCCGCTACCTTCTGCGTCCTCCGCGTGTTTCGCGGTTAACTTGTTCGGGGCGTTCGTTTGGTTGCGGCTGCCCCGCTCTGTGCCCCAGAGGATTGAAGTGTTGTTTTGCGGCGAGCATTTCCAAGCCACTGATTTTAACAGAAGGAAACGAAGAGAACGAAGAGTCCGTCGTGTCCGTGCCCTTGGTTCCCTTCGTTGCCTTTTGTTCAAGAGGATTGGAGATTGAGTGTGGTTGCGGCAGCGCCGCGCTGGGAACTCTGTGATCAAGGATTGGCCACCCAGAATCGTCGCAAGAATCCGCGATCCGCGGAGAGAGTTTTGGTCCGTGGTCAGTGGTCAGTGGTCCGAGGCGGCGCCAGCCCCCATGGCGAAAACGCGAGCGTGACCGCGAGCCAGGTGACTGCCAGCGCGACCAGGACGATCCGGTAGGCCCGGCGTTCCCCGGCGGTCATGGTCGGAGCCAGCGGCGGACGGGCCGTCACGTCGCCGGCAGCCGCCGCCGCGCTCGGGTGGGCGCTGAACACGATGATCACTCCGGCGCACACGACAGTGATCACGAACCCGCAGTTCAACGCGCTGCGCAGGTAGCGCGGCAGCTGCGCGACGATCGCCGCGTCGCCGAGTGCCCAGAAGGCGATGGCGCCGAGGAGCGTGCCGGTCACGAGCGTGGCGGTGGCGCCGCGGGCGCTCGCGCGCCGGGTGAAGACGCCGGCGACGACGCACACAAAAACCGGCGGCGCGAGCAGCGACCAGAGCTGCACCAGGTATCCGAATACGCCCTTGAACTGGCGAATGCCCGGCGCGAGCACGGCGCAGAGCAGCAGCACGCCGGCCATGAGCAGCCGGCCGAGCCGGACGCGCGCCTGATCCGAAAGAGTCGGCGCGAGCCGCAGCACGAAATCGTACGAGATCATCGACGAGGAGGCGGAGAGCCCAGCGGCGACCGTGCCGAGGATGGCGGCGAGCAGGCCTGCGAGCACAATGCCCGCGGCCCCGGGCGGCACATACGTGGCGACGAGCCGGGCGTACGCTTGATCGGGATGCGCGAGTCCCGGCAGCAGTTTCGCCGCGATCACGCCGGGGGCAGCCACGATGAACAGCGCGAGGATCTTCAGGAAAGCCGCGAACAGCGCGCCCATTTTCGAGTGAAACACGCTGCGGGCCGCCAGCGCGCGCTGGACGTAGTCATGATCGGTGCAATGCGAATGCACGCCGAGGATCACCGCGCCCGTGATCATCGGCAGCCAGCCGAACGCGTGGTCCCACGGCTGCACGACCGACCAGAGGCTGGCGCCGGTGGAATCGTACGTTGGGAGCACACCAGGCCAGCCACCCGCGGCCGAAAGCGTGAGACCAAACGTGACCGCGCCGCCGAGCACGAGCAGCGTGGACTGCAGGAGATCGGTCCAGAGCACCGAGCGCAGCCCGCCCAGGATGGTGTACGTGCCCGCGGCCAGTGCGATGACCGCAACCGCGAGCTTGAACTGCAGGCTCGAATTCCAGCCGAGGAGATCCGTGACGACGGTGGCCCCGGCGTAGAGCGCCGTGGCGATGTTCGCGGCGAGGATCATCACGATGTTGATGCCGGCAACGAACATGCGCGCCCCGGTGCTGTAGCGGCGCTCGAAGAATTCCGGCGACGTGCGGAGCTTCAGGCCGAGGTAGACGTCGACGAAGAACAGCGCGAGAAACGCGAAGCACATTGCGCCGACAAGTTGAAACGCGCCGGCGGCCAGGCCGATGGCGTAGGCCAGCCCCGCCTGGCCGACGAATTGCTGGCTGGAGATGTTCGCGGAAAACATCGACGCGCCGATCAACGGCCAGGTGGCTTCGCGATCGGCGAGGAAGAGCGCGTCGGCGTTGCGGATTTTCCGCCGGCCAAACCAGAGCCCGAGCGCGAGCGTGACCAGGAAATAGCCGGCGACGATGATGAGATCGACCGGCGCAACGCGCAGCGCATTCATGACGCGGCCATCAGCGGGACACCGCGCCAGGGGCGGTCGGGGCCGGCCACCACCGATCGCCGTTTTCCGCCTGCCACGAGGCCAGTTGAGCGCGCAGCCGCGCGACCGTGCCGGCGGCCGGAGCCGCGCTGGCGAGATTCTTCAGCTCGTGCGGGTCGACCGCCAGGTCGAAGAGCTGCACGCGTTCGCTCCGGTCCACGTGGTAGACGATCAGCTTCCATCGCCCATCGGTGATCGAGCGCTGCCGATCCATGTAGGCGGCGCCGAGCGCGGGCCGGACGCGGTGCGCGGCGTCGGCGAACGCCGGCACGAGACTCCGGCTCTCGAGGCCGGCCGGCGGCTGGATGCCGGCGAGTGCGCAGAGCGTGGCGTACAGATCGAACGAATACGCCAGGGTCTCGTGTCGCACGCCGCGCGGGATGCCCGGTCCGTGCAGGACGCAGGGCACGCGGACGCTGTGCTCATAGAGGTTCTGTTTGCCCAGCAGGCCATGGCTGCCCAGCGCGAGCCCATGATCGGAAACGTAGGCGACCAGGGTTTGGTCGGCGGCGCCGGTTTCGCGCAGCGCGCCGAGCACG
>Ga0082335_1008420_pt1 | contig 11742 bp, 10 predicted proteins | sample Subgrocontami58m_FD_72375 | JGI IMG/M metagenome (GOLD analysis project Ga0082335, IMG submission 72375) | Subsurface groundwater microbial communities from S. Glens Falls, New York, USA - GMW37 contaminated, 5.8 m (SPADES assembly) (version 2) ...
GATATGCCGAGCGGAAGTCAAACGGAAGAAAAATGCCCGCAACCGGGGTGTGACGGCTACCTTGTTGTTCGGAACAAGTTTGGAAGGAAGTTTTTGGGGTGTTCAAATTATGTAAAAAAGAAATGTTGTTATACGAGACGACTGTAAAGTTTGAAGTGCCATTTTCTTATAAATAAAAAAGGCACGAAGAGAAAGGGGGGCGGTTCTAATTAGAGAATGCCCGAAACTTCATTTAACACAACACAAGCGATTAAGGAACATTTGCGGTCTGTTACGGCACTTGCACTGACGGCATGTCCCGCGCCAGTCCGCAAACATCGCTTGTGCAAACCGTTGGCTGAAATGGTGCGACCTAAGATCTCTCGGCGATTGTGGCGGGGCGAAGGAAAAAAAAAGCCATTGGCACAGGACAGGCTGATTATGAAGGTAGTGATTGCCCGAAACGCTGATCTGGATGAATTCATAATATCCCCGGAGGTTATGCGCCACGTCGGGGTAATTGATGAAAATGACCGGCACAACACAGCCCAGCAGCCAGATAAAGACCAGACGATAATTTGTGCCGGCTTTACGCAGGACAAAAAAAGCCAGCGCCGCGTAAAACAGGAAATACGACCTGGCCAGCGGCGAGGCAAAAAACGCCAGGCAAAGGGTGTACCCGGAAAGAAAATAATACAAGAGATTCTGGTGGGCCGGGACCCGCAGCAGGAAAAAAAGCGACAGCAGGAACAAAAACAATCCCACCGGCGGATGAATGGCCATAAGGACATACATGTACGGCCAAAAGCTTGTTATAAACAAAAAATAACAAAGCAGGGCGGCCCCGCTCCCCCAGAGCGTACGCGTAATATAAAAAATAAGGACAGCCGAGAAAAAATTCGCCCAAATGCACAAAGCAACCAGGGGCCGCAAGGTGGTAAAATCGTTGAACAGACGCTGAAACCCCGAGGCCAGGAGGATAAAGACCTCTTTCCCGTGCAGCCAGCGCACCTGGTCGGAAAAATCGAGCTCTTTGTGGATCTGGGAAATATAGGGTAACTGTTGCAGGCGTTGCAGGGCCGGCAGGTAATAATGTTCCGCGTCGATGGGCCAAAAATGGATGTCCCAGGTGAGGGCCGTTAAGGCGATCCCCAGAAGGATCGCGAAAAGCCATATGAAGACAGGAAGCCGCACCTTAGCTTTTACCGATCGAATTGCTCAAAAAATTTTAAAGCTTTCTCAACATTGTCCGGATTGCGGTGGAATCCGCCGTGGCCGCTCGTCATGTCCTGGATAAAAAGCTCAACGATGCCACCGTTGGCCTCGACCCATTCTTTGGTCCTGGCCATGCCTTCACAGCCGGCCTTTTCGGGATCCGGGTCTTTTCCGCCGCAAAACAATATCCAGCGGGTCCCGGTGAAAGGTTTATAGCCGAATTGTTCGCGGTCGATGGCGCGGTTGATCAGAAAATCCCGGGAAGCGCCGCCGGCGTTGGCAACGATCAAAGGAAAAAATTTATTTTGGGTATACCGGTCCAGGGCCACGACCCCATAAATATTGGCAGCGCCGCGGCTGAAACCATGAAGCAAAAGTTTCCGGTTCGTCAGGCCTTCTTTGCGCAAGGCATTCTCAATGACCGCGTATAATTCCTGCGGCGAATAATAATCTTTTGCTTCATCACCCAGGCCAAACCACCATTGCACCGCCAGCAGGCCAAAGCCTTTTCGGGAAAGCGCCAGGGACCACGCCGCGTGATCCTTAAAGGCCCAGCCCGCGCGGCCGTGCAACGAAACCACGATCGGAGAACTTTCCTGCGGGGAAACAAAGAGGTAGAAACTCCGGCCGTCAAAGGTCTCGACGACTTTTCCGCCTTTGGCGATAAAATTCTGATATTCTTCGGAATTAAATTTCTGGGCCTTGGCGATCAGCGCGGCCGCGCCCTTGTCCGCGGGCTCCGCCGCGGCGCTGGCGCTGACCGCCACTGCCAAAAACATCACCACTACCAGTTTCAGTCGCATATCATTCGGATCCCAATGTGTCGGCCGATCTAAGATTTTACCTCTTACCTCTTACCTCTTAGCTCTACCTAGAGTCACTCTTTCCTATTCTCTCTGAGGAACGGATCATTGAAATACTGCCCCAGGTAAGCCTCGAACCCTTTGCCCACATCCACATACGATCTTCTTTTGCCCATGCTCCCCACATAACGGATCGCGTTATCTTCTTTTCGCCACATATAGATCGTTTCGTAGTGGTTGTTGTGGTCGCGGCCGACCTTGCCCATTTTCCCGTTGAACCAGAATTCGTTGCCCGGGGTGCTGGGGTCAGGGTCGGTATAATAGCCGCCGTTAAATGTTCCCGCCATTTTCCCTTCCTTGAAAAGTTTATACCCCGTTTGCGCCAATGTTTCCAGCTCCGGTGTGTATTTATAATCATTCCTGATCGAGTCCTCGCTAAACGCCACGATCGTGGGCGCGCCGGTGTCTTTAGCGGGCGCGGGCGCTGGAGCCGCAACCGGAGCCGAGGCTGGGGCGAGAACAGGAGCGGGCGTAACAACGGCAACACGTGGACTGGGCGCGGGAACCTGCGGGGACGGAGCAGGAACAGGAATAGGAACAGTCACCGCGCGCGTCGTCGGGCCCGTACTGCTGACACAGCCCGTTAACATCACGATAAAACCAACCATTAGCCAATGTTTGTTCATATGGTTACCTCGTATCTCAGAACACCAACCTGTCAGAATCATCCTTGAGTTTTTCGATGGCGTCCATTTGTTTTTTCTGCAGCATCTCCAGTTCCTGGCGCAACTGCACCCTTTTCTGGTAATCTTTTTCACACACGGCGTTCACCGCCACGATCTCGATCTTCAGGACATCCAGGACCTTTTGCAGGTCATCGGCGATGAAGATCTCCACCATCATGGCATCCCCGGTAACTTGCAGTTTCCTTTTCATGATATCGGCGTTCTTCTTCTGGACTTCATAAAAATTTCTCTGCCAGTTCTCGTCCGGGGCCAACGAAAGCGTGAAGGGGATGACCCAATGCTCAACTTTCCCCGAACCCGCTTTGATCGCTTCCTTGTCTACGCCGATGATCCTGATGTCGCGCGTCTCCTCACCCATCACCAACCTCGCTTTCTAAATTTTGTCCACTACCTTATTTTTGTTTAGAAAAGGGGACAAAATTTACCCCGAAGTATGCGAAGAAGATTTCGGAACGCAGTGAAAGAAATCTTCGAGCGCTTATACGAGGGGCAACCTCATTAACTCACAACTCGTTTGTCATCTATATGTTACTGGTACCCGGTTCTGCATCCCCATCTAACCCCTATCCCCTAAAACCTAACCCCTAAATTTCGTTCCCTACCTTACTTTCCTTCGGGAGGGGGACGAAATTTATCCCTCAATTGAGCTTCTACCTTGATTGTGGGAAGAAGCTCAATTGAGTATGCGCAGAAAATTTCCGAACAAAGTGAAGGAAATTTTCAAGCGTTTATACGAGGATCACCTCCGCTATTCTTCGTGCTTCACCGCCAATCCGGCTTCGCCAAATTACTTTCGTGTTTGGTTACGCCGGACAAGCGTATCTCGTCGCCCGCCAAAATCTTTAATTTTGGCGAGGTCTCGCCAAATTTGCTATCAAATTTGGCGGACTCGTTGCTGACAGGTGCAAGGCCGCATATTTAGCAGCATATTTAGCAGACGCTTTAGCTAACCTCTTGGCGTCGCAATAATTATAGATCAAATCCTTTTGAAAACATTTGTTTTATATTCTGTTTAAACTCAATTAGTTGCGTAAAACGTCTGCTGCCCTGTATATGTTATTGGTACCCGGTGCTGCATCCGATTTGCTTTTCGGCGGCTTGCCCTCTTTTAGCTTTTCTCTTAAAAAATTATGAAACTGTTCAATATTAGCATAGAAAGGCATTAGCTTCTCTTCAGAAACAGAGATTTCTTGTATTACTTCTGGAGGATGTGTGCGTGAAAGATGTCTTTCCCAAGTTTCAATGAATTGGATGAGGGTCGGAAAATGATTCTTGGTTTCTTCCTCAGCTAACCAATAATTATTCTTAAAAATAGCTGCCATTTGTCGGTAAGCAGGAATAATTTTTTCAGTTAATTGTTTATTTTCATATTCAATTTGGCTTGAAATCATCGATCCTTTTTCATCAAGATATTTTTGAGACAGCGAGCGTTCTTTAATCTGATCTGAAAATTTACTAACATCCTGCCACCATTTGTAATGTGCTTTTTCACCAGCGAGTCTAAATTCACTCAAAATTCGAATTTCCTTCCGAATCCCAACTAACGGCGAATAAAATTCCCTCAATTGTTTCTCACAAAACTCAAGCTTTCTATGCACCTCCATTTGACGCCTAGTAAGCCAAACGCCAACATAAACACCCAATAGACCAATTAATGCCGAGAAATTATCAGCAACAACACCCTTAATCCAATCAAAAGTTTCCATTATCCAATTCATAGTATTTAACGTTGAAATGCTTTTCAAGAGACGTGTGTTAGCGTGCCAGGTGTACTAGCTCACTAATTCGGTTACTCTTTTTGATCTTGCTCATGAAAATGCAATGCTAAGCTAACCATTTGTAAACAAAAATGCGAATATCGCCTTCGAAGGCTTAGGTTATGGAGGCGTTACTGCCCGTGCCACGCTAAACCTCGCCCAGCCCGGCACCACCAGTAACGCCGCCTATTTAATTAGGGACGTCCCCAGAAGTTACGCTTCCAGGAATAACTCATCTTCCTTTGGGAAACGCCTCCAGGTTTTAAAGTCTTCTTCCGAGCAATTATCTGATCGCTCCTTTGAAACATCCCGTGCATTCCATGCTGTGTTGATATGATGATACAAATGCGTCATGGCAACCACATACTCCCCATACTCATAATCAGAATTTGTTTTTATTCCATTAATCATAGCGTCAAGTTCTTCTCTAGCTTGCTTTAGATTATATTGAATGTATCCTAAGTTCATAATTGCCTCCCAATAAAAAGCCGCAGTAATTCCAGGAAGTAATTCCCTGGCCACGTACCTAACCCCTACCCCCTAACATGATTAGACATGATTAGCACATGATTAGCAGACGCTTTAGCTAACCTCTTGGCGGCGCAACAATTATAGATCAAATCCTTTTGAAAGTATTTGTTTTATATTCTGTTTAAACTCAATTAGTTGCGTAAAGCGTCTGCTGCCCCTCTTTAATTACCCCTAACGAATTGGTTTATTATAGCAACTTCCAGAGCAGCATCATCCCAATGACTAGCAGCGCAAGCATGCCTAAGAAAATCAAGGCATCGCGCTTCTCTGTCTTCTTGCGCTCCTTCTCTTCCGCCGTAGGATGTTTGTCCTTCAATACGGCGAGAACAATAATCCCTACCCAACTAAAAAGCCCAAGCAGTCCCAGCCACCGAGAATACCCCTTGGCCTTGGCGTAATAGCCCAGCCCGATAATCAGCAAAATACTTCCTATTAACGAGATCAAAGGATTGACGAACAAAAAAATACTCTGAATAATGATCCCAGGAATACCGTACGCCAAGCTTTTTGAATTATAACTTTTAATCATGTTTTCGAGAACTTAAGTAACTTAGTAACTTAGCAGACGCTTTAGCTAACCTCTTGGCGTCGCAACAATTATAGATCAAATCCCTCCGCACCGTATTTGTTTTATATCCTGCCTAACTCTAACCTCTTACGTAAAAAGCGTCTGCTGATCTCTCTATGCCTTATTACCCTATTTATTACCTCATTGCAATAACTATTACCCCATTGACATTCTTTAAGACGGGCTTAGGGAATGTGCCATGTTTCACGGGCGCAAGGCCCACCCCCCTACTTTTGCGCCAGGGCTTTCAAAGTTTTGCCGTGCTTGCGGTTGACCGTAACCACCGCCGCCCTAAAAGCCTTTGTCCTCGTGACTTTACGTACAATTTTCAAACGCTTCATACGACCCCTTGACTATGTATTACATCAATCGTTGTATATTTTACAACGATAGTCAAAATCCTAACCCTCGTACCTCTCCGCTAAACCTTCGTCTAACAGAACCTGATTCAAGTACTTCTCTTCTTTTCCGTCACCGTAAAATACGTCCGCAAGGTATCTATCCCACTTGTCGGACCGTGAGCTGGTGAGGATAATATAGGGAACTTTGGCCAAGGCGCGTTCGACAAAGGCCTTGGCTTTCTTGCCTTCGGGCGTGTCGATCTCGGGCGCGTCGATCCCGCGCAGACGCAGGTACTGGAACTCGCCCTTCCCGAAGCCTTGGTCCACGTCGACGTACAACGTGTCGCCGTCCACGACACGCTCGACCCGCGCCTTGAAGGTGAACAGGTCCGCTTCCGTGCGTTGGGACGGCCGCACCGCGTAGCCGCCGCTCTCGTCCTTGACGCTCTCAACGATCTGCCCCGCCTTGAACCTCTTGGCCCCCTTCGGGCCGGGGAGCTGCTGGTGGCCCTTGAACCCCAGATCGACGCGCAGATTTTCCCCAACGGTACCGGCGTCTTTGTGCACGGGTTCAAGCTCGATCAGGCGGTAAGTGTACAACTCACCCTTGCGGGGAATAAGTTTGGCATAAGAAATCTTGGTGGGCTTTGGCAGGTCGCGGACCTCGCGCACGACTTGTCTGATCTCGACCGTGTTGAGGTCTTCTTTGAGGATGCGCTGTTCAAGGCGTTTGCGCGTCTTTTCATCCTTGACCGGCAAAAGTTCCACGTAATCGGACCAGTCCAATTCCACCGATGTCGGTGGAATCCGGTTCAGCAGAAAAAACTGCCGCATTCTCAGCAAAACATTCTCGGAAAATCCGGGGCCGTATTTCTTGGTCAACTCCTTGGAAAGCTTCGGGATCAGTTGCTTGCCGTATTGGGCGCGCATGGCCCCGTTCTGCTCTTCTTCGACGATGCGCCGTCCCGTTTGCCAGGCGAATTGGACCTGCGCCCGGCGGGCGTCAACGTAAAGACGCGAAATGTCGTCAACGAGTTTGCGGAATCTCGCTACAGCCGGCGCTGCGGGCATTGTCAAATGTTCCTTTACCGGCCCGGAAGAAGCGTTTCTTCTATCCTTGCGGCGCAGGAGAGAATATTCTTTGGATAAGGGCTTTAAATTGGGCATAAAAAACCTCCTTTTTTGTCTAACCTACCACATTTTCCCCCGGTTGACTATTATCAAATTCCTGTGCCCCTTGCTCCCTTTACCATATATAATTAAGGTATGGGAAAGAACCGCTTTTTCAGCAAAGAGGCCTTCCTGTTCCTGATCCTCACCGTGGCGCAGGTGTGGTTTTTGGTGAAGTTCGTGGACCTGAAACCCCACGTAGGCTATGACGCTTTCTTTGCCAGCAATGACCCCAGCTATAAAGACGATGTCCGGATCTCCCGGCTCTTTCCGCGCAACGACAGCCAGCTCCTGATCAACTTCTCCGGAGATATCTCCAACCCCCAATACCAGACCACAGTCAAAGAATTCGGCGAGCTTTTATTGAATTTCACGGAGGTCGAGGACGTCAAAAGCATCGTGCGCGGGCCGCGCAGCGTCACAGACGCCGCGGGGTCCCCCTTGTGGCGCAGGCTGCTCATCCCCGGCAAAGACGCGTCGTCGAACATGTTCGTTACCTTAAAACCTTCGATCCCCGCCGAAGATCTTTCCGCGCTCATCCCAAGGATCGAAAACCTCAAAGCGGTCTTTGAATCAAAGGACCTCGCCATCAAGATCTCCGGCCTGCCCTACATCACGGAACTGATCCGCCGCCACCTCAACGAGGACCTGCGCACCTTCACGATGCTGGCATTTTTGATCTTCGGACTGGTCGTGATCTTTGTCTTTCATTCCTGGCAGATCTTCCTGGGAATGGTCATCACCTGCTTTAACGCCGCCGCGCTGACCCTGATGGGCATGAACCTCTTGAACGTCAAGATCGGGATCTTGACGGCGAATTTGACCACCATCATTTTCGTCATGACGCTTTCACACATGGTCTTTCTGACCTTTAACTGGAAACATATCCTCGACATTGAAGACAACCGCGCCGCCGCGCAGGAAGCGATGCGGATCACCTTCCCCGCCTCTTTCTGGTCGATGGCAACGACCCTGCTGGGTTTTTTGTCTTTACTCTACGTGCAGGCCAGGCCGATCCGCGAACTCGGCGCCGCCGGCGCCATCGGCACGCTCATCGCCTTTGCCGCGGCCTACGGCGTTTATCCCGCTTTTTTAAGCCTCAAAAAACTTTCCCAGGAAAAAACGGACCGGTTCGTCCGGAATTTCTACAAGAACCTTTTCCATCTGTTCGAACCCTGCCGATGGATCATCGTTGGCGCCATCATCGGCCTGGCCGTTTTTACGTTCCCCTTTCTAAAAACGCTCAACCTCGACCCCAGCCTGCTCTCGTTCTTTTCCCCTAAAAGCGAGATCACCAGGGGGCTAAAACACATCGACGCGCGCGGCGGCAGCAATCCGCTGGTGATCGTGGTCAAATCCAGGACCGATGAACCCTTGAGCTCCAAAATTAATATCCAACGGCTTTTAAGCCTGCAGGACCAGCTCGAAACATATCCGGACGTGGGGACGCTCTTGTCCATGCCTTTATTGGTGGAGGAAGCGCGGCGCCAATCGTCCTGGAGCTTTCTTTTCTCCAACGCGACGCTCCTGAAATGGATGTCTTCGCCGCAATACGACGGGATCGCCAGAGGATTCATCACGGACGATCAAAAATCGACGCTCTTATTTTTCCGCATGAATGAGGAAGGCCGCGCGAAACATCGCCTGGAGGTCGTTGCCGATATCAAAGGCCTCATCGAAAAGAAAGGCTTCGACCCTTATTTGACCGGCGGGGTCTACGCCCTGCAGGGAAACCTCTCGCGCCACGTGGCAGTGAGCCTGATCTACGGCCTGGGGCAATTGTTATTTGTTTTCCTGATCATCGCCTTTATCGCGTCGCTTAAAATAAAGACGGCGCTGGCGATGAGCTTTGCCATCGGCGTGATCCCGTTATGCATCCTGGGAGTTGTCGGCGCGCTGGGCTTGCCGATGGACACGATCGCGGCGCCGGCGGCCAATATCGCGATCTCGATGGGGATCGACGCCATGCTGCACATGGTCAACGCCTCGCGCCGTTTCTTTAAACACGAGACCGACGGTGCCGTGCTGTGGCACAAGGTGCGTGAACGCATGTGGGAGCCGGTCATGACCTCGATGTTCATCGTGGCGAGCGGTTTCGCGATATTTTTCTTCTCATCGTTCCCGCCCACCCAGCGTTTCGGCGGACAGATCGTATTAGGCACGGTCATTTCCGCGTTCTCGGCGATATTTGTCTTTTCCCTGCTGGCGCAACCGCGGGGCGGGTCGCACGAGCCTCACCACCGCACGCCGACTCCGGGGCCCTTTTCGCGCCTCGCCAAATTCCGGGATTCCTAAACAAAAGGGGACAGGTTCTCGAACCTGTCCCCTTTTTACCAACTCTGAACTTCCAACTATCACCCATCACCTAAATCGAAAACTTCGCTTTCCAGGTCCCGCGTTCGAACTTGGCCCGGGGACTCGGGTCGTCGGGGCCTTTTCCCCGCTGGCCACAAGCAAGATAGATGTGCCCGTTGTAATAACCGGAAACCATCGCCTTGACATGATAGGGAAGCCGGCCCACGATCTTCCAGAAATCATTCTTGACGTCGTAGGCCTGGATCTGGTCGTTGATGGTGATCATATCTTTTTTGGCCTGCCGTTCGTAATCTCCCCCGAGGATATAAACGACGTTGTCGGATTTAAGCACCGAAGATTCCGTGTGAGAAGATAAAATGGGCATGTCCGCCACGCGCTCCCACGCCCTGGCCCCGGCCTTAAGCCGGTAGACGTCGGGAAAACGTACTTCAGTCGTCAACGTCGCGGTGCAACGAAAGTCCGGGTCACCGGGAATGGCGATGTAATCCCCTTCCTGTCCGCCGAAAACATACAAAGCATCGTGAATGACAACGCTGGCCCGGTGGTGGCCGCCGTGCGGAATAGGCGGTTCCGGCCGCCATTCCCTTTCTGTCGCTTTTCCATTCTCAACCGCGATGCTCCAGTGGTCGGTGCCGGGGGCGTTACGGTCCTCTTCAGCACCAGCCACCGAATGCAGCCGGCCGCGCCACAACATCACCGCCGGCGCGTAACGCGCTTTGGGCAAAGGCGGCAGCTTGCTAAAAGAACGGGTTGTCGCGTCAAAGACAAAACAGTCGCGCGTCGGCGGCCGGCACGCGCCTCCCAGCTGGCCGGAAACGAGATAAATGTAACGCTTACCGTCGCTGTCCACACCCAAATGCGTTTGCGCCATGTCTTCGGGCAGGGCGACGCGCTGGGTCCATTTTTCCTTCTTAAAGTCAAAGACATCAACGAACTTGACGACACTGTTGTCCTGCCGGAACCCGCCGAACACAAAAAGTTCGTGCCCGATCTGGCCCCGCCCCGCGTCGAGCCTGGCTTCAGGGCAAGGAGCGACCGCCTGCCAGATCAATTCCGGAGGTTGCCGTTTTAACTGATCAAAATGGTACTGATCCACCATCCGGTATTCCATGTCCCGGTCGATGGCCACCAGGACCGCCCGCACCGCTTTCTTGATGATCTTCATCGCTTTAACCTTTCCAATAATTTCCGATACGCCTCCTGCAAATTGGCCCCGTAAACATCCACGTGATATTTGGTCTCAAGGGCCCGTCTTCCTTCGCGCCCCATCTGTTTCCTCAGGCCCGCATCTTTAAAAAGTTTCAGGATCGCGCCCGCCAGCTGTTCCTTGTTCTGGTATTCCACCAGCAACCCGTCAATACCATCCCTGATGATCGTCTCCTGGGGCGTGTCTTTACAGGCAATGACGGGTTTCCCCACGGCCCACGCCTCCAGGTAAATGATCCCGAAACAATCCACATCGGAAGGCATGGCCACAACATCGGCCGCTTCGTAGAGGCCTCCTTTTTCTTCCTCATCAAAATTATCAACATCAATGATCCGCTGCTTCTCGGCCGCTGAATATTGATCAATATGTTCCCGCATCCGGAGAACAAAATGGTCATCCACCTGTCCCGCCAGTAAAAGCTGGGCCTCGGGGCACTCCCGCCAGACAAGCCCCATGCAGTCGATCAAAGTTTCAATGCCTTTGTGCGGGACCTTGCGGCCGAAATAGGCGACGACAGGGCCGCCTTTAAAGTTGTATTTGCGCCTGGCTTTTTCTCCATCGGAACCACAAAAAATGTCCGGGTCGATCCCCAGGGGCAGCACTTCGATCCTGTTTTCACCCTGTCCCGCATTCAACAGATATTTTTTCTCAAAAGCAGTACAGGCGATCAACAGGTCCGCGGCGTCATACATCTTCTTCAGGCAAGGGTGGTTGGTCCAGGGGTCCGCGGGGTGCGTGATCGGCATCAACACCAAAGGGACCTTGAAAAACTTTTTCGCTAAATAACAAAGATACGTCGTAAAAGAATAATTATTCGTCGCCAGGATCACCTCCGGCTTAAGCCGGAGAATGGCGGCCAACATCCCCAGAACAACCGGCCCATGCTCCCAAAGCTCGAAAGTGGTGCCAGTCAATGCCCGGAACGACCGGTAAACCCCCCGCACCTTGATCCCTCTTTGCAAGACAAGGTCCATGAACCGGTAATTGACCCTGAACCGGTGGACATGAACGCTGTTGATCATTTCCTCCAGCGGCAGGCCATTGATACCGGGATCGGGAATTCGAAAATACTTCGGGTGAACGGCCCGGGACGTGAAAACATGCACCTC
>Ga0082335_1008423_pt1 | contig 11741 bp, 8 predicted proteins | sample Subgrocontami58m_FD_72375 | JGI IMG/M metagenome (GOLD analysis project Ga0082335, IMG submission 72375) | Subsurface groundwater microbial communities from S. Glens Falls, New York, USA - GMW37 contaminated, 5.8 m (SPADES assembly) (version 2) ...
CGTGCCGCGGAAAGCGCTGGCGTATCCTTTGGATCAGCAATTGTTCGGACAGGCAGTCAACTTCGGTGACAATGTTGATTGCTCCCTTGAAATCGATCCTGTGTTCTTTGGTAAACTCATCCTTCAGCAGCTTGCCCGCTTCGCGGGCAAGGCTCTCAGCAAAGATCATATGTTCAGAAGGCATAACGGGAAGAACTCCAGCCAGGATTTTGAATGGCGGAACATATCATCATTAGCCTTGAAAGAAAATAACAAAAATATATTACTAAACAATATATTACTAAACTGTTGACATTCAACGCCTGTTTCCCTAAAATTACACCAGGTGAAAGCGTACTTTAGAAGAATAGTGCCGGTTTTTTTGCGCAAACTAATTCAAAGCAGGAGGGGAAGAGATCATGGACAAAAAATTTGTTGACTTATATGATGAATACAATCATGGCTCACTGGACCGCCGCGAGTTCCTCAAGAAACTATCCATCCTCACCGGAAGCACCGCTGCCGCTGCCGCCCTGCTGCCTTTACTGGAGAACAATTACGCCCACGCCGCAGCGGTCCCCAATGATGACTCCCGCCTTTACGCGAGTCATATACAATATCCCGGCGCCACAGGGGAGATGCGTGCCTATTTCGCCCGGCCCAAAGGAGAAGGGAAATTGCCCGGCGTAGTCGTCGTCCACGAAAATAGAGGTCTTAATGCCCACATCGAAGACGTTGCCCGGCGCATTGCTTTGGAAGGCTTTGCCGCCCTGGCCCCGGACGCTTTATCGCCCTTGGGAGGGACTCCCGCCGATGAAGACAACGCCCGTACGCTGATCGGCAAACTGGATGGCCCGGAAAATTTAAAGAATTTTCTTGCGGCCGTTAAATATTTGAAGAACCGTCCCCAGTCCACAGGCAAGGTAGGAGTCGTAGGCTTCTGCTGGGGAGGGGCCATGGCCAACCAGCTGGCCGTTAACTCTCCTGATTTGACAGCTGCCGTTCCCTACTATGGCCGGCAGCCGGCCGATGCCGATGTCCCCAAGATCAAGGCCTCCCTGCTTCTCCATTACGCGGGTCTCGATGAAGGGATCAACAAGGGCATCGCGGCCTACGAAGCGGCCCTGAAGAAGGCCTCTGTCGATTACAAGCTCTATATGTATGAGGGAGCTCAACATGCCTTCAACAACGATACCAATACGGAGCGGTATCACAAGGAAGCGGCCCAGCTTGCCTGGAAGCGCACCATCGCTTTCTTGAAGAAAAAGCTGAAAAGCTGACCAATCACTTGCCCAGGCAACATTTCTTGTACTTCCGGCCGCTGCCGCAAGGGCAGGGAGCGTTACGAGCCGTTGGGGCGGGGGCGGGGATAACGTTGTCCCGCACCGGCGGCTCCGGCCCGCCAAGGGACTGACGGCGCCATAGTGCGGCCAGCTCGGCAACAAAAGGCCGGCAATAGGTGAAAAAGCGTTTATAGGCCGCGCAGAGGTAGTTCAGTCCCCCTTCGCCGTCGGGCGCGGAGATGAGGCGATCCTTAGGACACCCGCCATGGCACGGCACCAGGACCTCGCAGGTCCGGCAATAGCGGGGCAAGGTCTGCTGCTTGCTTTCTCCGAAGGCCCTCTGCGCCGGGCTCTCGAGAAGTTCAACCAGCGGCGTCTCCTGAATATTCCCCCGGCGATGGGTCTCATCCACAAAATGGTCGCAGGCATAGAAGTCCCCGTTATGCTCGATGACGGGAACGTTGCCGCAAGTCTCCTGAAAGATGCAGAGCGTCGGCGCCTGTCCCAGGGCCAGGCCCGCCACTTCCTCGAAGATCTGTACCTTGACGCGGCTTACATCGCGACTCAACCATTCGTCGAAGATGGTGCAGAGAAAGGCCCCGAAGGCCTCCGCCGGCACCGAGCGGTCGCTTACACCGCCGCTGTGGTCCGGCTGAGGTTCGACCAGGGGCAGCAGGCCGAGGTAGGGGGCTCTGATCTCTTTGAAGAACCGGTAGACCTGGGTGGGGTGCCGGACATTCTCGGCATTTACTACACAGAGCACATCGCCGGGGATGCGGTGCCGCCGCAGGAGTTTATAGCCGCGCATTGCCTTTTCGTAAGTGGGCTCCTGCCCCTTGGTGACCCGGTACCGGTCATGCAATTCCTGGGGGCCGTCGAGACTGATGCCCACGGCAAAGCCCTCGGCTTTTAGAAAACGGCACCACTCTTCATCGAGTAAAGTGCCGTTTGTCTGCATGCCGTTTAGGATACGTTGAGCGGGGGTTTGATATTGGCGCTGCAGGGCTACAATCTTGCGAAAGTAATCCAGCCCCAAAAGCGTTGGTTCCCCGCCATGCCACGAAAAGTGGACCGTTGCCGCGGGGGAGGCCTCGAGGTGTTGGGCGATGTACTCTGCCAGGATGTCATCGGACATGCGCAACGGTGCGCCGTCCCGATAGAGATTTTCCTTCTTTAGATAGTAACAGTAGTGGCAGGCCAGGTTACAAAGGGCGCCAAAGGGGTTGGCAAAAACCTGAAAATCACGGGCTGCTTTGACCACTGAACGATACTCCTTTTCCGGCCTCCCTGCCGCCCCCCTTGCTCCCGGCTTTTCCACCGGGGCGGCAGATCAGCGGGCACGCGATGTCCGGAAGATCCCTTTTGACGTGAGGAATATAGGGAAATTGACCTCGCTGGTCAAGGGAAAAGGAGGAAAGTTGACATTACCCAGGGGGAAGAGTAAATTTCTTGTGGTGGCATAATCAATGACGAAAGGGAGGAATGGCGATGGCCTTGATCAACCTGACCGTTAATGGAAAAAAGCAGACCCTGGATGTTCACCCCGAGACACCCCTGCTTTGGGTGCTCCGGGATACACTGGGGCTTACCGGCACAAAATACGGTTGCGGGATCGGCGCCTGCGGCGCCTGTACCGTCCATTTGGACGGCGAAGCCGTCCGTTCCTGCGCCACGCCGATTGCCTCCTGTGCCGGCAAGTCGGTAACGACGATCGAGGGACTTTCCCCGGACCTCTCCCATCCGCTCCAGAAGGCCTGGGTGGAAGTGGACGTGCCGCAATGCGGATACTGCCAGCCTGGCATGATCATGTCGGCGGCGGCGCTCCTGAAGCAGAAAAAGCCGGTGGCCGATGCCGACATCGATACCGCCCTGAGCGGCAATCTGTGCCGTTGCGGAACCTATAACCGGGTCCGGAAGGCGATTCACCTCGCAGCCGGCAAGGGAGGTGCGCGATGACAAGAGCAGGCGTAAACAGGCGTGACTTCATCAAAATCGTCTCCGGAACCGGCGCCGGACTAGTGCTCGGCTTTTACCTGCCGCCCAAGGCCCGGGAGCTCTTTGCCGAGCCGTTGCCTTCTTCCTTTGCTCCCAACGTCTGGCTGCGGATCGACCCGCGCGGCACGGTGACGATCACTGTTGCCAAATCGGAAATGGGGCAGGGAGCGCATACCTACTTCCCCCTGATCGTGGCGGAGGAACTGGAGGCGGACTGGCAAGCGATCAAGGTGGAACAGGCGCCGACGCATCCGGACCGGTATGGGAGCCAGTCAACGGGCGGCAGCACGGGCGTGCGCACTTCCTGGGACAAGCTCCGCCTCGCCGGCGCCACGGCGCGGGAAATGCTCATTTCCGCCGCCGCCCAGAAGTGGCAGGTCGACCGCTCGGCCTGCTATGCCGAAAAAGGGAAGGTCCGGCACCGGTCGACGGGCCGGGCTCTTGACTTCGGCGCACTCACCGAGGCGGCGGCCAAGCTGTCCGTGCCGGAGAAACCGCCGCTGAAAGACCCCAGGGATTTCAAAATCGTCGGCACCTGGGTGCCGCAACTGGGTACGCCGGACCGGTCTTCGGGCCGGGCGATTTTTGCCAGCGACCTGAAAGTACCGGGGATGCTCTATGCCACGCTGGCCCGGTGCCCGGTCTTCGGCGGCAAGGCGGCCAGCTTCGCGGCCGCCAAGGCGCAGGCAGTGCCCGGTGTAAAGAAGGTCGTGGCCATCGACGGGGGCATTGCCGTACTGGCCGATTCCACCTGGGCGTCCCTCAAAGGGCGGGAGGCGCTGGAGGTAAAGTGGGACGAAGGCCCCAGTGCGGCCCTGAGCAGCGCCTCTCTCAGCCGCCTGTTTGCCGAGATGGCCGGGGGTAAAGGCGCCGTCGGACAAAAAGAGGGCGACGTGGATAAGGCCTTCGCGGAGAGCGGCAACAAAATCGAGGCCCTCTATGAGATGCCTTTCATCTCTCATTCCCCGCTCGAACCGATGAATTGCCTGGCCGATGTCCGCGCCGGGAGCTGCGAAATCTGGGTCGGCTCGCAGAATCCGCAGGCGGCGCAAACAAGCGCCGCCAACATTCTGAAGATCCCGAAAGAAAAGGTGGCCGTGCATGTAAGCCTGCTCGGCGGCGGGTTCGGACGGAGACTGGTCAACGACTTTGTCGATGAGGCGGTCAAGATCTCGCAAACGGCAGGGGTGCCAGTGAAGCTGCTATGGACCCGGGAGGACGATATGCAACACGACCTCTATCGCCCCGCCAGCCGCCACGTGTTGAGCGGGGCCGTCGACCGGAGCGGTAAACTGCTCGGCTGGAAACACCGCGTCGTGGCGCCCTCCATCACGGGGCAGCGCGAACCGGGGCGGATCGTGGGCGGGCTCGACAAAAGCGCCCTGAACTGCGCCATCGACATGCCCTACGCCATCCCCCATCTCCTGGTGGACTACGTCATGGCCAACACGGCCGTGCCGATCGGCGCCTGGCGGTCCGTCTACGCCTCCCAAAACGTATTTGTGGTGGAGTCTTTCCTCGACGAGTTGGCGCACCTCGCCAAGAAAGACCCCGTCGCCTTCCGGCTGGAGATGCTGGATAAAACCCCCCGGATGAAAAGATTGGTCGAGACGGTCGCGGAAAAATCGGGGTGGCGGCAAAAGCTGCCCCCGGGGCATGGCCGGGGCGTGGCCTGCTCCTTCTGCTTTGGCTCCTATGCGGCCGAAGTCGCCGAAGTGTCCCTGGAGAAGGGCCGCGTCCGGGTGCATAAGATCGACGTGGCGGTGGACTGCGGCCTGGGCGTCGCTCCGAACACACTGGAGGCGCAGGTGGAAGGTGCCGTGGCCCTGGCCCTCACGGCGGTGTTGAAAGGCGAGATCACCTTCGCGAACGGCCGCACGGAGCAGGGTAACTTCGATGCCTATCCCTTGCTGACCATCGAGGAAATGCCGCAGGTGGCGGTGCACATCGTCAACAGCTATGAGCCGCTCGGGGGCATCGGCGAGCCGCCGCTGCCCCCCGTTGCACCGGCTGTCGGCAACGCCCTTTTCGCCGCTACGGGGAAGCGGGTGCGCCGGCTGCCGCTCCCGAAGCTGATCTGAAGGAGAACGAGATTGGGCCAAGAGGATTCTGACCAACCCTTACCGCCTCGGGAATATCCTGACCAGGGCTTTGGTTTTCCTGCCGGGGATATTGTCAGGGGAGGTTAGCGAATAAAACCGGGGAGCGTGCCCTGGACCACGTTACCAATGTCTTGCAGGGGGCCCAGGGGTTTTTTTTGAATTTCTTCCGTGCTGATGGCGGGCCGACCTCCGGCCGGGTCCCTGTAGGTGACAACCCCGTCAACAATGGTGACTAAACCCCGAAATTCCCAGCCGGTGGCTACCGTATCCCGCCTGAAAGTGAACAGATCCAGCCAGAAACTCCCAATCCGCTGGCTATTCAAGATGGTAAGTTCAACCCTGTAAGCGGTACAGCGCTCCCTGGCCTCAATGCATTTTTGAATGCCCGGGCTTAAATCCTCTAATCTAATGGAGGAATTCGGCATGAACATATTGACGATATCCGTGGCATTGATAATTCTGATATTAGGTTCTTCATCAGGGGCAAAGCCCATTCTGTTCAGCTCTTCCAAGGTAGTTTTCTCCGGGATAATCTTTTCATAGTCCGCCCTGACGCCGCCGTAATCCTGCCAACGCGATTTGACCAGGACCTTGGTGGAGGGCAGGAGGCTCCCGCAGCCTGTTATCAAGACAAAAGAGGACAGTAATATTGCGATCACGAATTTACTGATTCTTTTCATGAAATTATTCCTCATCCAAATATCCCCTACCGGGTATGCCTCGAAGGATGCGGCTGGTTATGCCAGTGGCCATCTATGAGTCCTGACATTCCCATAATCCCGAAATAGTATAAGAATAGCCATCTTGCAAGTCAATAGAATAGAGGCCTAAAAGGTGTACGTTTATGGTGATTTTAAAATTGATGAAGCGGTGCGGCCAATCGCTAAGTCGCGGCCGGCAAGGGGAGCGACCTTCTCGTGGGGACCGGGTTAGGGGGTCGTCAAAAGAAAGTGGCTACTTTCGTTGTAACGACGAGGGCTTCTTCGGCCATTCCCTCACGACGGCGGCAATGCGTTGCTGATGCCGGGCATAAGACTTCTCCTGCTCCGGTCCGCCGATGTATTGATGCAGCCAGGCCAGCGTCGCCGGCAGGCCCCCTTCGTTTGCCGTGAGGGCGTGGTCATCGCCGGGATAGGTAAGCAGTTCGACGACTTTTCCCGCCTGAGACAGCAGCTCGGCCAGCCGGCGGGCGGGGTCCACGGCGACCCGCCAATCTGCTTCACCGTGCTGCAGGAGCAGCGGGGCGTTGATGCACTCGGGCCAGCAGACGGCCGAACGGGCTTCGTATGCCGCCGGAACATCATCATAATCCGCACCGATCAATTCCCGGCAGAGGAGTCGAATATCGGTTCTCTTTTCCGCATAATTGATCACATCCGCTATGCCCCCCACGGTGGACGCGACCTTGATCCGGTTACTTCCCTGCAGGGCCAGCCGTTTTAAGGCCAGGTAGGTCATCATGCCGCCGCGGGATACCCCGACCATGCCGAGGCGTTCGCCGTCAAACTGGGGAAGTCCCTGCAAAAGGGGGATGAGATTCAAGACGTCGTTCAGATCGGCGCCGCCGAATTCCTCCCGGCCCTCGCTGCCGGTGCTGCCCCGGTATTGCGAGGCTACGGTAATGTAACCCGCTTCGACATAGGGCACGATTTCGGGCCCGCTGAGAGCCCCCAATTCCCGGTTGCCGCCGCGATTATAAATGATGGCGGGCAGGGAGGCGCCTTTCTTGGGAAGGCCCAGGTAGCCCTTGATGCGCAGGCCGTCACTCCAGTAGGTGATGGCGAAGTATAGCGACTGTGCCGAGGCGCAGATCAGGCGGGATGATACCATCGCCCCGTCGGCCCCGTCTGTTTCAGCCTCCAGGGGCGGCATGGAACGGCTATTATCATTAAAACAATTACTTAACATGGGGCCTTAATTAGTTAATGGCCTCTGGCTTGTCAAGACAATTTCGGCGACAACCAAATACGCAACTATTATCTTGAAATTTTGGTGGGGAAGTTTTAGTGGTGAGGCCGGTAAAGGAAGGGACAACTTTCCCATGCAACGGTATGAATTGGAGGACCTGGAGATCATTTTTGACCGCGCCGGGCGGAATGACTGGGGTAAATTCAGCTTCCCGGTCTGGTATGGCATTCCCGTCAAGGTAAGCTGGCGGGGGTATGAGTTTGATTTCAATCTGCGGGGAGCGCTGAAAAGGATCACCGGTGGCCGCACCGTCTGGCCGGACCCGGGGGAGATACTGAAAAGGACGGACGGCGACGACTTTATCTATTACTACGGGGCCGATGGTTATTCGGCAGCTTATGATCTGATAAAAAACTACTACGTGCCTTACAACGGCTGGTCTGATCGTGATCTTTTTGCGGAAAACCCCCTGGCCGGCCGTCATGTAGGGCAGGCGCTGGCGGCCTTCGATAGTCTGATCGGCCGGGCGGACGAGCTGGTTTGTTCGGCTCCCCCGGGCCGGATGCGGGATTTTCTCACGCAGTTGGCCTTCCATGACCGCTGCCGACTGAGGGCAGAGGCTGAGCGGCTGCATCAAATTATCGGCGGGCGACTGCCGGTTCTACCCCCGGACACCATCGATGTGGACTATGAAGTTATCCCGCTGATCGTTGCGGAAGGCTGCAGTTACAACTGCCGTTTTTGCCGGTTCAAAACCGCCGGCGGCTTCCAGCGGCGCAGCTGGGATAACATTCTGGGGCAGATCGAGGGCTTAAGCAAGTACTACGGAGCGGATATAGTTAATTATAACTCCCTGGTGTTGGGGCAGAACAATGCTCTGGCGGCGGGGGAAGAGATCTTGGTCGCTGCGGCGGAGTTTGCCTACGAGGCCTTCAATTTTGCCGCCTCCTATCATCGAGGCCGGCCCAATCTCTTTCTCTTCGGGAGTGTCGACGCCCTGCTTGAGGCAAATGATTCATTGTTTGACAGACTGGAGCGGCTGCCTTATCATACCACCGTCAATGTGGGTCTGGAGGCGCTCGATCAGGATACGCTGAAGCTCCTTGGCAAGCCCCTGGGGCCGGAAAAAATTCACGCCGCCTTCCGGAAGCTGTTGGCAATAAACCGGTGCTATGACCACGTGACGGTCAGCTGTAATTTTGTTTTAGGGCGTGATCTTCCCCGCCGGCATATGGAGGCGGTCAAAGCGCTGCTTTCCGGGGCGCCGGCGGTAAGGGGAAAAGGGGTGGTTTATCTATCGCCCATGATCGGGGCTGCGGGAAGAAGGCAGATTCTAAAGGAATTCAGTGAAATAAAGATGAATTCTTCACTACCGGTTTTTCTTTACCTGGCGCAACGGCTCTGATAAACGGTGGTTCCGTTTGTCGGAGTTAGAAGATGTTAACAATAAATTATGGGTGCATTTAAATGAATATCAAGAACCTGTTGGTGACGGGTGGTTGCGGATTTATCGGCAGTAACTTTATCCGCCGCCTCTTCGCCCAGTCCGATTTTCAGGGCAGAATTATCAATGTCGATAAACTTACGTATTGCGGCAATCCGCAGAGTAACCAGGACGTAAAAGAACATTACCCGGAGAGATTCCTTTTTCTCCAGGCCGATATCTGCGAGCGTGAAAGAATGAAAGATATTTTCCGCCGTTACGAGATCGATGCCGTCTGTCATTTTGCCGCGGAGTCGCACGTGGATCGCTCCATCAAGAACCCGGAAGACTTCCTGCTCACGAATATCATGGGCACCTTCAATCTCCTGGAAGCAGCCCGCGGTGTCAGAGATTTTCAGCTTTTTCACCATGTAAGCACCGATGAGGTTTACGGCAGTCTCGGCCCCGCGGGCTACTTCACCGAGGAGACCCCTTACCGGCCCAACAGTCCCTATTCGGCCTCCAAGGCGGCTTCCGACCACGTAGTGCGGGCCTATCACCAGACCTATGGCCTGCCGGTCACGGTATCCAACTGTTCCAACAATTACGGCCCCTATCAGTTTCCCGAGAAATTGATCCCCCTGGTCATCCTCAATGCGCTGGCAGGGAAACCGCTGCCGGTCTACGGGGATGGGAAGAATATCAGAGACTGGCTCTATGTGGAGGATCACTGCGAGGCTATCTGGGCGGTCATGAAAAAGGGTAGGAGAGGGGAGACCTATAACATCGGCGGGCGGGCGGAAATGGAAAATATCGTCATTGTGGAGATGATCTGCGATGTACTGGATGAGATCGTCGCACCCCTGCCCGGGGGGGGGCGACGGAAGCTGATTACCTTCGTAACCGACCGGCCGGGCCATGATCGACGTTACGCCATTGATTTCAGTAAGTTGCAGCAGGAACTGCAATGGGCTCCACGGGAGACCTTTGCCACTGGTCTCCGCAAGACGATCTCCTGGTATCTGCAAAACCGGGCCTGGCTGGAGGGAGTGCTGAGCGGCGCCTATTGCCGGTGGATGGATGAGCAGTATGGATTGTGATGCATCGTCAATGGCAAAGGAATAGTGTCTCATCCGTTTACGGGGGGACAATAGTTACAAAGTGGCTAAGAGAAGTCTTGAAAGAAGAACCATTTGATGCTAAGGGCAATAATGCGGAGCCCCAGATAGTCAAATCGTAGATATGCAGGTATCTGAAGAATATCTAAATGCCGGTAATCTGAAGAATATCTGAAGGATAAAGGGTGGAGAAAGACGATAAAATAGGGTCGGCGATGGTTGTGGGGTCGGGTATCGCCGGGATACAGGCCTCTCTCGACCTGGCCAATGCGGGGATCAAGGTTTACCTGGTGGAAAAGGAGATCAGCATCGGCGGAGTAATGGCCCAGCTGGACAAGACCTTTCCCACCAACGATTGTTCCGCCTGCATCCTTTCGCCCAAGCTGGTGGAAGTGGGCCGCCATCCCAATGTGGAAATCCTCACCCGGCGCACGGTGACTTCCCTGACCGGCGAGGCGGGACGTTTTGAGGCCCGCCTCCGAAAAGCCCCCCGGTTTGTCGATGCCAGTAAATGTACCGGCTGCGGCGATTGTGCCAATGTCTGCCCCGTTACGCTGCCCGCCGATTTCAATGAAAACCTGAGTTCCCGCAAGGCCATCTACCGGCACTTCCCCCAGGCCATACCCAGCGCCTTCGCGGTGGACAAGCTGGGGACTTCGCCCTGCAAAGCCGCCTGTCCGACCCATATCAGCGTGCAGGGCTATGTGGCCCTGATCGCCGCCGGCAAGTACCGGGAGGCCCTGAAGCTCATCAAACAGGAAAACCCGTTTCCCGCCGTCTGCGGCCGCGTCTGCAATCATCCCTGCGAGTCGGCCTGCCGGCGTGGTGAAGTGGATACGCCCGTCGATATCATGCATCTCAAGCGTTTTGTGGCTGATCTGGACCTCAAGGACGCCACGAGGTACATTCCGGCCAAGAAGGAACCGAAGGGAAAGAAGGTGGCCATTATCGGCGCCGGTCCGGCCGGCCTGTCGGCTGCCTATTACCTGGCCGTCGAGGGATATGCCGTTACCGTCTTCGAGGCCCTGCCCGTAGCCGGCGGCTGGCTCACCGTGGGCATTCCCGAGTATCGCCTGCCCAAGGACGTCATCAATGCCGAGATCAAGGTCATTAAAGACCTGGGCGTGGACATCCGGCTGAATACCCGCGTCGGCCAGGATGTTTTCCTGGCGGATCTGAGGCGGGGTTATGACGCCCTTTTCATCGGCGTGGGGGCGCATCTCAGTATGGAGCTGGACGTGCCGGACCGGGATACGGAAGGCGTAATTTCGGGTGTCGATTATCTGAAGCAGGTAAATATGGGGGAGAAGGTCTTCCTCGGTGACCGGGTTGCCGTGATCGGGGGCGGCAATGTGGCCATGGATGCCGTCCGGACGGCCGTCCGGACCGGCTCGAAAGAAGTATTTATCCTTTACCGCCGGTCCCGCGCCGAGATGCCGGCGGCGCCGGAAGAGATCGAAGAAGCGGAAGCGGAAGGGGTGCGGATGGAGTTTTTGGTCTATCCGACAAGAAAGCTCCGCACGGCGGGTAAGTTTACCGGTATCGAATGTGTCCGCATGGAGCTGGGGGAACCGGACGCCAGCGGCCGCCGCCGGCCCGTGCCCATCCAGGGTACGGAATTCGTCATTCCCGTGGATGCAGTAATCGCCGCCATCGGTCAGACGAGCGATCTTTCCTTCCTGAAGGAAGGCAGCGGCCTGGCCCCGAACAAGTGGGGCACCCTGGATGTGGATCCCGTAACCTTTGCCACTGCCCTGCCGGGCGTCTTTGCGGGCGGTGATGTAGTCACCGGTCCCGCGACCATCATCAAGGCCGTTAATGCGGGGAAAGAAGCGGCCATTTCCATTGCCCGTTATCTTGAGGGGGCCGATCTCCTGGCGGGCCGCGGCCGGGACTGGACAAAAGGCCTGGCCGACCGGGGAGATATCACGGG
>Ga0082335_1008426_pt1 | contig 11739 bp, 9 predicted proteins | sample Subgrocontami58m_FD_72375 | JGI IMG/M metagenome (GOLD analysis project Ga0082335, IMG submission 72375) | Subsurface groundwater microbial communities from S. Glens Falls, New York, USA - GMW37 contaminated, 5.8 m (SPADES assembly) (version 2) ...
CGGCGCACGTCTACCTGACCTATCCGTTCGTGCTGTCCTGGTCCGTTCTGGAGGCGATGGCAGTCGAGGCGCCGCTGATCGCGTCCTCCACGCCGCCGGTGGGCGAAGTCGTGCAGTCGGGCGTGAACGGGCGCCTGGTCGATTTTTTCGACGCACGCGGCCTCGCGCACGCGATCGCCGACGCGCTGGAACATCGCGCCGAATCGGCGCAGTTGGGAAGGCGCGCCCGTGAGACGATCGTGAGCCGCTATGACCTCAAGCGCATCTGCCTGCCGCGCCAGCTCGCGCTCCTGGGCATGTCCTAGTCACGAGCAGCAAAGTCGCCCGCTTGGTACGCGCTCAGCCTTCCGGCGGCTTCTCGAAGAAGAAACACTCGGGCAGGAACGCCTGCGCCATGTAATCGACATCCTTTTCGGACACGCCGCACGCGCGGAAATGGTCCCGCCAGGTGCGGGCGGTCTCTACGATGTTCTCGATCTCTTTCCTCGCCGCCTCGGCGGTCAGTCCGAATCGCTCGCATTGGGAAAGCAGATTGTAGATGCTTGCCGAGCGCCCGTAAGTCCCGACAGTCATCGCAAGGTCCCGCCGTTCGAGACTGACCAACGGCGCAGGCACGAGGTCATATGCCGGCGTCAGGCGCCATCCGCGCCCGGTGCGAAGCACCGCGTGGTTGCGGGGATGGTCGTCGTTGTTCGTCACGGCCGCATTGAAGACGATTCGCCGGAATAGTTCCATGCGATCGGCATCGGGCTTCTCCGACCAGCGACGCAGTTGATCCGCGAGAAAGAGATACGACCAGCGCTCCCGGTCCATGAGATTGTCATCGCAGTCGAGCAGGGTGAGCCCGCTGACGAGCCCGAACCGGAGATACCCCCCGTCCGTGTATTTCCGGTCGAAGCGTTCCACCATGAGCACGTCTTGTCCGGCGACGGACTGAAGTCGGCCGTTGCAGACGGTGATGCCGCAGCGGCGCGCAAGCTCAAGCGTCGCGTATTCCACTCGCTGGAGGTTGCAGCGCTCGCCTTTTTCCGGGAACTTGCCGAGCCACAAGCTATTGCCGTCCTCGATCGTGGCCTTGGGTCTTGCGCCGCCCATTGAGGTGCCGGGCTCAAGTTGCTCGAGAATGTGGACGGGCACGCGTTTGCCCTCTTCTATTGATTCGGCGGCGGCGACCAACTCCGCGAGTTGGTGCGTGCGGTTGTATCGGCGTAATGGCGCGGCGGACTCCAACTTGGAGCCGAAGCTCAAGTAGCCGGCGCCATCCTGCGGCCCGTTTAGCAGGTAGTCGATTTCTTCCAGGTCGCGGGGACTGCATTGCAGCTTGTGCTCGATCACGAGCCGCCCCCAAGCGTCGGGCCCGGCGTCGCGCACGGCACCGGGAATTCCCTTCAGCTTAGTGAATTCATGGATCGTGTCGCCGAGCGGAAGCTGGAATGGGTCGAATGCGATCGCGTCCTTGCGCTCCAGGTACCGGTCGCCGTAGCGAAAGCGGCCGACGAATGTTCCGTCGGGCAGCTTTTCGACCTTCAGCAAAGCCGCCGGCACCGTGTTGAGCGTGCCGGGAAGTTGGACGTAGACGTAGGCTTGTCGCTCAGAAGTCATATTCGTTCTTCGACTTCTGCGACTTGCGAACGCGCGCCGGCCGGCGCGACGCTTCCAGCGTCTTGCCGTGAGTATCGGCGTCGGGGTGAGCGACGCCGTCCAGCGTTCGGTCGAGGCCGAGCGCCCACAGCACGGTGACGTAGGCCCCCATCGCGACACCGTGCTTCCCGAGCTCGAGCGCGTTGAGCGTGTTGCGATTGATGCCGGCCTTGGTGGCGACTTCGGCGATCGACATGCCGCGCCGGGTCCGGGCGAGCCGGACGCGGTAGCCAAGCTCTTTGATGCGCTCGGTAGCCTCAGTAGGGAGAGTATTCTTGATGCCCATAATGTTAGGCGGTAAGTTGTGTAATGCCTAGTATATTAGGCGCAATAAGGTAAGCGCGGCAAGCATAAATTCCAATAAATGCCTAATTGAGTAGGCCATTAACTACTTAATGCCTAATATAATAGGCATATCATAACAGTTGATCCCCGTGTCCGATAAACTAAACGGGTTGAGGCGGGATCAAAGAGGCTGAATTTGTCTATTTCAATTTCGTGTTCTTGCACCGCTGCAACTTCGCAACGGTGCAAAAACACGAGGCGTATACAAAACCAGAGTCTTCGCCGGAATCGCCAACAATTAGCTCATAAGCGACCATAGATCGTTGTGCGGCACCCCCAGCCTCCCATCACGCGCGTCATACCGCGAAATGCCTTCGACGCATCGGTGCATCCCCGGGCGATGGTGTTCGCCGAAGCTCCGGGACACGGCATCGCGTAAAATGTCTCCCCATGGCGAACATCGTCCCGGTCATTCTCTGCGGCGGGGCCGGAACGCGTCTCTGGCCGATTTCGCGCGCGGCCTACCCCAAGCCGTTCATCCGGCTGCCCGACGGGAAGAGCCTGCTGCAGCACGCGTTCGATCGCGCCGCGGCGATATCGAACGGCAGCGCGCTGCTGGTCACCAACCGCGAGTACTATTTCCAGGCGCGCGACGAGGTCGAGCACGCGGCCCGCCGCCCTTCGGTTCACTTCCTGCTCGAACCCGAGGGGCGCAACACGGCCGCGGCGATCGCGCTGGCCGCGCACTGGGCGGCCAGCACGATCGCCCCGGCAACGGTGCTGCTCGTGCTCCCCGCCGACCATCTCATCCGCGACCAGCAGGCGTTTGCGCGCGCCGCCGCCGACGCGGTCCGCATCGCCGGCGAGGGCCATCTCGTCACGTTCGGCATCGTTCCCGATTCGCCCGAAACGGGCTACGGCTACATCGAGACTGGCGACGCGCTGGCCGACCTGCCGGGCAGCAGGGTGCGGCGTTTCGTCGAGAAGCCGAGCGCCGAGCTGGCCGAGGCGTTCGTGGCGAGCGGACGCCACCTCTGGAATTCTGGCATGTTCTGCTTTCGCGCCGACGCGATCCTCTCGGCGCTGGCGCATCACGCGCCGGCGCTGGCCGCGGCTGCGCGCGCCTGCTGGCACGCCACCTCGGCGAGAGCGGGGGACGCGAAGGCGATCGAAATCGACGCTGCGAGCTTCGCGAACGTCGAGTCGACTTCGATCGATTACGCCGTGATGGAGAAGGCACAGGGAGTCGCGGTCGTCCCGGCGCGGTTCGACTGGAGCGACATCGGCTCCTGGAACGCGCTCTCGGAGCTCACCGAGGCGGACGGGCAGGGCAATCGCGTGCGCGGCGACGCGACGCTGGTCGACGTCGCCGACAGCTTTGTCCACGCGGAAGGCCGCCTGGTGGCCGCGCTCGGCGTCTCGAACATGGTCATCGTGGATACCGCCGACGCGGTGCTGGTCGCTCACCGCGACCGCGCGCAGGACGTCAAGCGCATCGTGCAGGAGCTGGAATCGCGCGCGCACGACGCGAGCCGCCATCACCGGACCGTTCATCGGCCCTGGGGAACCTACACCGTCCTCGACCAGGGCCCCGGATTCAAGATCAAGCGCATCATGGTCAAGCCCGGCGCGTCCCTGTCGCTGCAGTTGCACCATCATCGCAGTGAGCACTGGGTGGTGGTGAGCGGCGAGGCGCAGGTCGTCAACGGCGAGTCCGCGGTGCGCGTGCACGCCAACGAATCGACCTACATTCCCGCCGAGCACAAGCACCGCCTCGCCAATCCCGGCAAGGAGCCGCTGGTGCTGATCGAGGTGCAGACCGGCGCCTACCTGGGCGAGGACGACATCGTGCGCCTCGAAGACCGTTACGGCCGCGCGCCGGCCTAGATTCGGCCGGCTTCGGCGGCGTCCCGCGAACCACTGGAAAACCCAAATTGCCCAATGGGTTGAGTGGTAAGATCGCGAACTTGGATTGGATCAGCCGTCCGTGAAAAACCCCTCATCGCCGAAGTCCGAGCTGTCGGCGGCCATCTGGTCGTTGCGCCGCATTTTCTACATGACGGGGGCGTTCTCGTTCTTCATCAACATGCTGCTGCTCGTGCCGACGATCTACATGCTGCAGATCTACGATCGCGTGCTCACCAGCCGGAACGAGCTGACGCTGTGGTTCCTCACCCTCATCATGCTGGGACTGTATCTGTTGCTGGGCGCGATCGAGGGCGTGCGGTCGCGGCTGCTCGTCAGGGCGGGCATGCGGTTCGACGACTCGCTCAACAAGCGGGTGTTCACGGCCGCGTTCGAGCAGAACCTTCGGGCAGGCAACGCGAGCGCCGGGCAGGCGCTGGTCGACCTGACCAACATTCGCCAGTTCGTGACCAGCGCCGGCGTCCTCGCGTTCTTCGACGCTCCCTGGGCACCGATCTTCATCGCGGTGATCTTCTATATCGATCCGATGCTGGGTTGGTTCTCAATCGGAGCCACGGTCGTGCTCGTGTCGCTCGCGCTGGTCACCGAATTGGCGACCCGGCGGCCGCTCGCGGACGCGAACGGCGCCGCGATGAATTCCAATCGCTTCGCGGACGACAACCTGCGCAATGCCGAGGTGATCGACGCCATGGGAATGCTTCCCGACCTGCGCAAGCGGTGGCTGGCGCGTCACGAGAACCATCTCATCCTGCAATCGGTCGCGAGCGACCGCGCGGGCTTCATATCCTCGGCGACGAAATTCGTCCGCCTGTCGGTGCAATCGCTCATCCTCGGGCTCGGGGCGCTGCTCGCCATAGAAGGCAAGATCACCCCGGGCGCCATGATCGCCGGCTCGATCCTGCTCGGCCGGGCGCTGAGCCCCGTGGACCTCGCGATCAATACCTGGAAGGCGCTGGTGTCCGCGCGGGCCTCGTACCAGCGGCTGGACGAAATGCTCGCCCGGTTCCCGGCGCGCGGCACGGGGATGTCGCTGCCTGCGCCCAAGGGCGAGCTGCGGGTCGAGAATCTCATGGCCACCGCACCCGGGTCGCAGGCGCTCATCCTCAGGGGATTCAGCTTCGCGATTTCGCCGGGCGAGATCGTGGCGGTCATCGGTCCGAGCGCCTCGGGCAAGTCGACGCTCGCGCGCCTGCTGGTCGGCGTGTGGCCGCCGGCGAGCGGCAAGGTGAGGCTGGATGGCGCGGACGTCTATCTCTGGAACAAGGACGAGCTCGGCCAGTACGTGGGCTATCTGCCGCAGGACATCGAGCTGTTCGACGGAACGATCGCGGAGAACATTGCGCGCTTCAGCGAGATCGATCCGGAAAAGGTCATCGAGGCGGCCAGGCGGGCCGGAGTGCACGAGATGATTCTGCGCTTCCCGAAGGGCTACGACACGCCCATCGGCCGCGGCGGCAGCTTCCTCTCCGGCGGCCAGCGGCAGCGCATCGGTCTCGCCCGATCGCTCTACGGCAACCCGTCGCTGGTGGTGCTGGACGAGCCGAATTCGAATCTCGACGAGGCGGGCGAGGCGGCGCTCGTGCAGGCCGTGATGGAGCTGAAGTCGCACGGCAAGACCGTCATCGTCATCACCCACCGGACCAGCATCATCGGTGTGGTGGACAAGATCCTGTTCCTGCGCGAGGGCCAGCTGCAGCTCTTCGGCCCGCGCCAGGAAGTGCTCGCGACGCTGCTGCGCGCGCAGCAGCAGGCCGCACAGCAGCCGGCGGCGCAAGGTCCGGCGGCCCAGCCCATCGTGCCGGCGGCCTGACATGAATCCGCCGCGCCAGGGTGCGAAGCTGATCGAGCAGGATTCCGCGGGCCGGGTCGTGGCCATGGCCGTCGCGGACGACGTGACGAAGTGGGTCCGCATCGGCATCGCGATCCTCGTGCTCGGCGGCGGAGGATTCTTCCTCTGGGCCGCGATGGCGCCGCTCGACGAGGGCGTTCCGGTTCCGGGCGTCGTGACGGTGGACATGAAGCGCAAGGCGGTGCAGCACCTGAGCGGCGGCATCGTCAAGAAGATTCACGTCCGGGAATCGCAGCTCGTGAAGAGCGGCGACGTCCTGATCGAGCTCGACGACACCCAGGTGAACGCGAACTTCGAGTCCTTGCGCCAGACCTACGTCGCGCTTCGCGCCAGCGAGAGCAGACTCGCGGCCGAGCAGCGCGGCGCCGAGCGGATCACGTTCCACCCCGATCTCTCCGCCGGCGACAACGCCGCGCAGGCCGCGCAGTTCGTCGCCGCGCAGCAGCAGCTGTTCGAGTCGCGGCGCGCGGCGCTGAAGGGCGATGTCGCGATCCTGAACGAGAGCGCCGCCGCGCAGGAGGAGTCGCTGCAGGGTCTGACTGCCCAGCTCGGCAATCGCCGCACGCAGCTCAGGCTGCTCGAGGAGCAGCTCTCGGGCACGCGCGACCTCGTGAAGGAGGGTTATCTCCCGCGCAATACGCAGCTCGAGCAGGAGCGAAGCGTCGCGGAGCTCAACGCCACGATCAGCGACATCGAGGGGAACATCCAGCGCACGCGCAGGGCGGTCGCGGAACTCCGGCTGCGCGCCGCGCAGAGAAGGCAGGAGTTCCTGCGCGACGCCGAGACCCAGCTCGCCGACGTCAAGCGCGACGTCGCGTCGACCTACGAGAAGCTCGTCGCCGCCCGGGAGGACTTGCGGCGCATCCTGATCCGCGCGCCCGCGGACGGCCAGGTCGTGGGGCTGAACGTCTTCACCGAGGGCGGCGTGATCGGGGCGGGCCAGCGGCTCATGGACATCGTCCCGATCGGCGAGCCGCTGGTGCTCGAGGCGAAGGTGCCGCCGCACCTGATCGATCGCGTTCATACGGGACTTCCCGCGGATGTCAATTTCCACGGCTTCGTGAATCAGCCGCGGCTGGTCGTGGAAGGGTCGGTGGAGTCGCTGTCCGCCGACCTGCTCACCGATCCGGCGGCCCCGGGGCAGCCTGCGTCCTCGTACTACCTGGCCCGCGTCGTGGTGACGCCCAAAGGCATGAAGGAGCTCGAAGGGCAACGCATGCAGCCGGGGATGCCAGTGGACGTCATCATCAAGACGGGAGAGCGCAGCCTGCTCACCTATCTGCTGCGGCCGCTCATGCAGCGGATCGCGGTCGCGCTGAAGGAACACTGACCCATGCCGGCGCCTCGGCGGGTGCGGCTCCGGCTTGCGTGGGCGGCCTTCGTTCCCGCGGCGCTGCTTTGCGGCGCGGCGGGCGCGACGGACCTGCTCGGGGCGTATCGGCAGGCCCTGGAGAGCGACGCCAACTTCCTCGTCGCACGTGCGAACGCGGAGGCCGCGCGCGAGGCGTTGCCGCAAGCCCGCGCCGGACTGTTGCCGAATCTCTCGTTCAGCGGCAGCCGGAACAAGAACCACACCGACACGACGCAGAACACGATCCTCGGCCCGCGATCGTCGCAGTTCGACTACTTCTCCGAAGGCCAATACCTCACGCTGCGACAGCCGCTGTTCCGCCTCGCGAACGTCGCGCAGTACCGGCAGGCCGAGGCGCAGGTGGCGGGCTCCGACCTCCAGTTCGAGAAGGAGCGCCAGAATCTCGCCGCGAAGGTCGCCTCGGCGTATTTCGACGTGCTCGCCGCGCGGGACCAGTTGCGCCTTGTCGAGGAACAGGAGAAGTTCCTGCTCGAGCAGTGGCAGCGCTCGCAGGCGATGCTCGACAAGGGCGCGGGCACGCGCACCGACCGCGACGAGGCGAAGGCGCGCTACGACAACGTGCTCGCTCAGAAGATCGAGGCCGCAAACGCGGTCGACCTGGCGGAGCGAACGCTCGCCTCCATCACGAACCGCCCTGCGCCCGCGGAGACGCTCGCGCCGCTCGACGAGCGCCGGATGCCGCTCGAGGCACCCGTGCCCGCCTCGTTCGAGGAGTGGGTCGCGATCGGCGAAGCCGCCAATCCCGAGCTTGCCTCGCTGCGCTATGCGATCGAGGCGGCGCAGCAGGAAGTGAAGAAGCAGCGCAGCGGCCATTTCCCGACGCTCGATCTGATCGCCCAGCGTTCATTCAGCGCGAGCGAGACGCCGTCGATCATCGGCAACCAGTTCCGCACCGACCTCGTCGGCCTGCAGGTCGCGATCCCGCTCTATTCCGGCGGCAGCGTGCTGTCCACGGAGCGGCAGGCGCTCGCCGGGCTGGAACGCGCGCGCCAGCAATACGAGGCCGGGCGCCGCCAGCTCGGGCTCAATCTGCGCCGCGAGTACAACAACGTGGTCCAGGGGATCGCAAAGGTGCGCGCGCTCGAGCAGTCGCTCGCATCCGCGGGGCAGGCGGTGATCTCGACCGTGATGGGAGTCAGGGCGGGCACGCGCAACAACCTGGACGTGCTGAACGCGCGCTCGCAGCTCTACACCGTGGAGCGGGACCTGGCGAAAGCGCGCTACGACTATGCCGCCGCGCGGCTCAGGCTCAAGTCCAATGCGGGGACGCTGGGCGACGCCGACATGGAGACCGTCAACGGCTGGCTGGGCGTGGCGAAGTAGGGACTCAGCCACAGGGTCATCCTGAGCGGAGCGAAGGATCTGCTTTTGGCTTGAAGCGAAAAGCAGATTCCTCGCGGCTGCGCCGCTCGGAATGACATCACGCCGCCCAGCCGCGCGAGCGCTCGAGCGCGCGCGACCATTCGGCGAGGCGCGCCGCGGCGGCCTCGCGCGGCATGACGGGCTCGAAGCGCGCCGCCTCCTTCCAGTGGGCCGCGATCGCGCCGACGTCCTTCCACACCCCCGTGGCGAGCCCGGCGAGATAGGCCGCGCCGGCGGCGGTCGTCTCCAGGATCCGCGGCCGCACGACGGGCACGCCCAGCAGATCGGCCTGGAACTGCATCAGCAGATCGTTTGCGCTCGCGCCGCCGTCCACGCGCAGCTCGGTCAGCGAGAGCCCTGCGTCGCGCTGCATCGAAACGAGCACCTCGGCGCACTGGAACGCGATGGCCTCGAGGGCCGCGCGGGCGAGGTGCGCCGCGCTCGAGCCTCGCGTCAGGCCGACGATCGTGCCGCGCGCGTAGGGATCCCAGTGCGGCGCGCCCAGGCCGGTGAATGCCGGAACGAAGTAGACGCCGGCGGCATCGGGCACGCTTGCGGCGAGCTTCTCGACATCGCGGGACTTCCGGATGACGCGCAGCCCGTCGCGCAGCCACTGCACCGCGGCGCCTGCGACGAAGACGCTGCCCTCGAGCGCGTACTGCCGCCGGCCGATGCCGGCCGCCGCCGTCGTGAGCAGGCCTTCCCTGGAGGCGACGGCGCGCTCGCCCGTGTTGAGGAGCACGAAGCAGCCCGTGCCGTAGGTGCTCTTCGCCATCCCCGGCGAATGGCAGGCCTGGCCGAACAACGCCGCCTGCTGGTCGCCCGCGATTCCGGCGATCGGAATCGCAGCGCCGAGCAGGTCCGGCGCGCTGTGGCCGTAGATCTCCGAGGAGCTGCGCACCTCGGGAAGGAGCGCCTCGCGCAGCGCCGCGGGCAGGCCGAACAGCGCGAGCAGCTCTTCGTCCCAGCGGCCGGCATGAATGTCGTAGAGCTGGGTGCGGGACGCGTTGCTCGGATCGGTGACGTGGAGCGCGCCGCCGGAGAGCTTCCACGCAAGCCAGGTGTCGACGGTGCCGAAGGCGAGCTCGCCGCGCTGCGCGCGCGGTCCCGCACCGGGGACGTGGCGGAGTATCCACGCGAGCTTGGTCGCGGAGAAGTACGGGTCGATCACGAGCCCTGTCTTCGCGCGCAATCGCCCGGCGAGTCCCGCCGCGTCCAGGTTTTCGCATTCGCCGGCGGTGCGCCGGTCCTGCCAGACGATCGCGTTGTACACGGGAATACCGGTTGCGCGGTCCCAGACGATCGCGGTCTCGCGCTGATTGGTGATGCCGATTCCACTGACGGCATCCGGACTCACGCGCGCGGAATCCAGCGCCTGGCGTGCGCAAGCGAGCTGGGTGCGCCAGATTTCTTCGGGATCGTGCTCGACCCAGCCGGGCTGCGGGTAGATCTGCGCGAACTCCTTCTGCGCCACGGAACGCACCCGGCCGCGCTCGTCGAATACGAGCGCGCGCGAACTCGTCGTTCCCTGGTCGAGCGCGAGAACGTATTTCACGCTGTCCTCCCGGGGGGGATTCTAGCATCGGGACTGTGATAAAATCGCACGCTTCGCAGCAACACGCTGGATCGAATTTCCGATGCCGCTTTCCCGGCGAGTCGTCTGAGCGCACGCTCCGCGGCGCTTGACCCGCATCACAGCCCGCACCGGCAGGCCGATCGAAACTCCGCAGCGCAAACCCGAGGTCAATGATGAAAATCCACGAGTACCAGGCGAAGGAAATATTGCGCCGCCACGGCGTCGCCACGCCGCGCGGCGTGGCGTGCTTCTCCGTCGACGAAGCGGCCAAGGCCGCCCAGTCGATCGGCGGCAAGGTCTGGGTCGTCAAGGCGCAGATCCACGCCGGCGGCCGCGGCAAGGGCGGCGGGGTCAAGCTCGCCAGGTCGATCGACGAGGTCAGGCAGATCGCGGGGCAGATCCTCGGCATGCAGCTGGTCACGCACCAGACCGGCCCGCAGGGGCAGAAGGTCAGGCGGCTGCTCGTCGAGGAGGGCGCGGACATCGCGAAGGAGCTCTACGTCGGCATGGTCGTCGACCGCGGCACGCAGCGCGTCTGCCTGATGGCCTCGAGCGAGGGCGGCATGGACATCGAGGAAGTCGCGGCGAAGACGCCGGAGAAGATCCACAAGGTGTTCGTCGATCCGGCGGCGGGGCTGCGCGCGGAGGAAGCCGACGACATCGCGCGCAAGATCGGCATACCCGAGGCATCGGTCGCGCAGGCGCGCGCGGCGCTGCAGGGGCTGTACCGGGCGTTCTGGGAGTCCGACGCGTCGCTCGCCGAGATCAATCCGCTCATCCTCACGCGCGACGGACGCGTCGTCGCGCTCGACGGGAAGATCAATTTCGACGACAACGCGCTGTTCCGGCACCCCGATCTCGTGGAGATGCGCGACCTGGACGAAGAGGACCCCGCCGAGGTCGAGGCCTCGAAGTACGATCTCAACTACATCCAGCTCGACGGCAACATCGGCTGCCTGGTGAACGGCGCGGGCCTCGCGATGGCGACCATGGACACGATCAAGCTCTACGGCGCGAGCCCGGCGAATTTCCTCGACGTGGGCGGCGGCGCCACCACGGAAAAGGTGACCGAGGCGTTCAAGATCATGCTGGGCCAGCCGAAGGTGAAGGCGATCCTGGTCAACATCTTCGGCGGCATCATGAAGTGCGACGTCATCGCCGAGGGCATCGTCGCGGCGGCGCGCGTGGTGCACCTGTCGGTCCCGCTGGTGGTGCGCATGAAAGGCACCAACGAGGAACTCGGCCGCAAGATACTCGCGGATTCCGGACTGCCCATCATCTCGGCGGAGAACATGGCGGAGGCGGCGCAACGGGTGGTCGCGGCGGCGAAAGGAGTCAACTGATGTCGATCCTGATCAGCAAGAATTCCCGCGTTCTCACCCAGGGCATCACCGGCAAGACCGGGCAGTTCCACACGCGGACCTCGCGCGAATACGCGAACGGCAGGAACTGCTATGTCGCGGGCGTCAATCCGAAGAAGGCGGGCGAGGACTTCGAGGGAATCCCGATTTTCGCCTCGGTGAAGGATGCCAAGGCGAAGACCGGCGCGAACGTCTCGGTGATCTACGTTCCGCCTGCGGGCGCGGCCGCGGCGATCTGGGAGGCGGTGGAAGCCGATCTGGACCTCGTGATCTGCATCACCGAGGGCATCCCGGTGCGCGACATGGTCGAGGTGCGCGACCGGATGAAGAAGAAGAATGCGAGGACCCTGCTCGTGGGTCCGAACTG
>Ga0082335_1008427_pt1 | contig 11739 bp, 6 predicted proteins | sample Subgrocontami58m_FD_72375 | JGI IMG/M metagenome (GOLD analysis project Ga0082335, IMG submission 72375) | Subsurface groundwater microbial communities from S. Glens Falls, New York, USA - GMW37 contaminated, 5.8 m (SPADES assembly) (version 2) ...
ACTCCGGGCACGAGAACAAGGTGAAGGCCAATCTCGAGCACCGGATCGTCTCCCTCGGCCAGCAGCCGCGCTTCCGGCGCGTCGTCGTCCCGACGGAGCAGGTGATCGAGACGAAGGACGGGCAGAAGGTGCAGGTCGAGAAGCGCGTCCTCCCCGGCTACGTGCTCGTGAACATGGATCTGAACGACGACGCCTGGGCGGTCGTGAAGAACACGCCCGGGGTGACCGGCTTCGTTGGCGCCGGCTCGAAGCCCGTGCCGCTGTCGCAGCCGGAGGTCGACAGGATCCTCCACACCGGTGCCGGAGCGGGCGGGCCCGCGCTCAAGGCGCAGGTTCAGTTCTCGCTCGGCGAGTCGGTGAAGGTAACCTCTGGGCCGCTCTCCGACTTCGACGGCGAGATCGTGGACATCAACCCGGATCAGCAGAAGCTGAAAGTGCTGGTGGACATCTTCGAGCGGCAGGTTCCCGTCGAGCTCGGCTTCGAGCAAGTGAAGAAGATCGACTGATGGCCAAGAAAGTCCTCACACTCATCAAGCTCCAGATCCCCGGCGGCCAGGCGAACCCCGCGCCGCCGGTCGGTCCTGCGCTCGGCCAGCACGGCGTCAACATCATGGAGTTCTGCAAGGCGTTCAACGCGCAGACCGTGCAGGAGGCGGGGCGCATCACGCCGGTCGAGATCACGGTCTACGAGGACCGCTCCTTCACCTTCATCACGAAGACGCCGCCCGCCGCCGTGCTCATTAAGGAGGCGCTCGGGCTGGAGAAGGGCTCGGCCGAGCCTCACCGGGACAAGGTCGGCCGCCTCTCGAAGTCGCAGCTCCGCTCGATCGCCGAGCTCAAGCTCGTCGACCTCAACGCGCGCGACATCGACCAGGCGATGCTCGTGATCGCCGGCACCGCGCGCTCGATGGGCGTCGAGGTGGAGCAGTGAGCCGCCCCGTGCCAACCTCCTCCGCCCGCGCGTTCCTCGGGCGCCGCTCGCGGTGCCGGGCCGGAGGGGACAGTATGTGGAGTACGGCCCCGGAGAGCACGGTGCCGCGAGCGGCGTCAGGCGGCGGCGGAGCCGGGCTTGGCCCGGCGGGAGCCGGCGCCGGCGAGGGACGCGCGTGAGCTCCGCGCACGGCAAGCGGTATGCGGCGGCCCGGGCGCAGGTGGACCGCGACCAGATCTACGCGCCGCTCGACGCGATCCGGCTGCTCAAGGGCGCCGAGAGCGCGAAGTTCGACGAGACGGTCGAGGTGCACTTCCGGCTCGGCCTCAACGTCCGGCACGCCGACCAGCAGCTTCGCGGCACGCTCATGCTGCCGCACGGCACCGGCAAGACGGTGCGCGTCGCCGTCTTCGCCGAGGGCGAGAAGGCGAAGGAGGCCGAGGAGGCCGGTGCCGACATCGTCGGCGCGGCCGACCTCGCCGCGAAGATCGAGGGCGGCTTCACGGACTTCGACGTCGCCATCGCGACGCCCGACCAGATGGGCAACGTCGGCAAGCTCGGCCGTGTGCTCGGCCCGCGCGGGCTGATGCCCAACCCGAAGACGGGCACGGTCACGTTCGACGTCGGCAAGGCCGTCGCCGACGCGAAGGCGGGCAAGCTTGAGTACCGCACCGACCGGGGCGCCTGCGTCCACGTGTCGATCGGCAAGAAGAGCTTCGACGAGCGGAGCCTGCTCGAGAACTACGCGGCGCTCGTCGAGGAGATCGTTCGCGCCAAGCCGGCCGTGGCGAAGGGCCGCTACATCCAGCGGATCACGCTGGCGACGACGATGGGCCCGGGCATCCGGGTGGACCCGCAGCGGACGCGCGGCATTGTCGAGGATTCCGCCGGCACGGAATCCTCCAAGGAGACTGCTACCGTCTAGCTCACCGCAGATTAGGACTCGTCGCCAGAGACAACCGGCAGCCGCAAGGCAGAAGACCGGTCGAGGCGGCCCGGCAGACGCGATTCTTTCGCCTTGCTCGGCCCGCCTCATGGCGGGCCTAGTCGTTTCCGGAGGAATCGACATGCTGAAGACAGACAAAGAGAAAGTGATCGCGGAGCTGACCGAGCGCCTGCGGGCCTCGGACACGCTGCTCGTGGCGGACTATCGCGGCCTGACGATGTTCGAGATCGACCGCCTGCGGGGCGAGCTGATCAAGCACGGAGCCCGTTTCTCGGTCGTCAAGAACACGCTCACGCGGCGTGCCGCGGAGCAGGCGGGCGTGCCGGCCCTGCTGGCCCTGCTCGAAGGCCCGACGGCGATCGCGTTCATCGAGACCGGCGGCGATCCCGTCGCCGTCGCGAAGGCACTCGACGCCGCGGCCCGGGACACCAAGGTGTTGACGGTTCGGGGCGGCCTGCTCGACGGCAGCGCGATCGGGGCCGAAGACGTGAAGAGCCTCGCCACGCTGCCGCCGACCGACGTTCTCCGCGCCCAGCTGCTCGGTGCGATCGCGGGTCCGCTGACGGCGATCGTCGGGCTGCTGGCCGCGCCGCTGCGCGATCTCGTCGGGCTGATCGACGCGAGAATCGAGCAGCTCGGCGGAGCGGCGCAGTTCGCTTCTTCGGCTGACGCCGAAGAAGCGATAGGCGAGACCACAAACGATGACGACATGACTATCCCGCAGCCGCAGGCTGCGGGAGAGGAGGAGAGCTAGATGGCAACCGACACCGCCAAGATTCTCGACACGCTCGGCAAGATGACCGTGCTCGAGCTCGTCGAGCTCAAGAAGGCGATCGAGGAGGAGTGGGGCGTCACCGCCGCCGCTCCGGTCGCCGTCGCGATGCCGGGGGCCGGCGCGCCCGCCGGCGACGGAGGAGCGGCCGCCGAGGAGAAGACGACGTTCGACGTCATCCTCACCGGCGCGGGCGACAAGAAGATCCAGGTGATCAAGGTCGTGCGCGCGATCACCAGCCTCGGCCTCAAGGAGGCGAAGGACCTCGTCGACGGCGCTCCCCAGCCCGTCAAGGAGGGCGTCAACCAGGACGAGGCCGACTCGATCAAGGCCCAGCTCGAGGAGGCCGGCGCCGGCGTCGAGATCAAGTAGTCGCGGCTGTCGCTGTTCGTCGTGGGGCCGGGCTTTGCCCGGCCCCACTCGTTTCGGCGGAGGTCCTGCGCGCCGGCTGTCCTTACGGAATGTTTACAGCCTTTACGAAAGAGTTACGGACTCACCCTCGTTCGGGGGCGCAGGTTTGACGGGGTTTGGACGTCTTGGTGATCGTCATGCGTATTCGGCCACGGAAGGACGAACGAAGATGAAGCTCAAGACACTGCTCGCGGCGCTCGCTGTTGCGGGGCTCGCCGTCTCGGTGGCGCTCGCCGCTCCGCCTCCCGGCAAGGGCAAGCCCGGCTCGAGTGTCGCGGCGACCACCGCGACGACCGAGTCCGGCAAGGGCAAGGACAAGGACAAGTCCAAGGGCCCGGTCTGCAAGCCCGGCCGCTCGCTCGTGCTCAAGGGCGCGTTCGTCTCCGCCGGGGGCACGGGCTTCGCCATGACGGTGAAGAGCGGCGACGCCGCGGCCAAGCCGTTCGTCGGCAAGCAGGTGACCGTTGCCGTGGACGCGGCGACCCGGTTCACAAAGGCGAAGCTCGCCGACCTCAAGGCCGGCGACAAGGTCATGGTGCAGGGCTACGCCTGCAAGTCGGACGCGGCGGCGCTCACCGCCGTCGCCCGCCGCGTGACCGCGAAGGGCCCGAAGGCCGGAGGCGACGACGGCACCGGCACGACGACCGGCACGACGACGGGCACGACGACAACGACCGGCTGAGCGACGACAACACCCGCTTAACGAGAAGGGCGCCCCCGGGGCGCCCTTCTCCCGCTACACTGCTATTCCCGTACGGTGGCCGGCCGGCGGGCTTCCGCGCATGCTTGCGCTGGGAGTCTGCCGTTCGCTACTGTTCGAGGTTGCGCCGACGTCCCGCCGTTCGACCCTGCACGCCGTAAAGGGAGGCTGTATCACTTGAGCAGCACTGCTGTCGCGCCGCGCGCGCGCAAGAGCTTTTCACGCCTGAAGCACGTCCTCGACCTCCCGAACCTGATCGACATCCAGAAGGCCTCCTTCCGCTGGTTCCTGGAAGAGGGCCTGCGCGAGACGATCGACGACATCTCGCCGATCGAGGACTACACGGGCACGCTCGCCGTCGAGTTCGCCGAATACGAGTTCGGCGACCCGCAGTTCTCGATCCAGGAGTGCCGCGAGAAGGACATGACCTACCAGGCGCCGCTCTCGATGACGGTCCGGTTCGTCAACAAGGAGACCGGGGAGATCCGAGAGCAGAAGGTCTTCATGGGCGACTTCCCGATGATGACCGAGTGGGGCACGTTCATCATCAACGGCACCGAGCGCGTGATCGTCACCCAGCTCGTGCGCAGCCCGGGCGCCTACCTGATGGAGCCCAAGGACGCGACGAAGCAGGTCTTCACTGCGAACCTGATGCCGTCGCGCGGCTCGTGGCTCGAGCTCGAGATCGACAAGAAGGGCGTCGTCTACGCCCGCATCGACCGCAAGCGCAAGCTGCCGATCACGACGCTGCTGCGCGCGCTTCCCGCCGAGGATCCGACCACCGGCTTCCAGCTCGACACCTCGACCAACGAGAAGATCCTCGAGCTCTTCGGCAACTCGCCCTTCATCGCGATGACCCTCGAGAAGGACACGACCACGCGCGAGGAAGAGGCGCTGATCGAGGTCTTCAAGAAGCAGCGCCCGGGCGAGCCGCCCACGCTCGACAACGCCCGCAACCTGCTGAGGGCGCTCTTCTTCGACGCCAAGCGCTACGACCTGACGAAGGTCGGCCGCTACAAGCTCAACCAGCGGCTCGGCGTCGGTGTGCCGGAAGGCACCCGCGTGCTCACGACCGAGGACATCATCGCGCTCGTTCGCCGGCTCGTGGATCTCCCGCTCAAGCTTGGCGTCGATCTCGAGGCGAAGGATCTCGCCGCAGAGGGCGCCTCGCTCCCGCGCGACACGATCCGCGGCGAGCTGGACGAGTACGAGAACTTCGGCAACCGTCGCCTGCGCACGACCGGCGAGCTGATCCAGGAGGCGTTCCGGGTCGGCCTCTACCGCATGGAGCGCGTCGTCCGCGAGCGGATGACCACGGAGGACGTCGACACGATCACGCCGCAGACGATCATCAACATCCGGCCGGTGGTCGCGGCGCTGAAGGAGTTCTTCGGCTCCTCGCAGCTCTCGCAGTTCATGGACCAGACGAACTCGCTCGCCGGGCTCACGCACCGGCGCCGCCTCTCGGCGCTCGGCGCCGGCGGCCTCACGCGCGAGCGCGCCCCGATCGAGGTGCGCGACGTCCACCCGACCCACTACGGGCGCATGTGCCCGATCGAGACGCCGGAGGGCCCGAACATCGGCCTCATCGGCGCGCTGGCCTCGTTCGCGACGGTCTCCGAGTTCGGCTTCATCCAGACGCCGTACCGGGTCGTCAAGGGCGGCAAGGTGACGGACGAGATCCTCTATCTCGACGCCGCCGAGGAGGCGCAGTTCACGATCGCGCAGGCCTCCGAGCGGCTGGACGAGAAGACCGGCAAGTTCCTGCACGAGTCGGTGCTCTGTCGCTCCCGCGAGGGCGACGCAGTGACGGCCACTCCGAAGGAGGTCCAGTACATGGACGTCGCGCCGGCGCAGATCGTGTCGGTCGCGACGGCGCTCATCCCGTTCCTCGAGCACAACGACGCGAACCGCGCGCTCATGGGCGCGAACATGCAGCGGCAGGCAGTGCCGCTGATGATCCCCCAGGCGCCGCTCGTCGGCACCGGGCTCGAGTTCCGCGCGGCCGTGGACACCGGCGACGTCGTGCTCTCCGGCACCGACGGCACCGTGATCGACGTGGACGCTGAGAAGATCGTCGTCGAGGGCAAGGGCTCCCGCGAGGAGTACGGCATGACGAAGTTCATGCGCTCGAACCAGGGCACGCTCATCCACCAGAAGCCGGTCGTCTCCCTCGGCGAGAAGGTGAAGAAGGGCCAGGTGCTCGCCGACGGCAGCTCGACCGACCGTGGCGAGCTCGCGCTCGGCGCCAACCTCCTCGTCGCGTTCATGCCGTGGGAGGGCTACAACTTCGAGGACGCGATCGTGATCTCGGAGCGGCTCGTCAAGGACGACGTGCTCTCCTCGATCCACATCCACGAGTACGAGATCGACGCGCGCGCGACGAAGCTCGGCGACGAGGAGATCACGCGCGACATCCCGAACCGCTCGGAGGAGTCGCTCGCCAACCTCGACGAGCGCGGCGTCGTCCGCATCGGCGCCGAGGTCGGCTCCGGCGACCTGCTCGTCGGCAAGGTGACGCCGAAGGGCGAGACGGAGCTGACGGCGGAGGAGAAGCTCATCCGCGCGATCTTCAAGGAGAAGGCGCGCGAGGTGCGCGACACCTCGCTCAAGGTCCCGCACGGCGAGGGCGGCAAGGTGATCGGCGTCAAGCTCTTCGCGCGCGACGCCGGCGACGACCTCTCGCCCGGCGTGAACGAGCTCGTCCGCGTGTTCGTCGCCAAGAAGCGCAAGATCGCGGAGGGCGACAAGCTCGCGGGCCGGCACGGCAACAAGGGCGTGATCTCGAAGATCGTGCCCGAGGAGGACATGCCGTTCCTCGAGGACGGCCGTCCGGTGGACGTCGTCCTCAACCCGCTCGGCGTGCCCAGCCGGATGAACATCGGCCAGATCCTCGAGACGCACCTCGGCTGGGCGGCGGCGCACGGCGTCTTCGCAGAAGGGGGCGACGCGAGCAGGCTCAACCTGCGCGCGCCGATCAACGCCCCGGACCCGCGCCCGGTGATGACGCCGGTGTTCGACGGCGCGACCGAGGCCGACGTGGACAACGCGCTCCTCGAGTGGGCCAAGCAGAACCCGACGTCCCCGATCAAGATGGACATCGACGCGTCGCAGCCGGAAGGCCGCCGCTGCTCGGGAAAGCTCCGTCTCTTCGACGGCAAGTCCGGCCTCCCGTTCGAGCAGCTCGTGACCGTCGGCTACATGTACATCCTGAAGCTGCTCCACCTCGTGGACGACAAGATCCACGCGCGCTCGACCGGCCCGTACTCACTCGTCACCCAGCAGCCGCTGGGCGGCAAGGCGCAGTTCGGCGGCCAGCGCTTCGGCGAGATGGAGGTCTGGGCGCTCGAGGCCTACGGCGCCGCGTACACGCTGCAGGAGATGCTCACCATCAAGTCCGACGACACGATGGGACGCGTCAAGGCGTACGAGGCGATCGTCAAGGGCGAGAACATCGCCGAGCCGTCGATCCCGGAGTCCTTCAAGGTGCTGCTGAAGGAGATGCAGTCGCTCGCGCTCGACATCCACGTGCTCTCCGACGAGGGCCGCGAGGTCGAAGTGCGCGAGGAGGACGACGAGCTGCTCCGCGCCGCCGAGGAGCTCGGCATCGATCTGTCGCCGGGCTCGCTCCGCGCCGCCGCCCGCCTGCCGGACGCGCAGGAGGTCGAGGAGGGCCAGGAACGCCTCGACGAGGCGGGAGAGCTGGCGCTGCCCGCCGACGAGTCGCTCGAGGGCATCGTGGGGCTCGAGCTCGGGGACGATGAGGACAAGGCAGATTTTCTGCCTGCGGCAGAAAATCTAGGAGAGATCGATGCTGAATAGCCCAAGAGAAAGAGGACCAGAGTTGCGCTTGATCCTTGCTACTAGCGTTTTCGCCGGAGGCGAAAACGCATGATCGACATCAACAATTTCGACGCGATCCGCATCGGCCTCGCGTCGTCGAAGCAGATCCGCGACTGGTCCTCCGGCGAGGTCACGAAGCCGGAGACCATCAACTACCGCACGCTCAAGCCCGAGCGCGACGGCCTCTTCTGCGAGCGCATCTTCGGTCCGACGAAGGACTGGGAGTGCTACTGCGGCAAGTACAAGCGCGTCCGCTACAAGGGCATCATCTGCGAGCGCTGCGGTGTCGAGGTGACGCGGCAGAAGGTTCGGCGCGAGCGCATGGGCCACATCGACCTGGCCGCGCCCGTGTCGCACATCTGGTTCTTCAAGGGCGTCCCGAGCCGGATCGGGTACCTGCTCGACATCGCCCCGCGCGAGCTGGAGAAGGTGCTCTACTTCGCCGCCTCGATCGTCACCGCGGTGGACGTCGAGAAGCGCGCTGCCGACCTCGCCGACCTCGAAGACAAGGTGCGCGGCGAGTCCGAGCGCATCTACGTCGATCGGGACGAGAGCCTCGCCGCGCTCGACGAGCGCCTTGCCCGCCGGCGCGAGTACTTCGCGAGCGGCAAGGAGAAGGACTTCGACGAGGACGACGACTTCTGGGGCCGCGGCCTTTCGAACTGGGCCGAGGAGGCCGGCCTGCCGACGCTCGCCGAGGCGCGCCCGCTCGCGGGCGGCGTGCTCGTCGAGCTGGCGGCGAAGATCGGCGCCGAGGACGCGAAGAAGGCGCGCGAGCTCGTCCGGGCGACCGCGACCCGCGAGGAGCGGAAGCTCACGCCGCGCGAGCTGGAGATGGTCGCCACGGCAGCGCTTCAGCTCCGCGAGGCGCTTGAGCCCCTCCGCCGGGAGCTCGAGCAGGCGTCCGGCTCGAAGAAGGGCGCCCTCACCAAGCACGTGAACAAGCTGACCGACGCGCTGCTCGGCGGGGCCGAGCTCTCGGCCGACGACGCCGAGCTGGTGAGCGCGGTCGACCAGAAGAACCTCGAGCGCGCGCGCGGTCTCGGCGACGGGCTCCTGCGCGACGTCGTCGCGCAGGCCGCACCGGACGCCGATCCGAACGACGTGCGTGAGCTCGCCCACGACCTCTGCCTGCGCCCCGGCAGCCGCAAGGAGGACCTCGACGCGGTCGCCCAGTGGCTCGGCAAGGTGCGCGAGATGGCAATCGACATCGAGGCTCGGCGCGCGGACACCCGCGAGGCCGCGGTGGACTCCGTTCGCCGCCTCGAGGAGACGTGGCTGCTCTTCAAGGAGCTCGAGCCCAAGAAGATCATCAACGACGAGCAGCTCTTCCGGGAGCTGAAGGAGCGCTTCGGCTCGGCGTACGGCTTCGGCGTGTACTTCCGCGGCGGCATGGGGGCCGAGGCGATCCGCGACCTGCTCCGCGACCTCGATCTGGCTGCCGAGGCCGCCGCCCTGCGCGAGACGATCAGGACGTCGAAGGGCCAGAAGCAGCAGCGGGCGATCAAGCGGCTGAAGGTCGGCAGCGCGTTCATCACCTCCGAGAACAAGCCGGAGTGGATGATCCTCGAGGCCGTCCCGGTGATCCCGCCGGAGCTGCGGCCGATGGTGCAGCTCGACGGCGGCCGCTTCGCCACGAGCGACCTCAACGATCTCTACCGGCGCGTGATCAACCGGAACAACCGCCTCAAGCGGCTGCTCGACCTCGGCGCGCCCGAGATCATCGTCAACAACGAGAAGCGGATGCTGCAGGAGGCCGTGGACGCGCTGTTCGACAACGGGCGCCGCGGCCGCGCGGTCACCGGCCCGGGCAACCGCCCGCTGAAGTCGCTCTCCGACATGCTCAAGGGCAAGCAGGGTCGGTTCCGCCAGAACCTGCTCGGCAAGCGCGTGGACTACTCGGGCCGCTCGGTGATCGTCGCCGGCCCGAACCTCCGGCTGCACCAGTGCGGCCTGCCGAAGCTGATGGCGCTCGAGCTGTTCAAGCCGTTCATCATGAGCCGGCTCGTCGAGCGCAAGGCGGTCCAGAACATCAAGGCGGCGAAGAAGACGGTCGAGTCCATGGTCCCGGAGGTGTGGGACGTGCTCGAAGAGGTGATCGCGGAGCACCCGGTGCTGCTCAACCGCGCGCCGACGCTGCACCGCCTCGGCATCCAGGCCTTCGAGCCGGTGCTCGTCGAGGGCAAGGCGATCCAGGTGCATCCGATGGTCTGCCACGCGTTCAACGCCGACTTCGACGGCGACCAGATGGCCGTCCACCTCCCGCTCTCGGCGGAGGCCCAGGCGGAGGCGCGGATCCTGATGCTGTCGTCGAACAACATCCTCTCGCCGGCACACGGGCGCCCGCTCGCGACGCCGACCCAGGACATGGTGCTCGGCGCGTACTACCTCACCTACTGCGCGGACGATCTTCCGGCGACGACCTCCGAGGAGGTCGCCAAGAAGCTCGGCAAGAAGGGCCTGCCGCGCTTCCAGTCGGAGGAAGAGGTCGACTTCGCGCTCGACTCCGCGCAGGTGACCCTGCAGCAGCCGATCGAGTACCGCTGGCAGGGCGAGCTCGTCCTGACGACGCCGGGCCGCGTGATCTTCAACTCCGAGGTCGACCGCGCGCTCACGGCGGCCGTCCCCGGCGGTGATCTCGGCGACCACGACTTCATCAACCGCACGCTGACGAAGCGGGAGCTCGACGCGATCATCGCGGAGCTCGTGGACCGCTACAGCGCGCACTCGATCGCTTCGGCGCTCGACACGATCAAGGACCTCGCGTTCACCTATGCGACGCGGGCCGGGATCACCGTCTCGAAGAACGACATCCAGGTTCCTCCGGCCAAGGAGGAGATCCTCGCCGAGTACGAGGCCCTCGTCTCCCAGGTCGAGAAGCAGTACGAGCGCGGCCTCATCACCGAGGGCGAGCGCCACGAGCGCATCGTCGCCGTCTGGACGGAGGCGACCGAGAAGGTCGCGCAGGCGATGCAGGACAACCTCGACGAGCTGAACCCGATCTTCATGATGGCGAACTCGGGCGCCCGCGGCTCGTTCAACCAGATCCGCCAGCTCGCCGGCATGCGCGGCCTGATGGCGAACCCGAAGGGCGAGATCATCGAGCGCCCGATCAAGGCCAACTTCATGGAGGGCCTGTCGGTGCTCGAGTACTTCATCTCGACCCACGGCGCCCGCAAGGGCCTCGCCGACACGGCGCTGCGCACGGCCGACTCGGGGTACCTGACGCGGCGCCTCGTGGACGTCTCGCAGGACGTGATCATCCGCGACGAGGACTGCGGGACCGAGGACTGCGTCGAGCTGCCGATCTACGTCGACGGCCAGCTCAACAAGAGCCTCACCGCCCGGATCGTCGCGCGCGACGTGCACAACCTGCGCAAGGACGGCAAGCCCGGCGCCACCCTGCTCGGCACCGCGGGCGAGGAGCTGACGATGCCGCGCCTGCGCGAGATCGTCGAGGGCCTCGGCGAGGCGGCGGAGACGGGAACCCTCCCGGTGCGCTCGGTGCTGAAGTGCCGGAGCGAGTTCGGGATCTGCCGCGCGTGCTACGGCACCTTCCTCGCCACGGGCGAGCTCTGCGAGATCGGCGACGCGGTCGGCATCATCGCCGCGCAGTCGATCGGCGAGCCGGGCACCCAGCTGACGATGCGCACGTTCCACACCGGCGGCGTCGCCGGCGCGGACATCACGCACGGCCTGCCGCGCGTCGTCGAGATCTTCGAGGCGCGCAACCCGAAGGGCGCCGCGACGCTCGCCGAGATCGCCGGTCGCATCGAGATCGACGAGACCGAGGGCCGCGGGCCGAAGATCACCGTCCATCCCGACGGCCTCGACGAGAGCGGCGAGCCGCTCGCCTCGCGCGAGTACCAGCTGCCGCGGCGGACACGCCTGCTCGTCGCCACCGGCCAGATCGTGCAGCCCGGCGACGCCCTGAACGAGGGCTCACGCTCGCCGGCCGAGCTCCTCGACCTGCACTCGCAGGCCGGCAAGGGCTCGACCGAGACCGAGCTGTACCTCGTCGGCGAGGTGCAGAAGGTCTACAAGTCGCAGGGCGTGGACATCCACGACAAGCACATCGAGCTGATCGTCCGGCAGATGCTGAAGAAGGTGCGCGTCGAGAACGCCGGCGACACCGA
>Ga0082335_1008429_pt1 | contig 11736 bp, 7 predicted proteins | sample Subgrocontami58m_FD_72375 | JGI IMG/M metagenome (GOLD analysis project Ga0082335, IMG submission 72375) | Subsurface groundwater microbial communities from S. Glens Falls, New York, USA - GMW37 contaminated, 5.8 m (SPADES assembly) (version 2) ...
CCCCCGCTGCCCCCCGAGGGGGCGATCGCCTTCGGCAGCTCGCCCGCTTGCAGCCCTCCCAGGCGCGCGAGCGCATGGATCATCGGCTGCGGCGAGCCGAGCAGAACGGCCGAGCCCGCGTCGGCGCGGAACTCGCGCTGGCGCGAGAACCACATGACGATCATCGCGGCGAGAATGCCGAACACGATCTCGCACACCACCACGGTGACGTAGAACCCCGGGCCGACGCCGCGCTCGGTGCGGAACACCGCGCGGTCGACGACGTAGCCGACGATGCGGGCGAGAAAGATCACGAAGGTGTTGACCACGCCCTGGATCAGGGTGAGGGTCACCATGTCGCCGTTGGCGACGTGCGAGATCTCGTGCCCGAGCACGGCCTCGGCCTCCTCGCGGGTCATGCTCTGCAGCAGGCCCGTCGACACCGCGACCAGCGCCGAGTCGCGGAACGCGCCGGTGGCGAAGGCGTTCGGCTCGCCTTCGTAGACCGCGACTTCGGGCATGCCGATGCCGGCCTTCTCCGCAAGCCGCTGCACGGTGGCCAACAGCCACAGCTCGTTGCCGCCGGAGGGGTCCTCGATCACATGCGCGCCGGTGGACCACTTCGCCATCGGCTTGGAGATGAGCAGCGAGAAGATCGATCCGGCGAAACCCACCACCAGCGAGAACGCGAGCAGCGTGCCGACGTCGATTCCGCTCTCGGTGAGAAACCGGTTCAGGCCGAGCACGTTGAGGATGACCGACAGCAGCACCACGACGGCGAGGTTGGTGGCGAGGAAAAGCACGATGCGCTTCATGGCTTCGCTCCTTGTTGAGTTCGATTCAACCGCCGGAAAAGCGGTAATTTTACCGGTGACCGGGGGTGGGCGCAGCGATCTCGCAATGCTAGACTAGTGCGCGGCTGGAACCATGAAGGATGCACCGGGAGCGCGCATCCCGGTCGCGTTTCGGGGAGGAAAGATGCTTCGTATGCTTGCGTTGCTGGGACTCGCGTGCGCGGCGCTCGCCGCGGCGGCCGCACCCGCGGACGACATCAAGGCGCTGCTCGAGCAGGGCAAGGCCTCCGAGGCCTACGAGCTCGGCCGCAAGACACCCGAGGCGCTGGGCGATCCCGCCTTCGACTTCTACTTCGGCATCGCCGCGACCGATTCGGGCCACGCCGGAGAAGGGGTGCTCGCGCTCGAGCGCTACCTGCTCAATTTCCCGGACAACAGGGACGCCCGCCTGGAGCTCGCGCGCGCCTACTTCGTGCTCGGAGAGGACCAGCGCGCACGCGAGGAATTCGAGGCGCTCGCCAAGGCCGGCCCGGCGCCGGGCGTTGCGGCCGCGATCCAGCGCTACCTCGATGCGATCCGGCTGCGCGAGACCCGCTATACCCCGACCGGGGCGGTGTGGCTCGAAGCGGGCGTCGGCACCGATTCCAACGTCAACGCAGGCGTGAACGATCCCAGCATCACCCTGCCCCTGCTGGGGCCGGTGAACGTGACCCCGAACGCGGTGCGCGCGAGCGACACCTTTTCGCTGCTCACCGCCGGCGGGTTCTACAGCCGCCCCGTCGCGCCAGGGGTCGCGCTGTTCGCCACGGGGCAGGTCGACTCCAAGACCAACGCCACGCAGCACGCGTTCGACCAGATGTTCATGGCGGGCGCGGCGGGCGTCTCCGTGCTGAAGGAGCGCAACCTGTTCCGGCTCAGCTACAACCTGAACACCATCCTGGTCGAGAGCGACCGCTACCGCACCAGCAGCGGCATGACCGGCGAATGGAACCACCAGCTCGACGAGTTCCAGTCGATCAACGCCGTCGTGCAGGGGGCGCGCTTCACCTACACGGGCGCCAACAGCGTACGCGACGCGGATTACGTCGCCGCGGGGCTGGGCTACCGGCGCGTGTTCATCGGCAGCCTCCAGCCGGTGCTCAACATCTCGGCGAGCGCGGGGCGGGAGCGCGCGCTCGCGGCCGACCGCGACGACCTGTCGCGCGACCTGCTCGGGGCAAGGCTCGCGCTCTCGATCGTGCCTGCCGAGCGCTGGGGCCTGTCGGCCGGGTACTCGTACCAGCGCGCCGACAACGATGCGCCCGATGCGATCCTGGGCGTCACGCGCCAGGACCGCTACCGCGCCCTGGACATGGGCGCGAGCTATCTCGTCTCCCGCGCCCTGAGCGTGCGCGCCGAATGGGTGTCGAGCAAGAACGCCTCGAATGTCGCGCTCTACGAGTACAAGCGCGACTACTTCGCCCTGAAGCTGCGCTACGAATTCAAGTGAGGTCGAACATGATGCGAATCCGTCTGCTGGCCGCGAGCCTCGCTCTTGTGCCGATGCTCGCACACGCGCAGAGCGTCGGCAGGACGCTGGTGTCCGTGGGCGACGTGGTGGCCGTGCGCGGCAAGCAGGAGATCCCCCTGCGCGCCGGGGTCGAGGTCCGCGTCGGCGACACGCTCAGGCTCGGCCGCGACAGCAACGCGCAGGTTCGCCTGAACGACGAGTCCATCATCTCGCTGCGCTCGGAGACCGAGTTCCGCATCGAGGACTTCCGCTACCGCAACGACCCGAAGAGCGACAATGCGCTGTTCCGGCTGGTGCGCGGCGGCCTGCGAACCGTCACCGGCGTGATCGGGCGCGTCAACCAGGACGCCTACCGGCTGGAGACGCCGGTCGGCTACATCGGCGTACGCGGCACCCACTACACGGTGGTCCAGTGCGCCGCGGAATGCCTCAACAAGGACGGCAGCGTCGCGCCCAGCGGCGCCTACGGCGGCGTGAGCGACGGACGCATCGGCGTGGTCAACCAGTCGGGCGAGAAGGTGTTCGGGCGCGACGAGTACTTCTACGTCGCGAGCATCACCGCGCCGCCGCAGACGCTTATCTCGCCGCCGTCCTTCCTGAGCGACCGCCTCGAGGGCCAGACGCGCTCCTCGAGCAAGCAGCAGGCCGCGCAGGCGCCCGCCCAGGCGCCGGCCAAGTCGGGAACGTCCTCCGATGGCCGGACCAGCACCGCCGAACCCGTCGCCACGGCCGCGGCGCCCGCGACCGCCACTGCGCGCACCGTCTACGTCGCCTCCGAACAGCGCTCGAGCGAGGGCGGGCTGACGGCCGTGCAGCCGACCCTGCCCAGCCTGCCGAGCGCGGGGATCGTCTTCTACCCCTGGGCGTCGGGGGGGACGATCCGCGACAGCACGGGGAACACCGGCACGCTGCTGTCCGCGGGGGGCATCGCGATCGATTTCGAGGCGAAGCGGGTCCACGCCGCGGTGAACCTTTCGGTCGGCGGCATCGAGTGGAACGTCGACACGCCGGAAGGCATGCCGCTCGTCGCCGGCGCCAACGGCTTCTCGTTTTCCGGCGAGTTCAAGCAGGGCGACTTCCCGCGCGACAGCATCGGTCATTGCTCGCAATGCCCTCCCGGCACGACGAATGAGCCCGGCTACCGGGTGACGAGCCTGAAATTCTCCGGGACACTGACGAGCGCGTCGTCGGCGACCCTCGATCTGTCGATCACCAGCACCGAGCTGAACCGCACCGTGAGCGTCTCGAACCTCGTCAACTCATCGACCGCGGCCACGCTGGAGCGCGCGGTGGCCATGACCCTGCGACCCAGCATCGGCATCGGCGGATTCAGCTTCTCCGAACCGGCGTTTCCCAACAACGCGGTCATCGACTCGAACAACGAGCTGCAGTCGCTGCAAGGGGTGGTCGGCCCTGTGTTCGCCGAGCGCGGGACCGCGGCCCACCAGCTCCTCGGCAGCCGCAGCGACGCGGGCGACCTGCGTTGGGGCGTATGGACCGGCGCGGGCGCGAAGCTGCGCGGCTTCGACTACGTGTACTTCACGACCAACGCCACCGACGTCGAGCATTACATCCACGGCGCGTTGACCACGTCGATTCCGGAATCGCTCGGGACGAGCGTCAACTACTCGCCCGTGGGCGGCGTGGTCAACGGCGGCAGCGGGACGTTCAACGGCGGCACGATCAACGTCGACTTCACGCAGGTGCGCATCAACCTGATCAACCTGAGCGCTGCGCGCTCGGGCGGGGAGACCTACGTCATGAACGGGACGACCACGCTCGAGAAGCTCGACAGGCATTTCGGCGGCGCGTTCACTTCCGTGAGCTGCAGCGGCGGAACCGCGTGCATCGGGCCCATGGCCGGCGGATACTCCGGGTTCCTCGCCGGGAAGAACGCCGAAGGCATCGGGCTCGCGTTCCAGGCGGGCAACGGCGTCGCGGGCGTCGCGGGCGTGCAGGCGTTCAAGCGCTGAGCGGGGGCTTCGCTCGATCAGTAGGACAGGCCGATGCTCATCGAATGGTCCGATTCGTTCGTTCTCGGCGTGGAGAGAATGGACGAGACCCACCGCGAATTCGTCGCGCAGTTGAACGCGCTCGGCGAAATCTCCGACGCGGCGATGCTCGAGCGGCTCGAGTCGTTCATCGCGCACACCGAGGCGCACTTCGCCCAGGAAAACCGCTGGATGACCGACGCCGGCTTTCCGATGATCCACTGCCACCTGGAAGAGCACGAGGGCGTGCTCTCGATCATGCGCGAAGTGCGCGGCATGGTCGCCGACGGACGCTTCGAGCTGGGCCGCGTGCTGGTGCGCGAGCTCGCGCCGTGGTTCACCAATCACGCCGCGACGATGGATACGACGCTCGCGCTGTTCATCCAGACGCAGGGCTTCGATACCGAAACGCTGCCCGCCTGAGGGGTAGGTTGGACTTCGCTTCGCTCAGTCCAACCTACACGGCTCTCCCCGCCTTGTGAGGCGCGCCGGGGCGGTCGCGGTGTGACGATCGCGCTTGCGGTTGTCGCCTGCGCGCGCGAACAATTCCGCCATGAGGATCACCCAGCTCGCGGCCGCCGAGGCGCTCGCCAGCCTGCGATCGAGCGAAGGCGGGTTGTCCTCCGCGGAAGCGGCGCGCCGGCTCGCCGAGTACGGCGCCAACCGGGTCGAGGAGATCCGGCGCGAGTCCCTGGCGCTGCGCTTTGCGCGCGAGTTCACGCATTTCTTCGCGCTGATCCTCTGGCTCGCCGCGGGGCTGGCGTTCATCGCCGAGCTGAACGAACCGGACCAGGGCATGGCGATGCTGGGATTCGCCATCCTCGGGGTGATCGTCGTGAACGGCGCGTTCTCGTTCTGGCAGGAGTTCCGCGCCGAGCGTGCGATCGCGGCGCTGAAGAACCTGCTGCCGCGGCAGGTGACGGTCATGCGCGACGGTTTCGCCTGCCGCGTGGACGCCGAAGCGCTGGTGCCGGGCGACCTGGTTCTGATCCAGGAGGGAGACAACGTGCCGGCGGACTGCCGGCTCATCGAGGCCTCGGGCCTGCGCGTAAACCTTGCCACGATCACCGGCGAAGCCCTGCCCAAGTCGCGCAGCGCGGCGCCCTGCGAGGAGCCCGACCTGCTCGCGGCGCGCAACGCGCTGCTCGCGGGCACGGCGGTCGTCTCCGGCAACGCCAAGGCGCTCGTGTTCGCCACGGGCATGCACACCGAATTCGGCAGGATCGCCCACCTCACGCAAACGGCGGACGAATCGCCCTCGCTCCTGCAGCGCGAGATCGCGCGCATGTCGCGCGTGCTGGCGGCCCTCGCCATGCTGCTCGGCGTGAGCTTCTTCGCGATCGGTCAGATGCTCGGGCTTTCGTTCTGGCAGAACCTCGTCTTCGCCATCGGCATCATCGTCGCCAATGTTCCGGAAGGCCTGCTGCCGACGGTGACCCTTGCACTCGCGATGGCGACGCAGCGCATGGCGCGCCGCAATGCGCTGATACGCCACCTGCCGGCCGTGGAAACGCTCGGTTCGGCGACGGTCATCTGCACCGACAAGACCGGCACGCTCACGCAGAACCGCATGGCGGCAAACCTGGCCTTCTTCGCCGAGGGCCCGACCGTGCTCGGCGCGGCGAGTGAGGCGGCGCGGATTTACCGGCCCTTCTTCGACGTCGCCCTGCGCTGTCACGACCTGCGCGAGATCGCCGACAACGGCCGCATCGGGCTGCACGGCGACCCGATGGAGGCCGCGCTGGTGGCGATGGCCGAAGCCGCCCTCGGGTCGCGGCCGGACGAGGGCGCGAGGCAGGCCGCACCGGACCGGATCGGCCCGCGCGCGGGTGAAATCCCGTTCGATGCGGACCGCAGGCGCATGTCCACGGCGTACGACTCGCTCGACGGACCGATCCTCTACTGCAAGGGCGCGCCGGAGGCCGTGCTGCCGCTGTGCGGCGCGGTGCTGACCGCGGCGGGTGTGCAGCCGTTCGACGCGGCGCAGCGCGAGCGCTTCCGGCTGGCGCAGGAGGACATGACCGAGCGCGGCCTGCGCGTGCTCGCGCTCGCCTGGCGGCGGCTTTCCCCCGACACGCCCCGGGAAGGCTGGGAGCAGGAGCTCGTGCTCGCGGGCCTCGCGGGCATCGAGGATCCGCCGCGTCCGGAGGCCGCCGATGCGATCCAACGCTGCCGGGAAGCCGGCATCAAGGTCATCATGGTCACGGGCGATCACCCGCGCACGGCCTGCGCCATCGCGCGCCAGATCGGCCTCGTGCGCTCGGAGTCGCCCGTCGCCGTCACCGGTGCGGAACTGCGGCGCATGTCCGAGAGCCAGCTCCAGCTCGCCCTCGACGCGCCCGAGATACTGTTCGCGCGCGTCACCGCGGACCAGAAGATGCGGGTCGTCGAGGCGCTCAAGCGAAAGACGCACGTGGTCGCCGCCACGGGCGACGGCGTCAACGACGCCCCGGCGCTCAAACGCGCCGATATCGGCATCGCCATGGGCCTGTCCGGCACCGACGTCGCGCGCGAATCGGCCGACATGGTGCTCCTCGACGACAACTTCGCGAGCATCGTGAGCGCGATCGAGGAGGGCCGGGCGGTGTACGAGAACATCCGCAAGTTCCTCGCCTACATCCTCACCTCGAACGTTCCGGAGCTGGTGCCTTATCTCGCATTCGTGCTGTTCAGGATCCCGCTGCCGCTCACCATCATCCAGATCCTCGCCGTCGACCTGGGCACCGACATGCTGCCGGCGCTCGCCCTCGGTGCCGAGCGCCCCGATCCGCAGAACATGCGGCGCCCGCCCCGCCCGCGCGGCGAGCGGCTGCTGTCCTGGCCGCTGCTCTCGCGCGCCTACCTGTTCCTCGGCGTGCTCGAGGCCACGGCCGCGATGGCCGCGTTCTTCTTCGTCCTGCGCTCGGCCGGCTGGAGCTACGGCGAGATCCCCGGCAGGCTCGACCCGCTCTACCTGCGGGCGACCACCGCCTGCCTCGCGGCGATCATCGTCACGCAGGTGGTCAACGTTTTCCTGTGCCGCGATCCGCGCGCCTCCCTGTTTACCGTCGGCCTCGGCGGCAATGCGCTGATCCTGATCGGCATCGCAGTGGAGCTGGCCCTCATCCTCGGGATCGTCTACACGCCCTGGGGCCAGGCGGTCTTCGGCACCGCGCCGCTGCCGCTCGAGGCGTGGCTGTTCATGCTGCCGTTCGCCGCCGCCATGCTCGCCGCGGAGGAGGCGCGCAAATTCCTCGCGCGGTTCACCTGACGAGCATGACCGGCATCTTGGCGAGGTGCAGCACCTTGGCCGCCACCGAGCCGAGGACGAGGCTCTGCACCGAGCCCAGGCCGCGCGTGCCCATCACGATCATGTCGCAGTGATACTTCTTCGCGTAGGCCGCGATGAGGGGCGCGGGGTCGCCGAGCTCGACGTGCGCCGAGCAGCGCACACCGGCCTTCTCCAGCACCGCCGCGGCCTTGCGCAGGAGCTTCTCTCCGTGGTCGCGCAGCGGCTGCTCGAGCCGCTCGATCTCGGACTTGCGCCCGTCGACCAGGCGTTCCAGGAAGAAACCCGTGTGCTGCACGTTGAGCAGGACCGCCTGGACCTTGCCCATGGCCTCGCGGCTTGCCGCGACCTGCTTCACGGCCCGGAGCGCGGGGCCCGAGTCGTCGTAGGGGATCAGAATTTTCGGCATGACTTCCCTCCGCGTGACGCGTGTTCGCGCGTCCCCGGCGGGAGCGCGCGCACCCGATTCGAATCTACCCGCCTGCGGCACTGGCGCACTTGACCGCCGTCAATAAAGACCGGCTGCGCCGCGACCGGCCGCGGCGAACGGTGTTATCGTTCGCGCCCATGGCGATCGATCTCACGGCGCTGCGCATCGGCCTCAAAGGCACGGCGGAGCTCGTCGTCGCCGAAGAGCACACCGCGCCGCGGGTGGGAAGCGGGCGCATCCACGTGCTCGCCACGCCGGTCATGATCAACCTGATCGAGGCCGCCGCCCTCGCCGCGGCGGAGCACCTGCTGCCCGAGGGCCATCAGAGCCTGGGAACGCGCCTGGACGTGCGCCACATCGCCGCCACGCCGGTCGGAATGAAGGTGCAGGCGACCGCGGAGCTGGTGAAGATCGACGGCCGCACGCTTTCCTTCCGCGTCGAGGCGCGCGACGAGATCGAGCTGATCGGCGACGGCGTGCACGAGCGCGTCGTCGTCAACGTCGCCCGCTTCGACGTGCGCGTCCAGCGCAAGTTGCCGGGGGGTTCCGCCTGAGTCGGCACCATGCCGAGATTTGCCGTCCAGACTCTCGCCATTTCGGGAAGTTGCGAAGTTGCAACTTCCCGAAATGGCGAGACATGATTTACCCCAAGTTCTTCGACAGGTCTGCCAACACGCGACTCGTAGGACACTACAGCACCCCGGGTACAGCGAGGCGCTCGCGTATCCACGCCCGAGCGCCCGCGCTCAGGCGAGCGCCTTTGTCACCACCTCGAGGGTGTCCTTCGAGATGCGGGGCGCGGCGCGGACGCGTTCCAGCGCCGCCCTGGCGTGCGCCTGCCGGCCCGCGTCGAACTTCCTCCAGCGGTCGAACGCGCGGGCGACGCGCGCGGCGACCTGCGGGTTGAGCGCGTCCAGCTCGACGATGTGCTCGGCGGCGAAGGCATAGCCCGCGCCGTCGGCGCCGTGGAAGCGCACGTGGTTCGAGCAGAAGCCGCGGATGAGCGCGTACACCTTGTTCGGATTGCGGATATCGAACGCGGGGTGGGCGGTGAGGCGCGTCACCTCGGCAAGCGTTCCGGGCAGCCGCGAGGCGGCCTGGACCGCGAGCCACTTGTCCACCACCAGCGGCTCCTCGCGCCACTTCGCGTAGAACGCATTCAGGGCGACCCTGCGCTCGTGGCAGTCGCAGTTCGCCAGCATCGCGAGCGCGGCCATCGCGTCGGTCATGTTGTCGGCGTGCTCGAACTGCGTCAGGGCGAGGCCGCGCATCTCGGGGTCGTCGAGTTCCATGAGGTAGCCGAGCGCGAGGTTCCTGAGCGCGCGCCTGCCGGCCGACCCGGCGTCGGGCGAGTAGGGCCCGGTCACGCGCAGCGCGCGATAGGCGTCGAGCAGCTCGGGCTTCAGGTCCCAGGCAAGCTGCACGCGCACCTGCAGCCGCGCCTGATGCAGCGCGTCGGGATCCACCACCGCCATTCTCTCGGCGAGCGTCGTCTCCGAGGGCAGCGACAGCGCCTCGGCGGCAAAGGCGGGGTCGCCCCGCCCCGGGTGGCGCCCGGCCTCGAGCACGCGCGCAAACGCGGCGACGAAAGCCTTGGGCACTTCGACCGCGCGGTGCGCGCGCAGCGCCTGCGCCCCCTGCAGCACGAGGTTGGTCGCCAGCCGCTGCCCGGCCTCCCAGCGGTTGAAGTCGTCCGAGTCGTGCGCCATGAGGTGGGCGAGCGAGGCCTCGTCGTAGGCGTACTTCACGATCACGGGCGCGGAGAACCCGCGGGCGAGCGAGGGCACGGGCTTGGAGCGCACGTCGACGAACACGAAGCGCTCCTCGGGCTGCTTCACCGGGAGCACGCGCGTGAATTGCCGTTCGCCCCGGGCCTCGCCTTCGAGTCGCAGCGCGATGCCCTCGCCGTCGGGGCTGACCAGCCCCAACGCGAGCGGGATAAGCAGCGGCAGCTTCGCCTCCTGCGACGGGGTCGGCGCGCAGGACTGCGTCACGGTCAGCGTGTAGCGGCCCGACTCGGCTTCGTAGGCGTCGGACACTTCGAGCACCGGCGTCCCCGCCTGCTCGTACCAGCGCTTGAACTGGGAGAGATCGACCCCCGAGGCGTCGGCCATCGCCGCGACGAAGTCGTCGCAGGTCACCGCCTGGCCGTCGTGGCGCGCGAAGTACAGGTCCATGCCGCGGCGGAAGGCCGCCGCGCCGAGCAGCGTGTGGATCATGCGCACGACCTCGGCGCCCTTCTCGTACACGGTCGCGGTGTAGAAGTTGCTGATCTCCATGTACGACGCGGGCCGCACCGGGTGCGCCATCGGCCCGGCGTCCTCCGGGAACTGCATCGCGCGCAGGCCCCGCACTTCCTGGATGCGTTGCACCGGGCGCGAATACATGTCGGCGCCGAACTCCTGGTCGCGGAACACCGTGAGTCCTTCCTTGAGCGAGAGCTGGAACCAGTCGCGGCAGGTGACGCGGTTGCCGGTCCAGTTGTGGAAGTACTCGTGCGCCACCACCCGGTCGATGTTCATGAAGTCGGAATCGGTGGCCGTGTCGGGGCGGGCGAGCACGTACCGGGTGTTGAAGATGTTGAGTCCCTTGTTCTCCATCGCACCCATGTTGAAATCGCCCACCGCGACGATCATGTAGCGCTCGAGGTCGAGCTCCAGGCCGAAGACCTCCTCGTCCCACTTCATCGCGCGCTTGAGCGCCTCCATCGCGAAGCCGCACTGATCGAGCCTGCCCGGCTCGACGTAGACCGCGAGCTCGACCGTCCTGCCCGAGCGCGTGACGAAGCGGTCGGCGAGCCGCTCGAGCTTCGCCGCCACCATCGCGAACAGGTAGCACGGCTTGGGGAACGGGTCCTCCCAGCGCGCCCAGTGCCGCGGGCCCTCGTCTCCGGAGGCGGCGAGATTCCCGTTCGCGAGCAGCACCGGATACTTCTCGCGGTCGGCGTGCAGCGTGACCTTGTACCTCGCCATGACGTCGGGCCGGTCGGGGAACCAGGTGATGCGCCGGAAACCCTCGGCCTCGCACTGCGTGAAGTAGCCGTCCTTCGAGGCGTACAGCCCCATGAGCCGGGTGTTCTGCCGCGGCCGCATGCGGCTCACCGTCTCCACGACGCAGCGCTGCGGAACCGCGGCGAGCGTCAGCCGCGCCTCGTCCCGGGCGTACTCGGAGGCCGCGAGCGCGCGGCCGTCGAGCGCCACCGACACGAGCTCGAGCTCCTCGCCGTCGAGCGCGAGCGGCACGGGATCGGGGGCGCGGCGCTCGACCGACAGGCGCGAGCGCACGCTCGCGTGATCCTCGTGGATCTCGACGTCGAGCTCGACCGCCGACACGAGGTAGGCGGGCGGCGCGTAATCTTTCAGTCTCTTCTCATTCACGTGTCGATCGACCTGGCGAAGAACCGGGGTTTACATAAGTCTCGCTATTTTGCGCAGTTGCACCTTCGCAACTGCGCAAAATAGCGAGAGTCGGGATGGCGAATCGCGGCACCCTGTTTGCGTTCGCCCGTGCCGACCCAGCGGTCGACAATCTCTCGCCATTTCGGGAAGTTGCAACTGCGCAACTTCCCAAAATGACGAGATCGATTAAATGCAAAGGCAGGCCATCTGTCTGACTGAGGCTGTGCCGGTCGGGGCAGGCGGTCGCCGGATCGCGCATAAGCAGATACCATCACGGGACGGGGCGAGGGGCAAGTCTACCCGAGACGGGCGCCGGCGGGCTCGATTCGGGGCGGGATTCCAGAGGAGGCAATGGCATGTCGGAAC
>Ga0082335_1008432_pt1 | contig 11732 bp, 11 predicted proteins | sample Subgrocontami58m_FD_72375 | JGI IMG/M metagenome (GOLD analysis project Ga0082335, IMG submission 72375) | Subsurface groundwater microbial communities from S. Glens Falls, New York, USA - GMW37 contaminated, 5.8 m (SPADES assembly) (version 2) ...
TTTACAGCGCATTCGCGATATTCGCAGTAGTGAACGCAACTTTTATCAGAAAGTAACCGATATTTATGCCACCAGCATTGATTATAGAAAAGACGACAAACTGACCGCGGAATTTTTTGCTACTGTGCAAAACAAGATGCACTATGCAGTTCATGGGCACACCGCGGCGGAGATTATCGTCAAGCGGGCCGACAGCACAAAGCCTCTTATGGGTCTAACCAATTTCAAAAGCAATTACATCACTGCGCATGATATAAAGATCGCTAAAAACTACCTTACCGAAAAAGAGTTAAACCAGCTTAACCTCATTGTGTCTATGTATCTTGATTTTGCTGAATTGCAGGCCACCAACGGACGGCTGATGAAGATGGCGGACTGGGTGGAAAAACTCGATCAATTTTTGAAATTAAGTGAGCGGGAACTTCTTGCAAACGCCGGAAGCGTAAGCGCAGAACAAGCAGCGAAAAAAGCTGAAGATGAATTTGAAAAATACAGGAAAGAACGGGACAAGAACTACGTTTCCGACTTTGACCGCGCGGTAAAACATATTGAGCAGAAAGACGCAAAGCAACAATTCAAAAAAAAGGAGATCGGGAATGGCTAAGGTCTCATACCGCGATCATATAAAAAAGAACGATGTCTCTGTTATTTTGGCTGAAATTCTTTTTCAGAATTTAAAAAAAGATCATACGTCTCTTCCTTTATTTGAATTGGCAGAAACCTCAAGCGGAGGTACGCCAGACAGAGCAAATCAAAGCTACTATGGCGGAAAAATTCCTTGGTTTAAGTCTGGCGAGCTAAATGATTCAACAATTAACATGTCGGAAGAATTTATTACTGAAGAGGGATTAAGTAATTCTTCAGCAAAAGTATTTCCAAAAGGCACTCTACTCGTAGCTATGTACGGTGCGACTGCGGGGAAGACAGCAATCCTTGACATTGATGCGGCTACAAATCAAGCAATCTGTGCAGTTTTCCCTAGGGATAAAAGAATTAGGAACGATTTTTTATTCTGGTTTTTGCGAGCACATCGATACTACTATATTGATATAAGTCGTGGTGGTGCACAACCCAATATAAGCCAAACTGTTATTAAAAATACTGAAGTTCCACTTGTTGATGAAAATGAACAGAAAAGCATCGTGGAATTTTTGACAAAGATTGAGAAATCAAAGGAAACAAACTATTCCCTAATTCCAAAACAATTGCATAAAGCTATAAAACTAGCTTTTGAACATTTGGATTGCTTGCAAAAATTAGAAAACGAAAATTTAAATCAGTCTTCTTATTTAACCATTCTTCGTCAATCCATCCTTCGGGAAGCCATCGAAGGCAAGCTTACAGCCAAATGGCGTGATAAACATCCCGATCTTATCATCGGAGATAATCACGCCTCAAAACTGCTTGAGAAGATCAAAGCCGAAAAAGAGCGATTGAACAAAGAAGGAAACACTTCGACAAAGCTCAGTGCAAGAATCAAGAAAGAGAAACCGCTTGTGCCGATCACTGACTCAGAAAAGCCTTTTGACTTGCCTGAGGGATGGGTATGGTGCAGGCTGGAGGATATATCGAATCTTATCGGTGGATTCGCTTATGAAAGCACAATCTTCAAGAAAGATGGCCAAAATCAAGTTCTGAGGCTAGGCAATATAAGACCAGATTTCATACGTATGAATGAAAATCCAGTTTATATCGGTGAACAACAGAGTAAAGAGACAGGAGATTACAAACTAAAGACAGATGATATTTTAATTACAATGACAGGCACTAGAGACAAGAAGGACTATTTGTATACTGTTCGTGTAGAAACAAACCCGTATAAAGGCAAATATCTATTTTTGAATCAACGCATAGGAGTAATCCGATTACTTGTTGTTAAAGCACATTTTTATAATTTGGTCTTAAAACATCAAGCGCTAATGGATATGATATTTTCTACAGCCACGGGTAGTGCTAATCAGGCTAATATTGGCATCACAGCTTTAAAGACATGGCCAATTCCTCTTGCGCCTTTAGCTGAACAGCAAGCCATCGTTGAGCGGGTGGACAAGCTTATGGGCATGATTGACGAATTGGAAAAACAAGTATCCGAACGCAAAGAACAGTCCGAAATGCTGATGCAGTCAGTTTTACGAGAGGCGTTTGCAAAAGGATAATTAATAGTTTGAGGAGAAATAGTGTGGTTTAGTCAAGTATGATGGATTTAAGCGGTGGGGTGTTGTCGTGGAGGTTTAGAAATGGAAATAGCCAGATATCACATTGACAAGCTAATATTAAATTGTATAAAATCCAGCAATAATAAACCGTGGATAACGGCATTCCGTGAGAGTTTTGAGAAGACAAAGGATAAATTTATTTGAACTGGTGGATTTGCTTCGCTTAATCCACCCTACATAACTGCAAGATTGAACCGGCAAAAGCAGTATGGAAGCAGCTACCATTTTGCACAATTTAATCCCGGCACACAACTTGCGCTTTCCAGGATATCCCGCTTTTAGCAGGATATACGGGTCTGTATAATAACTTGTTGGGTGTAATAAAGAAACGGAGAAATACTGTGGTTGTTTTCATTAGTTATGCTCATGAAGACTTGGCCTTGGTTGATAAGATTTGCGATCAGTTAGCCACCGCGGGTCTGGAATATTTCCTCGATAAAAAGGATATTTCTTGGGGCGGTCGTATTTCCTCAAGTGTTCAACAGGGTCTCGAAACCGCAGGTGGTGTCGTAGTCGTCATTTCGCCAGCAAGCGTTAAATCACAATGGGTTCCATTCGAAATTGGCTACGCCACGGCACTCCGCAAGCCAATTCTTCCATTTCTAACTCATCCCAGCATAGATCTTCCTGGCTATCTCTCGGACCTCCGTCATATCAGCGATCTCGATCAGATTGAGACATTTCTCGGTCAAGTTTCAACCACTGGCCAGGCATCTGTGACCGGAGACAATAAACTCTCGGATGCGGCTAGTGCCGTTCTCCGGCTGTCAGAAATTGCACCTCAAATGACTGACTTGCTCTCTGAGATACGAGACGACCTAAGAAACGATACGACAGGTCTCGTGATGGAGTTTGCTATTATTGGAAATCGCAATATTGTTTTCAACAGTGAAAAGCCGCGTTTCGTTTACCATGAAAGCGAACATCCTAATCTGCAACTTAAAATTGACCGTCTGGTAGACATGGGTTTTGTTGTGGATGTCACGTCGGGGAATACGCCAATCTATCGCATGACACCAGCCTTTGTGGCGGCTGTGCGGGGCAGCGCATGAAAGCAAAGCTGGGTTGGACAAAAAATAAAAAGCAACACCTAACAATACACTCCAGCGGATTTTTTAGACGGCCAAAACACGCCGCCTAAAAAACCGCCGAGTTAAAGAGTTAATCAAGTAGGATGTGTTAAGCGCAGCGAACCCATCAATGTTTTTTTTGTTGGGTGTGCTTTGCCCCTCGATAAACGCAGGACAGGCTTCACCTAACCTACTACTTTCATTAACTCATTGAACTTCTCAAAAAAAGAATAGAAACTAGGTCTTCATAGACTCTTCAGACCGTAAAACTCAGGAAATTCTCGAAAATCAATTTACCAAAAGCATGTCAATCCTCGGACCATTAAAAGCCAGAATTAAGGCGACAGATGAACTCATAGACGAAATTGTTTATAGGTTGTACGGACTAACGAAAGAGGAAATTGAGGTTATTAAAGGAAAAACATAAACGGGATAGGTATGCGAGTAACAATCGTCATTCGATTAAAAATATCCTTTTAGTTCTTTGTTCTTGCGAGGTATTCTTTAATTCCTGCAATAAGGCTTTTAAGGTCAATTTCATCAAATGTTTGAATACAAACCGCTGCCCTTTTGTAGGATAATACACAGTTGTTTTTATTAAAATCAATTGAAGACATGTTATAATCTGCTTCGTTTCTTTTTGTTCTAAGCGTACTTAAATTATTCGCAATGTCTTTTGCTTCTTCCATTCCCGAATTATGCAAATATTGACGCATTTTTTCATGGGCTTCTGCTGTATCAGGTAAGGAAATTTTTGCTTTAAGAAGGGCTCTTATATGGTTAAAAAAGGCATAATAAGCCCTGCTTACCGAGGTTCTTCTGTCAGCCTCATAATCTGATTCACAGAGTCTCTTTGATACGTCTAAAAAATCTTTTCCATCCATTAAACAACCTGAGTTGTTAAAACAAAGTTCATCATTGAATCAATTGAAATTAATTTACGAATATTTTCGTAAAATTTATCCTCTTCCCTGATAATATTATCTATCTCGTCACGTATTTTTACATCAAATCTCACCATCGTGAGATTGTTTATTTCGTAATCTGATTGGAGGGTTATTTTTATGCCTTTAATATTATGAAATGTTTCATAAATTAATTTATAGTAAAGTGTCGCATCAGAAAGAATATTTCTTTTGTTGCAAAAAACAACTGTTTCTTTATCTAAATCTAAAGGGGATAATAACTGAGGACTGTCCAGTTTATATTTCTGGGTTGTTGACAGGCTTGTATCACTGTTCAAAGTTGTTGTATTTCTGCTAAGAACTTTATACATCTCAGCAGTTTTAGAAATCTTATCTATGTTAATTGGTAAAGCAGTTGGTGTGATAGAAGTAGAATAATTAGCTGTTTCCGTTTTTTGTAAGGTATTCGAGATATCCCCAAAAGTAAGATTTTTTCCCCACACCCTACAAATCGCATCTTTAGTTATACAGATTGTGTCTCTCCATTTAGTGGCAGGCATATTTAATCCCTTGTAAAGGCTTTTTCGAGGAAGTTGGTAAACCGTTCATTTTGTGTTTTCCAATCAGAAATGAAAGATATAATTTCTTGAATGTTATTGTCTTTTACATCTAGATTATAATTTGCATTTATAAGAATAACAGGAATCCTTTTATTTTCTTCTCTAATCCTTTCGGTTGATTCTATAGAGATAGTACATTTTATTTTACCAAATAAATAAATAAATTTCAATCCAACGTTAGTAAGTCCATCTCCTGATGAAAGCCAAGGGCCTTCTCTAATAAATTTGTTTGAAATGAAAGAGCATGCACTGTTTGTGTTTTCCCACAGATAGTGCCCAGTAAAGTTAATACCGACTGCCGTATATCGAACATGTGGTAAGACGCTTATATACCTTGTAGCAATTTCTGCTATTTGCGATTTATGAGGTATTCGTTCTGAGACATGATCGACAAATTGAAGTCTTTCAAATTCAGCTATAATAGAAATACCTTCATCGAAGGAAACTTGAGATATCGGTGGTGTACAATAAACGTCTTTCGGTGTAAAACTAGCATCTACGATCTTATTATTTATTAAAAAATCGGGATTCAATATACTTGGATTATGTGCTTGTGCAACTACCACTATTGAAAAATTTGCAAGGTCAATTTTCATATTTATTGAGCAGAAAGGTATTTGAAAATCTGAATCTCTTACCATAATATACATAAGTATAAAGGCTAAACACAAAGAAATATTTTAAGTTCGAGTACCTTAAATGGAAGATGCGAGGTGGGAACCTAACGAATTTTATTCATTTATCGACATTTTCTCTTTACAAAGATAATAAAACTATGTTTAAAACCCTCAATTATATTCATATCTTTTTTTGTTTTATACTTCCATCGAGGTTTGTTTGATTGCTAGCTGTGGCTTGTTGAATTATGTTGACTCACCTTATATATTTAGCTATATTACTTCACTTGTTTTTTGACAGGATTTATCTGCCAGAAAGTCACTAAAATACGGGAAACCTTTTTGCTGAGTGTTGAACGTAAATAACTGATATAATATTCGGTGTAATTCCGTGAATATCCGTGGTAAAGTTTTAAACGGGAAGGAGGTACTCAATGCCGGTAACTGAAAAAAGAGTCAGCAGGCTTGAACGAGCGCTGGAGGACTTTGTTACCAATGTGGGTATAGAGTTTAATAAACTTTATAACTCCCAGATGCGTACAGAATCCGAACTCAGGGAATTTAAAGATGAAATGCGTGCCTTTAAAGAAGAGAACAGACAGCAGAGAAGGGAAATGAATATCAACTGGGGAGAGATGGCGAGGAAACTTGGTACGATAACAGAAGACCTTGTAGCGCCAAGCATACCAAGGATAATAAATGAGATGTTCGGTCTTGATGTGGTATTTCTAGGTATACGGATGAAAAAGAAACTCCAGGATGGCAGGATAAAAGAGTATGACGCCATAGCGGTGGCAGGTGAATATGTTTATGTTGACGAGACCAAGAGCACACTGGATAGCGAAGATGTGAAAGATTTCATCGAAGATATCCAGGGGTTCAGGGAATTCTTTCCTGAATATGAAGGGAAAAAAATAATTGGAGTTCTCGCAAGTCTCTATGTGGATGAGAGTGTGATAAAGTATGCAGAGAAGGCAGGCTTTCTGGTGTTTGCAGTCGGAGAAGCCTTAATGGAAGTTAAGAACACAAAGGGATTTAAACCGAAAGAGTGGTGATTGTGAAGCAAAAAAAGCCTTGGGGCGGGCGGTTTACAAAGCAGACTGCGGCATCGGTGGAGTCATTTACCGAGTCTATTTCCTTTGATTGGCGACTCTATAAATACGATATCGAAGGGAGTATAGCCCACGCATCAATGCTTGCTAAATGCAAGCTCATTACAGAAAAAGAAAAGGCTGCGATTATTAAGGGTCTCAATGAGATTCTCTCAGAAATTCTTGCCGGAAAGTTCGAGTTCAAAGAGTCTCTCGAAGACGTGCATATGAATATCGAGTCGGCTTTGATTGAGCGGATTGGCGAGGCTGGCAAAAAGCTTCATACCGCCCGAAGCCGAAACGATCAGGTTGCCCTTGATCTGCGGCTCTGGACTCGTGATCAAATTCAGATAATGATAAACCTTCTGGCAAAGTTACAAGGAGAATTGGTAAAGAAGGGTAAGGAGCATTTTGGCCTTATTATGCCGGGTTTTACCCACCTTCAGCATGCGCAGCCTGTCTTATTATCACATTATCTGCTGGCATACGTCGAGATGCTTGAACGAGACAAAACGCGACTCCAGGATTGCTGTGCCCGACTCAATAAATCACCCTTAGGCGCTTGCGCCCTCGCAGGCACGACACTTCCAACAGATCCGCTGCATACTGCGAAATTACTGGGTTTCGAAGGAGTATGTGAGAACAGTATGGACGCCGTAAGCGACAGGGATTTTTGTATTGAGTATGCATTCTGCCTTTCCTCAATTGCTATGCACATGTCACGGCTTTGTGAGGAGTGGATTATCTGGTGCAACGACGAGGTTAAGTTTATCGAGATTAGTGACGCCTATTGCACGGGTTCGAGTATTATGCCACAAAAAAAGAATCCCGACGTGCTGGAGTTGATTCGGGGTAAAAGCGGTCGCGTTTTCGGGCATTTGACATCTTTGTTTACGTTACTCAAGGGGCTGCCATTAAGCTATAATCGTGACATGCAAGAGGATAAGGTGGCGATATTTGATGCTTCAGATACCGTCCAAAATTCGTTATCGATACTGGCCGAGCTTGTGGCGAATACGAGTTTTCACGGTGATAGGATGATGTTGGCATGTGAGAAGGGTTTTATCGATGCTACTGCGCTTGCGGAGTACCTTGTCAGAAAGGGAGTACCGTTCCGTAAGGCACATGAAATTGTAGGGAATATCGTGCGGGAGTGTATAAGGGCGCATTGCAGGCTGGAGGGTTTGCAATTGGAGGGTTTCAAGGCATTCTCTTCTGCTATAGAAAAGGATGTTTATAAGGCGCTGGGTGTGGAGAACTGTATAAAGAATTATAAAAGTCACGGTTCGACAGCGCCGCAGTTTGTAAAAAAACGTATTGCGTATTGGGAAAAGAAACTGAGCAACAGTTCACCGCGGAGGAATACAGATTAACACGGAGTAGATAGATTTTGAAAGGCTCAGTGTCATTCCGTTAAATACGTGGTGTATTATTATTTTTAAGGGTAAATTATCTATGGAAGCTTTTGAATACAGAAACAAAACGCTATTTTGCGAGGATGTAAGGATTGACGATATTATTTCACAGGTAGGCACACCTGCCTATATTTACAGCAAGAATGCAATTCTGACACGTTATCATGAGCTAGAGACAGCGTTTCAGGATGTTGATACCACGATCTGTTTTTCCGTCAAATCTAATTCAAACCTCTCTATTTGTAAAATCCTGGCAGATGAGGGATCGGGTTTCGATGTGGTTTCCGGGGGTGAACTGTTTCGTGCTATCAAGGCTGGCGGAGATACTTCAAGGATTGTATTTGCCGGGGTTGGAAAGATGGACAGGGAAATAAAGTATGCCCTTGAGAACGACATCTTTATGTTTAATGTAGAATCTGTGGCAGAACTTGAACACATTAATAAACTGGCTGGAGAGGCTGATAAAACACCACGAGTAGCCTTGCGTATAAATCCCGACATCGACGCAAATACTCATGCAAAGACTACCACGGGAAAAAAGGAAAACAAATTTGGAATAGACCTTTCTGAGGCTGAAAAGATTATTAAACAATCTGCACGATATTCGAATGTTGACCTGTGCGGATTGCATGTGCATCTGGGTTCACCCATTTATACGGTTGATCCTTATGTGCGCGCCTTCAGGAAGATTTTGGCGTTAATTCAAAATTGCAGAAATGAGGGTCTGGATATTGAATACATAAACATCGGCGGCGGCTATTGTATCTCATATACAGGAGAAAAAGTCATACGGCCAAAAGACTATGCATCGGAAATTATCCCGATGGTGAAAGAAATGCAATGCAATCTGATTATGGAGCCAGGACGGTTTATCATGGGGAATTCCGGGGTCTTGATTTCTCAGGTGATTTATACAAAGGAGACCATACACGGGAAGAAGTTTGTTATTTGTGATGCCGCTATGAACGATTTGATACGCCCTGCCTTGTATGATGCCTTTCACAGGATATGGCCGGTAAATACGAGTATAAAGATGCCAGAGGTGGAAAACCCTGATAAAACAGCGGTAAAGAAAGGTATGGAATTGGTTGATATCGTAGGCCCTGTTTGTGAAAGCAGTGATACCTTTGCCACCTATAGGGCATTGCCAAAGGTAAAAGAAGGGGATTTGTTAGCCATATTCAGCGCCGGCGCCTATGGTTTTACGATGAGTTCCAGCTACAATTCCCGCCCGCGTCCATGTGAAGTGCTGGTGGATGGCGACCAGTTTCGTATCATCAGAAAACGTGAGACGTATGAAGATTTGGTGAGAGGTGAAGATGTGTAACAGTTCGACTCACCGCAAAAGCCTGCCCTCATGAAAAGGGGGGACGCAAAGATCGCAAAGCTTTGCAGAATTATTAAAAATTTACCGTGTTGAGGTAAGATGGCAAAATATTATCCGATACTCCTGAATATTCAGGATAAGAAGTGTTTGGTGGTTGGCGGCGGCAATGTCGCCTGGCGTAAGGTGTGCAGTTTAAAAGATGCGGGTGCACGGGTAACGGTGGTGTCTCCTGAATTTTGTCCTGAAATGGGAAAAGAAACAGGGATTGAAAGGATTCAGCAGAAATATGAAGAAGGGTTTCTGAATGGGGTGTTGGTTGTCGTTGCCTCTACGGATGATGAAGAGGTAAACAAAAAGGTTTATTATGATGCGGTAAAAAGGGGTATTCTGGTAAATGTTGTCGACAGGCCGGAATTTTGCTCGTTCATAGTGCCGGCAACCATTATCCGGGGTGATCTGATTATCAGTATATCAACCGGCGGGGCAAGTCCTTCGCTGGCGCGTAACATCAGGGAAAGTCTGGAAAAGCAGTTTGGAGATGAGTATGGTGAATTTGCCGGTCTTTTATCAGAAATGAGGAGGAAGATACTTTCTGAGATTTCTGATGAATCGATAAGACGTGATATTTTGCAACGTATCGCAGGGCTTGATATACTTGAGATTGTTAAGCAGAAGGGCGTAGCTGAGGCGAAAAAGAAGATTTTAGGGATTATTTCTGAAAAAATTCTTAAGGAGAAATAAGTCGACAATCTCTATAGACTTCTTTTTCCTTGCAAGAATATTTGTGAGTTGATAATATTAAATCAATGGTAATGAACGATGTAAGATTACGTAATATTTTGGTTCTGGTATGTCCAGGTTAGGAGCTTGAATGGCTGAAAAGACTGTTACTCAGAGAATAGACCTTAATGAATTAAAATCAGGTGGTTTTATAAAGCAAAATCAAAAAGACCTCTTTACCGTCCGATTGAAGGTGCCTGGTGGAAGGATTACGCCAGAAAAGCTGACAAAGGTTGCAGAAGTTGCTAAAAAATATAGCAGAATGGGCTACTGTCATTTGAGCTTCAGGCAGTCGGTAGAAATTATTGGTGTCCATATTGATGACTTTGATGCCGTAGTAAAGGAGTTGGCTACGGTAGGACAAAAAATTGCCTCTTGCGGTCCAAGGGTCAGGGTGCCCACGGCATGTGGCGGTTGTGAGTATAACCCTAACGGAATTATGGATGCGCAATCCAAGGCATTGGAGGTGGACGAGAAGCATTTTGGCACACCATGCCATCATAAGTTTAAAATGAGTTTTTCCGGGTGTCCGATTGATTGTGCAAGGACGAGTGAGATGGATTTGGGGTTTCAGGGCGTGGTGTATCCTGTATGGAGCAAAGATTTATGCAATGGATGTACCTTGTGTGCAAAGGCCTGCCAGGAAGGCGCAATTGTATCGGATAAAGAGGGTAGGCCGATGTTTGACGAATCTAAGTGTGTGTATTGCGGCGATTGTATCAGGGCATGTCCGACAGACGCCTGGAAGGATAAGAAGAAGGGTTGGCTGGTGCGTACCGGTGGAAAACATGGAAGACATCCGCGAGTGGCGGATTTGGTAGCCAATTTCTTGCCGGATAGTAAGGTTAACGATTTTATTTCCGCAACCCTGAAATGGTATAAAGAGAATGGTAAGACAAAGGAAAGAATTGGTACCGTAATAGACCGTGTAGGTTTGGAGAAATTCGAAAAAGAAGTTGCAAGTGCATTCAGATAACAAAAGAATGGAATAATTGTATAAACATACAAAATCACGATGATAAAGGACAAAAAGAAATTCGTCATATTTGCTCACAGCGGCACGTATGATAAGCTGTATCAGATCATTACTTTGGCCATTACAGCCGCCGCGATGGGAAGGGAAACCTATATTTTCCTTTTTTTCTGGGCGTTGAGGAGATTTGTGAATGACGAGTTTGATGTCAAAAAATTGTCCGATGAGTTTGGCGAAGAGGGCGGTCGATTGTCAAAACGTATGCAGGAGATTAATCCGGTCTCTCTCAAAGAAATACTTAATGAAGTAAGAGGGATGGGGAATTTAAAGGTCTATGCATGCACAGCAGCCGTGAAATTGATGGAATTGGAAGAAGCTAAGGTTAAGTCCAGGGTAGATGATATCCTAGGGCTGACGACTATTTTGGAAATGGCTGATGGTGCAGAAACACAGCTATTTATATAATGGACGAAAGGCAGTGTCGTGGCAGGTACGGTAATGAAAAATTCTAAATGCATATCAAAACGGATATCCAAAAGCTCCATTTCAGACAGAATTGGGAATACTCCTCTTTTGAAGATTAATAGAATTACCAATGGTTTAAAAAACAGAGATGTGGAAATATATGCCAAGGCAGAGTGGTTAAATCCCGGAGGTTCTGTTAAGGACCGCCCTGCATTGAGGATTATAGAAGATGCTGAAAAATCCGGGAGGTTAA
>Ga0082335_1008433_pt1 | contig 11729 bp, 11 predicted proteins | sample Subgrocontami58m_FD_72375 | JGI IMG/M metagenome (GOLD analysis project Ga0082335, IMG submission 72375) | Subsurface groundwater microbial communities from S. Glens Falls, New York, USA - GMW37 contaminated, 5.8 m (SPADES assembly) (version 2) ...
CCTGCCACAACGTGCTTCCCTCCAATGTATTCGCAAGCGGGGCCAATTAGGCCATTTCCGGCGCCGGACTGCGGCTGCCGAACCAGTTTATCGGGTTGATGCTCTCGATGGCATTGCTGACCATGCCGGCACCGCCGCAACCGGCAAGCAGCAGCATCGCGGCCAGCACCGGGACGAATGCAAAGACGCGCTTCATTTCGCCGCGCCCAGCGCATCCAGGCGCAGTTGGATCGATCCGCGCAGGCCCGAATCCTTGGCGTCCGCCTTTTCCAGCGCGCTCTTATAGGCCGCGCCTGCCGCTTCATTCTTTCCCTGGGCCACCAGGACATCACCCTTCGTCGCCAGAAACAGCGCATCGAAAGCAGCGCCATGTTTGGTATCCAGCGCTTTTAGCGCATCGTCGTAGGCTTTTTCGTCGAGCATCACGCTGGCAAGCCGCAGGCGCGCAATATCCTGCAAGCCTTCGTCCCCGGCGTTCTCGGCAACCCAGGCGAGCTGGGCATGCGCGGTTTTCATATCGCCGCTCTGAAAGTGCGCCTTGGCCGAAACCAGCGCCGCCATTGCGGCGTAGGCCGTGCGCGGGTACTGCTCCAGGATGGCGCCCGCGCTTTCGCGCACCTGCTTCAGGTCGCCGGCGCGAGCTGCTTTCTGCACGCTGTCATACAAAGCCGACGCCTGGGCCGCCTGGTTGCGCTGATAGTAGTTCCAGCCTTGCCAGGCGGCGAGCACGATGAGCACCAGGCTCAAGGCGGTCATCACCAGATTGCCGTTTTCCTGCCACCACGCTTTGAGCGTTGCCAGTTGTTCCTGCTCTTCCAGATCGTATGCGGCCATTTCTAGTCTTCTTCCAAAAATAACAAATTGGTTACGCAATCGGGCAGCGCAGTGCGCGCCACGCGCACTTGCTCGCGTTCCTGGCGCAGATGCTTCACGCTGACCTCGTTGTTCGCGGCCTCGTCCTCGCCGATGATTACCGCGAGCGTTGCCCCGCTCGCATCGGCTTTTTTCATCTGCGCCTTGAAGTTGCCGCCGCCGCAGTGCTGCATCACCGACAGGCCATGGTTGCGCAACTCCTCGGCCACGCCGAAGGCCATGCGGTCGGCGGCGCTGCCCTGGTGCACGACATAGACTTCGCATTGGGCCGCGGCTTGCGGCGCGCGCGCCTCCTGCATCAGCGCCAGCAGCCGCTCCAGCCCCATGGCAAAACCGCAGGCGGGCGCGGGCTTGCCGCCGATCTGCTCGAACAGGCCGTCGTAGCGTCCGCCGCCGCACACCGTGCCCTGGGCGCCCAGGCGCTCGCTCACCCATTCGAACACGGTGAGATTGTAGTAGTCCAGACCGCGCACCATGCGCGGGTTGATGCTGTAGGGGATGCCGACGTCCTTCAACACCTGCTGCACCCCGTCGAAATGCGCCAGCGAGGCTTCGCCCAACTGATCGAGCAGCCGCGGCGCCGCATCGAGCAGCGGCTGCATCAACGGGTTCTTGCTGTCGAGCACGCGCAAAGGATTGGTATGCAAACGGCGCCTGGCGTCTTCGTCCAGCGCATCCGCGTGCGTCTGCAGATACTGCACCAGTTCGGCGCGGTGTCTCAAGCGCTCCTCCGGGCTGCCGATGCAATTGAGCTGCAGCTTGATATCGTCGAGCCCGAGGTCGTCCCACAGCCGCGCACACATCAGCAGCAACTCGGCATCCACATCCGGACCGGCATAGCCCAGGGCTTCCGCGCCGACCTGGTGGAACTGGCGGTAGCGTCCCTTCTGCGGCCGCTCGTGCCGGTACATGGGTCCCAGGTAATACAGCCGCCGCGGGCTGCCGTAGAGCAAATTGTGCTGGATTGCCGAGCGCACGGTGGAAGCCGTGGCTTCCGGCCGCAGTGTCAGCGCCTCCCCGTTCAGCTCGTCGACGAAGCTGTACATTTCCTTCTCGACGATGTCGGTGGCCTCGCCGATGGCGCGGCGAAACAAGGCCGTCGGCTCGACGAGCGGCGTGCGCAGGTTGCGGTAGCCGTAGCTCCGGAGCCAGGAGCGCAAGGTCTCCTCCAGTTCCTCCCAAAGCACCGCCTCGTCCGGCAGGATGTCGTTCATCCCGCGGACTGCTTGTATGGTATGGCTCATCGTTGCACTCGGAAGGGGCCCGACTTAGACCGCCGCCTTTATCGGAATGGTTGTTGATTTTTTTGTTGCCGCGGCGCTCGCCGCGCCCGCACCGTAGTGGCTGCGCACGTAAGCGTCGACGATTTTCTGGAAATCCAGGGCGATGGTCTCGCCCTTGAGCGTCACCGTCTTCTCGCCGTCCACGAACACCGGGGCCACCGGCCGCTCGCCCGAACCCGGCAAGCTGATGCCGATGTTGGACTGCTTCGATTCGCCCGGGCCGTTCACCACGCATCCCATCACGGCCACGTGCATGTTTTCCACGCCCGGAAATTGCTCGCGCCACAATGGCATCTGATCGCGCAGGTAAGCCTGGATGTTCGCGGCGAGTTCCTGGAAATAGGTGCTGGTGGTACGGCCACAGCCGGGGCAACTGATGACCAGCGGCGCAAACGATCGCAAGCCCATGGTCTGCAGGATTTCCTGCGCCACCAGGACTTCCCGGGTGCGCTCGCCGCCAGGCTCGGGCGTGAGCGAAATGCGGATGGTGTCGCCTAGGCCTTCCTGCAGCAGCACCGACAGCGCCGCGGTCGAGGCGACGATACCTTTTGACCCCATGCCGGCTTCAGTGAGCCCAAGGTGCAGCGGATAATCGCAGCGCGCGGCCAGATCGCGATATACCGAGATCAGGTCCTGCACGCCGCTCACCTTGCACGATAGTACGATCTGGTCTTTGGGAAGGCCCCATTTCTCCGCCTGCGCCGCCGACTCCAGCGCCGATACGACCAGCGCCTCGCGCATCACCGCATCGGCCGCGAGCGGTCGCGTGCGCTTGCCATTCTCGTCCATCAGGCGCGCCAACAACGCCTGATCCAGGCTGCCCCAGTTCACGCCGATGCGCACCGGCTTGTTGTATTTGCAGGCCATTTCGATCATCGTTGAAAATTGCTCGTCGCGTTTCGACCCTTTGCCGACATTGCCGGGGTTGATGCGGTATTTCGCCAGCGCCTCGGCACACTCCGGAAACTGGCTTAGCAACCGGTGCCCATTGAAATGGAAATCCCCGATCAACGGCACGATGCAGTCTCTGCGCGCGAGGTCCTCGCGGATACGGGCGACCTGTGCCGCCGCCTCGGCCGTATTGACGGTGATCCGCACCAATTCGGAACCCGCGCATGCCAGGTCGTAGACCTGCTGCGTCGTGGCGCGCGCGTCGGCGGTATCGGTGTTGGTCATGGACTGCACTACGATGGGCGCGCCGCCGCCGATAACAACATCGCCGATGCGCACTTGGCGCGTGTTCTTGCGTAAGGTGCCGGACATGCGGGCTACTCGAGCGTCAGACGGGCGACGTCGACCTTGAAATAAGGCCGCAAATCGACCGGCGCGTCGTTGTACTTAAGCCGCACATTGGCGGCGTTGCCGATCACCACTTCGAACGGCGGCACGCCTTCGATCGACTGCCTGCTGCCGGCCGAGTTGAGCTGGGACAGCAGGATCTTGCCGTTCGCCTGCTTGATTTCGACCCAGGACGTTTCGCCGAATTCGAGTTCGAGGCGTTTGTACCCGCCAGGCTTGCGGCCGGCCGCGGGAGCCGGCGCGGCAGTCGCCTGGGCAGGCGATTCAGCGCGCTGCGTGTCGGTCCCGATCGGCTGATCCGGTGCGCTCGCCGGCGCAAGCGGCGCCTGGACCGCCTCGTTCTTCGCGACTTTAGGCGTGATGGTCACCGCCTCGCCCGTTGAGGGCGGGCCGGCATACCACTCATAGCCCACGATCGCCACCGCCGCGAGCGCCGCCAATGACAGATAGACATAGACTCGGTTCGATTTTTTTCCGCCCTCGATAAATGGTTCCTGGTCGTTTGTGCGCAGATCGACCGTGACCGGGGCGGGAATATCGCGCCGTCCCAGGTCGGCGAGCAGGTGCTGGGGATCGAGCCGGACCAGCTTGGCGTAACTGCGGATCATGCCGCGCACAAAAGTCGTGCCGGGCAAATTCGCGTAGTCGTCGGCCTCGATGGCCGCGATCTGCTTGACCCCGTACTTGATTTTTTGCGATACGTCGGCAACGCTGAGCTTGAGCTCGGCGCGCGCGGCCGCCAGCGCCCGTCCCGGGCTGGCTTGCTCCGTCGCTGGTTCCGCTTCGCTCATTCAAACTTGCCCTTGAGCATGTCCTGGTATTCCTTCGAGCCGGAGAAACGCCGCCGCAACTGCGTGGCCAGGGTATTCTCGGCCGACTTATCGCCCAACTTGCGCTCAATGCGCAGCGCCAGCCACAGCGATTCGGCCGTCGGCTCGACCCGCTTGTTGAAGCGCCCGATCAAGTCGCGCGCGGTCTCCAACTGCCCGCGCTTGTACTGGATCGATGCCAGGTTGAGCAGGGCCTGGAGATTGTCGGGCTCGCTCCGGAGCGCGCGCTGGAAGTAGCCGATGGCATCGCTCTCGTTGTTCTTCAGTGAACACAGCCCGGCGTTTACATAGGAGCGCGCCGGGGTGCCGTACAGCGGGTTCTTGAGCGCCGCGAGGAAGTAGGCGATCGACTGCTCCTCGCGCCCGCTCTGGCACAGGAACCAGCCGTAGTTGTTGTTGATGTCCGGATCGTTCGGGGAGAGGCGCAGCGCGCGCTCGAAATGCTGCTGCGCTACGGCGTTCTCGCGCAGGTCCATGTGCACCAGGCCGAGCACGTTGAATGCCGGGGCGTAAGTCGGATCGGCCTCGACTGCAATGCGCAATTCTTCCAGCGCAACGCCCATATTGCCGCGTTCAAAATAGGCCGAAGCGAGTTCGGTGTGAATGCGCGCGCGGTTGCGCGGGGCGCCGACGTCACCGGTCACGGTGCCGGTCTCTACCGTATCCGCCTGAGTCGCCGAAGACAGCGGGGTCTGCGCGCAGCCGGTGAGCGCGCCGCAGGCAAGCAACAGCGCGGCATAAATGGTCGATCTCAGCATGGCTGTATCTCCACCACGCGGCGCGTGCGCCGGGTCTTGTCCTCCACCCTGCCCGCGAGCTGGCCGCAAGCCGCGTCGATATCGTCTCCGCGCGTCTTGCGGGTCGTCACCACCAGTCCGGCCGAGATGAGGATTTCGGCGAAGCGGCGGATGGCGTCACGCGACGAGCGCTTGAAGCCGGAATTCGGGAATGGGTTGAACGGAATAAGGTTGAATTTGCACGGAACGTCGCGCAGCAGCGCTATGAGCTGTCGTGCGTGCTCAGCGCCGTCGTTGACACCCTCAAGCATGACGTACTCGAAGGTGAGAAAATCGCGCGGGGCCTTGTCCAAATAGCGTTGGCAGGCGGCAAGCAGTTCGGCGAGCGGATATTTCCTGTTGATCGGCACGAGAATGTTTCGCAGCGCGTCGTTGGGCGCGTGCAGCGATACCGCCAGCGCCACCGGGCAGGTGTCGCGCAGGCGGTCGATCGCGGGCACGATGCCCGAAGTGGACAGGGTCACCCGCCGGCGCGACAGCCCGTAGGCATTGTCGTCCAGCATCAGGCGCATCGCCGTCACCACGTTGTCGAAATTGGCCAGCGGCTCGCCCATGCCCATCATGACGACGTTGCTGACGACGCGTTCGCCCTTGGGTGCGGCGCGGAGAGCTTTGTTCGCAATCCAGAGCTGGCCGATGATCTCGGCCACGCTGAGGTTGCGGTTGAAGCCCTGCTTGCCGGTGGAACAGAACTTGCAGTCCAGGGCACAGCCTGCCTGCGAGGACACGCACAAAGTACCTCGATTGGTCTCCGGTATGAATACCGTATCCACCGCGTTGCCCTTGCCGACGTCGATCAGCCATTTGCGCGTGCCGTCGGCAGCCGTGGTGTCCGATACGACCCGCGGCGCCTCGATCACCGCGCTCGCGGCGAGCTTTTCCCGCAGCGGCTTGGCGAGGTCGTTCATTTTCGAAAAATCCGCCTCCCCGGACTGGTGCATCCAGCGCAGCAGCTGCTTGGCGCGAAACGGCTTCTCGCCCGCTTCGACAAAGAAGTCGGCGAGCTGCGCAGCATCGAGGTTGAGGAGGTTGAGGCTCATGGGTATTTGAGATTCAGCGCGAGTAGATGTTCAACGCCGGGAAGAAATAGGCGATTTCTACCTTGGCCGTGTCCACGCCATCGGAGCCGTGCACCGCGTTGGCGTCGATACTGTCGGCGAAGTCGGCGCGAATGGTGCCTTGGTCCGCCTTTTTCGGGTCGGTCGCTCCCATCAGTTCCCGATTCTTGGCAATGGCGCCCTCGCCCTCGAGCACCTGCACCATTACCGGGCCGGAGATCATAAATTTGACCAGATCCTCGAAAAAGGGCCGGCCTTTGTGCACCGCATAAAAACCCTCGGCCTCGGCGCGCGACAATTGCAGCATGCGCCCTGCGATAAGCTTCAAACCATTGGTTTCAAAGCGGGAATAAATCTTGCCGATGACGTTCTTGGCCACCGCGTCAGGCTTGATGATGGATAGGGTACGTTCCAATGCCATGCAAATCTCCAAAATATTGGTCGAGAAAAAGCTTAACTTGATATTTTATCAGGGATTTTGCTTTATGTCGCGTAGCAGCCGTGAGCAGAATTTTGCTACGAACGACGCAAGGCGCGTGCCGCGGACTTCGAAGAAAGCTTGGTATTCGGCGCTAGGGCGCGCGGGGACAGGGATCAAGGGCTTTCGCCAGCATGATCGGCGGCATATCTGGGTCAACCGGCACTTACAATCACAATCGCTCAATCGCTGCTGTCGGTAGCCACAGTTTCAATGGCGAATCCGGCAAGCGCTCGAATTCATAGCGTTCGTACCACCCTCGCGCACGTTCATCCTTAGCGTCCACAATCACGCCGATCATTCCAATCTCGGCAGAAAGCCGTAAGCAGCGCTGTAGAGCGTCGGCAAGGAGCAAGTCGCCGAGCCCTTGCCGCTGTTGACGCAAATCAACCGCCAATCGAGCCAAACGAGCAACCGGTAGTGGAAAGTTTGGGAATCGGCTTACATGCTTTGCCGGTAAGTTCTCTTTTCGAATACCCGACATGGCCAGGCAATAGAAGCCACGAATCGCCATGCCATCGGCCGCAACGTAGGTACGACTCACGTTCGCATCGGCATGCTGGCGGGCGAAGCGCAGCAAGTATTCATCGAGGGCCCCTACTCCACATGAGAACGCGCGGCGGTCGTGCTTCTTCGCCAGCGGTTCGATGCTGAGCGAAAAATTCGAGATCAACGCTTACCTTGCTGCCATTCGCGTTGGCGCTTCATTGCAGCAGACAACTTCGGCTTTGGTTTGTCTGCGTTGTCCAAAGCCTTGGCAAAGGCGTTCCAGTCACGGGAGCTAAGAGTAATCATCTCCCGTTCAGCAAGGATCTGCTTGGCGCGCTCCTGAGCTGTTCCCAGCAGGAACGCGCTTACCGACATCCCGGCAGCGGAGGCGGCCCGGACAATCAACTCCTTGATTTCTGGTGATGTGCGCAAATCAATGCGTTCATGAGCATGGGCGACGGTGGGCATGATTAGTCCTGTACGGAAGAATTCCGGCAGAGTTTAGGCCAAAAACCCATGATATGCAACGCGTCCGTACAAATTACGTAACCACGTTAAAAATTGAGGAACTAGCCGAACGGCACGAATCCTTCACGCGCCAGAAATGACAACAGCCCAGATTTCTCTAAGCTCTTGATGATACTGGCGCGCCTGGTGGGATGAAGATGGGCACTGGCGCGAGGTCATTTCAATCTGGTTATGTTCATTGAGGCTCCTCCTTCACAGCAAATCGCCGGGATTTCGAACGGCATTACTGGTTAACTAAAACATTTCCCGCGGCAACCGGGTCTTGCAAGAGCTTCGTTGGGCAAGATCGCGGACCTCCCTCACCGAGTTAGCGGGAATTGAGGAGTGGGGCCGATCCGATGGTCAGCCCCGAGAAGGCAGAACCACGCGGCCCGTGGCAAGGGCCGAAAGCTCATCATTTTGGTTGTGGGCAATTTGTTCGATCTCCACCAATTTCCGCCCGGCCTCCTCGAATTTGCGCGTTACCTTCGCGTCAATGAACAGCAGGTCCCCTTCCGGGTTATGGCGACGAATCTTGTAGGTGTGAAAGACGAGCAACCCATCGTCTCCCATCCAGTTGGTGATCTGGTGCATGAACCAGGACCCGCGTTCCGGGCCGTAGTCGAAAGCGCCGGGAGCTCCGACTTCCAGGGCAAGATCAGTTTCCCAATGGACGCGCTCGGGATTGTCCGGGATTCCAAAGCGGTTCTTGATGCCGAGCGCGGGGTGGCCCCTCATTTGCTTGTAGGCGATCTTATTGGAGCGGACGTAAATTCCGCCCCATCCTTGGGTGAAGGCGATGAATCCGCTTACCGTCATCGGCCCCTTGGCCATCCTCGGCAGACTCTCCCCAACCTTGACGTCTTCCCATAAGCGGGGCTTGGCGCCACGGATGCTCTCTTCATCATAGAGCCGGTAGGTGCGGGCAAGTTCCTCGTCGGAGTAAACGTGCTGGCGCATTTTCTCGATGTCCTGGTACTTTTCGTTGCGGCGACGCGTCGAGTCCCGGTCGGTACGAAAGAACCAGCTTTTGCCTTTAGCCGCCAACTGATCGCGTTGGTTAAAGAAATCGACCCGATAGGTCTGGATAATTGAACGACCCGCGAACTTGGTGTTCTTCTCGCTAACATCGTCAAGCCAAGCTTCGGTACGAATGGAGTCACCACGGCGAACGGTGCGATGGAATTCGAATTCGGTGCCACCATACATGGCATGGACCCCGGGTAGGCCGCCGAGCCAGCCGCTGACCACTCGGGAGCAAGAAAACAGAAAAGACGGGGGGGCGATGATGTCGCCGTACGGAGTTGTCTTGGCATACTCAGGATCGCAGAACAGGGGGTTGTCGTCGCCTGCGCCATGGGCGAAATGTCGAATAGTGTCCCAGGTCGCCTCATAATTCCATGGATCGGGCTGGGGCGAGATCTTATCGCCTATCCTCTGACGTAGTTCTTCCACGGCTTCATCAGTGATGGGTTGGTGATGTCGGTCTTTGGTGGGATCTTTAAGTGCCGATGACATGTAACCTCTCCTCCTTTTGGGGTTTAAGTGTTCAAGTATTCCGGTAACCCGAGCTACGCCTAGTTGCCTGCGCCCATAGCGCGCAAGGCTTTGCGGTCAATCTTGCTTGCGGTGGTGCGGGGCAGGGCATCCAGGAACGCTATCGCCCTGGGGTATTCGTGCTTGCCAAGGTGTTCCTTAGCGAAGGCTTGCAGTTCTGAGGCGAACTCGGGTCCACGCCGATCGCTGACTACAAAAGCCTTGGGGATCAGGCCGCGCATTTCGTCCTTGACCCCGACCACGGCGACGTCCTTTACATCTTCGTGTCTGAGCAACACGTCTTCCATTTCGGTTGCGCTTATAGTGTAGCCGGCGGAGATGATCGCATCGTCCGAACGGCCAGCGTGGTAGAAGTAGCCCTGCGCATCCATCGAACCCCGATCCTTTATGAGAAACCATTCCCCGCGCTTGCGGATCGCGATCTCCCCGACCACCCCGGCAGGACAGGGTTTTCCTGTTTCGTCGAGAGTGGCGACTTCCCGGCCGGGAAACGGCTTGCCCAGGGCGCCTGCTTTAACAGAATAGCCGTCGAATCCAGGGTAATTGCCGATAAAGGTACTGACCTCGGCGGAGCCATAAACGCCGCATGCCGGCACTTTGAAATTCTCCTGCACCCACTGAGCCGTCGTTGAATCCATGGGCTCCCCGGAATAAGTAGCCTTTTCCAGGGTTAGGCGATAGTCGCCGACCCGCCCCGATTTCATGATCCCCCGGTAAGCCGTAGGCGGAGCGCAAAAATTGGTAATGTGGAATTCTTGCAGTGCTTCCAATATGCGAATCGGGTCGAAGGAGCCCGACAAAGAGCCCACTGCAATCCCCAGCGCCAAAGGAGAAATCAAGGTATGAGCGCTAAAGCCATAGGCTGGCGAAGACGAGGAAAAGAAGCGGTCCCCGGGGCGGATGCCAAACCCATATAGGGCACTTTGCATCAACGTTACCACAGCCCTATGGCGGTGAAGGATAGCAGCGGCCCGTTTGCGCGTCGTGCCCGACGTGAACAGATAAAAAGCCAAATCGTCGGCGGACGTATCTGCGATAGGAAAATAGTCGGGTTCCGCCGCGAGGACGTCACGCAGGGAAGCGTCGGCCTCGACCACCCGCACTCCGACACGGTCTTCAAGACCATTCTTGGAGCCGGGCGGCACGATCAATAGTTTGGGTTTACACTGCTCAATCCGCTGGAGGATGGCATCCACCCCGAAGAGGGTGGAGAGCAAAGCCACAGTCACGCCACGCTTCATGGCGCCGAATTTGCACGTGAGGAACTCGAGAGAATGATCCAGCATAATGGCGATGCAATCGCCCCGCTCGATCCCTTCTTGGCCAAGAAAGTGGGCGAAGCGGGAAGTCCACACCTTGAGTTCCCGGAAGCTGTAGATTTCCCGATGACCATCCGTGAATTGGATCCGTGCCGCGATGGTAGTGTCGGGGTGTCGATCAATGCACTCGTGAGCGATATTGAGATGGGCCTGGGAGCCATCCACGATCTCCCACAAACCATCCCACGAAAATTCCCGCAGCGCCTGGTCGTAGTCGCGGATTTCGAGGAGTCTGGAGCGTATGACGCTGCTATTCATGGAGCGGCTCGCCAAATTTCCCATGGCCAATATTAAAATAACGTTTAATAGGGCAAGTATCAAGCGTTAGGTCGAGTCTTGAGTTCGAGCGCCCGTTCGCCATGCAGGGCGGGCACGCCGTGCCCACGCGGCGCGTCAAGCTTGCCTGATCAGCAGCCATGCGCGCTTCCTGCAGCAGGTTTTTCAGGCTGCGCGTCGATCCGCCGGGCCGCAAGCGCAAGTTCTCGCCTCCTTGCCGCGCAGTTCCAGATGATGACAATAGGATGACAATAGAGCCGGGGTCGATATGGAAACAGGCGACAGTCCTGACCGACAACACCAAGCATTTCGCGCAGGTGTCCGGCTTGGCGGTGGAGAACCGGTATCCAGATCCTCGCGTCAGCGGGTAGCAGCCCCATGCATGGTGACGACAGACGCGGAAGTGGTCTATTCCTGCCGCCGCCAAGTGATCGTCCAACCTACATTGCCTCCTATGGCCTGCCAGCCGCTTGCCACGCCCAGGCCGGGAACCGCTACCAGCGCATCGACGCAATAGATCAGGGGCAGGCGCTCGCGCTCCCACGGCGGCATGCGCGCTTCCTGCAGCAGGTTTTTCAGGCTGCGCGTCGATCCGCCGGGCCGCAAGCGCAATTTCTCGCCTCCTTGCCGCAAACTTACGCTCAGTCCTCTCTCGCCGATCAAGGCGCAATCCAGGCCAGCACCTGGTCCGCTCACAAAATGCAATGTCCCGCCCAGTTCGGGCAGGGGCCACACGCGTTTGCCGTTCCAGTCGCGCCGCAATGCGGCCGGCGTATCCGGCAGCGCAGGGAGCAGATAGGCGTGACCGGCATAGCGGCGCAGTTCGCACGCACCCAGCATGACGCGCACGGCCGCGTCATCGCGCGCCTGGAACAACTGACGTAATCCTTCTTGCAAACGCTCCGCCTCCGGCGCTGCCTGGCCCTGTTGCAGCAGCAGCCAGCGCAACAGATTCTTCGCGCG
>Ga0082335_1008434_pt1 | contig 11726 bp, 9 predicted proteins | sample Subgrocontami58m_FD_72375 | JGI IMG/M metagenome (GOLD analysis project Ga0082335, IMG submission 72375) | Subsurface groundwater microbial communities from S. Glens Falls, New York, USA - GMW37 contaminated, 5.8 m (SPADES assembly) (version 2) ...
GTCCTGTGGCTTGCTTGTCAATGCTTGGGGTTCTGCCAAGACGGGGCTTTGAATCCGGGGAGCGCCGCGCCCCAGCTCGGCCCGGGCCGAGCTGGGGCTCGGCGCTCCCATGTCCGTTAGCCACCTACTCTTGGCAGAACCAGTGCCTCTTCCCCAGCCTGTAGCCTTTTGTTATACTACAAGCCTCCGTCCGGTATACATCGAAAGTGAGTGAGGCTTGAAGACTGCACTGAATGACCTGCTGGTGCTGGACCTGACCAGGGTCCTGGCAGGCCCCTTTTGCACGATGCTGCTTGCAGACCTGGGCGCCAGGGTCATCAAGATAGAGACACCCTGGTGTGGGGATGATGCCAGGGCCTACGGCCCGTTCGTAAATGGCGAGAGCATGTACTTTGCCAGTCTGAACCGCAACAAAGAGAGCCTGGCCATCGACCTGAAGAGCGAATCCGGGCGCGCCGTCTTTCTCCGCCTGGTCGAGCGGGCGGACGTGCTGGTCGAGAACTTCCGGCCCGGGACGATGGAGAAGCTGGGGCTGGACTACAACCGGCTACGCTCCGTGAACCCGAGACTGGTCTATGCAGCCTGCTCGGGCTTTGGTCAGACCGGCCCGTACCGTCTCAAGCCGGCCTACGACGTAATTGTTCAGGCCATGGGAGGCGTGATGAGCCTGACCGGCCATCCGGGAGGCGAGCCAACGCGTGTCGGCGTCTCGGTGGGTGATATCACCGCGGGCCTGTACACGGCGGTTGGCATACTGGCCGCACTGGAGGCACGCCATCAGACTGGGTCCGGACAACTGGTCGATGTCGCCATGCTGGACTGCCAGGTAGCCATTCTGGAGAACGCCATCGCCCGGTTCCAGGCCACCGGCGAGGTGCCCAGACCTATCGGAAACCGCCATCCTTCCATCACTCCATTCACCGCCGTGAAGGCCAGCGACGCCGAGCTGGTGATCGCCGCCGGCAACGATACCCTCTGGGCCAGGCTCTGCCAGGCGATAGAACGTCCCGAGCTGGAGAAGGACCCTCGCTACGCTACCAACGAGCTGCGCACCCAAAACTATGAGAGCCTCCAGACCATCCTAAACGAGGCGTTCTCGGGACGCGAAAGGGGCGAATGGCTCGCAATACTGGAGGAGGCCGGAGTACCATCCGGTCCCATAAACAACATCGCAGACATCATGGCGGACCCACAGGTCGAGTCCCGGCAGATGCTGGTCGAGATTGACCATCCCGTGGCCGGGCGGATAAAGACCGCCGGCTCGCCTGTAAAGCTCTCAGAGGTACCCACGGCCGGCCCGCGTCCTTCGCCGTTGCTCGGCCAGCATACCCGTCCGATACTGCAGGATCTGCTCGGGATGTCGGTTGAGGAAATAGAAGGTTTGGCCAAGAGCAGAGTGGTAGAATTGGGGATTTCTTAAGGGTAGAGTCCTACATCAGGGATGCTCTACCCCTTTTTGCCTGATGGCCCGCAGCACCTTCTCTGGCGTGATTGGTAGGCTTGTAATACGCACCCCTATGGCATCTTCGATGGCATTGGCGAGGACTGCCGCAACCGGTGTGGTGCCCGACTCCCCAACTCCCTTCGCCCCGTAAGGGCCAAAGGTCGAGGGCTTCTCCACGATACTTACGCTGATGTCGGGTACGTCCGTGGCCGTGGGGAGCCGGTAGTCATGCAGGTTCTGGACGAGGACCTGGCCGTCCTGCCTGGCCACTTCTTCGCCCAGAGCGTAGCCCACTGAAAAGACTATACCCCCTTCGATTTGCGCCTCCACACTTGTCGGGTTAATAGCAAATCCGGCATCCTGGGCGGTAAGAAAGGACAGTAGCCGGATATCGCCCGTCTCCGGATCGACCTCTACCCTGGCCGCCTGAACGCCGTATGACGGGGAATCGATGATGCCCTTAGCGTTCTGCTTCGCTGCAATCAGTTTCTTTTGCCCTTCGACGCTACTGCCCATTATCGGCCCGCCGGTGGTCCCGATAGCGGTGCGGATTAGCTCGGCCACAGGAACACCCTTGTCCGGCACGCCTCTAACGAAGACTCGCCTGTTTTCGAGCACCAGGTCAGAGGGGTCTGCCTCCAGCCTCTCGGCTGCCAAGGCCAGTATCTGGTCACGGGCATCCTGTGCAGCGAAGCGGACGCTGTTGCCAGCCCGTTGAGTAGTGGCGCTGGCTCCGGTGCTCGATTCGAATGGCGAGGCATCGGTATCTGCCGTAACCAGTGCGACGTCCTCCAAACCGAGACCAAGCTCTTCAGCGACGATCTGGGTCACCATGGTATACTGCCCGCCGCCCTGCTCGGTGATCCCGGACAGCACGGTTGCACTGCCATCGTCATTGATGGTGACCATGGCCCGGGAGGGCGCTACGAAATCAAAAGGGAAGACCTCCCACTGGCTGCAGGCCATCCCGATTCCCTGGTTCGGACCGTGCTTCTTCAATTGCTCCCCGGCTAAGCTGCGACCCTTCTCCAGACACTCCCGCAGACCAACATTCTGCAAGACACCGTAGCCGGTAGCAGTGATCGCGCCTTCATCCACTGCGTTGCGAAGACGCACCTCCCACGGGTCCAGCCCCAGTTTGCGGGCCATGATGTCCATTTGCGACTCGATAGCGAAGGCAGTCTGTGGAGCTCCTGGGGCGCGAACGTGTCCGGCCGGGGTGTTGTTCGTGTAGACTGTGCGGCCCACCACGTCCACCGCCTGGGCCTTGTATGGTCCTACCAGGTTGGAGCAACTGTGGGCAAGACCCATTATTGCGTCACTGTAGGCCCCGGAGTCAAATGTCACCTCTCCCTGCACGGACAGCAGCACGCCGTCCCGGCGCATGGCTGTCTTCAACCGTATCGTTGCAGGATGGCGCACGAATCCACACGCAAACTCCTCCGCGCGGGACAGCTCCAGGCGCACGGGCCTGCCACTCTTCAGGGCTAAGAGCCCGCAGATGGGCTCTATCGTCGCCAGCCCCTTGCCTCCGTGATCGCCTCCGACCGTCAACGCCACCACTCGGACCCGCGAGACTGGCATCCCCAAAGCCATGGCGATCTGTCCCCGGAAAATAAAGGGCGACTTGGTGCTGCACCAGATAGTCAACCGGCCAGGCGTCTGTGCAACGGCAATGGCGATACGCGGCTCCAGGTAAGCGGCGTGGACCGCCTGTGTAACATAGCTCTCTTCGTGGACCAGGCCGGCTCCGGCCAGGGCTGCATCGAGATCGCCCCAGGCGAAGCGCATTTCGTTGCGGACGTTTCCGTAACGCTTGGAGGGGATGATATCCGTGTATTCTGCCAGTCCCTCGTGGATGATAGAGGCACCGGGCTGAAGAGCGTCTGAAGGATCGAAGACAGCCGGTAACTCTTCGTAAACTACCTTGATTAGAGATAGAGCATGCTCCGCTGTAGCACGATTCACCGCGGCCACGGCCGCGACCGGCTCGCCGATGTGCCTCACCTTATCCTGGGCCAGGGCAGTCCGGTCCTTAATGAAGCGGCCAATCCGTACGGGCCTGGCGTCCTTGCCCGTTACCACGGCCATAACTCCCGGCAATCTTTCCGCCTCGCTGGTATCCACCTGGACCAGACGAGCATGAGGCACCGGGCTGGTCAGGATCAGGCCGCAGAGGGTGCCTGGCAGATGCATATCCCCTGTGTAGATAGCCTCCCCAGTGGCCTTTTGCTGGGCATCGACTTTTGGTACGCTGCGGCCCACGATACTATAGGACAAAACCGACCTCCTACGAAACCCTCTTCAGCTGAACCGGCACGGCGAGCACTACTTGTGATGGCTTGATACACTCGGTGTCTGCTGAAGACCGTCCAGCCCGAGGCCCCGAAGGGTATCCGGGAGTGGATACCCGGTGCTGCGGTCCCAGCCCATCAGCCGGTAATACTCGTCCAGCAGAGCCTGGCAGAAGGGCATGATGCTCTATGCTAGGCCGATTGACGTCCAGTTGGCTGTGAGAATAACAATATAGTCGCAAAAGGTCAAGCACGATTATTGTCGGTCCTGCTTAGTCAACTTGACAAGGTAATGGGCATATGCTATAACGTTGGCATTCTCAACACCCGTCTATTTCCGAAGCCCATACGGGTTTTGGCGAATTGATAAAGTTGAACACGCGTGTATGGGCTTGTTTCACATTATTTCAAGGACTAGCAGTGGAGTTTCGACATTAGTTCTCTTTAACAAGTAACCCGCATATCTGTTCAGGACGATCGAGGCCCTAAATCGCCCGACCTTAAATACTGGCGAACATACCGAGCATCCACGGTTTCCAACCGAAGAAGTTTTTGATCGGAGGGGATGGAATGGAGAGCATAGGTACGAAATGGCTCCGGCTCCTGGTATTCGCGACAGCGGCTTTGCTTGTTCTGAGCGCATGTGCCCCTGCGGCCGCACCCACGGCAACCCCAGCCCCAGCTAAGGCACCGGCAGCCGCACCTACGACAGCGCCGAAGGCTGAAGTAGCGACACCGGCACCCGCCAAACCTAAAGAGCTACTGAAGATCAGAGTAGCCACCCCCCATCCGGGCACACCCGAGACCGGAGTTGCGGCCATCGCCCAGGCCATGGGCTACTTCAAGGAAGAGGGCGTGGAAGTAGAGTTCGTCACCACCAAAGGTGGCGGTGACACCGTGCAGGCAGTGCAGGTCCCCGGAGGCGCGGACATCGGCCTGCTCACCGGCCCCATGAGCGTGCTCGGGGCCATCGAGAAGGGCGCCGAGCTCAAGATACTCAGCGCAGCGGTCACCCCCGGCGACCAGCAATGGATAACTGCCGGGGACTCCCCGTACAAGACTGTGAAGGACCTGGCAGGTAAGCCCGTGGGCTATACCAGCGCCGGGTCTTCCTCCAACCTTTACCTGCAGGGCATCCTGGAGAAGGAAGGCGTCAAGGCGGAGCTGGTTGCTGCAGGCGCCCTGGGGGGGAGCATGTGGACCCAGATCAAGACTGGGCAGCTGGCAGCGGGCATCGCGACGCCTCCCGATTCGTGGCTGCGGATAGAGCAGGAAGGGGCAAGGCGCCTGTTCGGCACAATGGACTATCCCGAATTCGCCAGTTATAGCTACATCGTCAACTTCGGCCGGACTGACTCCGTCAAGAATAAGCCGGAAGCTATCAAGGCTTTCTTCAGAGGGTGGAAGAGGGCGGCCGAGCTGATAGCCAAGGACCCCGTCGCTGCTACCAAGGCATATATGCCGAATACCGAGATGACTCAAGAGTTGGTATTACGCTACTTCAAGGATATTCCGTCAACCAAGTTCAATCTGAAGCCTATAGGCGGGATGGATATCAGCATCAAGTATGCCAAGCAATACAAGTTCATCACCAAGGACCCTGACCCAGGCGTTGTAGACCTGTCGTTGGCCCCTAACTACTGAGACGTACTCATGAACAGGGGAGGAGGGGATTGAACAATCCGGTACTGGCCGTTGACGGCCTGAATAAGCTCTACCAACCGCAACGCGGGGGACAGGTGGAGGCGCTCCGGGATATTTCCTTCCAGGTACAGAAGGGAGAGTTCGTATCCATTATCGGTCCCTCCGGATGCGGGAAGAGCACGCTCTTGGAGATTCTGGGCGGACTCAAAAGCAAGTCTTCCGGGCGCATCCTCTTGAGGGGAAAGGATATTGATGGCGTAGACCCATCGGTCAAGACGGTCTTCCAGGAGGACACTACCCTTCCCTGGAGAACCACCTTGCGCAACGTAGAACTGGGCATGGAAGTGCAACGGGTGCCCAAGAAGGAGCGCAGGGAGAAGTGCCTGGAGATGATCAACCTGGTAGGTCTCTCCGGGTTCGAGGACCGGTATCCCTTGGAACTTTCCGGCGGGATGCGACAGAGAGTGGCCATTGCCAGGACCCTGGTAATGAGGCCGGAAATACTCCTTATGGATGAGCCTTTCGGCGCCCTGGATGAGCAGACCAGGCTCCTTCTGGGAGATGAGCTCCTCAACATCTGGGCCCAGTTGGGGCAGACCATCCTTTTCATCACCCACAGCATCAGCGAGGCTGTCCTCCTATCCGACCGGGTGATCGTTATGACCAACCGGCCGGGCACAGTAAAGGAGAACATGCAGATAGACATCGAGCGTCCCCGAGAGTTAGGGGATGAGCGTGTCAGCCGGCTGGTCCAGAGGATATGGCAGATGCTCCGGGATGAATCAAGAATGAAGGCGAGGCAATGCGCCGAGTCCTGAAGACGCCTGTCTTGGGACAACTCGTCGTTGCAGCCGTCTTCGGGTTAGTGCTGGAGGCGATTACCCAGGCCAAGATTGTCAGTCCTCTTACGATTCCGAAGCCGTCTGCGGCTCTGGCAAGCCTCTGGGCAGAAATAACTGACGGGACGCTGGGTGCAGCGCTTGCAACGACCTTCTACGAGATCTTCGTTGCCTTCCTGATAGCCTCCTTCTTGGGCGTTAGCCTGGGATATGTACTGTGGCGGTTTCAGACTGTCGGCCGGGCCGCCGAGTCTCTTCTGGCAGCCGTCTTCAGCACCCCCACGGTGTTGCTCTTCCCCATTGTCCTCGTCCTCTTCGGCCGAAGTCCGGCTGTGCCGATCACCATGGCGGTGTTGGTAGGGGTCATACCGATCACTATCAACGTCCGGGCCGGGCTTTCCAACGTCAAGGGCACGTTCCTGAAGCTGGGCAGGAGCCTCAACTTTACCGATTTCCAGGTCTTCTCCAAGCTCCTTCTGCCGGCTGCGGGGCCGATGATCTTCTCCGGCCTCAAGCTCGGGCTCATCTATACGATGATAGGCGTGACGGCCATGGAGTTCCTCGTGGAGATCGGAGGTCTTGGAAGAAAGATCTCTTCTAGCTACACTACTTTTGATAGCCCCGCCATGTACTCCTACCTTCTTATGGTGCTGGTGATAGCCATCGTCCTCGTGGAGGTGGTCAACCGGGCGGAGGCCAGGATAAAGTGAGCTTCTTAGAAGCTGATGCGCCCGCGATCCCTGCTGAGCAAGAGACCCGGGCCGCAGCCCCTGCACGTGGCCGGGAGGGCATGGCGCAGGTTGCCATGGTGCTGGGAGTCATCGTCCTGTGGGAAGCTGTAGGCAGGGGCAATTTTCTCTACGGGCTTATCCCCACCTTTACGGATACCCTGGTGGCCATGTGGGGAATTGTTGCTTCTGGGGCCATTGTCAAGCATGCTCAGATCTCGATCTACGAGATAGGGGTCGGCCTGTTCGTAGCTATAGTTGCGGGCCTCGTGGTCGGGCTGGGCCTGGGGTCCGTGGACTACTTGAGGAAAGTCTTCGAGCCTATTATCACCTACATAGCGGCCTTCCCAAAGATAGTCCTGTTCCCCGTATTCCTTCTGTTTTTCGGCGTCGGGCCGGAGTCAAAGATGGCCATGGGGGCCATTTCAGGGTTCGTACCGGTTGTACTCAACGTCCTGGTGGCAATGCGGAGTATGGACGACCGATACGTGAAGATGGCCAATTCACTTGGAGCCGGCTGGCTTCAGAAGTATCAGAAGATCTACTTGCCGGGGATGATCTACCCCCTTGTCGCCGCGATTCGGCTTGGTACCGGCCTGGCAATAGTCGGCACACTGCTGGGCGAGATCAAGGTTGCCAATGGTGGGTTGGGCTGGCTGACTGATTACTACCTGGATCAGTTTGCCATTCCCAAAATGTACGCAGTCCTGGCGCTAATCTTTATCGGGGCGTCCATCGTCAACCTGATACTCTCTCTGATACTCACCCGGCTGACCCGTTTCAAGGCCAGTGAAGTGGCGGAGGCGCGCCCTCTCATGTGATCCGGAGAGGCCAAAATGGAACCGGTTACCATAAACGTTACATTCTTAGGTGAGATCAGGAGCGCAACCCGGCGCCGGGGCATGCAGGTTGCCCTTGCCGAAGGGTCCACGGTGGCAGACCTCCTGTCGTGTCTGTCAAAGCGGCTTGGTGACACCTTCGACAGGCTGGTCTTCCTTGGGGAAGGAACCCTTTATCCGCACGTAAGCATCTTCGTCAATGGCAAGGACTGTAAGAGCCTCTCTGGGCTAGAGACGAAGTTGGATAAGGACGATGTAGATCTGTTTATAGTACCCACTTATGGGGGTGGATAAGGCGCCAAGAAAGGGGACCGCCATGACAGAGAAATGGGTTTCTACGGCTTGTGACCGGTGCTATGTGGGTTGTGGCATCAAGGCCCATGTTGTAGACGATGTCATAGTAAGTGTAGAGGGAGACCCGGACAATCCGCTTAACCGGGGGAAGATGTGCGCCAAGGGGAAAGCGGGTATCATGGCCCACTACAACCCCAACCGGGTAAAGACCCCGCTCAAGCGTACCAATCCCAAGAAGGGGATAGGCGAAGACCCCAGGTGGCAGGAAATCTCCTACGAAGAGGCTATCAGCACCGTCGTCGATAAGCTGGAGCCGATAAAGGATGACCCCCGAAAGATTCACATGTATGTGTGGGGCTATGACTCCGGGCTCCCGCTGCTGGGCTTTGCTCTCGGGACTCCGCACATCCAGTTTGCCGGCGCCCATGAGTGTGGCAAAGCTGTCCATCCCATCGAGCACATGGCTGCCGGGGGATTTCATCAACAAACTGACTTCCATTACTGTAACTACGTTATCTACGTTGGGACACAGGGAGGAGTGGCAGCCAGGTCCGCCTTTACCCATCATGCGAAGGACTTCGCCGATGCACGTGCCCGAGGGATGAGGCTCGTGGTCGTAGACCCCATTGGCGGCTATGGAGCCGCCAAGGCTGACGAGTGGGTCCCCATCCGTCCCGGCACCGACGCCGCCTTTGCCCTGGCTTTCATGAACGTTCTTATCAATGAGCTGGAAATCTATGACGCCGAGTTCATCAAGATGGGGACCAACGGCGCATACCTCGTAGCGGAGGATGGCTACTATCTCAGACATGCCTCCACTGGCAAGCCATTGATATTCGACCCGGTTGCCGGTGCGGCCAAACCCTACGATGACCCAACTATTAAGGACTATGCCCTGGCGGGATCGTTCACGGTCCAGGGGTTGCAGGTTACGCCGGCCTTTGCTCTGTTGAAGGAGCATGCGGCCAAACACTCACCGGAGTGGGCTGAGAAGATAACGACTGTGCCAGCCGCCACTATTCGCCGGCTGGCGAAAGAGTTTGGAGCAGCGGTCCAGATTGGCAGCACGATGATGCTTGAGGGAGAGGAGTTCCCGTACCGGCCAGCGTCGCTGGATTGGGCGAGGGGACCTCAAGGCCACAAGCACGGGTTTCATCACTGCTGGGCGCTCAAGCTGATCAATATCCTTGTCGGAAACGTCAACATGCCAGGCGGGATTCTCAGCACCGGAGCCATGGGCAAGAATCCCTATCGCTGGGCGCCCGAGGGCGGTATCGACGGCATGCTGACCCACGCGGGATGGGCAGGCCTCACCCTCTTCAACATTCCGTCTTCTTTCCCCGGCAGAGTTCCAAGCAATCCGGAGCGAATGGACCTTCTGGAGCTCTTCCCGCTGGCCGGCCATGCCACCACCCTCTTCCCTATCGGGGCCAACGAACCTGAGAAGTTCGGCCTGGACTACAAGATCGAAGTGGGCCTCCATAACGCCAGCAATCTGACCATGACCACCTATGGCGACCTGAAGGTGGCAGAGAAGTTCTACGGCTCGGTACCGTTTGTTGTCGGCTTTGCGATGGAGCTTAATGAGACCAATGAGGCCTTCGACGACATCGTTATCCCTGTGCCTACTTACATGGAAAGACAGGATGTCGGCGTATCGAACAGCTTCGATGGCATGTACGGAATTCTATCTCCGGTGGGGCAGGACGACTGGTATTACCAGATCAGGCAAAAGGTGGTAGACCCGCCGCCGAACGTGAGAAACACCTTCCAGGTAATGCTTGATATCGCTGACCGGCTGGAGTTGACGGCAGACTTGAACAAGGTGATGAACCGAAGCTTGCGTTTGAAAGAAGACTTCTGGCTTGAGCCAGGCCGCAAGCACACCATGGAGGAGATCCATGAGCGGATCATCAAGACGCTATTCGGGCCTGATAAGAGTGTCGAGTGGGCCAGGCAAAACGGGGTAGTCCGTATCCACCGCGACGCCGAAGAGGCCTACCCTGGCCTCTACATGATGAACAACAAGATGCGCTTGCCTATCTACCTGGAGCACTTTCCACGCAAAGGAGAAGAGCTGGAAGAAGTGATCCAGGGATTGAAGCTGGAATGGGACTTCTCTGATTATTCGCCACTTCCTTTGTACATGCCCTGCAATTTCCAGGCTCTGAGGGACAAAGGCGAATATGATCTAGTAGGCGTCCACTATAAGCTGGCGTTTATCTACGGGCACTTTGCCAATGAAAACCCGTGGATCAACGAGATCTGCGAGAGGACGCCTTACACCTACCCCGTCCTCATCAACGAGGATGTGGCCAGGAAGAAGGGCATCAAAGACGGGGATGCTATCTGGTTAGAGACACCGGTAACCAGGGCCAGGGCAACGGCCAAGCTGACTCAGTGCGTACACCCCGAGGTGGTGGGCATAGCCGGGCACTTCGGACACTGGGCCAAGCGCATGCCCATCTCCAAAGGGAAGGGGGTTGCCTATAATCCGCTCCTGCCTCACAACCTGGAGAATATGGATAAGATCTCTACAGCCATGGACAATTGCGTGCCCATCAGGGTCTCGAAGGCGGAGGGATAGAGATGCACGTAGGAATGGTCATTGACCTGAAGAGATGTGTTGGGTGTCAGGCCTGCACGGTTGCCTGCAAGCTGGAGAATGCTACCCCGCCAGCCGTATTCTGGGGTAGATGCCTGGAGAAAGAGACAGGCAAGTATCCCCAGGCCAAGAGGGTCTTTATCCCGGTACTGTGCAACCACTGCCAGGATGCTCCCTGCCTGCGGGCCTGCCCGACTGGTGCTACCAATCAGCGGGAGGATGGCATCGTAAGCATCGACCAGGACAAGTGCATTGGCTGCAAGGCCTGCATGGAAGCCTGCCCCTATGAGGCCCGCTTCTTTATCGAGGAGCTGAAGAGCTACTACCCGGGTCATCTGACCCCCTTCGAGGAGCAAGGGTACAAGAAGCATCAGAAGGGGACCGTCAGCAAGTGCAACTTCTGCAAGGACCGGCTCGACCGGGGATTGGAGCCTGCCTGCGTGCAGACCTGTCCAGCCGTAGCCCGCACCTTTGGTGATCTGGATGATCCCCACAGCGAGGTATCCCGCTTAATCAGAGAGCGCTACAACATCCAGCTAAGACCCGAGATGGGGACTCAGCCCTCCGTATACTACATCCCCTAAGGAGCTAAGATGATTGACCAGTTCGTCATTGGGTTTAAGCCTCAGAGATGGTGGGGTACCCTGGCTGCTATCGACTTCTTCCTGGGTGGTACTGGAGCCGGCACCTTCATCCTCTCCATGTACTTCAACCTTCTCCCCGGCATGGTCATCGGATGGATTGCAGTGGCCTTGGGTGCTTTAGCCCTGCTGATCGACCTGGGCAGGCCTGACCGCTTCCTCAAGGCCAGCTCCCAGCTATCCCGGTCCTGGATCAGCCGGGGGGTGCTCTTTACCACCGTCTTCCTGCTCTTCGGGATCCTGCGGATTGCGGGAGCAGTCTCCAGCGGGCTGCCCTGGGGAGGAGCCAGCGGGCTGGGACAGGTGATCGGGATAATCGCTACACTGGGTGCACTGGGCGTAATGATGTATACCGGCTTTCTGCTGTCCAGCTCACCCTCTATCCCCTTCTGGAATAC
>Ga0082335_1008438_pt1 | contig 11720 bp, 2 predicted proteins | sample Subgrocontami58m_FD_72375 | JGI IMG/M metagenome (GOLD analysis project Ga0082335, IMG submission 72375) | Subsurface groundwater microbial communities from S. Glens Falls, New York, USA - GMW37 contaminated, 5.8 m (SPADES assembly) (version 2) ...
GCCTTTCGGCCTACCCGGCGCTCGTTGCTATGTTCGGCCCGGCGTGCCGGCCGGGCTGAAAAGTTGTTTACTTCGCCGTCGAGGTCCGGCCGGCGGCGTCCCAGAGGACTTTGCCGCCACCGTAGGTCGAGAACGACATGCCGGTGACCGTGCTGCCTTCCAGCGCCACCGCGCTGGCGGGCACCTCCAGCTTCACCCACGCGCCACCCGCGGGCAGCGCACCCATGCCACGGCGGCTCGTCGTGCCGTCGGTACCGTAGCCGATCCTGTTCGCACCCCAGTACGCGCGGTGCTCCCACGATCCGTCGTTCCAGCTCAGCATCAGCTCCTCGGGCATCGCCGCCGAATCCAGGTACACCCAGACGAACAGCGTGTCGCCCGTCCCCAGCGTCAGCCCGTTCCACGCGCCCGTGAACGCATGCTCGCGCTGGCCCGCCCCCGCCGGCGTCTCGTGCACCTTCGTGCCCGATTTCGGCGCCGGCGTCGCCGGCGTCGTCCAGTTCCAGCCGTCGCCGCCGTTCGACGAGGCCTGCGCCCCCGTCGGCACCGCGTCGTCGACGAAGGTCACCACCGGGCTGTACGCGCTGAATGTCGCCGTGCCGGAAACCCGGCGGCCGTCCGGCCAGGTGATTTCCACCTCGACCCACTGCGCACCCGGGTTCTTCGGCGTCATCACATACGTTGAACCATAATCCGGCTCGTTGTCCCGGCCTTCCCACAGGATCCGCGCGCCACTCACGTCCAGCCCGGAACCGAGCGACACCGTCACCGCCGTGCCCGTCTGCACCGTCGTGGTCGGCACCACAAGGCTCGCGGTCACCGCCGGTTTCCACGCAGTCGACTTCGCCGAGGTCAGCGTCGCCAGCGTCGCCACCGCGGTGAACGCCCGCGCCTGGTTCATCGTGATGAACTCGCCCGTCACGTTCCAGCAGTCCGCCCAGCGATCGTACATCGGATACATCGACGCGGTGTTCGCCGTGTCGTCGGTCGGGAAGCTCAGCTTCGCCAGCTCGTTGCCCGACGCCCCGTAGATGCCGATGTAGCTGTAGGCCGACGTGAAGTTGCCCACCGGGATGCCCGCCATCGGGGTCGTCCGCTGGTCCGCATTGGCCCACTGGTGCACGATCTCGCGCTGGCGCTTCAGGCCGAGGCCCGTCACCAGCGTGACGTTCACCGGGTTGGTGCCGCCTTCATAATTCATGTTCGCCAGCAGCCCCTCGACGTACTCCGGCTTCGGGTCCAGCTGGTACGCGACCGCCATGTCCGACGCCTGATCGAGCGAGAAGAACCAGCCGGCCGCAATCACCTGCCGGGTCGGCTGCGGGAACGAGGTGCCGTACGCGCTCTGCTTCGACCACTTCACGTTGTCGTCGCCGGCCAGCTTGATCTGGTTTTCGCACGCGGCGAGGTAGGTCGCATCGAGCTGGCCCGCGGAGAGCCGGCCGGAGCGCGCCGCGAACGCATACGCGCGAATCGCATTGCCCCAGCACTCGTTCAACCGCCACCAGCCCCAGCGGAACGTCGCCGGATCGCCCGGGTTCGGGAACCACGCCATCAGCTTGTCGCGGTACGGCGTCTCACCGGTCGCGGCGAACAGTTCCGCGGCCGCCCAGGCGAGCTCGTCGTCGTGCATGTAGTTGTCCGAGTAAAACGTCACCTTCTGGTACGAACCGTCCTTGCCGTACTTCGCGATGGCGTTCGTCAGGAACTGCCAGCCCGCCTTGGCCTTCGCCAGGTAGGCCGCCGCTTCCGCCGGATACGCCGCCTTGAACTTCGGCGAGGAACCGATCTGCGCCAGCGCCGCGACCGCCGCGGCCGTGGCCGACGTGTTCTTCGGCCAGACGACCTGCTGGTCGCCATGGTCGGGCGTCACGCCCTGCTCGTACTCGCGCGTCTTCGGATAGACGATGAAGTAGAAGCCGCCGTCGCCATCCTGCAGCTTCGCGAGGTAATCAGCCTCCTGCTTCGCCTCCTGGAGCACGTCGCTGATGCCGTCACCGCTCTGCGGCAACCCGAGGTTGTCGAGGTCCGCGGCGCCCTGGATCGAGTCGGCCGTGAACGTGAGCTGGTGGACGAGCTGCGCGACGTTGCTCGTGTACTTGGAATAGTCGCCCGCGTCGTGGTGGCCGCCCGAGACGTCGATCGGCCCCTTGTTCACGAACGGATAGAGCTGCGCGGCCTCGCTGTCGAGGCGCGGCGCCGTGTGGCGCGGATTGGTCTTCGCGTCCTCGTTCTTCGAGGCGATGCAGGTCCAGGTGAAGCTGTACGACGACTGCGGGCTCGGCACCTCGGCCGGCAGCAGATGGCAGGCCGCGTGCGCGAACCGCGAATACGGCAGGCCCAGCTCGGCGCCGCAGCGCTGGTGGTACAGGCCGAGCGCGTACGTGCGGGTGAACGCCATCGCCACGCCGTCGTTGATCAGGAAGGGGAACGACGCGCCGAGCCCCGGCACGACGAGCTGGTACTCGCCCGGCGTGGTGAAGCCCGAGAAGTCCGCCTCCAGCACCTTCTGGTAGGGAAGCGGTGAATACGTGAACCCGGTCTCCAGCCGCGAGGTCAGCGTGCCGCTGTAGACCGAGACGCCGGTGGCGGCGCTGACCAGCTTGAACCCGGCCGTCGCGGCGACGTTGAGTTCGCCGAGATTGCCGAGGTAGTAGCCGACCATGGCCTTCTTCGTCAGCGCGGGGACGTAGCCTTCCTGGTTGACGTGAATCGCCGGGCTGTAGCGCAGCGCCGCCGCGTTCGAGTTGAACGCCATGCTGGCGGGCCAGAGCGCGCCGCTCGGGTTCTTCACGTCGACCGTCGCCCCCTCGGCCACGGCGCTGCCGAGCTCGAGGTACAGGCAGTTGTCGATCCGCAGGTCGCGCACGTGCTCCGGCGCGTAGGCGACGCGGCGGCGGAAGCCGACGCTCTTCACCGACACGGTGGCGCCGTTGACGGTGACATTGAATTCAGACGCCGCCGGCACGGTGAGCGTCCCGGTCGAGCTGACGAAGTTCCAGTCGGCCGGCATCGCCGGGTCCGGCTGCTTGGTCGTGATCCGGCGCAGCTCGAGCATCGTCGGCGAGAGGACGGTCAGCGCGTGGTCGCCCACCTGCGGCAACCGCATCGCGGTATTCTCCGCGAGCGGAACCGGCGTCGAAGTCGTCGGTGGCGTGGTGGTGGTCGTGCTCGGCGGAGTCGTCGTCGTGGGCGGCGTGGTGGTCGTGCCGCCGGAGGCGACTGTCGTCGAGTTGCTCACGTTGACCGAAACCACGCTGGCGGTCGCCATGTTGCCGGCGGCGTCGCGCGCGACGGCCGACAGCGTGTGCGTGCCGTTGGTCAGCGACGTCGTGTTCAGCGTCGTGCTGAACGGCGCGGCGGTGATCTCGGCGTTGAGGCTGGCGCCATCGAGTTTGAACTGCACGCCGGTCACCGCGACATTGTCCGTCGCGCTGGCCGAGACCGTGACTGCGGCGCCGGAGATCGTCGCGCTCGCCGCCGGGGCTGCGATCGAAATCGTCGGCGCGGTGGAGTCGGCGACGGTCGTCGGAGTCGTCGTGGTCGTGGTGGCCGGCGCGGTCGCGCCGCTGGCCTTGCCAATCTTGTCCCAGGTCGCGCGGCCGTCGTAGAGGCTGAAGCCCATGCCGGTGACGGTGGAACCTTCGAGCCCCACGGCCTTGGCCGGAACCTCGAGCCGCACCCAGCCGCCGGCGGCGGGCAGCGCGCCCGCATTGTAGCGGCTGGCGGTGCCATCGGTGCCGTAGTTGATCTTGTTGGCGCCCCAGTATGCGCGGTGCTCCCACGTGCCGTTGTTCCAGCTCAGCATGACCGAGCTCGGGACGCTCGCGGGATCCAGGTAGATGTAGGCGAAGAGATACTCGCCGCTCGCAATCGTCAGCCCGGTGCTCGCCCAGTTGAACGAGGTCTCGTGCAGCCCGGCCGCGGCAATGGTCTGCTGCGCCTTGCTGCCGGAGTACGGCGCCGGGCTGCTGCCGATCCAGTTCCAACTGTCGCCGGACGTGCCGCTGCCGGAAGCGCCGGCGGGCAACGCGTCTTCGATCCACACCGAGTCGGTGACGGCGACGGGTTGCGTCGTCGTGGTGGTGGTCGGAGTGGTGGTCGTCGTGGACGCGGCTTGCGCGGCCTTGCCGGTCTTGTCCCACGTCGCGCGGCCATCATAGAGGCTGAACGACATGCCTTGGATCTTGGCGCCCTCGAGGCCGACTGACCGCGCCGGCACTTCGAGCCGCACCCACTGGCCGGCCGCCGGCAACGCACCCGCGTTGAAGCGACTGGCAGTGCCCTTGCGGCCGTTGTTCAGCCGGTCGGCGCCCCAGAATGCGCGGTGCTCCCAGTTGTCGGCGCACCAGCTCACCATCAGCTCGGTCGGCAGGTTCGCCGGATCGAGGTAGACATAGACGTAGAGATATTCGCCGGCATTCACCGCCAGCGGAACGGACGCCCAGTTGAACGAGTGTTCGTGCGCGCCTCTCGCGATGGCCGACTGGTGTGCGACCGTGCCGGAGTACGGCGTCGGACTGCTCGCGACCCACAGCCAGGCATCGCCACCCGTCGCGCCGCCGCCGGCGCCATCGGGCAACGCGTCGTCGAGCCACGCCACATCGGTGCTCGCGGGCGCCGGTGCGGTCGAGGGTGTCGTCGACGTGGTCGTTGTCGTGGTCGACGTCGGGATCGTCACCGTCGTGAGGTTCGGGTCGGTCGGCGACGTCGGGTTCGTGCTGGCGGTGGTAGTGGTCGTCGTCGTGGTGGTGGTCGTCGGCGAAGTCGTGGTGGTCGTCGGCGACGTGGTGGTCGTCGGCGATGTGGTCGTGGTGGTCGTCGGCGTCGTCGAGATCGAGGCGGTGGTGGTGGCCGGTGAGGTGCTGGACACCGCCGAGGCCTTGCCGAACGTGTCGAACGTCGCGCGGCCGTTGAACAGGGTCAGGCCCATGCCGGTGATGGAGGCGCCTTCGAGCGCGACCGAGCTGGCCGGCACTTCGAGCCGGACCCACTGGCCGATGGCGGGCAACGTGCCCATATAGCGGCGGCTCGCGGTGCCGTCCGTGCCGTAGTTGATGTCGTTGGAACCCCAATACGCGCGGTGCTCCCAGTTGTCCGAGACCCAGCTCAGCATGATTTCCTTGGGCGGGCTCGCCGGATCGAGGTAAACGTAGGTGACGAGCGCCTCGCCGGTGCCGATCGCGAACGGCGCGGCCCAGTTGAACGAATACTCGTGCTGACCCGAGACGAGCGCGGTCTGCTGCGCCTTCGTGCCGGTGTTCGGCGTCGGGTTGCTGGCAATCCAGTTCCATGCGCCGCTGGCGCCGGCCCCGGCCGGCAGCGCGTCGTCGAACCACAGCGTGGTGGTGGGCGTCGCTGTCGTGCTGCTGGTGGTCGTCGTGCTCGGCGACGTGGTCGTCGTCGTGGTGGACGAGGTCGTGCTCGGATCGAATTTGCCGATGCAGTCGAGGCTCATCCGGCCGTCATAGACCGTGAGGCTCATCCCACCGACCGTCTGGCCTTCGAGGCCGAGCGAACTCGCGGGAATCTCCACGCGGACCCACTGGCCGGCCGCGGGCAGCGCGCCCATGGAGCGGCGGCTGGCGGAACCATCGGTGCCGTAGCTGATGTTATTCGCGCCCCAGTAGGCACGATGCTCCCAGTTGTCGGCGACGAAACTGAGCATGACCTCCTTCGGCAGGTTCGCCGGATCGAGGTAGAAATACGCGAAGAGCGATTCGCCCGTTTTCACCGGCAGCGAGGTGCCCCAGTTGAAGGCGTACTCGTGGATCCCGGCGGTGATCGTCGTCTGGTGGGCCTTGCTGCCCGAGAAAGGCGCCGGATTGCTCGACACCCAGTTCCACGCACCCGTGCCGCTCGCCCCGGCGGGCAGCGCGTCCTCGACCCAGATCGTGCTGGTCGAGGCGGGCGCGGCCGCGGTCGGCGGCGTGGCGACGGTCGTGGTCGGCGACGTCGTGGTCGAGACGCTCGGATCTACCTTGCCGACATAGTCGAGGCTCATCCGGCCGTTGAACACGCTCAGGGCCATGCCGCCGATCGTCTGGCCTTCGAGCCCGACCGCACTGGCCGGCACTTCGAGGCGGACCCACTGACCGGCCGCCGGCAGCGCGCCGACGTAGCGGCGGCTGGCGGTGCCATCGGTGCCGAAGCTGATGTCATTGGAACCCCAATACGCGCGGTGCTCCCAGTTGTCGGCGACGAAACTGAGCATGATCTCCTTCGGCGGGTTGGCCGGATCGAGATACACGTAGGCGAAGAGGATCTCGCCGGTCTTCGGCGACAGCGTCGTGCCCCAGTTGAAGGCGTATTCGTGCAGCCCGGTGGTCAGCGTCGTCTGATGGGCCTTCGCGCCGGCGTACGGCGTCGGGTTGCTCGAAATCCAGTTCCACGCGCCCGTGCCGCCGGCGCCCGCCGGCAGCGCGTCGTCGAACCACACGAGCGTGCCGGTCGGGGCCGTCGTCGTGGTGCTGGTCGTCGGCGAGGTGGTGGTCGTCGTCGGCGGGGTCGTCGTGCCGCTCGAGGCGGTCGTGGTGTTGCTGACGTTGATCGTGATGGCGCTCGCGCTCGCCATGTTGCCGGCGGCGTCGCGCGCGACGGCCGAGAGCGTGTGCGAGCCATTGCTCAGCGTCGTCGTGTCGAGCGTGGCGCTGAACGGCGAGGCGGTGTCCTCGGCGCCGAAGTTCGCGCCGTCGAGTTTGAGCTGCACGCCGGTCACGCCGACGTTGTCGCTCGCGTTGGCCGAGACGGTCACGGCATTGCCGGAAACGGTGGCGCTCGGCGCGGGCGAAGCGATCGAGACGCTCGGCGCGGTCGAGTCGGCTGTCGGAGTGGTCGTCGCCGTCGGGTCAGTCGTCGTCGTCGAGGTGCCGCCGACGGTCCAGAATACGCCTTGCGCGGCGTTGTAGTAGCTGCCGCTGGCGCCGGTCTCGAGCTTCACCGCGCGGACCATGTAGGTGGCGCCGGAGGAACCGTTCGCGTCGCTGTAGTTCGTCGCGGTGATCGGCGAAGTGGTCAGCCGCGTGTAGGTGCCGCTCGCCGAGGAGGCGCGGTAAACGTGATAGCCGACGAGGTTCGAATCGCTCGAGGCGGACCAGGAGAGGGAAACCGTGCTGCCGCTGATCGCGCCGTTCAGGTTCGCGGCGGGCACGACGGCGTGCAGCCGCAGCGTCGGGTCACCCATGAGGGCGACGTGGATCTGGTACTGCGAGCTGTTGATGATCGTCTGGTACTGGCCGTTGTTGTTCTGCGTGAGTTTCGCGGTGGAACCGATCGTGCCGCCGAGGCCCATCGGGTGCATGAACCAGTGCGGCCGACCCGACCACGCGGAGGTGAGGCCGTAGTCGGTGGCGAGCGGAGCGCGGAGGAAGTTGTCCTCGTGGTCCCAGTCGCCGAGCCACGAACCGAAGAGGAGGTTGAACACGCCGCGGACGTTGTTGCTCGTCAGTTCGGCGGTATTCGCGCCGTTGTACGGCTGGCTGTTGCCGACGCCGCTCATGCTGTCGTAGCCACCCGCGCCGCAGGCGTAGGCGAGCAGGTAATCGTTCTGCGCGGTCTGGGGAATCCAGACGCCGCGCTGATCACTGAACTCGATGTTCAGGTTGCGGATCGCATTCGCGCCGACGAGCGGGGCGAACGAGCGGAAGCCGGAGGCCGCAAAGGCCTCGCCACCGCGGAAACCGAAGTAGTCACCCATCACCGCGCGGCGCGCGGGATTGTTGATCCGGTGACGGAAATTGTGGTCCTTGTTCAGGTACTTGCGCAGGAGCTCGGTTTCGCTCGGCAGCGTGGCCGGGCCGCCCCAGGTGGTGCGCGCGGGCATGTTGGCCAGGTCGACGCGACCGACCTCGAGCTCGACGTTCGAGGGCAGCGCGGTCTGGTCGAACTTGCCGTCGCCGGGACGATTGGTGAGCCGCGCGGCATCCGCCGGGTCCGTATTCACCGTCTGGGTATAGTTGACCGAGCTGTCGGTCCACGACCCGTCCATGTCGCCGTAGTAGACGTCCGCCGGCCAGGCGCCGATGTGATCGGGGTGGCCGTCGGGATTGAGCTGGCCGGAGTAGGGCACCGGCACGTGGCCGAAGAGGAAGACCGACTTCACGTTCGCCGGGTCGGCGTCGTAGACGGACTTGATCGCCGCCTTGACGCTCGCGGGCGAATCGGTCCGGCCGACGTCCTTGCGGACGACGGTCCAGCCGTCACCGCGGAGGTCCGACTCGAGCCGGCCGAGTTCCGCGGCGAGACTCGAGCTCACCGTGTTGTCGACGACGAGCACGACCTTGCCGCGCGAGTCGACGAGGGCGGCCTCGACGCCGGCGGTGATGTAGCCGTAGCCGGTGTAGCTGCCGGCGGCCTTGACGAGGCGGTACTCGTACGCGGTCCCGGGGGCGACGCTCGTATCCACATAACTGGTGCTGGAACCGGGGATGGCGGTGCCGGCGCCCCAGTCGGAGGCGGTCGGGGATTTGCGGTAGATGGTATACGAAGACGGAACGCCGTTCGTGTCCTGCGGCCAGCTCAGCGTGACGCGAGCGGGCGAGGACTGAACGGTGGCGCTCACCTGCACGCTGGGATCCCAGGTGTTTTCGACCGCGAAGGCCGGGGTGAGGGACAGGCTGGCAATAAGCAGCCCGAGGACGGCGTTGAAAATGCGACTCATAGCGCCGCCCATCATGCGGGAGGCGCCGGATTCCCATTATCAGCGCGGGTCTGATAAGCCTGTCAGTCTCGCGGAATGATGCCTGTCAGTGTTTGTCTGACAATTTCCCGCTCACAGGCTTTTTACTTCCGCGTATTGATGAACTGAATGCGTGGCACGTGCTGATTGATGTAGGGCGGGGTCTCCCGACCCCGCCGCCTGGCGCGGAATGCCGTGGCGGGATCACCCGACCCCGCCTCCGCCCCACCTCACCCTCACTTTGCCGTAAAGGTCGCTACCGCAACGACCCGCCGGCCGATGTTGCCTTTTGGAAATCGCGCCGCCATCCTGCCGCAGCAACAATTTTTCAAGAAATGCAAGACGCTGCAGGATGGATTACCGCCCCAAGCGCTATGGTGCTCCTGGCTTGGCGGCGGGTGACGGGAACCCCGCCCGCAGCGAGGAAATAGATCGAGCCTCGTGGGCCGCTCCATCTTCGGATCCGGAAGACATTGCGTTCGATGCCAGACGTTTCGCCCTCAGCCACGCGAAATGCGGCTTTCCAAATCTGGCCCGCATGGCTGTTTCTGAGCATCTCGATCGCGGTTGCCGTGGCCGTCGCCGTCGTCGTCGACCGGCTGCGTGAGCGCGCGGACGAATGCCGCCGCGCGCAATTGGAACTGCTGGCGCTGGACGCCATCGCCCACGCCCTTTCCGCGTTGGAGTGGCGGACGATTCACAAGGCCGTGCTGGACGCGGAGTCGGCCGAGCATTTCGAAAGAATGCAGGGTGACATCTACGGCCGCCTCGATCGTCTCCGGGGAATGCAGTCGAATTTGCCGGAGCTGCCATCCTTCACGAACAGGTATCGGGCCTATCTCCTGGCGGTCGATCAGGAATTCAAGCTGATCGCCGCGGCGAAACTGGCCGAGGCGGAGGCGGTCGATGCGGAAAAGGTGGACCCGAGTTTCGACGCGCTGGAGGCGGCGTTTGCGGCAGCGCGTGATGCCTACGGCGCCGTGGCCAGCCGCACCCTGGGCCTGATCAGGGTGGCCATGCTCGTGGCACTGCTTTGCGGTGCGGGCTGTATCGGCGGGCTCGTTTGGCAGTTCAACCGACATCACCGGTTGGTGGCAGTTGCTGCGGCGGAACAACGCGCGTTGTTCCAGGCCAACGAACTCCTGGAATCACGCGTGCGGGAGCGAACCGCCGAACTCTCCACTTTGAATCAGCAGATGGAGAATCTCGTGGCGGAGCGCACCCGCGATTTGCGCATTGCCAAGGAGACCGCCGAAGCCGCCGGCAAGACCAAGAGCGAGTTCCTGGCCAATATGAGTCACGAAATCCGCACGCCCATGAATGGCGTGATCGGCATGACCCACCTGCTGCTGGACTTGGATCTCAACGCCGTTCAGCGTGAATATGCCGAGACGATCCGGAGCAGCGCGGACGCGCTCCTGAACTTGATCAACAGTGTCCTCGATTTCTCCAAACTCGATGCCGGCAAGCTGATCCTCGAGTCGCTCGAGTTTGATTTGGTCGACAACATCGAGAGCACGGTCGACATCCTCGCGCAGCGCGCGCAGGCAAAAGGAATAGAACTTGTTGTCGTCATGGCGCCGGAACTCCCGCGGTTCCTTCGCGGCGATCCCGGGCGGCTGAGGCAGGTTCTCGTCAACCTGATCGGCAACGCAATCAAGTTTACCACGGCGGGGGAGGTCGCCGTGCGCATCGTCAGCCAGGAGGAAAGCGACCACAGCGCCCTCCTCCGGTTCGAAGTGCGCGATACCGGGGTCGGCATCCCTCCCGCCGCGCAGGCCCAGTTGTTTCAGCCGTTCACCCAGGCTGACAGCTCGACCACGCGGCGGTACGGCGGCACCGGCCTGGGGCTGGCAATCTCCAAGCAGCTGGTGGCGATCATGGGCGGCGCCATCGGGGTGGAGAGTGAGCCCGGGAAGGGCTCCACTTTCTGGTTCACCGTGAAGTTGGAAAAGATCCTGCTCGAGCCGCTGCCGCCACTGGTCGAGCGCGACAGCTGGTCGTGCCTTCGCGCGCTCGTGGTCGATGACAACGCGACGAGCCGGCAGGCTTTGCGCGAACAGATTCTGGCTTGGAAAATCCCGAGCGTGGGCGCCGCCAGCGGACCCGAGGCACTCGGCCTGCTTCGCGCTGCGCTGGCCGAAGGGCGTCCCTGCGACATCGCCCTGATCGATCTGGACATGCCCGGCATGAACGGTTTGACGGTCGCGCAGCAGATTAAGGCCGACCGCGGCCTTGCCTCCACCAGGTTGATCGCGCTGACGCGGCTGGGTCAGATCCTTACCGAGGCGGAAATGGAAGTCGCCGGCTTTGGCGCCTGGTTGCACAAGCCCGTCAAGCAATCGCGGTTGTTCGATTGCCTGAGCACGGTAATCCGCGCCGCAACCGCCGCTGCTGACGGGGCGCCGCGTTCCCCGGCGCCGACGGTGTTACGTCTCTCGGAGCCCGCGCGGTCCAGGCTCGCCCACGCCCGCGTCCTGGTCGCCGAGGACAACGACGTGAATCAAAGGGTCACACTTGCGTGGCTCGAGAAACTTGGTGGCACCGGAGACGCGGTCAGCAACGGCAGCGAAGTCCTCGAGGCGTTGGCCCGGATCCCCTACAGTCTGATTCTCATGGATTGCCAGATGCCGGTCATGGATGGTTTGGAGGCGACACGGCTGATTCGCCAACGCGAACGCGACGCGGGCCGGGCCTGTCCGTGGAAATCGCCAGTGTACATTATCGCGATTACCGCCAATGCCCTGAAGGGCGACCGCGAACGGTGCATGGAAGTAGGGATGAATGATTACGTCAGCAAGCCGGTGCGTCCGGTGGAACTTCAGGCCGCCTTGGAACGATGGCACGCACTGCCGGTCCCCGAGGGCACCTCGCGTTAGCGCCGGCGTCGCGGTCGGTAGCCGCGAAAGCCGGTTTGGCAGCGTCCGCCTGCGCTAGCCCGGATATTTCACACTCCGAATGAATCGACGACCCAGGCTGTCCGACGGATCGGCGGCACTCTTGCCGCCGCCTGCGAGCGAACGGCGACAGGAGTGTCGCCGAT
>Ga0082335_1008442_pt1 | contig 11718 bp, 8 predicted proteins | sample Subgrocontami58m_FD_72375 | JGI IMG/M metagenome (GOLD analysis project Ga0082335, IMG submission 72375) | Subsurface groundwater microbial communities from S. Glens Falls, New York, USA - GMW37 contaminated, 5.8 m (SPADES assembly) (version 2) ...
GGTGAGTTCGCCGCAGCAGCGCCAGGGCATCGCCGACCTGCTCGGCGTTGCCGCCGGCACGGTGGAAAAGCAGGTTGCGCGGCTGGCCTGCGGCGGTGGCCGTCACGTGGCCTTCCTGCGCGCCCGTTACGAAGGCCTCAAGACCTGCCGCGCCGCGGCCGTGGTGTCCGGCGGCGGCAAGGAATGCGCCTGGGGCTGCCTGGGACTCGCCGACTGCGCCAACGTCTGTACCTTCGACGCGATCACCATGGACGCGCATGGCCTGCCGGTGGTCGACAGCGCCAAATGCACGGCCTGCAACGATTGCGTCGAAGTCTGCCCAAAAGGCCTGTTCAGTCTCGAAGCCGTCAGCCACCGGCTTTGGGTGGCCTGCAAGAACCAGGCGGATGGCGACACCGCCGAGGCCTCCTGCGAGGTGGCTTGCACCGCCTGCGGAAAATGCGTCGCCGACGCGCCCTTGAAGCTGATGCAGCTCGCCGGCAACCTGGCGGTGGTCAATTACGACTGGAACGACCAGGCCACGCGCGAGCCCATCGAGCGCTGCCCCACCGGCGCCATCGTCTGGTTCGACACCCCCGACCGCAGCGTCAAGGGCGCGGCGGCCAAGAAGATCCTGCGCAACGAAGCGCTGCCCCTGCATTACTGAGTTTGAATTTCGAGGATTCATCATGTCCATATCGCTGATCAAGAAGCTGTTCTCCTTCTCGCTGCTGGAGTCCGCCAGTGCCGGCCGGGAAACCAGGGCGGTCAAGTACCCGGGCGTGCGCGACGCGGTCGACGGCAATACCGCCGTCATCCATGTCGAACGTGAAGCATCGGACGCCGCCGGCGCCTACCCGATCACGCCATCGACGCAGATGGGCGAGTACTGGGCGGAGGAGGTCGCCAGGGGCCACCTCAATATCTCCGACAAGCCGCTGATCTTCATCGAGCCGGAATCCGAGCATGCGGCGGCCGGCGTCACCGCCGGCATGGCCATGACCGGCCTGCGCGCGGTCAACTTCTCTTCCGGGCAGGGTGTCGCCTTCATGCACGAGTCGCTCTACGCGGCCGTCGGCAAGCGCCTGCCCTATGTGCTGAACATGGGCTGTCGCGCCATCACCAAGGTTTCGCTCAACGTGCACGCCGGCCACGACGACTACCATTGCATCGACGACACCGGCTTCATCCAGGTCATGGCCAAGAACGCCACCGAGGCGGCCGACCTCAACCTGATCGCGCGCAAGGTGGCCGAGCTGTCGCTGACACCGGCCATCATCGGCCAGGACGGCTTCCTCACCACACACCTGATCGAGTCAGTGCTGCTGCCCGAGCGCGAACTGGTGGCCGAATTCCTCGGCAAGGCCGACGACCTGATCGATACGCCGACGCCGGCGCAGCAGATGCTCTACGGGCCGAAGCGGCGCCGCGTGCCGGCGATCTGGGACGTCGATACGCCGCTCTTGTCGGGCTCGGTGCAGAACCAGGACGCCTACATGCAGGCCACCGCTGGCCAGCGCCCCTATTTCTTCGATCACATCGAAGCCATCACCGAAGCCTGCCTCGACGAATACGCCGGACTCACCGGCCGCCGCTATCAGCGCGTCGCCACTTTCAAGGCCGAAGATGCGGACTACCTGATCCTCGGCATGGGCAGCATGATCGTGCAGGCCGAAGCCGTCGCCGATTACCTGCGCGAGACGCGCAAGCTGAAAGTCGGCGTGGTCAACCTGACCATGTTCCGTCCCTTCCCTGGCGACCTGCTGGGCCATGTGCTGCGCGGCAAGAAGGGCATCGCGGTACTGGAGCGTACCGACCAGCCGCTGGCCGAAGACCTGCCGCTGATGCGCGAAGTGCGCGCGACGCTGATGAAATGCGTCGAGAACGGCATGAGCGTGGCCGGCGGCACGCAGGCCTATGCTGATTACGCCAGCTATGGCGCCGGCGACATGCCGCGCCTGTATTCCGGCTGCTACGGCCTCGGTTCGCGCGACCTGCAGCCGGAAGCGCTGATCGGCACCATCGAGAACATGCTTCCCGATGGGGCGCAGCGCAAGTTCTTCTACCTCTCGATCGACTTCGCCCGCGATCCGCTGAACCCGAAGGACGAAGTGCACCAGCAGGACATCGCCGACAAGTATCCGCAGATCCGCGAACTCGGCGTGCGCGGCTCGGAAAATCCCAATCTGTTGCCCAGGGGCGCCATCACCGTGCGCATGCACTCGGTCGGCGGCTGGGGCGCCATCACCACCGGCAAGAACCTGGCGATGACCCTGTTCGAACTGCTGGGCTGGGACATCAAGGCCAATCCGAAATACGGCTCGGAGAAGAAGGGCCAGCCGACCACTTACTACCTGTCCGCGGCGCCGGAGCCGATCCGCATCAACTGCGAATACGTCTATGTCGATGTCGTGCTCTCGCCCGACCCGGCGGTGTTCGGCCACAGCAATCCGCTGTCAGGATTGAAGCGCGGCGGCTTCTTCATCATCCAGTCGAATCTCGGCGCCGAGACCTGGGCCAGCTTCCCGCTCTGGGCGCAGAAGTTCATCGTGGACAACGAGATTCGCGTGTTCCATCTCGATGCCTTCCAGATCGCCCGCGAAGAGGCCGGCGCAGCGGAGCTGCAACTGCGCATGCAGGGCATTGCCTTCCAGGGCGCTTTCTTCGCCGCCAGCCCGACCATGGCCAATGCCGGCCTGACCGAGGATGCGCTGTTCACCGCGATCGAAGCGCAGTTGCAGTCGAAGTTCGGCGGCAAGGGCGCGCGCGTGGTGGCCGACAACCTGCGCGTGGTGCGGCGTGGCTACACCGAATTGACCGAGATCACCGACAAGCAGGTCGGCGTCACGCGCAAGGCCTTCGTCAAGAAGGACGCCGGGCTGCCGATCATGCTGCGCCAACTGCCGGCTCCCGACGGCACTCATTTGGGTAAAGTGGCCGACATCCACCGCTTCTGGGAACAGACCGGGCATTTCTACCTGACCGGCAAGGGCAACGACAACCTGGTCGATCCCTTCATCGGCGCCTCGCTGGTGCCGGCGGCGACCGGCGTGTTCCGCGACATGACCGGCATTCGCTTCGAGCATCCGGAGTGGATCGCCGAGAACTGCACGGCCTGCGGCAACTGCTATGTCGAATGCCCGGACTCGGCGATTCCGGGACTGGTCAGCTCGATCGGCGACGTGCTCGCCACGGCGATCAACCGCATCGAGACCAGCGGCACGCCAACGCGCTTCCTGCGCCGCGCCGCGCGTTCGATAGAAAAGAAGCTGCGCGCGCTGGTCGATGCCGAGGGCGGCTTCGTCCGCCCACTGATCGACCGCGCCATGGACGCGGTGCTGGCCGAGACGCCTGAAGCCGAGCGCTCCGGCCTCGCCGCCGAATTCACCCAGTTGCAGATTCATCTCGGCGGCTTTCAGTTCGCCGCGACCAAGCCATACTGGTCGCAGAAGGAGAAGAAGGCCAAGGGCACGGGTGGCCTGTTCTCGATCACGGTCAATCCCTACACTTGCAAGGGCTGCGCGCTGTGCGTCACGGTCTGCGAGGACAATGCCCTGAAAATGGTGACCCAGACCGAGGACTCGGTCGAGCGCCTGCGCCGCGACTGGAACACCTGGCTGGAACTGCCGACCACGCCGAAGGAATACAGCCGCATCGACAGCCTCGACGAGAAGATAGGCGCGCTGGAAACCCTGCTGCTGGACAAGCGCAACTACGGCTCGATGAACTGCGGCGACGGCGCCTGCCTGGGCTGCGGCGAGAAGACCGCGATCCACTTGTTCACCTCGACCGTGACCGCGCTGATGCAGCCGCGCGTGGCGGCTTTCGTGGAAAAGCTCGACGACCTGATCCTGCGCCTGGAACAGCACATGCGCGTCAAGCTGGCCTCGGCGGTGGATCTCACCGACGCCGGTGCCGTGGTGCGCGCGGTCGAATCTACCGGCCTGCACGACCTGACACTGTCCAACCTGGCCAACAAGCTCAACGCCGACAAACCTTCGCAACTGCTCGACCCGGCCTGGGTGAAGAACACCGCGCAGCTCCTGGAAAAGCTCAAGGACCTCAAGTGGCGCTACGTCGAGGGCCCGAGCAAGCGCGGTCGCGCCGAGATGGGCATCGTCAATTCCACGGGCTGCACCTCGGTCTGGGGCTCGACTTATCCCTTCCATCCCTATCCCTTCCCCTGGACTTCGCACCTGTTCCAGGATTCGCCCTCGGTGGCGATGGGCATTTTCGAGGGCCACATGGCGAAGATGGCCGACGGCTTCAAGGCCGTGCGCATGGCCGGGCAGGAGCTGGCCGGCGACTATCTGCCGGACCGCGACGACGACTTCTTCCGCCGTTTCAACTGGCAGCAGTTCTCGGCCGACGAATGGCAGCTCTGCCCGCCCGTGGTATCGATCGGCGGCGACGGCGCGATGTATGACATCGGCTTCCAGAACCTGTCGCGCGCGCTGATGTCGGGCATGCCGATCAAGGTGCTGGTGGTCGATACCCAGGTGTATTCCAACACCGGCGGCCAGGCCTGCACCTCGGGCTTCATCAGCCAGGTCTCGGACATGGCGCCCTTCGGCTCGGCCCAGCGCGGCAAGCAGGAGGTGCGCAAGGAAATCAGCCTGATCGGCATGGCGCACCGCACTTCCTACGTGATGTCGGGCACCATCGCCCACGTCAACCACCTGCTGGAAAGCTATGTCGACGGCCTCAACAGCCGGCGTCCGGCCTTGTTCAACATCTATGCCGTGTGTCCGCCCGAGCACGGCGTCGGCGACGACAGGAGCGTGGACCAGAGCAAGCTGGCGGTGGAGGGACGTGCCTATCCGCTGTTCCGTTTCGATCCGGATGCGGGCACCACCTTCGCCGAGTGCGTGAGCCTCGAAGGCAACCCCTCGCCCGACACCGACTGGCCGACTTATACGCTGAAGTACGTGGACGAGGCCGGTGCCGAGCAGAGCATGACCCTGCCGATGACCTTTGCCGATTTCGCCGCCACCGAGGCGCGCTTCCTCAAGCACTTCCGCAAGGCGCCGCCGGAGACCTGGAACGAGCAGATGCTGCCGATCGCGGAATTCATCGCGCTCGACAAGGACGAGCGCGAAGGATGTTTCCCCTTCATCTGGGCGGTGGACAAGAGGAACCGCCTGATGCGACTGCTGGTGACCGAGGAACTGGTGAAGTCGGCGGAGGAACGCCTCGCATTCTGGCGCCAGTTGCGCGGCCTCGCCGGCCTCGACATGCAGGCGGCGGATGCCGATGAGGTGACCGAACGCGTACGCGCCGAGTTGCTGGCGAAAGTCAGTGCCAGCCTGGGCCTGGGCGGGTCGGCGGCAGATGCCGCACCCGCCGCGGCGGGTGCCGGTGCGAGTGCCACGGCGAGCAGCGATGCAGGCGGCCACGATCCCGTCTGGATCGAGTCGCCCGAATGCACGGCTTGCGATGAGTGCACCACGCTGGCGCCAAAGACCTTTGCCTACAACGACCAGAAGCTGGCGATCGTCATCAATCCGAAAGGTGGAAAGTTCGCCGACATCGTCAAGGCCGCCGAGAAGTGCACGGCCGGCTGCATCCATCCCGGTACGCCCTGGAACATGAGCGAGCCGGGCGTCGAAAAACTGATGGCAAGGGCCGCCAAGTTCAACTGAAAAGAGGCTGACCACGTGTCCAATCGTCATTCCGGCGAACGCCGGAATCCAGAACAGTGCAGGCGCTGGACACCGGCGTTCGCCGGTGTGACGGCTCTTTCGGCATTTCTCCGTACCTGATGAAACTCGTCTCCTACTTCCGTGGCGAAGCCTTCCAGCGCGGCGTGCATCCGCCATCGTGCAAGCTGACGGCGGAGCGCAGGATCCGGCGCCTGCCCTTCCCCGACCGGGTGACGGTGCCGCTGTCGCAGCATATCGGCAAGACGCCGCGGCCCATCGTCCGCGTCGGCCAGGAAGTGGTGCGCGGCCAACCGATCGCGCGCAGCGACGAGTGGCTGTCCGTGCCGCACCATGCACCGCTGTCGGGCGTAGTCGAGTTCATTGGCCTGCGCCCGGGCATGCGCGGCACCTGGGTCGAATCCATCGTGATCCGCGCCCATCCCGGCGCGACCCAGGAAGACCTCTGGGGTCAGCCACGCGACCTCAGCCAGGCTACAGGCCAGGACATCCTGCAGGCGATCTGGGACAGCGGAATGGTCGGCCTGGGCGGTGCGGCCTTCCCGACCCATGCCAAGCTTTCGGTGCCGAAGCAGGCCAGGGTGCATACCCTGGTGGTGAATGGCTGCGAGTGCGAGCCCTACCTGACCTGCGACCATCGAGTCATGGTCGAGCATGCCGCCGACCTGATTGCCGGCATCCGCTATGCCATGCGCGCGACGGGGGCCGTGCGCACCATCATCGGTGTCGAAGACAACAAGCCGGACGCGGTGCTGGTGCTGCGCCAGGCGATTGCCGAGGCGCAGGCCGCCGGCGTGGCCGAAGAGATCCACGTCGAGGCGGTGCCGACCAAGTATCCGCAGGGCGCGGAGAAGATGCTGATCACGGCGCTGTTCGGTGCCGAGATGCCGGCCGGCGGCCTGCCGATCGCGCTGGGCATGGTGGTCAGCAATGTCGGCACGCTGGCCGCGCTGGGCAGGCTGCTGCCGGCCGGGCAGGGCCTCACCGAACGCGTGGTGACCGTCACCGGTTCCGGCGTGGCGCGGCCCGGCGACTACCGCGTGATCCTCGGCACGCCGCTCAAGTTCGTGCTCGACTACGCCGGCGTGCCGGCGGTCGATGCGCTCGACGCACGCCAGGTGATCCTCGGCGGGCCGATGATGGGCCAGGCCATAGCCTCGCTCGACGTGCCGATCACCAAGGGCGTCTCCGGCGTGCTGGTGTTCCGCCGCGAAGACATGCAGGAACGCGAGGCGCGCCAGACCTATCCCTGCATCAAATGCGGCGAATGCGTCGAGTCCTGCCCGATGGGCCTCAATCCCTCGACCCTGGGCATGCTTGCCGCCAAACGAGAATACGAGCTGATGGGCGAGCAGTATTACCTCGGCGACTGCTTCGAGTGCGGCTGCTGCACCTATGTCTGTCCGTCCAACATTCCGCTGGTGCAGCAGTTTCGCGTCGCCAAGCAAATCCTGCGCGAGAAGGCGGCATGACCCAGCCATTGATCGAAATCCGCTCGGCGCCGCATGTGCAGGGGGCGAAGACCGTCGAGACCATCATGCGGCACGTGGTGTACTCGCTGCTGCCGATCTGCGCGTTCTACGTCTTCCAGTACGGCATCTCGGCGCTGGCGTCGATCGCCGTGGTCACTGCGGCCTGCCTGCTGACCGAGCGCTTCTTCGTCGGTACCGGGACGCAGGCCGGACGCCTGTCGGACTATTCGGCGGTGATCACCGGCCTGCTGCTGGCACTGACACTGCCGCCGGGCTTCCCGCTGTGGATGGGAGCGGTGGCCGGCATCGTCGCCATCGCCCTGGGCAAGGCGCTGTTCGGCGGCATCGGCTTCAACGTCTTCAACCCGGCGCTGGTCGGGCGCGCCTTCGTCCAGGCGGCATTTCCGACCGCCATCGCCACCTATACGCCATCCTTCCTGCCCGGCCGCTTCATCGAGTTCATTCCGTCCACGCTGGCCTGGCCATTGATGATCCCGCCGGATCCCGCGGCCTGGCTCAAGGCGAAGAACCTCGACGCGCTGGCCGGCGCGACGCCGCTGGCGAAATGGAAGTTCGACGGCGTGATCGCCAATGCCGACGAACTGCTGACATCGCTCTCCGGCCATATGGCGGTAGGGCCGTCGCCGCTGTTGATCCTGGCCTGCGGCCTGTATCTCGCGGCACGCCGCTTCATGGACTGGCGCATTCCGCTGGCCATCCTCGGCAGCGCCGCGCTGACGGCCTGGCTGCTGTTCGCCTTCGATCCGGCGCGCTATCCCAATCCCTTCTTCATGCTGTTCTCCGGCGGCCTGATCCTCGGCGCGGTGTACATGGCCACCGACATGGCGACCTCGCCGGTGACGCCCAAGGGCATGTGGGTCTATGGCGCGCTGATCGGTCTCTTGACCGTGGTGATCCGCTACTACAGCGGCCTGCCGGAAGGCGTGATGTACGCGATCCTGATCGCCAATGCGGCCTCGCCGCTGATCGAGAAAATCACCCAGCCGGTGCCCTTCGGCCGCGGCGTGCTCGATCGCGTAAAGAAGCGCGCCACCTATCCGCTGAACCCCGGTTACATCTCGCGCGAAGAAGCCAGCGCCGTGACGCCGAAGAAGCGCTTCCTGCGCAACAAACCGAAAAAATGAGTGACCAGCCATCCAGTGACAAGAAGGTGATTCCAATAGCGGTTGCCGCGCCGGACGCTGCCGTGCCCGAGTCGCCGACCGGCGCGATGATCCGCACCCTCGGACTCGTGTCGGCGATCTGCGGCCTGATCATCGTCGGCGCCTACCAGGGCACCTACGACGCGGTCGCGGCGAACAAGCGCATCGCCACCGAACGTGCGGTGTTCAAGGTGATTCCTGCGGCGAAGTCGATTGCCGAGTTCGTCGCCCAGCCGGGCGGCGGCATTGCGAAAGTCGGCGCTGGCGACTCGGCAGTTCCGCCCGGCACGGTCAAGTTCTTCGCCGCCTACGACGAGTCCGGCAAGCTCGCCGGTATCGCCGCCGAGGGCGGGGCCAAGGGCTATGCCGATACGGTACGCATCATGTTCGGCTACCAGCCGGATTGCCAGTGCGTGGTCGGCATCGGTGTGGTGTCGATGCGCGAGACGCCGGGCATCGGTGACAAGATCATCACCGACAAGGACTTCCTCGCCAATTTCACCGCGCTCGACCTCAAGCTCAAGGACGACCTGTCGACCCTGGCCCACGAGGTCAAGGCCGTCAAGCACGGCAGCAAGACCAGCGCCTGGCAGGTCGACGCCATCTCCGGCGCCACCATCACCTCGCGGGCGGTGGGCAAGGCCATCAACGATGCGGCGCAGGCGCTGTTGCCGCGCCTGGTCCCGAACCTCGACAAGCTGAAACCATCATGACTATCGCCAACACCCCGCAAACCTGGGACGAGTTCATGGAGGGCGTCTGGAAGCAGAACCCGACCTTCGTCATGATCCTCGGCATGTGCCCGACGCTGGCCGTCACGGTGTCGGCGGTCAATGCGATTTCGATGGGGATATCCACCGCGCTGGTCCTGATCGCTTCCTGCGGGCTGGTATCGATGATGCGCAATGTGACGCCCAAGGAGGTGCGCATCGCGGTGTACATCGTGATCATCGCCACCTTCGTCACTGCCGTCGATTACGCCATCCAGGCCATCAGCCTGGCGCTCTACGACGCCCTGGGGGCCTTCATCCAGTTGATCGTGGTGAACTGCATCATCCTCGGTCGCGCCGAGGCCCATGCGGCGAAGAATCCGCCCATGCCGGCGATGATCAACGCCGCCGGCATGGGCGCCGGCTTCACCATCGGCCTGCTGTCGCTCGGTGTGGTGCGCGAGATCCTCGGCGCCGGCACGCTGTTCGGCATCGGGCTGTTCGGCGCCGGCTTCCAGCCCTGGGTGATCATGGTGCTGCCGCCCGGCGGCTTCTTCGTGCTCGGCGCCTGGCTGCTGTTCTTCGCCTGGCTGGAGCGGCGCAAGCTGCGCAAGGCAATACCACTCGCGGAGGCCGCCCAGCATGTCTGAATCCGCCTTCCAGATCTTCGTCAACGCGCTGCTGGCCAACAACTTCGTGCTGGCGATGTTCCTCGGCCTGTGTCCCTTCCTCGGCGTCTCGGGCAAGCTCGACACGGCCTTTCCGATGGGCGTGGCGACCACTTTCGTGATGCTGGTGGCCTCGCTCTGCGCCTACGGCCTCAACCTGCTGCTGTCGGCCTTCCACCTCGAATTCCTGCGCCTGATCTCCTACATCGTGATCATCGCGTCGTCGGTGCAGTTGGTCGAGATGGTGCTGAAGAAGTACAGCCCGGCGCTGTTCCGCGCGCTCGGCATTTACCTGCCGCTGATCACCACCAACTGCGCGGTGCTCGGCGTCGCGCTGTTCCAGACCGCACGCGAATACGACTTCGTGCAGTCCATGGTGTTCAGCTTCGGCGGCGGCGCAGGCTTCACCCTGGCGCTGGTGCTGATGGCCAGCGTGCGCGAGCGCCTGACGCTGTCCAACGTGCCCGACCTGGCGCAGGGCACCGCCCTGTCGCTGATGCTGGCCGGCATCCTGTCGCTGTCCTTCATGGGCTTTGCCGGGCTGGGCGGCTGATGAACCTCTATCTGACCACGATCGCCATCATTTTCGCCGTCCTCTGCGGCGGGATCCTGGTCGACCGCATCTATCGCCGCTTCGCCGCGCACAATCCGCAGCTCGGACCCTTCCGCGATCCAGGCAAGTGCGGTTGCTGCTCGGCCGGCAGCGGTTGCAGCGATGCTTCCTGCACCACCGGGTCGGCACCCCTTGCCGAGCCGCGCCGCTGACATCATTCCTATCGGAGCCAAGACCATGCCGACATCCAGACCGCCCGCACCGCCTCCCGCCCGCAGCTATTCCGCCGTGCTTGCCGAGTCGCGCCGCATCACGCCGCCCGGTTCGCGCGAGGAAGTTCGCCACCTGGTGTTCCGCACCGGCGACCTGTCCTTCGCTCCGGTGTTGGGCAATCTGATTCGCGTCATGGCGCCGGGACAGTTCGGCAACCGCAGCCACGCTCGCCTGTATTCGCTGATGGATCTGGAGCGGCGCGGCGCGGCGACGGAATTTTCCATCTGCGTGCGGCGCTGCAGTTACATCGACGACTTCAACGGCGAGGAATACAAGGGCGTCGCCTCCAACTACCTGTGCGACTTGCGGCCCGATGCCGTACTGGAGTTCTCCGGCCCGGTCGGCTATCCCTTCGTGATTCCCGAGGACAAGACCGCCGACATCCTGATGCTGGGCATGGGCACAGGCATTGCGCCTTTCCGCACCCTGATCCGGCAGATCTACGAAAAGATCGGCGGCTGGAAGGGCAGGGTGCGGCTGTTCTACGGCGCCAGGAGCCCGCTGGAAATGCTCTACATGAACGAGGAAAACAGCGATCTCGCCAACTATTTCGACCAGCCGACCTTCAAGGCCTTCCAGGCCGTGAGTCCGCGTCCGGCCTTCGACGCGCCGGTGGCGCTGGACCAGGCGCTGGAGCAGAACGCCGCCGAGGTCTGGGAGATGTTGCAGCGGCCGGGGACGCGGGTATTCGTCGCCGGCACCGAAAACCTGCTCAACGTGGTCGAACAGAGCATGATCAGGCTGGCCGGATCGGGACGCAACTGGTTGAGCGTGCAGAGCGCGCTGAAGGCCAGCGGACGCTGGAGCGAAGTGCTTTACTAGCGGCTGAACATCACGTTGCAGGACGCGCCCGTGGGACAGAGGACGGCGCGTACCAACTGCTGAGGGCGGTTCAGTTCCCAGGAAGCGTCATAGGGGTCGGAGTAGATGCGGATGTTCCACACTTCCCCGGACTCGCGGATGCGCTCGATGTTCGCCTTGAACAGTCGCTCCACCGAGGTTCCCGAGCCAAAGTGCAGTTCCCGGTGCAGGACGTCGATGACGTTTTGCGACTGCATGTCCGGCAGCGTTTCGGCGACCAGTTCGCGATCCGCGATGCAGCGTATCTTGCGGTAAAAAAAAGGCGCACCGTCGGCTCCGACCCAGCAGTGCAGACCGATGCCGACGGGCAGTTCCGTCGTGGTCTGGCTCTGGGCCAGGCTCGCCGCGCAAAGAATTCCGCAAAGCAACAGGGAGCGCA
>Ga0082335_1008443_pt1 | contig 11718 bp, 9 predicted proteins | sample Subgrocontami58m_FD_72375 | JGI IMG/M metagenome (GOLD analysis project Ga0082335, IMG submission 72375) | Subsurface groundwater microbial communities from S. Glens Falls, New York, USA - GMW37 contaminated, 5.8 m (SPADES assembly) (version 2) ...
CATCTACCGTCACCCATTGCACGATCCAAAAATCGCTATAACCGGAAGCGCCGCGAGTCGAGTCGAAAATGAAATGTTGACCTGCGACGAGCTGTGGTCGTTTGTTGGAATCAAATCCGGTGATGAAGGCGTATACTTTGCCGGGTTTGGGATTGGTGGGACCAAAATCAAAATAAGCAATCGGTTCGCCCTTGACCCAACCTTTTTGAACAGGTTGTGATTCATCGCCGAGTTTTGAATCGAGCGGCACAAAGGGACAATTTACAAACATCGCTTGCTTCTCGACCTTGAGTCCACTTTTGTTTAACGCCTCTAACGAGGTTACGCTGTTTGGTTTGTAGTCAGAGGTCGGCGTTACAAAATGTGCTTGCCAAAAATCGGTATACGCCGCGTCACCCGGCTTCACATCGAACAGCGCATCTTGCGCGGCGAGTTTGATCGGGCTGCCATCGGCGGCGACCCCTGTGGCAAAGACCCATACCGGTTCGATCTTTAAACGAGTCGCGTCATCGGATCGTCCCGACGTGTTGGTTCCCATGTTGTAATAGTGAATCGCTTTGCCATTGAACCAACCGCTTTCCACCGGATAGGTGCGCGCAGTTTTTTCAACCGCACCCGGTGCAGGAAAGGGCGGCGCGATCTGCGCGGGTGCAGTCGGCGATGTTTCGCACGCGGCGAGAAAAAGTGCAAACAAAAAAATCTTTAGTTTCATTTTTGTCTCCTCACACGAAGTATAATCACCTTTCATAGTTGTATCTATCTGCTATATAATCCGCCTTCTCTATGACGTTGCTCTACATCCTCATCGCCACTGCGTTGGTCTTCGACTTCTTTAACGGATTCAATGACAGCGCCAGTATTGTTGCTACCGCTATCGCCTCACGCGCCATGTCGCCGCGCCGCGCGTTGGTGTTCACGGCTGTCTCGCAATTTATAGGTCCCTTTCTCTTCGGCGTCGCCGTGGCGAATACGGTTGGTCAAGGATTAGTGGAGCCGCACGCGGTGACGGTGCCAGTGGTGTTAGCCGGTGTGTTGGCGGCAATCATCTGGAATCGAATCACATGGTGGTTCGCTTTGCCGTCGTCGTCATCACACGCGTTGGTCGGCGGGTTAATGGGCGCGGTGATTTTGAGTGGCGGCTTCAGCGCGATTCATTTGGATGGATTGATCAAAGTCTTGTTGGCGTTGTTCCTTGCGCCGCCGCTTGGGTTTATCGCCGGATTTATCATCTTGCGTTGGTTTTTTTTTATAGCGCGCGACGCCTCACCGCGAATCAATTTTATGTTTCGCCACGGGCAGATGCTTACCTGTATCGGACTTGGCTTGAGCCACGGCACGAATGATTCGCAGAAGACGATGGGCATCATCACGTTAGGATTAGTCAGCGCGGGGGTCATCCCGAATTTTGATGTGCCGCTTTGGGTCATCGCCGTGAGCGCGGCGGCCATCTCTTTTGGAACTATGCTCGGCGGCTGGCGGCTCATCCGAACTGTCGGCGGAAGAATGTACACGGTGCGTGCGGTGCATGGGTTCACCGCGCACATTGCTTCGACCATTGTGATCATGGGCGCGGCGTTGTTGGGGGGACCCGTCAGCACGACTCAGGTGATCAGTTCAACGATCATGGGCGCGGGCGCGGCAGAACGAGTCTCCAAAGTGCGCTGGGGCGTGGCGCAAGAGATGGTGATCGCTTGGGGGCTGACGATCCCGGCGGCGATGATCGTCGGCGCAGGGTTGTCGTGGATGATTAATCAAGTAGTGTGAGCGACGAGGGATCGATGATCAATGATCAATGATTAAAGATTCGTCATTCGTCATTCGTCATTCATCATTTGTCATTCGTCATTTTGAAATGAAATTTCCTTTTCCATTTTCTTTCCTCAACAAGCAACCTGATATTTTTTTGCCGTTGTTACTCAAGCAAGCCGAGCATACGGTTGACGGGCTGCACGCGCTCCAAGAGTATATGCGCGATCAGAATCACGAAGCGGCGCAGCGCGTGAAGAAAGTCGAGAAAGAAGCCGACGAGGTGCGCCGTATTTTGATTGACGAGTTGAACCGTCACTTTGTCACGCCGATGGATCGCGAAGACATTTTTGCCCTCTCGCGGGCAATTGACGACGTGATTGATTATGCCGATACGACGACGGAAGAAATGGAAATGCTCGGCGTGAAGCCCAATGATTACCTCAAGCGTATGGTGTCGTTACTGAGCGACGCGGCGGAAGAGATTCAAAAAGGTGTGCTGCGCCTCAACGATCATCCCAACGTCGCTAACGATCACGCCGTGCGCGCCAAAGCGTTAGAGAATCGCGTAGAGAGTGTGTATCGTGAAGCCATCGCCGCGTTGTTTGTGGGTCCGAAGAATGTCGAAGATGTGGTGGAGATGTTGAAACTACGCGAGATCTATCGCCATCTCTCCAATGCGGCAGATCGCGGCGACGAAGCGGCGAATGTGATTGGGGATATTGTGGTGAAGAAGGTGTAGGGATTGGAAGTTAGAGGTTGGAAGTTGGAAGTTGGAGAGGCGTTGCGAAAGCGACGTCTCTTTTTGTTTAACGTGGTGTGTGGAAAGCGGCAATGAGGAGAAGCAAGACGCCGATGACGACGAAAACGAAAATGATGAGGCAGCCGAAACGTTGAGTGCGGATGGACATTAAACCTGCATCACCAACCCCGTCTCCGGCATCAACACCCTCCCGCCAAAAAATTTTTGCGTCCTCACAAACTCCGCTACAAGTTGGCGTTGCGCGGCGGCGACGTGAACCAGAATCAAGGTTGAGATTTTTGAATCAGCCGCAAGTTGCAAAACAGTTTGCACCTCGGTATGCACCACGCCTTCGTGACCGGGCAGGGCGTAACATTCGTGAACCAGCACGTTTGCGTCTTTGAACAATGCGCGCGAAGTGGCACACGCCATCCACTTCCCATCGAGTCGAGAGAACGGGGATGCCGTGATCGGGTAAGGCAGTGTTGATCGTGATGGGATTTAAGTTGACGGCGTCACCGGGCGCACATTCGATGAAGTTCACCTCAAAGGTGAGTCGCTTCATCCCCGGCGTGTAAGCGATGTCCATCATCCGAGTCACATAATCTTTCGTGTTCGGCGTGCCGATGATCGTCAACAGCTTGGTGCGGTTTTGCAGAGCGAGCTGCATCACTAACAACAATGCCGGCAAACCAAAGGTGTGATCGGCGTGATGATGCGTCAGAAAAATCGCGTCGAGATAATTTTGATCGAACCCGCGCTGCCAATAGGCTTGCGCCGCCGCGAAGCCGCAATCAATCAAAACATTTTTCGCGCCCTCATACAACAACGACGTGTTCGGGATGTTGGGGTCGAATGCTTCGCCTGCGCCAAGGATGGTTAAGGTGGACATATTTTCAAATACAAACGTATTTCGTATTGCGTATTCCGTTACGCATTACGGAATACGCAATCGTTTTAAATTTTTCTCTTTTCACCGCGCAACGTATCCACCCACGCTTGCTTCGCCTCGCGCGGCGTCCAGCCCAACTCACGCTTGGCTTTCTCGCCGGAGTGACGAAAGCTCACGTAAGATGATTCAACGCCTTCGCGCGAGATGAACGCCGACACGCCGAACAATCGCAAAACTATTTCGGCGATCATCCCTTGCACGAGCGCGATGGGTTTGGGCAACCATATAAACGGCGGGATGCCGCCAACCGCTTCCTTCCACATCGGCATTAATTCGCGCATTGTGATCGATCCCGCGCCAAAGAAATACACTTCGCCTGTTTTCCCTTTATCGCCCGCCAAGGCGATCCCTTCGGCGACATCGTCCACATGCACGTAAGTAAAACATCCTTCGGGCGCCCAGATGATCGGCGGCAACAAGTTTCGCACATAGAGCCAGGCGTAATACCCAAACGGAGAATGATCATTCACGCCGATCACTTGCGCCGGGCAGGCGCTGATCACGTTGGGATATTGCAAGGCGATCTCGTGCGCTTCGGTTTTGGATTGCTCGTAATATGTTTTAGCTGGCGCAACACGCTTGAACGTTTCATCTACGGTGACGCCGCCGGTGTCGCCTATGGCTACACAGGACGATGTATAGACGACGCGCTTGATACCCAACTCTTGTGCCAAGCTCAAAACATTTTTTGTGCCTTCGACATTGATCGCCTGCATCTTCCCTTGCGCTGAAGTCGAGATGCCGATCTCATACCAACCAGCATTATGAAAAACGATGTCCGCGCCCGTCATCCCCTCGCGCATCGATTCTTTCTCGGTGACATCGCCTTTGGCGATTTTGACTCCCTCTACGCTTTTACCCGAGCGCGATAGAAGAGTCACTTCATGCCCGCGTTTGAGCAGTGCCTTCGTGAGTGGTGTGCCGATGAACCCTGTGCCGCCGGTTACAAAGATTCGCATGATGTATGAAAGATAAAAGATTGACGATTAAAGATTCGCGCCCCAATCTTTAATTATTAATCTTTATTCTTCTCCTTTCGCTATCGGTCGCTTCTCATCACTCGACCATTCGCTCCACGATCCCGGATATAACTTTGCGCCTGTGAGTCCGGCAACTTCCATCGCCAGCATATTGAACGCCGCTGTGACTCCGCTGCCGCAGTAGCACACAACTTGATCGGGTGATTTACCTTTGAGGATCGTTTCTAATTTTGCGCGGAGTTGATCGGGTGGAAGAAATGTTTGATCGGGCGCGAGAGCGTCGCCCCAATAAAAATTTTTCGCCGATGGGATGTGACCCGCCACACGATCTATCGGCTCTTCGTCGCCGCGATAGCGCGGGGCGGCGCGAGCGTCAATCAAGGTGAACGCGGAAAGCGAGTCGGCTTCCGCGATCATCGAAGGGTGGGGATCGGCACTAAAAGCTTTCGCGGGGCGAGTCTCGTTTCCGGATCGAGTCGGATAATTTAATTTCAACCATGTATTCCATCCACCGTTTAATATCGCCGCGCGTTGATGCCCCATGTAACGCAGCATCCACCATAAACGTGCCGCGGCGATGCCGCCGCCCGTGTCGTCGTAGGCGGCGACTTGCGTTTGCGAATCGATTCCCCATTTGCTGAACGTGGCGCGGAGTGAATCGGGCGTGGGCAATGGGTGTCGCCCGTTGTGTCCTGTTTTGATTCCGCTCATGTCGTCGTCGAGATGGGCATAGACCGCGCCCGCGATGTGCGACTCTAAATAGGCGCGGCGCATGGCTTCGGTGTCGTTGAGGTTGAAGCGACAATCGAAGATGGCGAAGGTGTTGAGGTTGGTAAGAAGTTCGTTGGGAGAGAGGATGTTGGTGTGCATAGAGATTAGGGTTGATTATAAAGCGGCTGGCGCAAACCTAAACTTCCGAAGTTTTCAAAACTTCGGAAGTTTGAAGTTTAGATTCCCAAATGCTCGTCGGCAACTTTGTGCGCGGCTTCTTCGGTTGTGATATTTTGAGTTGAAGCGATCTCGAAAATTTTTCGCAAGGCGGATTGCACGCTGTTGATGACTCGTTTCTCCGCTTCATCTTTTGACCAGCCTAATGATTCTTGTCCCGTAATGCCCATCGCGCCGCCAACATTGATGACGTAATCGGGCGCGTAGATGATTCCGCGAGACCGCAACCGCTCGGCGTCGTCGGGTGAAGCCAGTTGATTGTTTGCGCCCCCGGCGACGGCGTGACATTTGAGCTGCGGGATCGTCTCACGATTCAGAATCGAGCCCAGCGCATTCGGCGAGAAGATGTCACACTCGGTTGCATACAGCGAGTCATTTGGCACGAACTTCAATCGTCGTTCATCGCGGAAATGTTTGATAGCCGATTCGCTCACGTCGTTGAACATCACTTCCGCGCCGTCGTCGAGAAGTAGTTCGATCAACTTTGTGCCGACTGCACCCACGCCCTGCACCAGCACGCGCTTGCCTTTGAGTGATGGGCTGCCATAAAGATGCTCGCACACAGTTTGAATCCCGGCGAAGACTCCGATGCCGGTGATGGGTCCCGACGAACCCGCGCCGCCGTGTGCCGCTGTGCGCCCGAAGACAAACGGTGATCCCGTCTCGGCGATCACATCCATATCCTCCGCCGACGTGCCGACATCGGGTCCGGTGTAATAGAGTCCGTTGAGTTGTTTGATCAACGCACCATAACGACGCAGCAGATCGGGGCGCAGTTTTAGATCAAAGTTTTGAGGAATGGCGATGACCGCTTTGCCGCCACCGAAGCTCATAGCGGGGATAGCAAATTTAAAAGTCATGCTTGCCGAGAGGCGCAGCGCATCTTCAAGCGCGTCACGCGGCGTGGGATACGATTTGAAGCGCGTGCCGCCACCGGCGGGTCCCCGTTTGGTGGAGTGGATGGCGATGAATATCCACGCGCCGCTGATTTTATCGTGGCGAATGATCACTTCCTCGCCGCCCCAATTTTGTAAGAGGGATTCAAACATGATTGACCTTAATTAAAAATTTTTTGTTTTTGGGCACTGCCAACGGATTACGGGAGCGGATTGATCGGATGTGTCGCCGCCATCCGTTCAATCTGTTCTGCAAATCTGCTGACAGCGTTATTGTTTCGGATTCTAGGTGAGGAGGGAACTATGAGACTCACGATCAGATTATAAACCGTTGTATACTTCTGATCGTGGAAGAAGAAAAAATGAAGACTGAATTGCCGAAAGTGATCACTGCTAAACAACGGCAGGCGATCTAAGAATTACTGGTAGTTGCCAAGCGCGGTAGCAAGAAAAAGTTTTTGCGAGCGATGAAGAAGGTGGCAAATGTAGAACCCGAAGCGCGAGACAGAATTTAAACAAAAAGCCCTCGAGAGTTTAAAAACTTTTGAGGGCTTTTTTGATCAAAACCATATCACTTTTAGGCATAGACAGTTTGCGCTTCCTTGAGAACTTGCTCGCGGTAATACTTGCTAAGGCTTTTCGGTGTATGCAAATCAACTTTTCTACCGATGAGTTTGGAGAGTTCGTCCTGCATTCCAAAAAATGCTAACCCCGGCACTTTGCCTTTTTCAAATTCCACCAATACATCTATATCACTATCGGGTCTAAAGTCTTCGCGTAACACCGAGCCGAAGAGAGCGAGCTTGATAACGTGATGTTGTTTGCAAAACTCGGCAACTTTATCTTTGGGAATTGTTGAAGCAATTTGATTGAGCATACGAAAGAGATTATACGAGAGTTGCAGTTCTTCTTACAAGTTCGCTTTTTTATTCGCTGACATTCATCACTTGCCTCTGGCGTTTGGGTTTGTGTATGATGGGCGCATAGACCAAAGGGCGACCGCAAGGGTCGCCCCTACGAAAAAATCATCACGCCCTCACCCCCTCTCCAGACGACGCCGTTGGGGTTTGTCGTCAGGAGAGGGGGCAGGGGGTGAGGTCAGAGGCGGTTATGTCCAACTTCTTCTCGCGTTCCACATTGTTCGCCTTCGGTAGCCTGATTGTGATTACGACTCTCGTCGTCGGTGGCGCGTATGCCTTCAACTCCCTCGCGCCGACTCCCACTGCGACTCCGACTCTCACTTCAACTACCAAACCAGCTAACACCCCAACCACTCAACCATCGAACACGCCAACTGCTACGCTGACCTTTACACCCACTTTGACTCTTACAGCGACTAAACCGCCCACACCAACCTCAACCAACACTGCTACATTGATACTGCCGACGTTTACCTCAACCTTCACTGCAACGCCAGATGTTTTGAATGCAAGCATTAGTGGATGTGATGTGACGAATCGCAAAATTGAAGTGAAGGGCTTAGCGGCGAGTGCCAAAGTTGGGATGACGGTCAAGTTGCCGAGTGGCGTGACATACACTTTGCAAAGTGTGAGCAACGATGGACATGGTTGGCTAGCGAATGTAAGTGCGGATGCAATTAAAGCCAACTGCCCGGCAACAGCAACACCAAAGCCGGGCAGTAGTGGAGGAGGTTCGAGTGGAGGAACGGGATCGTCGGGTGGATCATCACAACCGCCGCCGATTTTTATCCCACCTACAGATGAACCCGAAGGTTAGCCACGTGAACGTAAGGGAAGACCTTGAAGGTGTGCGGAAAACTTTGGAGGTCTTTTTGATTCGGGTAGGTTTATACTTGGTTTAACCCCACCCCAGCCCTCCCCATCGCCAAAAACAAACCGCGATGGGGAGGGAGTAAGGCATCTCCCCCATTTCGCTTTTGGTTTTTGAAATGGGGGAGACCGAGAGGGGGTAAAAGGAGAATCATCATATGTCCCGACTCATCCGTGCCCCGCGTGGCACCACAATAACCTGCAAGGGCTGGCAGCAAGAAGCTGCGATGCGTATGTTGATGAATAATCTCGATCCTGATGTCGCCGAGAAGCCCGACGAGTTGATCGTCTATGGCGGGCGAGGTCGCGCCGCGCGCAATTGGGAATGTTACGACGCCATCATCAAGACTCTGCGTGAGTTGGAGAACGATGAGACTCTATTGGTGCAATCGGGCAAGCCTGTTGGAGTCTTTAAATCGCACCCCGATGCGCCGCGCGTGTTGATCGCCAACTCCAACATCGTGCCGCATTGGGCGACGCAAGAAAATTTTGACAAGTGGGAACGCGAAGGCTTGATCATGTACGGGCAGATGACGGCGGGTAGTTGGATCTACATCGGCACGCAAGGGATTTTGCAAGGCACTTATGAAACGCTGGGATCATTGGCGCAAAAACATTTTGGCGGATCGCTCAAAGGCAAATTTGTTTTAACGGCGGGCTTAGGCGGCATGGGCGGGGCGCAGCCGCTGGCTATCACCATGAATGGCGGCGTGGGCTTGTTGGTTGAAGTTGATCCGGCGCGGGCGCAACGAAGACTCGATACTAAATATGTCGATGAGATCACTGATAACTTGGAAGAGGCGATGACACGCGTGGAAGAGGCGGTTCGCGCAGGCGCACCACGCTCGATTGCGTTGATCGGTAACGCGGCGGATGTGTTCCACGAACTCGTCGTGCGCGGCGTGATCCCTGATGTAGTGACTGATCAGACTCCGGCGCATGATCCGTTGATGTATGTGCCAGAGATGCCGCTAGAAGAGGCGGCGTCACTTCGTGTTTCTGATTCGGTTGAATATCAAAAACAATCTATGCAAGCGATGGCGAAACATGTGCGAGCGATGTTGGCGTTTCAAGAGAAGGGTTCGATTGTTTTCGATTACGGAAACAATTTGCGCCAACGCGCTTACGATGCAGGCGTGAGCAATGCCTTTGATTATCCGGGCTTCGTGCCAGCGTATATTCGTCCGTTGTTCTGCGAGGGCAAAGGTCCGTTTAGATGGGTAGCGCTCTCGGGCGATGAAAAAGATTTGTATCGCACTGATGAGGCGATCTTGGAATTGTTCCCGCACGATGAACATTTGGCGCGTTGGATTAGGATGGCTCAGAAGCAAGTTGCCTTTCAAGGTTTGCCCGCGCGGATATGTTGGTTGGGTTATGGTGAACGCGCCAAAGCTGGTCTCCGCTTCAATGAATTGGTGGCGAGTGGCGAAGTGTCCGCGCCCATTGTGATCGGGCGTGATCATTTGGATGCGGGGTCGGTGGCTTCGCCGCATCGCGAAACTGAATCAATGAAAGATGGCAGTGATGCCATCTCCGATTGGCCCCTTCTCAATGCGATGATCAATGCGGTAAATGGCGCGACGTGGGTCAGCATTCATCACGGCGGCGGTGTGGGCATTGGTTACTCACAACACGCCGGGCAAGTGATCGTTGCCGATGGCACGCCCGAAGCGGCGCGACGGCTCGAGCGTGTGTTGACCAGCGACCCGGGCATGGGCGTGATTCGTCATGCAGATGCGGGGTATGAAGAAGCGATTACGTTTGCGAAGAAGGCGGGCGTGAAGATTCCGATGATGAAGTAAAAATTTGACTAGACCTAGCAGGTCTATTTTAAAAACTTGATTACCTTAAGTTTGGCAAGACCTGCTAGGTCTTAGGTTAAGGAAAAACCTATGAACCTCATCCGTCGCATTTACGTTTACGTTGTTTGTTTTATCAGCTTGCAATTGCTCATCGCCTCAATCAACTCAATGATCGGCGGATTCTTGCAACGGCTCGTAGAATCCAACGATGATTTTCTGGGTTGGCTAGTTTTGCAGGTCGCCACCATCATCGTCGCTGCGCCGTTTTTTATTGGGCATTGGGTCTGGGCAGAAGTGTCGGCGCGCAAACAAACTGATGAACGCGACAGCCCCATCCGCCGCTTATATTTTTATGTGACGATGAGCGCGTTTTTAATCTACATCATCGTCGCCGCCGTCAACGGCATTCAATCGCTTCTCTCCCCTGCTTTTGCCGTCTCCACTTTCGCCAAACAACTTCCGACAATTCTCAACAGCATCGTCACCGTCATCGCCACCGGAATTTTGTGGCTGTATCACCGCCTCATCACGGTGCAAGATGAGAAGGCAACAGCCGAGTCGAGTCACGGCGGCTTGGGGTTGATCAAATATATTTATCGCCTCATCTTTAGCGCAACAGGCACAGTGTTGCTAATGATTGGTGTGTTCGGCGTGTTGTATGTATTGCTGAGCCCGCCTGCGGATCGCACGCTCTCCGACTTCCCCAAATGGATCGCGTTATTGATCGTCGGCGGGTTCGTCGTCATCCCATTTCAATTTTTCTTGCTCATCGATCCTGACTCAAAAGAGAGTTCGCGCGAGGCGTTGAGTTGGCTATACTCGGCGGGCTTCGGCGCGATAGGTTTGTTGTCCACCGTCAGCGGAATGCAATTGATTCAGAGTTGGTCCTTTGCGCGGTTGAATGGCGATACCACGTCGCTGTTACCTTCGGCAGTTGGATCGTTAGTAGTTGGCGTGCTAGTTCTCATCTATCACGAAGCCTTGCTCTATCGCGTCCGTAATGAAACGCTAAAACTTTTGCGTTGGTTGTATGGCTACGTGGTAAGCGCGGTTGGAATGATCGGTATTGTGGTCGGGGCGATCACGATCTTAAGGTGGGGCTTCGATGCGGTTGCAGGTAGCCGCTACCGCATCCCCGATGTGGCGGCGTGGTTGATCATCGGCGTGATGCTGTGGGGCTACTATCGTTTCATCGTGATGCCGATGGCTTGCCCCAAACCTGTCGGCGTCTTGGAGCGACTCTACGTCCTCAGCTTCAGCGGCTTGGGACTCACCTTAGCAACACTCGGATTGATCGGCGTGCAAGAGTGGTTGTTCTCGCGCTTGCTCGGCAATAGCGTTGCCCGTTTGCCCGATGCACTGGCGATGCTCATCACGGGCTTGCCGTTGTGGTTAGGCTTTTGGGTGTCGGCGCAAATTCGATTCGCCAACGGCGGCGACGAAGAACAAAAATCTGATCTTCGCAAAGCGTATCTGTATGTTGTGATCTACATCGCCGTCAACACAGTTGTCATCACAACCGCTCTGCTCATCAATGGCACACTGCGCGTGCTGTTGCGCTTGCCCACCGAAGGCGGCTTGGGATTGTTGTTGGCGATCATCATTGCCGCATCGGCCTTGTGGGCCTATCACGCTTTTGTTTTGCGCTCCGATATTAAACGCGCCGGCGAATCAAAATTACAAAGCGGCATGGAGCGACTCTATTGGTACGTCATCGCCGCCGTGGGTTTGTTGGCGTTAGTGGTTGGCTTAGCGGGCGATGTCAACGTATTCGTGCGCTCACTCCAAAAAGGATTCGACGCCGCGCAGCGCGAACAACTGGCAGGCTTCACCGCAATGTGGCTGGCGGGTTTGCCGGTGTG